>Ga0302311_10006397_pt1 | contig 12207 bp, 8 predicted proteins | sample III_Palsa_N1_3_FD_200449 | JGI IMG/M metagenome (GOLD analysis project Ga0302311, IMG submission 200449) | Peat permafrost microbial communities from Stordalen Mire near Abisko, Sweden - III_Palsa_N1_3 | ecosystem: Environmental > Terrestrial > Soil > Palsa > Peat permafrost | place: Sweden...
GACTGGGTGTGCCCCTGCGTCGCGGCCATCGCCTCGATGCAGGTCCTGGCGACGTTGTTGAACACGTCCTGCGCGGTCAGCGACCAGCCCGACGTCTGGCAGTGGGCGCGCAGCGACAGCGATTTGGCGCTCTTCGGACCGAAGTCGCTGACGAGCTTGGCCCACAGCAGCCGGCCGGCCCGCAGCTTCGCGATCTCCATGAAGAAGTTCATCCCGACGGCCCAGAAGAACGACAGCCGCGGCGCGAAGGAATCGATGTCGAGGCCGGAGCCGAGACCCGCCCGCAGGTACTCGACCCCGTCGGCCAGGGTGTAAGCGAGCTCGAGGTCGGCCGTCGCGCCGGCTTCCTGGATGTGGTACCCGGAAATCGAGATCGAGTTGAACTTCGGCATCTGCCGGGAGGTGAACCCGAAGATGTCGGAGATGATCCGCATCGACGGGCCCGGCGGGTAGATGTAGGTGTTGCGGACCATGAACTCCTTGAGGATGTCGTTCTGGATCGTGCCGGCCAGCTTCTCGCTCGGCACGCCTTGTTCCTCGGCGGCGACGACGTAGAGCGCCAGCACGGGCAGCACCGCGCCGTTCATCGTCATCGACACGCTCATCCGGTCCAGCGGGATCCCGTCGAAGAGCTGCCGCATGTCATAGATCGAGTCGATCGCGACGCCCGCCATGCCGACATCGCCGGCTACCCGCGGATGGTCGCTGTCGTACCCGCGGTGGGTCGGCAGATCGAAGGCGATCGACAGGCCCTTCTGCCCGGCGGCGAGGTTACGCCGGTAAAACGCGTTCGACTCCTCCGCGGTAGAGAACCCGGCGTACTGCCGGATGGTCCACGGCTGGTTGACGTACATGGTCGGATACGGGCCGCGCAGGAACGGCGCGATGCCGGGATAGGTGTCCAGGAAGTCGAGGCCGCCGAGGTCCGCGCCGGTGTAGAGCGGTTTGACGTCGATTCCCTCAGGCGTGCTCCAGACCAGCCCGGCGGCGTCGCCGCCGGCCTGCTCGTTCACCGCCTGCCACCAGCGTTCACCGTCCGCCGGGGGGGCGTCGCCGAGCGGGATATCGGCGAAGTCAGGGACGCCGGGCGGCGGGGTCATGCCGGCACATCCAGTGCGTCGAGGGTGCGGCGCTGGAACGCGAGCACATCCATGCCATCGGCGATGATGTCATCAGCCGCCGCCGCGGGTCCGGTATCGGGCGGGGCCGCCAGTATCACCCGGGATGCGCCCGCGGCCCGCAGCCTCGCGACGGCCGCGTTCACGTCATCGGCCACGGCGTCGTCGGCGCCGCAGACGACCGCGACCGCCGATTCTGCAGGTCCGGGCCCGCGCTGGCCGGGAACCACGTCCGGACGTCCGGGATCTGCGGTCACCGCGGCGATCCCGGCGGGCGCCAGCAGCGCTGTGACCGCGGCGGCGCGCGCCGCGGCGGCCTTCGGCGTCCCGACCGGCACCAGCACCACCGTCGGCGGCGCACCTTTGATGTGCGTGTACGCGTCGGCGCGGTCGCGGAGCTCCTCGTGCCACTGCGCCCACCGGATCCGTGGCAGGCCGCCGGGGGCCTGCGGACGCCTGTCGGCCGCCGGCCGTTCCAGCAGCGTCTCACCGATCATGGGGAACTCGCTGACCCCGGTCACCGCCTCACGGCGATGGGCCAGCGCGTCGCGGCGGGTGTCCCGGCTGGCCGCGATCCGGTCGCCGACCATGCCGCTGCGGAGCGCGGCGGACAGGCCGCCGGATCGTTCGATCTCCTGGAACCACGCCCAGCCGCGTTGCGCCAGCGCCTCGCTGAGATTCTCGACGTACCAGGACCCTCCCGCCGGGTCGATGACCCGGGCGATGTGGGACTCCTCCGCCAGCACGGCGTGGGTGTTGCGGGCGATCCGCAGCGCCAGCACGTCTGACCGCCCGAGCGCGGCGTCGAAGGGCCGCACGGTGATGGCGCCGGCGCCGCCGACACCAGCGGCGAAGCAGGCCAGGGTGCCGCGGAGGATGTTGTTCCACGGGTCGCGACGGGTCGTCATCGGCCATGAGCTGACGGCGTGCTGGCGCTGCCCCGCCGCCTCGCCAGACACGCCGCACTGGTCGGCGACGCGGGACCAGGTGCGGCGGGCGGCGCGCAGCTTGGCGATGGTCGCGAACTGGTCGGCGGTCGCCGCGTACCGGAACTCGAGCTGCCCGAGCGCGCCGGCCATCGGCAGGCCGGCCTCGGCCAGCGCCCGCAGGTACTCCACCCCGGCGGCGAGGGCGCAGCCGAGCTCGGTGGCGTCGGTCCCTCCGGCATCGTGGAACGGCAGCGCGTCGACCACGATCGCCCGGACTCCGGGCCAGTCGGCCGCGCAGCGTGCGGCGAGCGTGGTGGCCTCAGCCATCCCAGCGTCCAGGCCGGTCCGCGCGAGCAGGCCGATCGGATCGATGCCCAGGACGGCCTGCAGCTGGCCTTCCGGCACGCCGCGGCGTCCGGCGCCCGCCAGGAGAATCCGGGCGGCGGCGCCCGCGTGTTCGCCTGCGTCCAGGACGACGGTGGCCAGGTCGAGGTAGACATCGGCGAGCACGTCAGGGATCGCCTCGACCGGGATGCCTCCCGCGCCGATCTGCAGCCACAATGAGCTGACCCCGCCGTCGAGGTCCGTCATGATCTGCTCTCGGGCGACCGCGGGATCCGGGTGGCCGTACTGGCCGCGGACGTCCCATCCCATCCGGTGACCGCCGGCCGTTCGACCGCGCACGAACGGGGCCTGCCCGGGATAGCCGGCGTCGCCGGTCCCGTCGTCCGCGGTGTACAGCGGGGCGATCTCGATGCCGTCCAGGGTTAGCGTCGCGAGCTCTCGCTCCGGGTCGGCAGCCTCGTCCGGGCTGTGCAGCACGCGCGCGACGAGACGCTGCCAGTCTCGCCGGGTCGCCGCCGGGAAATCCGCGGCCAGCACGAGCTCGTCGGCTGTCTGGTCTGGGGCGTCAGGCATCTCGGGACTTCACCTTCTCCGATTCGACATCTCAGTCATACCGGCCGGCCAGCACCTCGGCGTCGCTGGGGTCACCTTGACAGGCCGCGATTCGGTCACCGGGAGGCATTGCCGTCCGGGCCGGGGCTCGCCAGGCCGCGGCCGTCAGCTCTTCGTAGACCGGGTTCGGACCGGGCCCGCTCATCCACGCCCGCGACCGGATCACCACGCAATTTTACCTGGACGTTCAACTAAATTTACATGGACGTCCAACTAAACTGACGCTAGAATAGTAGGACGTCCTACTATTTTCGGGCGACGGATCGCTCGCGACCCCTCGCCTGCGGCCAGAGCGGAGATGACAGCGCAGTGCCGAGTAACTCCCAGGCGCTACACGTACCGGTCAACCCGGTGCGGTTCGTCACCGCCGCTAGCTTGTTCGACGGCCACGACGCGGCGATCAACATCATGCGGCGGGTGCTGCAGAGCCAGGGCGCGGAGGTGGTCCATCTCGGGCACGACCGCAGCGTCGAGACGGTGGCCCGCACCGCGATCGAGGAAGATGCGCAGGGCATCGCTCTGTCGTCCTACCAGGGCGGGCACGTCGAGTACTTCAGCTATCTCGTGCAGCGGCTGGCCGAGCTCGGGGCGGGTCACATCAAGGTGTACGGGGGCGGTGGCGGGGTCATCGTGCCCGAGGAGATCGCCCTGCTGGCCGAGCGCGGAGTGACGATCTTCGCGCCGGAGGACGGGCAGCGGCTGGGCCTGGCCGGCATGATCAACAAGCTGATCGAGGCGTGCGACGTTGACCTGTGCGCGGACGAGCCGAGCCTGGACGCCGTGCTCAGCGGCAGCGCTGCTCCGCTGGCCCGCGCGATCTCGGTGCTCGAGGCCGGACGGTCCGCATCTCTGGCGCAGGGTGTCCGGGAGGCGCGGCCGGCCCGGGCGGTTCCCGTGCTCGGCATCACCGGGACCGGCGGGTCCGGTAAGTCGTCACTGACCGACGAGCTGCTGCGGCGCTTCCGCCTGGACCTCGAGGACAAGCTGCGTATCGCGGTGCTGGCGATCGACCCGACCCGCCGCCGCGGCGGCGGCGCCCTGCTGGGCGACCGGATCCGGATGAACGCCCTGGACAGCGGGGACGGCAATCGGACGTTCTTCCGGTCGATGGCCACCCGGTCGGCCGGCGCGCAGCTGCCTGAGCGGTTCGACGACATCCTGACGGCGGTGAAAGCGGCGGGGTTCGACCTGGTGATCGTCGAGACGCCGGGCATCGGGCAGGGTGATGCGGCGATCGTCCCGTTCAGCGACGTCTCGCTGTATGTCATGACGCCGGAATTCGGCGCCGCTTCCCAGCTGGAGAAGATCGACATGCTCGACTTCGCCGATGTCGTGGCCGTCAACAAGTTCGAACGCCGGGGCGCGGAAGACGCCCGCCGTGATGTCGCCCGCCAGCTGGTCCGCAACCGCGAGGCGTTCGGCGTCCCCTGGGACGACATGCCCGTGTTCGGCACCAGTGCCGCGCGGTTCATGGACGACGGAGTCAGCGCGCTTTACCAGCACCTGAAGACCCTGCTGGCCGAGAAGGGACTGCCCGTCGGCGCGGGCGTGCTCCCGCAGGTCAGCGTCAAGGCCTCGACCGCGCTGCACAGCGTCGTGCCCGCCGCCCGCAGCCGGTACCTCGCGGACATCGCCGACACGGTGCGCGACTACCACCAGCTGACCCGGGCCCAGGCCGACGTCGCCCGCCGCCGGCAGCACCTGCGCACCGCGGCTGATCTGCTCGGCGAGGACTCCGCGGGCGAGCAGGTCGGCAGGCTGCTCGCCGCCGCCGACGGCGAACTGCGGCCTGAGGTCCGCGACTCACTCGAGCAGTGGCCGGCCCGCGTCGCGGACTACGCCGGCGACGAGTTCGTCTACACCGTGCGCGGCCAGGAACTCCGTACCCCGCTGACCAGGAGCACGCTGTCCGGATCCAAGGTGCCCCGGGTCGCGCTGCCGCGCACCCAGGACGACGCGGAGCTGCTGCGGTTCCTGCGCTCGGAGAACCTGCCCGGTTTCTTCCCGTTCACCGCGGGGGTGTTCCCGTTCAAACGTGAAGGTGAGGCGCCGGCCCGGATGTTCGCCGGCGAGGGTGACGCGTTCCGCACCAACCGGCGCTTCCAGCTGCTGTCCCGCGGCAATGACGCGACCCGGCTGTCGACGGCGTTCGACTCGGTGACGCTCTACGGCCGCGATCCCGACCCGCGCCCGGACATCTACGGCAAGGTCGGGACGTCCGGGGTGTCGATCGCCACGGTCGAGGACATGAAGGTCCTGTACTCCGGGTTCGACCTGTGCGCCCCGGCGACCTCGGTGTCGATGACGATCAACGGACCGGCCCCGGCCATCCTCGCGATGTTCCTGAACACCGCTATCGACCAGCGCCTCGACGCCTTCCGCGACGAACACGGCCGCGAGCCAGCCGAGGCGGAAACCCGCGAGATCCGCGCCTGGGTCATGAGCAATGTCCGCGGCACGGTGCAGGCCGACATCCTCAAGGAAGACCAGGGCCAGAACACGTGCATCTTCTCCACCGATTTCGCGCTGCGGTGCATGGGCGACATCCAGCAGTACTTCATCGACCACCAGGTGCAGAGCTTCTACTCGGTGTCGATCTCCGGGTACCACATCGCTGAGGCCGGGGCCAACCCGATCAGCCAGCTGGCGTTCACCCTCGCCAACGGCTTCACCTACGTCGAGGCGTACCTCGCCCGCGGCATGGACATTGACGACTTCGCCCCGAACCTGTCGTTCTTCTTCTCCAACGGCCTGGACGCGGAGTACTCCGTCATCGGCCGGGTCGCGCGGCGGATCTGGGCCGTGGCGATGAAGGAACGGTACGGCGCGGGAGAGCGGGCCCAGAAGCTGAAGTACCACGTGCAGACCTCCGGCCGGTCGCTGCACGCGCAGGAAATGGACTTCAACGACATCCGCACCACGCTGCAGGCCCTGTGCGCCATCTACGACAACTGCAACAGCCTGCACACGAACGCCTTCGATGAGGCGGTCACCACGCCCAGCGAGCATTCGGTCCGCCGGGCGCTCGCCATCCAGATGATCATCGACAAGGAATGGGGCCTGGCGGGCAACGAGAACCCGCTGCAGGGCTCGTATATCATCGAGCAGCTCACCGACCTGGTCGAGGAGGCCGTGCTGGCCGAGTTCGACCGCCTGGCCGAGCGCGGCGGCGTGCTAGGCGCCATGGAGACGGGCTACCAGCGCGGGCGGATCCAGGACGAGTCGATGCTCTACGAGCAGCGCAAGCACGACGGCAGCCTGCCCATCGTCGGCGTCAACACCTTCCTCGACCCGCACCGCGACGACACCCCGGCCGGACCGGTGGAACTCGCCCGCGCCACCGAGGCGGAAAAGCAGTCCCAGCTCGACCGGCTCGCCGGCTTCCACGCCCGGCACGCGGACACCGCGCCGGAGGCGATCGCCCGGCTGCAGGACGCGGCCATCAGCGGAGGCAACATCTTCGCCGCCCTGATGGACGCCGTCCGGCACTGCTCGCTCGGCCAGATCAGCGAGGCTTTCTTCGAAGCGGGGGGCCAGTACCGGCGCAACGTGTGAGCAGACTCCCGGATCACGCCAGCTCGGCCTGCCACAAGGGACCATGGCCCGGCCGAAATGGGCCAAAGCACCGGAATGAGAGGCGACAGGCTGTGACGGCTCCGCTGACGTTTGATCCTATCGAGGAGGCCGCCCGGCAGTGGCGGGCTCACGGCTGGGGCGACGCCGCGGACGGCATGGCCGCCTTCACATCCGTGATGCGCGCCCAGGCGATCATGCTCGCGCGAGCCGAGGCCGTGCTGCGGCCGCTCGGGCTGAGCTTCGCCTGACATCCACACCGAAAGGGCGTTATGCCGACGTTGCGCGATGACCTCGGGCATCCGCTGCGCCTGGCCAGGCCCCCGCAGCGCATCGTCTCGCTGGTCCCGTCCCTGACCGAGGCCCTCGCCGTCACCGTCCCCGGCCGGCTGGCCGGCGCCACCGACTGGTGCACCCACCCGGCCGGCCTGGACGTGCCGCGGGTCCGCGGCACGAAGAACCCCAACCGGGCCGCGATCACCGCGCTGCGCCCGGACCTGGTCGTCGCCAACCGCGAGGAGAACCGCCGGCACGACGTCGAGCGGCTGCGGGCGGCCGGGATCCCGGTGTGGGTCACCGAGATCGAGACGGTCGACGCGGCGCTGCGCTCGCTGCGCCGCCTGTTCACCGACGTCCTGGCCGTCCCCGAACCCGAATGGATACGCGCGGCGGCCAGCGAGTGGTCCAGGCCGCCCGCGCTGCCGGCCCTGCGAACCGTCGTCCCGATCTGGCGCGACCCCTGGATGGTCGTGGGGGCCCGGACCTTCACCGGAGACATGCTTACGCGGCTCGGCCTCGCGCACGTATTCGCCGGCTCCCCCGATCGTTACCCCAGGCACGAGCTGACTCAGCTGGTGGCCGCCGGAGCCGAGCTGGCGGTGCTGCCCGACGAGCCCTACCCCTTCACCGCCAGCGACGGGCCCGAGGCCTTCCCCGGCCTCGCGGTCGCGCTCGTGTCCGGCCGGAGCCTGACCTGGTACGGCCCCTCGCTGACGACCGCGCGCGCCGAGCTGACCGGCTGCATCCAGGCCGCGATCCGTACCGCGTAACCCGGCGAACCCGTCCGCCCTCATGGCGCCGCAGAACGTACCGGAGCTGACCGCATGCGTGGTAACGTGGCTGCCGCCGGACCCGCCTGGGCGCTAGCGCAGCGGACGCCGGCAGCGCGTCAGGTAGCGAAGCCGGTGACGCCCGCCCCGCGGGCCATTCCGGCGCTGTCCCGCAACTGTGACGGTTCGTACACCGAACCTAAGCCAGGTCGACTCCTGCCGCGTCCGACGATATCGACCCTCGTGGGAAGGGTGAGCGTCTCGGCAGGCAGGCGCTCAGGCTGCCCGCCGACGGTCTCGCCTTCCTTCCCGTTTCCGGGAGGAAGTGGCACACCATGAACAGAATCGGCTGGATACTCGCCGCCGTCACGGCGGCGGCGTTGCTGGCCGGCTGCAGCTCAGCTTCCAGCGGCTCAGCTTCCGGCAACCCAAGTACACCCAACTCAGCTACGACCAGCGCAGCACCGTCCTTCCCGGTATCGCTGACGGCAGCGAACGGCTCGGTCAAGATAAAGGCCAAGCCCGGCCGGATCGTCTCGCTGTCGCCCACGGCGACCGAAGACCTCTACGCGGTCGGCGCCGGGCCGCAGGTGGTGGCCGTCGACGACGACTCGGACTACCCGGCGAACGCACCGGTCACCAAGCTCAGCGGGCTGACCCCGAACCTGGAGGCGATCGCCAAGTACAACCCCGCCCTGGTCATCGCCGCACAGAACTCCAGCGGGCTCGTCTCGGGGCTGGGCAAGCTTGGCGTACCGGTGCTGATCGAGCCGGCCGCCGCCACCCTGACCGACGCCTACGACGAGATCGTGCAGATCGGCCAGGCCACTGGCCACGCCGCGCAGGGCGTCCGGACCGTGGCCACGATGAAAAGCGAGATCGCCGCGGACGTCAAGCAGGCCGGCTCCGGTAAGGACCTGACCTACTACTGGGAGCTGAGCGCCAATCCGTACTACTCGGTCAGCTCTTCGACGTTCATCGGGCAGGTGGTAGGCCTGTTCGGCCTGAAGGACATCGCGGACGCCGCCAATAAGGCCTCCGACGGCGGCTATCCGGAGCTGTCCGAGGAGTACATCGTCACCGCCAAGCCTGCGATCATCTTCCTGGCGGACAACGAGGCCGCCGACGGCGGCCAGTCCCCGGCGATCGTCGCCGCCCGGCCGGGCTGGTCCGCGATCCCGGCGGTGCAGGACAAGGAGATCATCGCGCTGAACGACGACATCGCCTCCCGCTGGGGACCACGCCTGCCGCAGCTAGTCGCGCAGATCGCGCAGGCGGTCGAGAAGGCGCCCGGTTCGTGAGGCCGCCCGGGTGATCACGAGCCCGGATGAAGGGGAGGTGGTAGCGCGGTGAAGTCCAGGTGGCTCCGCGCGGCGCGTCCCTACGGCATCGCGGCGGCCTTCCTGGTCGCCGCGATGCTCGTCAGCGCCCTGGTCGGGGCGGCGGACCTCAATCCGCTCGCGATCGTCACCGCGCTGCTTGACCGCCTCCCTTTCATCCGCCTGCCATCCAGCATGAGCCCGCTCGACCGGGCCGTGCTGTTCGAGATCCGGCTGCCGCGTATCGTCTTGTGCGCGCTGGTCGGCGGCCTGCTGTCGATCGCCGGAGCGGGGTACCAGGGGGTGTTCCGCAACCCGCTGGTGGACTCCGGGATGCTCGGCGCGTCCGCGGGCGCCGGGCTCGGCGCGACGCTCGCGATCGTTTACCTGGGCGGAGCGGGCCCTTCGGCGGTGCCGGTCGCGGCCTTCGCCGGATCCGTGGGCGGGGTCGCCGTCGCCTACCTGACCGGCGCCGCAGGCGGCCGGGGCACCGCGACGCTGCTGCTGGCCGGCGTCGCGGTCGGGATGTTCCTCACCGCGCTGCAGACATACGTCCTGCAGCGCTCGGCCCAGGACCTGCAAGCGGTCTACTCGTGGCTGCTCGGTTCCCTGTCCGGGGCGACCTGGCAGCAGTGCGCGGAGATCCTGCCGTACTCGGCGGTCAGCATCGCGGTCGTGCTGCTGCACGGCCGCCACCTGGACGTGCTCGGCGTGGGCGACGAAGAGGCCCGCGCGCTCGGCATGCACCCCGGCCGGGTCCGGCTGATCGTGGTGGCCGCGTGCGCGCTGGCCGCAGCCAGCGCGGTGGCCGTCAGCGGTTTGATCGGCTTCGTCGGGATCATCGTGCCGCATGTGGTCCGCCGCCTGGCCGGCACCTCCTACCGGGTGGTCCTGCCGCTGTCGATGCTGGGGGGCGCGGGCTTCCTGGTGCTGGCCGACACGCTGGCCCGCACCGTGCTGTCCCCGGCGGAGCTGCCGATAGGCGTGGTCACCGCGCTGATCGGCTCGCCGGTGTTCATCTGGATCCTGCACACCACCCGGGCCGTCCGGGCATGAACGCGATCGCGGTGCACGACCTGCAGGTGGACCTGGATCACACGCCCATCTTGCGCGAGGTGTCCTGCGCGGTCCCATCGGGAGGCTGGCTGGCCCTGCTCGGACCGAACGGCTCGGGCAAGACCACCATGCTGCGCGCCATCGCCGGGCTCATTCCCTACCGCGGCACCGTCACGCTCGACGGCCTGGCGGCCGAGGCCGGATCGCTGCGCCCGCGCGAGCGGGCGCGGCTGATCGCCTACCTGCCGCAGACCCCTACGCTGCCGCCGGACATGAAGGTCACCGACTACGTGCTGCTCGGCCGCACCCCGCACCTGAGCTACCTGGCCGGGCCCGGCCGCGCCGATCGCGACGCCGCCGCCAGGGCGGCCAGGCTGCTCGACGTCACGCGTTTTTCGCAGCGGCGCCTCGTCACCCTGTCCGGCGGCGAGCGCCAGCGCGTCGTGCTCGCCCGCGCCCTGGCCCAGGAACCGAGAATCCTGCTGCTCGACGAGCCGACCTCGGCGCTGGACATCGGCCACCAGCAGAGCGTCCTGGACCTCGTCGACCACCTGCGCCGCAGCACCGGCGTGACCGTGGTCACCACGCTGCACGACCTGACCACCGCGGGTCAGTACGCGCACGAGCTGGTGCTGCTGAACCAGGGGCGGGTCGAGGCGTCCGGCGCGGCCACCGCCGTGCTCACCGAGGACCGGATCGCGCGGGTCTACGCCGCACGAGTCACGGTGAGCACCGACGACGCCGGGAACATGGTCGTCAACCCGGTCCGCCCGGACCCCAGGTGACCGGACCCCAGGTGACCGGACCCCAGGTGACCGAACCACAGGTGACCGGACCACGGCCCCGGCTAGTCCGCAGGCGGCAGGCGGCCGGCGTAGTCGAGGGCGCCGGCGTAGACAGCGGCGTGCACGGCGCGGGCGATCCTGGCGCCCCACGGCGACCGCGGCCCGGCGAAGTCCTCGCCCGGCCCGTCAGCGGGGGCGGCGACGCAGACGGCGTCCGACGCGGTCCCGGTGCAGGCGAATCCCGCGTCGAGGACGGCCTGGGTCTTGGCCTCGGTCGCGGTGACGACGGCGTTGACAAACGCCGCGTCGCTCAGCGAAACCGGGACCGAGACGACGATGTTGATCGTCCCCGGCCGCCTGATCGGCGCCAGCTCAGGATCGGCCGACCCGTCCGGCGCCGCGGCCCAGGTCGGCACCCGCAGGCCGACCGTGGCCGCGACGTGCGCTCCCGCGTCCTGGCGCTGGACGACCGCGGTGACCTGGGCGGCGGTCAGCAGCCCGATCCCGGGACCGGAAAGACCGAGGCCGGCGGCCAGATCCGCCAGGTGCGCCACAGGGTCGAGGCGGTCGTAGCCGCCGGCTACCTGGGCGTTGAGCACCCATTCGCGTGGCCCGAGACCGCCGCCGACGATGCCGCTAGAGATCATCCGGTAGCCCGGGCCGGGACGCCACAGCGCCATCGGCAGCCGGACCCCGTCTTCGGTACGCCAGTGCAGCTCCAGCCGCATGCCCGCCCTCCTCGCTCGCCCGGGCGGATTCTAGTGCTGTGAAGTTACCTTCGCACGGGCGGTTAGGCAGTGGTGGGGTCCCTGTGGCCGGGAACACAGCAGTCGGGAAGCACGACGGCAAGCCGCGGCAGCCTCCGGCCGCGAAACTAGGGGCCCGCAGGGGCCGCCGCGGCCCATGGGGCCAGCGTGACACGCAGTCAGCCGGCCCGATGTACCATTTGGGCCGGTTATAACCGGCCCAATGCTCCATAGGGTCGCCACTGCCCGGCACGGGCCGGGTCGGGGAGCGGACAAACGCAGCTTGCTGCGGCACTAGCTAACCTTGACTCGAAACGGGGGGTGAGTTCGTGCCGGGACTGGCGGCGGACGTGGATGCGGCCGAGGCGCTGGCCGCCGCCGCCCGCGCCGGGCCGTACTTCGCTCTCGAGCCCTGGGCCGAGGGCGCGGGCTGGCGGCCGGCCAGCCTGCTGGTCTGCGACCCGGCCGTGCTGGCCGGCTGGGTAACTCACGCCCGCGCCGTCATCGCCGGCCGGGCCGGCCTCGCGCCCGCGGCGGTGGCCGAGCGGGTCGCCGCCTCGATCGTGTTCCTGGGGCTGGCCTCGCGTCTGGTGTCACCGTCGCTGGGCGCGGCGGTGCTCGGCGGCGTGGTCCCGCACCTGACCCTGGACAACCTGTGGTGGCGCCCGGTTGACG
>Ga0302311_10006399_pt1 | contig 12205 bp, 14 predicted proteins | sample III_Palsa_N1_3_FD_200449 | JGI IMG/M metagenome (GOLD analysis project Ga0302311, IMG submission 200449) | Peat permafrost microbial communities from Stordalen Mire near Abisko, Sweden - III_Palsa_N1_3 | ecosystem: Environmental > Terrestrial > Soil > Palsa > Peat permafrost | place: Sweden...
TGACCCCGTAGCCATTGCCGTCCAGGTGCCAGACCAGGGGAAAGCTCACCAGCTTTGACCAGGGCGCCAGTTCGCGCACCGGCTTGTCGTCGCCGGCCTTCACCGGGAAGATCAGCAGCCCCTCCGCCTCGTGCTGCTTATAATAGGCGCTCAGGGTCGGCAGTTCCTCGCGGCAGGGGCCGCACCAAGTGGCCCAGAAGTTGACGATGATCACCTTGCCGCGCATCTGCGCGTATTGGATCTTTTTCCAGTCGAAGGTGAAGATGCTGAAGGGCGGCGCGGGCTCGCCGACCCGGGTCGCATAGGCCGGCGCCGACGCCATCAGCCCCGTTGCGGTGGCTCCAGCGAGGAAGGTCCGTCGCGCCAGCTTGTCCATCGATCTCTTCACCCCAGGCGCTGACGGTCATCCGGTCCGGGCGGCCCGTGCGCAAGTTTCGAATAGCCGACATCCGGTTGCAAGCGAAGCGTGCGTTAGGGGAGGTCGCCATTGATTTTTGACCGGTCGCCGCCTTCAATAGGCGTCATGGACCCCAGACTGGCCAAGGCTGCCGGCTACCTGCGCGCTCACGGGCTGAAGCTCGGGATGGAGGTGCTGGTCAACTTCGTCCTGCCGTTCCTGATCTATGACCACTGGCGAGCAAGCCTGGGCGATGTGAAGGCCCTGATGGCCTCGTCGCTGCCGCCGATCGCTTGGTCCGTCGTCGAGTTCGCGCGGCTGCGGAAGGTCGACGCCATATCCATGGTTGTGGTGGCCGGGATCGTGCTGTCGCTGCTGGCCTTCATCGGCGGTGGCGGGGTCAAGGTGCTGCAACTGCGTGAGAATCTGGTCTCCGGCCTGGTCGGGGTGGTGTTCCTGGGTTCGGTCGCGATTGGCAAGCCGGTGGTCTACTATCTGGCGCGGGCGGGCCTGCGACGGCAGTACGCCGGCGGGGCGCCCCAGCTGGAATCCCTGCTCGACAGCGTCTACCTCCGCCGGCTGTTGACCCTCTTCACGATCGTATGGGGCGTGGGCTTCGTGGCGATCTGCGCCCTGTGCTGCGTTCTGGTGTTCGTGGTCTCGATCAAGACCTATCTGCTGATCAACGGGCCGATCACCTATGGGCTGACCGGTCTGATCATCGCCTGGACATGGTGGTATGCCATGCGCGCCCGACACCAGGGGCTGGCGCGGGCGGCGGCTGCGGCCCAGGCGGGTCAGGCGGCCGATTCCTGAAGGCGCCTCCAGAAGGCTGGGCTTGCAGTCCAGCCCATGGCGCGGCATTTCGCTGATCAAGACAACAAACGCACAAGGGACGAGACGCCATGGGACGGTCGACGCGGGTGCTGGCGGACGGTTTCTATTTCGGCGAGGGGCCGCGCTGGCATGACGGCCGGCTGTGGTTCAGCGACTTCTTTGCTCACGCAGTGATGTCGGTGTCCCTGGCCGGGGACCTGAAGACCGAATTCAAAATCGACGACCAGCCTTCCGGCCTGGGCTGGATGCCAGACGGCTCGATGCTGATCGTCTCCATGACCAAGCGCCAAGTGCTGCGGCGGACCGTGGACGGCGCGATCAGCCTCCACGCCGACCTGGCCCACATCGCCACCTTCCACTGCAACGACATGGTGGTGGACGCGGCGGGCCGCGCCTACGTCGGCAATTTCGGCTTCGACTATGAGGCCGAGATGGCCGCGCGCGGGGCGGAGGCGGTGTTGGCCGAGCATACAAAGGCCAAGCTGGCCTGCATCGCGCCGGACGGAACCGTCAGCGTCGCGGCGGAGGGCCTGAGCTTCCCAAACGGCGCGATGATCACCCCGGACGGAAAGACCCTGATCGTCGGAGAGACCTTCGGCGGGGTGATGACAGCCTTCGACATCGGCGCGGACGGCGCCCTGTCAGCACGCCGGGTCTGGGCGACCACCGCCCCGCGCCTGCCGGACGGCGCCTGCCTGGACGCGGAGGGCGCGGTGTGGATCGCCAATCCCATGGCGCCGGAATGCGTGCGGATCGCCGAGGGCGGCGAGGTGCTGGAGGTGATCGACACTGACGCCCCATGCTTCGCCTGCATGCTGGGCGGCGACGATGGCAGAACACTCTTCATGCTGACCGCCGGCGGTTCCGGCAGCCACGCGTCGGAGACAGCTCTCGGCAAACTACTGGTGGCGACGGTGGATAGCCCGCATACGGGAAGGCCGTAGGCCTCCCTAACCCTTCTCCATATGCCGCAACGACTGCGCCAGACGGTCCAGGCCGCTCTTGGCCGGCGTTGGCGCCAGGCCGTAGTCCGGCGCTCCGGTAAGCGTCGCCGAGGCGTGGATGGCGAAGTTGGGGTCTTCCAGAGCCGGGCGGGCGAGGGCGATCAGGTCGGCCTTGCCGGAGGCGACGATGTCCTCGGCCAACTTGGCGTCCAGGATCAGGCCCACCGCCATGGTGGCGACGCCTGCGCCCTTGCGCACGGCCTCGGCGTAGGGGACCTGATAGCCGGGCGAGAGCTTGGGCGGGACGGGGGTGTTGCCGCCGGACGAGCAGTCGACCACGTCGACCCCCAGCACCTTGGCCGCCTTGGCGAATGCGACAGTGTCCTCGATGGTCACGCCGCCGTCGACATAGTCGCTGGACGAGACCCGCAGGAACAGAGGCTTGTGCGCCGGCCAGACGGCGCGGACCGTCTCGATCACCTCCAGCGGAAACTTCATCCGCGCGGCCAGGTCGCCGCCGTAGGCGTCGGTGCGGTGGTTCACCAGCGGCGACAGGAATTCGTGCAGCAGATAGCCGTGGGCGGCGTGCACCTCCACCACGTCAAAGCCGGCGTCGTTGGCCCGGCGGGTCGCCTCGCGGAAGGCGATGATCACCTCGGCCATGTCCGTGACGGTCATGGCCTTGGGCTTGGGGTAGGTGTCGGAGAAGGGGATGGCGCTGGGGGACAGGGTCTCCCAGGCGGGCTCACCCTTGGCCGCGTCCTCCGCGTTCAGCTCCATCCCGCCGTCCCAGGGCCTGCGCGTCGAGCCCTTGCGGCCGGCGTGGGCCAACTGGATACCGGCGGCGGCGCCATTGGCCTTCAGGAAGTCGGCGATCCGGGCCAGCGCCCGCGCCTGATCGTCGTTCCACAGGCCCATGTCGCCGGGACTGATCCGCCCGCGCGCCTCGACCCCGGTCGCCTCGACGAACACCAGGGCCGCGCCGCCCAGGGCGAACCGGCCCAGGTGAACCAGGTGCCAGTCCGTCGCCACCCCGTCGATGGCGCTGTACTGGCACATGGGCGAGACAACGATGCGGTTCTTCAGGGTCAGGCAGGAGACCGTGAAGGGCGACAGCAGGGCGGGAGGGGACAAGGGCGGGCTCCGAAGGTTCGAGGGGCCAACCCTAGCTAGGCGCTCCGGGGCTCAAACCCAACCGTGGCCTTGGCTTTCCATCGTCGTTTGGCGACGGGCGCCGGCTCGGCTACATCTCGGCCCGGATTGAATTGCCGTCTGGAGCCTGTTCATGAGCGCGACCCTCGCATTGACCGATCCCAAGTCTGTCGGCCTGTCGCCGGAGGGCCTGGCGCGGGTGGACGCAATGATCGGCGAGCAGATCGTTGCCGGCCAGCTCGCCGGCGCGGTGGTTCTGGTGGCGCGGCATGGCAAGGTTGCGCACCTGAAGGCCATGGGCCTGAAGAATATCGCCGACGGCGAGCCGCTGGCCACGGACTCCATCTTCGCCATCTTCTCCATGACCAAGCCGATCACGGCGGCGGCGATGATGGTGTTGTACGATCGGGGCCTGTGGGCGCCGGACGATCCCATCGCCAAACACCTGCCCGAATTCGCCGAGGTGCGCGGGCCGGAGGGCGCGGCGCTGGACCATCCGCCGACCCTGCGCGAACTGATGACCCATACGGCGGGGTTCGGCTACGCCATCGGGCTCGGGCCGCACGACGCCACCGACGCCGGCTATATCGCCGCCGAGGTCTGGCAGGCCGACAGTCTGGCGGAGATGGCGCGCCGGGTCGCTTCCGTGCCGCTGGCCTACCAGCCCGGGACCTCGTTCCGCTATTCCCTGAGCATGGACCTGCAGGGGGCCATCATCGAGAAGCTGTCGGGCCAGAGCCTGCCGGACTTCATGCGCGAGACTCTGTTTGAGCCGCTGGGCATGGTGGACACGGACTTCTATGTGCCGGCGGCCAAGCTGCCGCGCCTGACCACCCTCTACCACATGTACTTCGGCGTCACTGAGCTGACAGTGCTGGACCATCCGGGTTTCCGGCGCGACGGCAAGGTCATCCCCAAGCTCCCGTCGGGGGGTGGCGGCCTCTATTCCACGGCGACCGACTATGCCCGCTTCGCCCAGATGCTGCTGAACAAGGGCGAGCTGGACGGCGTGCGGGTGATCCAGCCGGCGTCGGTGGCGCTGATGACCACAAACGCCCTGCCTCGGTCGCTGATCGACCACGGCTTCATCGCCGGCGCCCAGCGTGTCGGGCCGGGCAGGGGATACGCCTTCAACGGCGCGGTGTTCATGGACCCCAAGGCCGCCGGCTCGCCGGTGGGGCGCGGGACCTATCAATGGGATGGCGCGGCGGGCACCTGGTTCTGGATCGACCCGGAACACGACCTGCTGTTCGTCGGCCTGATCCAACGGATGATGCAGGACGGGATGACTCCCTATCAGGCCGCGTCCCAGGCGCTGATCGCCGAGGCGCTGGTCTGAGCCCGGCCTCTTAGTCGGTTCTCGGCAAGACGCGAATTTCCACCGTGCCGCCGGCCTCGAACACCGGATTGCCGGCGACCAGGGCCCGGGCCTGCTCCAGGCTGTCGGCCTCGACGCGGAGGAAGCCCGTCAGGTGGCTGGTGATCGGCGGTGCTGGGTCCGCCTTGCGAAGGCAAAGGCCGTCGCCGATCGCGCTACCGCCCTGCAGACGACCCGATATTCGTGGATCGCCAAGGTAAGCGCTCCAGGCCGTGTCGTTCACGGGTGCGGACGCGTCGTCGTGCATGAGGAAGATGAAGTCAGGCATGAGGGCTCCGAATAGGCGCGGAGGACTACGGCCGGCTGGAAATTTGGAACCGATTCCCATCGGGATCCTTGCAGTCGCACATGTCGAAGTTGCCAGATTTAACCGGGCCAGCGTCGGCGAGGCCCCGTTTGATCAGGCTGGCGCGGGCGCCGGCGACGTCTGCGGCATGGAAGACGATCTTCGGCGGCCGGGCGCCGACCTTGGACTTGCCGACGTGCAGGGCCAGGCGGCAGACGCCGGCATTGAAATCAACCCAACCCTCTTCCTGGCCAACGACCTGCAGGCCAATCACGTCGCGGTAGAAGGCGGTCATGTCGGCCAGGTTGGCCGTGAACAGGATTAGGCGGCGTAGTTCCAGCGACATCGAGGGGACCTCCTTGGCTGGGCGCACGAAATCAGGGTGAATTTTTTTAGGCAAGCAGGATCGGCGACGAGCGGCTGATCCGACTTGACCCGACCCCTGGGGCGGGTCCGATAGAGGGTGCGGTCAGCCCTTAACGAGGTGAGTCGTGAACGCTTCCGCCGAATTCATCAATCCCGCCGAAGCCGCCCGCCGGCTCGGTGTTTCCGCCAAGGCCCTGCGGCTCTACGAACAGCGCGGCCTGGTGACCCCGGTGCGCACCGGCGCCGGCTGGCGAGCCTACGGGCCGGCCGAAATGGCCCGCGCCGGCGAGATCGCCGCCCTGCGCGCCCTTGGCCTGAGCCTGGCTCAGGTGGCCAGGGTGCTGGATGGCGACGCGGCGGCGCTCGAGCCTGCGTTGGCCGCGCATCAGGCCAACCTGGAAGGCCAGGCCCGCGATATCGCCGGCGTGATCGACAAGGTGCGAGGCCTTCGCACAGGCCTGGCCAGCGGCCAGGCGCCGGAGGCTGCGGAGTTGGCGCGGCTGATGGCGCCGTCCGCGACGCTGAAGGCGGCGTTCGAGCTGCCGTGGCCCTGGGGCGGCGAACGGTTCGAACTGCGTGATATCCGCGCGCTCAACTATCTCGTCGGCCCTCTGGGCAGCGGCAAGACGCGGTTGGCCCTGCGCATCGCCGAGACCCTGCCCGGCGCGGCCTTCCTGCCCATGGAGCGGGCCGATGCGGGCGCGGACGAGGCCAGGGCGCGGATGGACGCCGATGCGGCGCTTAAGGCGCGGGTGGACGCGGCCCTGGCCTGGCTGGTCGAGGATGGCGCCGTGATTTCGGACGCCCTCATCGTCCTGCTTGTCGGCCTGGAGGCCGACGGTGCGGCCGCGGTGGTGGTGGATATGGTGGAACAGGGACTGGACCAGCCCACCCAGGAGGCCCTGATCGCGCATCTGCGCCGCCGTAGCCCGGCCGCGCCGCCGCTGTTCCTGATGACCCGCTCCAGCGCGATCCTGGATCTGGCGGCGGTCGGACCGGACGAGACGATCCTCTTCTGCCCGGCCAACCACAGCCCGCCCATGAGCGTGGCGGCCTATCCCGGCGCCCCGGGCTATGAGGCCTTGGCCATGTGTCTGGGGACGCCGGAGGTGAGGGCGCGGACGCAGGGGATGAGGGCGTCGCTGCCCGGTTGACGTCGCTGGCTTTGGATCAAGACTGAGGCCGCAGCTTCCGGCCGGCGAGCACCGCGAGGCGGTCGGTATCGTCCTTTGGCCGCCCGCCGCTGAGCAGCCACAGCACCAGCAGCATCCGCATCGGGGCGGACGCCATGACCGGCGCGCGCCGTCCGCCCAGCCTAAGGCTAAATTGCTGTCCCATCGCCCCCTCCCCAGGGTGGGCCCGCCAGGGCCCATCGCCTGGCCCTTGGATGAACCTCCAGAGGGCCAGGCGACTCAGAGGATACGCCGCGGGGATTAAGGCGACGTTCGCCCAATCGTCGCACCCAAACACGGCAGGTCAAAAAAGGCCCTTGCAATTTGGTGATATAGTCAACTATAACGCTGATGCGATGTCGACGCAGCGAGCGTCGATGCGATCTGACCGGCCCGAACATGGATCCAGAGTGGAATGACAGCCAGCCGATCTATCGCCAGCTGCGCGATATGGTGGTGGCGATGATCTTGGACGGCCTCCTGAAGGAGGGCGATCCTTTGCCTTCGGTCCGCAATGTGGCGGCCGAATACCGGGTCAATCCGTTGACCGTGCTCAAGGCCTATCAGGAACTGGTCGATACCGACCTGGTGGAGAAGCGAAGGGGATTGGGGATGTTCGTGACGACCGGCGCGGGAGAGCGCCTTCTGGAAACGGAACGGCTGAAGTTCATCGTCGAGCAGTGGCCCCAGGTCCGCGCGACGATCCAGCGCCTGGGTTTGACGCTGGACCAGTTGATGGCCGCCCCGTCCGCCAATCCGCAAGGCCCCGCAACCCCGCAAGGCAAGGAGGGCTGATCAATGGCCTGTATTGAAGCCCGCGGTCTTCGCAAGACCTTCGGCGGCACGGTCGCGCTGGACGGCATAGATCTGCGTATCGAGACCGGCCGAATCCTTGGCCTGATCGGCCCCAACGGCGCCGGCAAGACCACCGCGCTAAACGCCATCCTCGGCCTGGCCTCCTATGAGGGCGAGCTCAAGGTGCTGGGACGTGATCCCTGGCGCGACCGCGACGAGTTGATGCGCGATGTCTGTTTCATCGCCGACGTCGCGGTGCTGCCGCGCTGGATGCGGGTCTCGCAGGCGCTGGACTACGTCGCCGGGGTGCATCCGAGGTTCGATCGCGCCAAGGCCGAGGCCTTCCTGGCCAAGACCGCGATCCAGCGAACCAGCCTGGTGCGGAGCCTGTCCAAGGGCATGGTCACCCAGCTGCATCTGGCCCTGATCATGGCCATCGACGCCAAGCTGCTGGTGCTGGACGAGCCGACGCTCGGCCTGGACATCCTCTACCGCAAGGAATTCTACGACACCCTGCTGAATGACTACTTCGACCACAGCCGCACCATCGTGGTGACGACCCACCAGGTTGAAGAGGTCCAGCACATCCTCACCGACCTGATGTTCGTCAATCGCGGCCGCATCGTGCTCGATTGCAGCATGGAGGCGTTCGAGCAGCGCTATGCCGAAGTGATGGTGACGCCCGAACAGCTCCCCGCCGCCCGCGCCCTGGGCACGCCCCTGCATGAGCGGCAGGTGTTCGGTCGCAGCATCCTGTTGTTCGACGGCGTCGATCGAAAGGCCCTCGCCGCGATTGGCGAAGTGAGAAGTCCCAGCATCGCCGATCTGTTCGTCGCCGTCATCGGCGCCGACGCGGTCCCGGCCAAAGGAGTGGCGGCATGAGCCCTTCCGACACCTTCATGGGGACGGCCACGCCCCCCACCGTCGCGGTCACCAAGACGCGGCCCTTCTATTGGTCGGTGCGGCGGGAGCTGTGGGAAAACCGCTCCATCTATATCGCCCCCCTGGCTGCAGCCGGTGTTGTGCTGTTCGGGCTGGTCATCGGGGCTTTCCATCTGCCGACCAAGGCGCTCAGCCAACTCGCGGCGCTCGACCCGACCAAGCAGGCGGAGATGCTGTCGATACCCTACGCCATCGCCGCGGCGGCGATCATGGTCACCGCCTTCGTGGTGGCAGTCTTCTATAGTCTGGGCGCCCTGCAGTCCGAGCGCCGCGACCGCAGCATCCTGTTCTGGAAGTCGCTGCCGGTGTCGGACCTGACGACGGTGATATCCAAGGCCTTCGTTCCGCTTGTGGTCCTGCCCATCGTCGCCTTCGCGATCATGCTGGCCACCCTGGTGTTCATGATCGGGGTGAGCGCGGTGGTCCTGCCGATGAACGGGCTGCCGCCGACCCTGCTGCTGTCGACCTTCCCGCTGCTGAAGACCACGGTGGTGCTGGCCTATCTGCTGGTGGTGTTCACCCTGTGGCATGCGCCGATCTGGGCCTGGCTGATGCTGGTGTCGGGCTGGGCGCGGCGGGCGACCTTCCTCTGGGCCTTTGGTCCGCCGCTGGTCTTGTGTGTGTTCGAGAAGCTGGCCTTCGGCACTGCCTATCTGGCTGGGTTGCTCCACTACCGCCTGACTGGGGCGGTCAAGGAGGCTTTCGCCGCCAGCGACCACACCACTGATATGCATCAGCTCGATATAAGCCAGCTGGACCCGCTCAAGTTCATCTTCGCGCCCGGCCTCTGGCTTGGCCTTCTGGTCGCGGCGCTCTTGTTTGCCGCCTGCGTCTGGCAACGCCGCTACCGCGCGCCGATCTGATCGCGGACCTCAAGCTTCTCCCAGGGGGAAGCTTGAGGCTACCGGCCATGGCCGTCCGGGCCGGTGCTGAGCGCCAGCACCCGGCTCAACGCGGTAAGGTCGCGGCCGCTTTCGCCAGCCCAGGCGTTGAACGCCTCCTGCACCGCCGCCAGATCGCGTTTGCCCTTGGGCGGCCTCGTAACGACGCCCGCCTCCATCAGAGCTGCTGTGACGTCCCGGGTGGTGATGAAACTGGGCCGGCCCATGTCACGCAGGCAGCGGGCGGCGGTTTCGCCGGAGAGCCGGGAGGCGCGCTTTTTCATCAGCGCCAGCAGCCCGACAAAATCCTCGTCCGGCCAGTTGGCGAACACGGCGGCGCCGCTGCCGTGTTCCTCGGCAAGATCGAGCAGGAAGCGGGCGTTGTCTCGCACCGACAGGATCTTCTGGGCGTTGCGGACGATGCCGGTATCCTTCAGGTGCAGGTCAAAGTCCTCGTCCGACATGGCGGCGTTCAGGCCTGGATCAAAGCCATGGAAGGCGGTCTCGAACCCGGCCCATTTGTTGTCGATCACCTGCCAGTTGAAGCCGGCGCGAAAGACGGATTTGCTCATCTGAGCGAGCCAGCGGTCATCGGGGATGGCGGCCAGTTCGGCCGGTGTCTTTGACCTGTGTTCGGCGATCAGCGCTTCAAGCGCCGCCTCGCCGCCCTTGCGCGCGGCGGCCCGCTCGTAGATGTCCGCGAATGCGCGCATGATTTGCCTCTCGACCTTGATCGGCGAGATCATCCGCGACGGCTGGAGCGCGCACAAGCCGGCTGGACATTTCGGCGGGCCGGAGTTTTCTGCACCGTCTCACGCATGGAGTTGAGCATGACCGAGGGCGTCCGTCCCCCGCGCGAAGGCGTCGGCGAAATCTTCTCTCTCGCCAAGATGGTGAAGGCCCGCGACCTGACCTTCGACGCCATCGCCCGCATCGCGCCGCAGGTGCGTCCCGGCATGACCGAGGGCGAGGCCAATGCACTGGTGCAGAGCGAGCTGGAGGCCATGGGCATGGACCGGCTCTGGCATAAGAACATCTTGCGTTTCGGCGAGGGCACGGTGGAGACCTTCCACGCGCCCATGGAGGCGGACCGCGTTCTCAGCCCGAACGATATCTTCTTCGTCGATCTTGGCGTGGTGTGGGACGGCCATGAGGGCGACGCCGGCGACACCTTTGTGGTGGGCGAAGACGCGGAAATGAGGGGGTGCGCCCAGGCGGCCCGGGACCTCTGGCGCGAGGTGGCGGCCCGCTGGCGCGAGGACGGCCTGACGGGTGAGGCGCTCTATCAGTTTGCCCTGGCGCGCGCGGAGGCGATGGGCTGGCGGCTGAACTGGGAGGTCAAGGGCCACCGCGTCAGCGACTTCCCGCACGCCATCTATAAGGCCGGGGATCTGGGGGAGCTCGATACCTGTCCGAAGACGGGATTGTGGATCCTGGAGATTCAGCTTGCCCATCCGACCCGGCCGTTCGGGGCCTTCTATGAAGACCTGCTGATCGGCGAAGGGGTGGCCTGAGCCCGGAGGCGAGTTCTCCTCCCCCGCGGGCGCGGGGAAGGAGAAAACAACGTCAAAGCCTAGTGGTGGTGACCGCCGCCGCCGCCATGGCCGCCACCGCCGCCGCCATGGCCGCCACCGCCACCGCCGTGACCGCCACCACCGTGGAAGCCGCCGCCGCCGCCAGCATGGGCGCCGCCAAAGCCGTGAGCCGCGCCGCCGCCGCCGTGGAAACCGCCGCCACCACCGTGGAAGCCGCCGCCGCCGTGACCACCGCGGAAGCCGTGGTAGCCGTAGCCGCCGCCCCAGCCGAAGCCCGAACGCCAGCCATAGCCGCACCAGTACCAGCCGGGACCATTCCAGCCTTCATACCAGCAGTAGTGGTGGCCGCCCCAGAAGTACTGGGTGTTTTCAAGCTTCGGCGGGCTGGCGGGGAAGTAGACCGCCGACGTCGACACTTGCTCAAAGAGATTGGGCGCGGATTGCGCCGATGCGGCGCCAGCCGAGAGCGCCAAGGCTCCCGCCGCGATCGCCGTTAAATGGAACCTGTTCATGGGTGCGTCCTCCTGAGCTGCCGGTATTGCGCCAGTGGCTGTCCGGACAGACCCTCAGCCTCGTTCCTGGCCGCTGAACGGCGCGTGAACGCACGTCAGCTAACTCGAAAAACAAGCTGGCACAGCTAAGGTTCCACGCCAAGCGTGCATATTTACCATTCCACACGAAGCGGCGGCGAAACGCCCCGCCGGCTACTGCTGTTGTTGCTGTTGCTGCAGCAGTTGGTGGTCGAAGGCCGCGGCGATGGAGGGGCGCCTGGCGCCGCCCGCGTGGGTGGGTTTCAGTGCGCGCATGAACTCCGGCTCCACATGCGCGGCGCGGGCCTTGCGGACCTGAACGGCGACGGAGAGCTCCGAATCGGCGTCGCCCTTGAACACCCCGCGCGAGGGCGGGACGTCGTTGTAGTCGCGGCCGGTGGCCACCACCACATGGCGCTCGCCGGTGAGGATGTTGTTGGTGGGATCGAACCCGACCCAGCGTAGGGAGGGCAGGAAGACCTCGACCCAGGCGTGGGTCGCGCCGGGATTGGAACGGTCGCCGCCGGCGGTGCGGTCCGAAAAGACGTAGCCCGACACATAGCGCGCCGGCACGCCCCAGGACCGGCAGATGGCGATCATGATGTGGGCGAAGTCCTGACAGACGCCTCGCCCGGCCTCAAGGGCGTGGTCGATCGGGCTGTTGGCGTCGGTGACGCCGGGCTCGTAGGAGAAGGCGTCATACAGGGTCTGGTTCAGGGTCCGCAGCGCCGTCAGCGGATCGACCCGCCGCAGTTCATCCAGGGCGTAGGTCTTGATGAAGGCCTGCAGCGCCGGCGTCGGCACCGCAAAGCCGTGCGGGTGCAGGAAGTCGAAACAGTCGCCCCTGACGAATTCGCCGTTCAGCCGATCCCACTCGTACATGTCCAGGCCGTCCGGCAGCACCGGGGCCTCGGTGGTCTCGACCCCCGCCTTGGCCTCGATCACCAGCCGCTCGTGGGGGTGGGGAATGTCGCAGTGGTAGACGGCGTT
>Ga0302311_10006402_pt1 | contig 12199 bp, 15 predicted proteins | sample III_Palsa_N1_3_FD_200449 | JGI IMG/M metagenome (GOLD analysis project Ga0302311, IMG submission 200449) | Peat permafrost microbial communities from Stordalen Mire near Abisko, Sweden - III_Palsa_N1_3 | ecosystem: Environmental > Terrestrial > Soil > Palsa > Peat permafrost | place: Sweden...
GTCGGGTATAATGCGGATATTCGAGCAGCCCCGTCTCGAAGCTCTCGTCATCCCCGCTGGAAGCCGCGCCCATTACGCCGGGAAGCAGCCGGATGCAAGCGTCGAGCAAGGTCAGCGCCGCCATCTCGCCGCCGGAGAGGATGTAGTCGCCGATCGACACTTCCTCGATCGGCCGCGCGTCGAACAGCCGCTGGTCGATCCCCTCGAACCGCCCGCAGAGGATGAGCGCGCCGGGGCCATCCGCCAGGGTGCGGATGCGAGCTTGGGAGAGTGGAGCCCCGCGCGGCGTCATCGCGAGGAGCGGCAGTGTGGGGTGGCGCGCAGCGGTAGCGTCGAGCGCACTCGCCACGACGTCGGCGCGCATCACCATCCCCGCGCCGCCGCCCGCAGGCGTGTCGTCGACCGAGCGGTGCTTGTCGGTCGCGAAGTCGCGGATCTGCACCGCATCGAGCGCCCACTTGCCCTCGGCGAGTGCGCGGCCGGCGAGGCTGGTGCCCAGCGGTCCGGGAAACATCTCGGGATAGAGGGTGAGGATCGCGCCGGTGAAGCTCATCGCATTCCCGTTCCCCGGCGCACGCCGGGGCCCAGGGCAACAGGCGGCATCGTTTGGGGCTCTGGACCCCGGCGTTCGCCGGGGAACGAGAACAGCATGCTCATCGCCGACGCGTCCAGCGCGCGATCAGGCTCCCCCACACCACGCCGACCAGCCACAGTACGACATAGGAGACCGCCATCCGCACGACGATGCCGGCGGAGGCCTCGTCCCAGTTCGGCAGATGCTGCTCCCGCATCCAGGCGAGGAAGCCGGTGATCGCCATCGCGAAGCAGAAGATCGGCACCGGCGCGGGCGCCACGAACCGGTACAGCCGCAGCCTTGCGGGAAAGCGCCTTGCGACGCTCCACATCAGCAGCCCGGTGAACACGAACTGCGCGGCCAGCATCAGGAAGAAGATTTGCGCGGCGGGGTCCATCATGCCTCCACAAACTCGGCATGGACGCGGATCGGCGGCCCGAGATCGTCGACGCCCGCCGCGACGGGCACGAGGAAGCGCTTGCCGTCGGGGCGCTCGATCTCGATCAGGTCGCCCGCGCCGTAATTCTCGACCGCGACGATGCGGCCGAGCGGCGTGCCGTCGGTCGAGACGGCGTCCTGGTCGAGCAGGTCGGCATGATAATATTCGCCGTCGGCGAGCGGCGGCAACGCGTCACGGGCAACCGTCAGCGGGGTCCCGCGCAGCGCCTCCGCGGCGGTGCGATCGGTCACCTCGGCGAAGCGCGCGACCGCGCCATTGGGGCCGGGCCGCACCGACTTGAGCGTCAGCGTCGCGTCACCCGCCTGGAGCAGCGGGTAGTGCGCGAGGTCGTCGGTGAACAGCTTGAGCCGCAGCTCGCCCTGGATGCCGTGCGCGCCGACGACGGCGGCGAGGGTCACGCGCTTGTCAGTATCCGCCATCACCAAACCCGTTCGTGCTGAGCGAAGTCGAAGCACCCGCCGTTCGGCCTGAGCGCAGTCGAAGGCCACGCACCAGCGGTGGCTGCACTTCGACTGCGCTCAGCGCGAACGGATGTTCCGCCCGTGTCATGTCCTTCGACTTCGCTCAGGACGAACGGGCGGGAAGAGGGTCCGGTGCGCCAAACGACGCGCCGGACCGTAAGCATCAGGCCTCGCTGGTCTCTTCGGCCGCAGGCGCTTCCTCGGCCGGCGCCTCGGCGGCAGGCTCTTCCTTCGGCGCAGCGGCAGCGGCAGCAGCAGCCTCGGCGGCTTCGTTCGCCGCGGTCACCTTGGCGGCGCGCTCCTCGGCGCGCTCCTTGGCCTTGTCGCCGGCTTCGCCCTTCTTGAGGTTGGAGCGCGCGGCGCGCTCCTTGACGCCGGCGGCGTCGAGGAAGCGGGCGACGCGATCGGTCGGCTGCGCGCCGACCGACAGCCAATGCTTGGCACGCTCGGCGTCGAGGATCACGCGCTTCTCGTCGCCCTTGGGGAGCATCGGATTGTAGGTGCCGATCTTCTCGAGAAAGGCGCCATCGCGCGGCGCGGTCGAGTTGGCGACGACGATGCGATAATAGGGACGCTTCTTGGCACCACCACGCGACAGACGGATCGATACGGACATTCTCTTCTTCCTTCTCTGAGTTCGTTCAAAGAGCCCGCGGGCTCATTTCTTCTTCATGAAATTCTGAAAGCCGGGCGGGAGGCCCTGGCCACCGGGCAGCCCCGGCAGACCGCCGAGCCCCCCCGTGCCGCCACCGGGTGGCATCCCGCCGCCCGGCCCGCTGAGACCGCCGAGGCCACCCATGCCCCCGCCGCCCTTGCCGAACATGGCCGCGAGCCCCTTGAGGCCGCCCATCTTCTTCATCTTCTTCATCATCGTCGCCATCTCCTGATGCATCTTCAGGATCTTGTTGACGTCCTGCACCGTGGTGCCGGAGCCCTTGGCGACGCGGATCTTGCGCTTGGCGTTGAGCAATTCGGGCTTCCCGCGCTCCTTGGGCGTCATTGATCCGATGATCGCGTCCATGTGGATCAGGATTTTGTCGTCGACGGCGCCATTGGCCATCGCGTTCTTCACCTTGGCGATGCCGGGCAGCATCGAGGCGAGCGCGCCGAGCCCGCCCATCTTGCGCATATTGTTGAGCTGGCCGCGCAGATCGTTGAGGTCGAACTGCCCCTTCGACATCCGCTCGGCAAGCTTCTCAGCATCCTCGACCTTGATGTTCTCGGCCGCGCGCTCGACCAGCGACACGACGTCGCCCATGCCGAGGATGCGACCCGCGACGCGCGACGGCTGGAACAGCTCGAGGCCATCGAGTTTTTCACCCGTACCGACGAACTTGATCGGCTTGCCCGTCACCGCGCGCATCGACAGCGCCGCACCACCGCGCGCGTCGCCGTCCATCCGGGTCAGCACGACGCCGGTGAGCGGCACCTGGTCGGAGAAGTTCTTGGCGACGTTGACCGCGTCCTGGCCGGTCAGCGCATCGACGACGAGCAGGATTTCGGTGGGCTTGGTGACGTCGGCGACCGCCTTCATCTCGTCCATCAACGCCTGATCGACATGGAGTCGACCCGCGGTGTCGAGGATCAGGACGTCGAAGCCCTGCAGCTTGGCGGCGTTCAAGGCGCGCCTTGCGATGTCGACGGGCTGCTGGCCCTCGACGATCGGCAGCGTCGCGACCTCGGCCTGGACGCCGAGCACCGCGAGCTGCTCCTGCGCCGCGGGACGATTGACGTCGAGCGATGCAAGGAGGACCTTTTTGCGGCCCTTCTCGCGCAGCCGCTTGGCGATCTTGGCGGTCGTCGTCGTCTTGCCCGAGCCCTGCAGGCCGACCATCATCACGATCGCGGGCGGGGTGACGTCAAGCTCGAGATCGGACGCCTCGGAGCCGAGCATCTCGCTCAGCGCGTCGTTGACGATCTTGACGACCTGCTGGCCGGGCGTGATCGAGCGCAGCACCGACTGGCCGATCGCGGCCTCGGTCACCTTGTCGACGAAATCGCGCACCACGGGCAGCGCGACGTCGGCTTCGAGCAGCGCGATCCGCACCTCGCGCAGCGCCGCGCGCACGTCGGCCTCGTTGAGCGCACCGCGACCGCGCAGGCGGTCGAAGACTCCACCCAGCCTTTCGCTCAGACTCTCGAACATACGCGTTGCTCCTGTGTCCTTATCGGATCGCGAGCGCCCCAACGCACAAAGCGCCGGCGGGCGAAACTCGCCGGCCGGCGGGCGCACGGTGCGAGACCGGGCGCTGGAGCCATCACGAACCTGTCGGAACGATCGCCGGCCGGATAGACGAGCGGGCAGGCAAAAGCAACCGTCGTGACAACGCTGGCCTTTACCGCTTCTACACGTTTGCGCGCGCACACGGGAGAATGTTGCGGTGGGGAACAGGTACGGATGTCAGTTGAGCCCGGCCCGTCCCTCGAGCCCCGAACCGTCGAGGCGCCCGCGAAGACGATGTCGCGCGCGCGCCGCGATGCCATCGCGGGCGGCGTGCTGTTTACCGCGCTGGTGCTGCTCGCGACGGTCGGCTGGCGTTCGGTCGCCGCGCTCGAGCGTCTGCTGGGGCGCAGCAGCCATGCGGCCAATCTCGCGACCAGCGACCGGCTGCTGATGACGGGGCTGTTGCTCAACCTCGCGCTCATTCTGTTCGGGTGGCGTCGCTACCGCGACCTCGCCGCGACCACCGGCGAACGCGACGCGGCACGCGCGCGTGCCAGCCTGCTCGCGCGGCACGACGATCTCACCGGGCTGCTCAACCGCCCCGCGCTGGCCGAAGACGGAGCGACGATGGTCGCCCAGATGCTTCGCCGCGACAAGGCGGTGGCGCTGCTGCTCGTCGACCTCGACCATTTCCGCTCGATCAACGAAATCCATGGCCATCTCGCCAGCGACGCCGTGCTGCGCGCGGCAACCGACCTGATCCGCCGCGCGCTACCCGCGTCCGCGATCGCCGGACGGCTCGACCATGACGAGTTCGCGCTGCTACTGCCGTTCGACAAGCGCCACGCCAGCACGATCGACGCGATCGCCGAGCATATCGTCGGCGCGCTCGCGCAGCCGATCGTGACGAAGACCGTCACCGCGCATATCGGCGCTTCGATCGGGATCGCGCGATCCGCAGACGATTGCCAGAGCGTCGAGGCGTTGCTGCGCCGCGCCACCATCGCGATGCACGCCGCCAAGGCCGCCGGGCGCGGCCGCCATATCTGGTTCGACGCGACGATGCAGCGCGCGCTGGTTTCGCGCACGGCGACGGAGGCGGGCATTCGCAACGGCATTCCGCTCGGCCAGTTCGTTCCCTATTACGAGCCGCAGGTCGATCTTGCGAGCGGCGCCGTGATCGGCTTCGAAATGCTCGCGCGCTGGGAGCATCCGACGCACGGCATCCTGATGCCCGACGATTTCATTCCCGCGGCCGAGCAATGCGGGCTGATCGCCGAGCTTTCGATGGCGGTGATGCGCCGTGCGTTCGCCGAGGCGCGCGACTGGGATCCCGCGATCACGCTGTCGGTCAACATCTCGCCTGCACAGCTGAAGGACCCGTGGCTGGCGCAGAAGATCGTCAAGCTGCTGATCGAGACGGGATTTCCCGCAAGTCGCCTCGAGATCGAGATCACCGAGAGCGCACTGATCGAAAATCTGGGCCTCGCACAGTCGATCATCGGCAGCCTCAAGAATCAAGGCGTCCGTCTCGCGCTCGACGATTTCGGGACGGGCTATTCGAGCCTCGCACATCTGCGTGCGCTGCCGTTCGACGCGATCAAGATCGACAAGAGTTTCGTCCTCGCGATGATCGGGGATCGGGAATCCGCCACGATCGTCGACGCGATCTCGAAGCTCGGCATCAGCCTCGGCCTGCCCGTCACCGCCGAGGGAGTCGAGAACGCAGCGATCAACGAGCGACTGCGCGCGACGGGTTGCGCCAAGGGGCAAGGCTGGCATTTCGGCAAGCCGCAGCCGATCGCGGCGACGCGCCGCCTGCTCGCCGAACGCGGGCTCCTGCCATCGGCGCGGAAGTCGGCGCCGGCCGATCCGGAGGCGCCCGCCGCCTTGCGTGCCTGACGCGCGACAGGCGTCATATGGTGGACTCGGGCCGGCCCACTGCCTAGATCGCGCGACGATGGCGCAGCGCTTCCACAAGATGCACGGATTGGGCAACGACTTCGTTGTTTTCGACGCGCGCGATGCGCCGCTGGCGATGACCCCTGCGCGTGCACAGGCCATCGCCGACCGGCATACGGGCATCGGCTGCGACCAGCTGATCCTGATCGAGCGATCGACGGTCGCCGACGCGCGGATGCGGATATGGAACGCCGACGGCAGCGAGGTCGAGAGCTGCGGCAACGCGACCCGCTGTGTGGCGATGCTGATCGGCGGCGCGCCCTCGATCGAGACGCTGGGCGGGCTGCTGACGAGCGAAGCGACCGCAGGCGGCGCGAGCGTCGATATGGGCGCGCCGCGCTTCGAATGGGAAGCGGTGCCGCTCGCCTATCCGATGGACACGGGCGCTCTGCCCTTGGCGTGGGACGGCGTCGCACCGCTGGTGCCGCCGATCGCGCTCAGCGTCGGCAATCCGCACGTCGTCCTGCTCGTCGCCGATCTCGACTCGATCGACCTGGCGAGCGTCGGCGCGGCGATCGAGCACGACCCGGTGTTCCCCGAGCGGATCAACGTCAATTTCGCAATGGTCGAGAGCCCCGATCGCATCCGGCTGCGCGTGTGGGAGCGCGGCGCGGGGCTGACGCTCGCCTGCGGGACGGGCGCGTGCGCGACCGCGGTCGCCGCGATCCGCTCGGGCCGCGCGAAGAGCGGCGTCACCGTCGCGCTGCCCGGCGGCGAGCTGGTGATCGACTGGGCGCCGGGCGGGACGATCCGGATGACGGGGCCCGCCACGCATGTCTTCTCGGGCGATCTCGACCTGGACGCGTTCCCGGCATGAGCGGCCCCGAGCTGATCACGCTGGGCTGCCGCCTCAATGCCGCCGAGAGCGAGGCGATGCGCGGGCTCGCCGCGGGGCAGGACGATCTCGTCATCGTCAACAGCTGCGCGGTGACGGGTGAAGCGGTGCGCCAGGCGCGCAAGGCGATCCGCGCCGCGGCCAAGCGCCGGCCGGGCGCGCGGATCGTCGTGACGGGGTGCGCGGCGCAGATCGATCCCGGCATGTTCGCCGCGATGCCCGAGGTGAGCGCGGTGGTGGGCAACAGGGAGAAGCGCGAGGCGAACTTCTTCACGCCCCCCCCTCCGTTCGTCCCGAGCGCAGTCGAGGGACCCGTCCCAAGCGTCGCGCCCGATAGCGGTCCCTCGACTTCGCTCGGGACGAACGGGACGATAGAAGCGGAAGGTGCCAAGATCCACGTCTCGGACATCCTCGCCGCCACCGACACCGCCCCGCACCTCGCCGCCGGCTTCGGCACCCGCGCGCGCGCGTTCGTTGAGGTGCAGACCGGGTGCGACCATCGCTGCACCTTCTGCATCATCCCGTTCGCGCGGGGGCCGAGCCGCTCGGTCCCCGCCGGCGGCGTGATCGAGCGCATCCGCGCGCTCGTCGCCGACGGCTATAAGGAGGTCGTGCTCACCGGCGTCGATACCACCAGCTACGGCCCCGACCTGCCCGGCCACCAGACGCTCGGCCAACTCGTCGAGCGTATCCTGACGCTGGTGCCCGAGCTGCCGCGGCTGCGTCTCTCCTCGCTCGATTCGATCGAGATCGACGACCATTTGTTCGACCTGCTGACGCAGGAACCCCGCCTCCAGCCGCATCTCCATCTGTCGCTGCAGGCGGGCGACGACATGGTGCTCAAGCGGATGAAGCGGCGGCACACGCGCGCGCAATCGGTCGCGATGGTCGCGCGGCTCAAGCAGGCGCGGCCCGAGATCGCGATCGGTGCCGACCTGATCGCGGGCTTCCCGACCGAAACCGAGCGCCAGGCGCTCAACACGCTCGCGCTGCTGGGCGACTGCGACATCGTGCTCGGCCACATCTTCCCCTATTCGCCCCGGACGGGCACGCCCGCTTCAAAAATGCCGCAGCACGACGCCGCGACGATCCGCGCACGCGCCGCACGGCTGCGCGATGCCGCCGAGGCGCGTCGATCGGCGTGGCTGCATAGTCTGGTCGGCACCGAGCAGTCGGTGCTCGTCGAGCGGCTCGACGGTCGCGGCCATGCCGGAAACTATGCGCCCATCCGCCTCGCTTCGGGCGCAGCGCCTTGGGGCACCCTCACCAACGGCATCAGGCGCGGCGACGTCGCCCGGATGCACGTCACCCATGTCGCGGACGACATGCTGGTGGGAGACGTGATTTGACCCTATCCGCGTGCTCCTGCGAACGCAGGAGCCCAGGGCATCGCGCGCCGCGCCCGTGGCCCTGGGTCCCGGCTTTCGCCGGGAAACAAGGAAAGAGACCGTGAACGATACCCCCGAATCCCAGAAGCGCGTTCCGCACACCGTGATCTGGCACGACAAGCTCGCCGCGGGCTTTCGTCGCACCACCGAAAAGCTCGGCGGCAATCTGGCGGGGCTGCTCACCAAGGAGAAGCTCGACCGGCAGACGCTCGACGCCATCGAGGAGGCGCTGATCGCCTCCGATCTCGGCCCCGTCACCGCAGGCAGGATCCGCGAACGGCTCGAGGACGAGCGCTACGACAAGGGCATCGACGAGGCGGGCATCCGCGCGGTGGTCGCCGAGGAGGTGGCGAAAGTGCTGCGCCGCGTCGCCAAGCCGCTCGAGATCGAGGCGTTCCCGCGCCCGCAGGTGATCCTCGTCATCGGCGTCAACGGATCAGGCAAGACGACGACGATCGCCAAGCTCGCGCACCTCTTACAGGAGCAGGACTATCAGGTGATGCTCGTCGCGGGCGACACGTTCCGCGCCGCGGCGATCGGGCAGCTGAAAGTGTGGGCGGAGCGGATCGGCGTGCCGATCATCGCGGGGAAAGAGGGCGGCGATGCCGCCTCGCTCGTGTGGGAGGGCGTCAAGCAGGGCACCGCGATCGGCACCGACGTGCTTATCGTCGACACCGCCGGCCGCCTCCAGAACAAAGCCGGGCTGATGGACGAGCTTTCGAAGATCCGCCGCGTGCTGGGGCGGCTCAATCCGGCGGCGCCGCATGACGTGGTGCTCGTGCTCGATGCCACCACCGGCCAGAACGCGCTCAACCAGATCGAGATTTTCGGGCGTGACGCGGGCGTCACCGGGCTGGTGATGACCAAGCTCGACGGCACCGCCAAGGGCGGCGTGCTCGTCGCGGCGGCGGAAAAGTTCGGGATGCCGATCCACGCGATCGGCGTCGGCGAGACGATCGAGGATTTCCGGCCGTTCGATCCCGACGAGGTCGCGGGGCTGATCGCAGGGGTGACGGCCAGCGTGAAATAGCGCGTTCATCGCTCGTCAGGGGACGGTGCGGTAATACGCAAACAACAGTGCTCCCGCGAACGCGGGAGTCCAGAGCTACAAGCACCACGCTTGCTTCACCTGGGCTCCCGCATAGGCGGGAGAACGAGAGAGAGGACGAGTTTGACCACCCCCACCGCCCCCCGGACCGAAGCCGGGCCGTTGCTCCGTCTGGCGCTCGATCTGGGCCCGCTGATCGTCTATTTCGCCGCCTATTCGCTGACGGGGAAGAACATCTTCGCGTCGACCGGCGTCTTCATGGCGGCGACCGCGGCGGCGATGCTGTTCTCGTTCGTCCGCTTCGGGCGGGTCTCGCCGATGCAGTGGTTTTCGAGCGCGATGGTGCTCGTGCTCGGCGGGCTGACGCTGTGGCTGCATGTCGACTGGTTCATCAAGATCAAGCCGACGCTCTATTATCTGATGGTGTCGGGCATATTGTTGTTCGGGCTGTGGACGGGCAAGCCGACGCTCAAGCTCGCGCTCGGCACCGCCTATCCAGGGCTGGACGCGCGCGGATGGACGCTGCTGTCGCGCAACTGGGCGCTGTTCTTCATCGCGATGGCGGTCGCCAACGAACTCGTCTGGCGCAACAGCACGACGAGCTTCTGGATCGGCTACAAGTTGTGGGGTGCGGTGCCTGCGACGATGATCTTCGCGATGGCGAACATACCCATGCTGATGAAGCACGGGTTGGGCGAGACGCCGGCCGAAGCAGTGGCGGACGGGCCGCCTACGGAATGAATTTCCTGTCGTCATCCCGGACTTGACCCAAAATCCATACGCGCGGCGCTCGATGTTCGGGCGCGGCGCGTATAGATTTCTGCCTTCGCGGGAATGACAGAGTTCGGGCGGCCTCTACAGATCGATCCCCGCCGCGATCGCCTCGAGCTTGCGGATCCGCTCGCGCAGATCGGCGAGTTCGATGCGGGCGCCGGCGCTCGCCTGTTGCGGCACGTCGGTGGCATGACCGAGCGCGCCGCGCTGGAGGTCGAGCCAGCCGCGCCAGCCGGCGAGGCTCGCGGTGGTCAGCATCGCCAGGCCGCCGAGCGCGGCGATCGAGACGGTGAGCAGGGGAAGGATGTCGGTCATCGGGGATGTCCTCCGGCTGGATGGCGTACGCGTCGGCTCAGGGCCGGTCGCGCAGCGATTCGATCTCGCGGTCGAGCGAGCTGCTATGGTCGGTCGCGATGCGTTCGAGCACCGCGATGCGCTCCTTGAGCGAACGGAGCTCATCGCGCAGCCGGCGTGCCTCGCCATCGTCGGTCGGGCGCGGCGTCATCGCATCGAAGCGGTCGCGCGCCTTGCCGCCGGCGATCCCGCAGCGATCGCGGTAGACCCGTGCGGCGAGCGCCATCGCGACGATCACGACGACCATCCATTCTCCGTGGTTCATCGCAAATCTCCTTCAACAAGAGGATGATACGTCAGTTGAGCGGGCTGTCTCGCAGCCGATCGATCTCGTCGGCGAGGTTGCTCGATCGATCGGTGAGGATGCGTTCGAGCACCGCGACGCGCTGTTCGAGCCGCTCCGTCTTGGCGGCATATTGCGCGGCCTTCTCGGCCGTGGCGTCGGTGGAGGCCTGCGCCATCCGTTCCTTCGCGGCGATCCAGGCCTCGAACGGGCGCCGCGCCAGCGCGACGATCGGGATCGAAACCGCGATGATGGGTACGAGAATACCGATGTCCACGTCCGATACTCCCTTTGATTGTTCTTAGTTGGCGGGACCGCGCAGCGTCTCGATCTCGCGGTCGAGCCGGTACGAGCCGTCGGTGACGATGCGTTCGATCGTGACGAGCCGGTCCTTGAGCGATCCGAGTTCGGCACGGAGCTGCGCGTTCTCCTGCGTCAGGAGCTTCACCCGTTCCTCGGTCTCCGCATTCTTCTGCGGGTAGATCGCCTGGCCCCAGGCACCGTCGAGCGGGTAGCCGTTCTTGACGCGCAGCCAGGTGGTGGCGACCCAGCCGCCGACCCCGATGCACACGATGCCGAACATGATCGGCGCCATCTTGTAGAGCACCGCGATGATGGGAAGAGCGTCGTCCATGGTCAATCCTTCAGCGCAGGCTGTCGATTTCGTCGGCGAGGCGACGATTGTGGCTGGTGTAATAGACTTCGAGGTCGCCCAGGCGGCGATCGATGTCGCGGAAGCTCGAGCGGACGTCGCGCACCGAATTGCCCGGCTTGACGCGCGCCTTCTGCCAGAAGCGCTGGTCCTCGCGGCTCATGTCCTCGAATTCTAGCGGCTTGTCCGATGCGAGCCAGGCAACGATCAAATAGGTCGGTATCGTGATGAAGTGACCGACCAAGGTCAGGATCACCGTCGCGGCGCGGACGATCGTGATGTCGAAGCCGGTGTAGTCGGCGATCCCGGCGCAGACGCCCAGCCATTTGGCATTGCGCTTGTCGAGGTAGAATTTGGTGTAGCGAGCGGCCATCGGAATGACTCCCCTGTTGATCGATTGATTTGATCGATTGAATTCAGGCGCGGCCGCGCCAGTCGTCGTCGCGGCCGATTTCGCGCCCCGTGGCGCCTCGCTCGGCGCGATCGGGGACAGACGGGCGCCAATTGGGATCGTCGGCGGCGACGATTCGCTCGATCGTCGCGAGCCGCTCTTCGAGCCGGCGGGCGAGATCGTGCAGCCCGTCGAGGAGATTCTCGTCCTCGACGGAGAGGCCTCGGGCGCGCTTCCACTGCGTGACATAGTGGAGAATCACCCAGGGCATGCCGACGAAGAGCAGCCCGCAGACGCCGATCGGGACGAGAACATCCTCCATGGCGTCAGCCCTCCTGGCCGGCGGCGGTGCGGCCCATGCGGGCCTTCAGCGCCTCGAGCTCGGCATCGACCTTCTCGGAGGAGCGCAGTTCGGCGATTTCCTCGTCGAGCGTCTTGGCCTGGCCGCCCATCCCGGCGGCATCTGCGCGGCCTTCGGCGAAATCGACGCGGCGCTCGAGCGTCTCGAAGCGCGCGAACGCCTCGTCGATCTTGGGACCGTTGGTCATCTCGCGCAATTTGTAGCGATTGTGCGCGCTTTCCAGCCGGGCGACGATCGAGCTCTGGCGGGCGCGTGCCTCGCGCAGCTTGTTCTGCAGCTTGGTGATATCCGCCTCGGAGGCGCCGAGCGCGTCGTCGAGCACGCCGATCTCCTCCTTGAGGCGGTCGGCCATGTCGCCGGCCTTCTGCTTTTCAAGCAGCGCGGCCTTGGCGAGATCGTCGCGGTTCTTGGAAAGCGCGAGCTCGGCCTTCTCGGTCCAATTCTCCTGGAGCTTGTCGAGCTTGGCGATGTGTCGGCGCATCTCCTTCTGGT
>Ga0302311_10006403_pt1 | contig 12198 bp, 10 predicted proteins | sample III_Palsa_N1_3_FD_200449 | JGI IMG/M metagenome (GOLD analysis project Ga0302311, IMG submission 200449) | Peat permafrost microbial communities from Stordalen Mire near Abisko, Sweden - III_Palsa_N1_3 | ecosystem: Environmental > Terrestrial > Soil > Palsa > Peat permafrost | place: Sweden...
AGAACGGTGATCGCCACGGCCAGCGCGGCGCAAATTACTGCTTTCATGGTCTACTCCTTGTGGTCGGACTGTGCTGTTGATCTGGTGTTGTATATAACTACAACACTAAAGCCCTGTCAAGCCCAATGGTTGCCGTCTGGAAAGCTCACTAAAATCAGCCCTCTTTTTTGCCTGGGAGCCTTCATGAAGCCGCCGATGAATGTCGCGATTACGGGTGCCGCGGGTCAGATCGGTTATGCGTTGGCCTTCCGCGTCGCCTCGGGGGCCATGCTGGGTGCCGACCAGCCCATCAACCTGCACCTGCTCGAAATCACTGCCGCGCTGCCGACCCTGGCCGGCGTGGTCATGGAGCTCAACGATTGCGCGTTTGCGACGGTCAATAAAGTCGTCGCCACCGATGATGCGCGCATCGCCTTCCACGACTGCGATGTAGCGCTGCTGGTTGGTGCGCGCCCGCGCGCGGCGGGCATGGAGCGCAAGGATCTGCTGCTGGCCAATGCGCAGATCTTTTCGGCGCAGGGCAAGGCGCTCAACGCAGCCGCCGATCGCAAGGTGCGCGTGCTGGTGGTCGGCAATCCGGCCAATACCAATGCACTGATCGCCAGTCACAATGCGCCGGACCTGGATCGCCGCAACTTCACCGCGATGATGCGGCTCGATCACAATCGCGCGCTGTCGCAGCTGGCCGAGAAAACCGGCTCACACGTCAACGACATCAAGCGCCTGACGGTCTGGGGCAATCACTCCGCCACCCAGTACCCGGATGTCAGTCATGCGCTGATCAAGGGCAAGCCGGCGGCAAGCCTGGTCGATCAGAAGTGGCTCGAAGAACATTTCATTCCGACCGTGCAGCAGCGCGGCGCGGCCATCATCAAGGCGCGCGGCTCCTCGTCGGCGGCCTCGGCGGCCTCGGCGGCCATCGACCATGTGCGCACCTGGATATTCGGTACCGGCGCGGGCGATTGGACCAGCATGGGCATTGCTGCAGACGGCAGCTATGGCATCAAGCCAGGTCTGATCTATTCCTATCCGGTGACCTGCAATCACGGCGACTACAAGATCGTGCAGGATCTGTCGATCGATGACTTCAGCCGCGCGCGCATGAGCGCCAGCGAAGCCGAGCTGCGCGAGGAGCGCGAGGGCGTCAAAGCGCTGCTGGAGCCGCCTACGCCATGATCGGCGCGATCATCACCGTGCTGTTCGTCATCGCGGTGATGTATCTGGCCTATTGCCGACTGCCGCTGCTGTCCTTCACGGCCGCTTTCACGGTATTGCTGCTGGCTTATGCCATGTTCGGCAACCCCGCCGGACTATGGCTGGGGCTGCTGCTCATACTGCTGCTGTGTTTCTGGCTGTTGAATCTGCGGCCGCTGCGCATCGCGCTGATCAGCGGTCCATTCCTCAAGACCTACCGGCGACTGCTGCCGTCGATGTCGGATACCGAGCGCGATGCGCTCGCAGCCGGCACCGTATGGTGGGACGGGGAGCTGTTCACGGGCAACCCTGACTGGCGCAAGTTGCGTGATGCGCCGCCGCCGCAGCTATCGGCCGAGGAGCAGGCCTTCATCGACGGACCCTGCGATACGCTGTGCCGGATGCTCGATGACTTCGACATCACGCATCGCCGCGGCGACCTGCCGCCGGCGGTCTGGGACTATCTCAAGACGCAGCGTTTTTTTGCGATGATCATTCCGAAACGCTACGGCGGCCTGGAATTCTCGACCTATGCGCACTCGTGTGTGCTGGTCAAGCTGGCCGCGCGCAGCGTCACCTGCGCTTCCACGGTCGCGGTGCCCAATTCGCTCGGGCCGGCGGAGCTGCTGGTGCATTACGGCACCGAAGAGCAGAAGAACCACTACCTGCCGCGCCTGGCGCAGGGCCTGGATATTCCGTGCTTCGCGCTGACCGGGCCGCGCGTGGGCTCCGATGCTGCGGCAATTCCCGACACCGGCGTGGTGTGCCGCGGTGTCTACGATGGGCGCGAGATCGTCGGCTTGAAGCTCAACTTCTCCAAGCGCTACATCACGCTGGCGCCGATCGCGACCGTCGTGGGTCTGGCGTTTCGCATGTTGGATCCCGAGCAGCTGCTGGGCGAGAGGCAGGACATCGGCATCACCTGCGCGTTGATTCCTCGCGCCACCCCCGGCATCGAGATTGGCCGGCGTCACCTGCCGCTCAACATTCCGTTTCAGAACGGTCCGTTGTTTGGCCGCGATGTGTTCGTGCCGCTGGAGTGCATCATCGGCGGCCTGAAGATGGCCGGCCTGGGCTGGCGCATGCTGGTCGAGCAGCTCTCGGTCGGCCGCTGCATTTCGCTGCCGGCAAACGCCACTGGCGGCGCGCTGGCGGCCACGGTGGCGACCGGCGCCTACGCGCGTATCCGCCGCCAATTCAATACGCCCGTGGGACGCTTCGAGGGCGTCGAGCAGGTGATCGCGCGCATGGTCGGACTCAGCTACATCATGGATGCCGCGCGCAGCGTAACCACGGCGGCCATCGATGCCGGCGAGAAACCGGCGGTGCCGGCGGCTATCCTCAAGTACCACGTGACCGAAATGGGACGGCGCGTGGGCAACGATGCCATGGACGTGCACGGCGGCAAGGGCATCATGCTCGGGCCGAGCAACTATCTGGGCCGCGGCTACCAGTCGATTCCGATCGCCATCACGGTCGAGGGCGCGAACATACTCACGCGCAGCCTGATCATCTTTGGACAGGGCGCAATCCGCTGCCATCCATTCGTACTGCGCGAAATGACCGCGGCGCGCAATCCCGATCACCGGCGCGCGGTCGACGAGTTCGATCGCGCCTTGTTTGCGCATATGGGCTTTGCCATCTCCAACGCCGTGCGCTCGTTCGTCATGGCGCTGACCTTCGCGCGTTTCGGACAGGTGCTCGAGACCGGTCCCACACGCCGTTACTACCAGCAGATCGTGCGCTTCAGTGCCTCGTTCGCCTTCGTCACCGACCTTGCCATGCTGACGCTCGGCGGCTATCTGAAGAAAAAAGAGACCATCTCGGGCCGGCTCGGCGATGTGTTGTCGGCCATGTATCTGGCCTCGATGGTGCTCAAGCATCACGACAATCGCGGGCGTCTGGCCGAGGAGTTGCCGGCAGTCGAATGGGCCTGCCGCGAACTGCTGTACCAGGCGCAGGAGCAGCTGCACAGCGTGCTGCGCAATTTCCCCAATCGCACGGTCGCGGCATTGGCGCGGCTGCTGGTGTTTCCGCGCGGCCTGACCTATTTTGCTCCGGCCGACCGGCTCGGGCGCGCGGTCGCGGATCTGGTGCTCAACAACACCGCCACGCGCGCCTCCCTGAGCCGCTTTCTGTACCGCACCGATGAGCCCGGTAACGTGCTCGCGGCGCTGCAAAACGTGCTCGAGATGGCCCCCATGGCCGAGTCGCTCGAGAGAAAAGTGCGCATAGAGGGCCAGAAGACCGGGCGCGTGGCGGCGCTGGACCTCGCGGGTCAGGTCGAGCAGGCCCGGGCACTGGGCATTCTGAGCGAGCACGAGGCGCTGTTCCTGAGCGACTACGATCGCAAGGTCATGGCCATCGTCAATGTCGACGACTTCGCGCCAGACGAACTGGGCATGGCGCCCAACTGAACAAGTGCCCGATCAGTTACTCTAACTTGTCATGTACCTGCAGTTCTTTGGGCTTGCGGAAAAGCCGTTTGCGATCACGCCGGATCCACGCTACCTGTATTTGAGCGGGCGGCATGCGGATGCCCTGGCGCACCTGGTGTACGGCATCAATGAGGCGGGCGGCTTCATTCAGCTAACCGGAGAGGTCGGCACCGGCAAGACCACGACCATTCGCTCGCTGCTCGCGCGTGCGCCCAAGAGCGCCGAGATCGCATTGATCCTCAATCCGCGCCTGTCGGCCTCGGAGTTTCTGCGCTCCCTGTGCGAGGAGCTCGGCCTGGGTGCGGACGACCACGCCGAGGGCGAGACCAAGAATCTGGTCGATCTGCTGAACCGCTACCTGCTGCGTGCGCACTCCCAGGGACGGCGCGTGGTACTGGTGGTCGATGAAGCCCAGAATCTAGCGCCCGATGTGCTGGAACAGGTCCGGCTGCTGACCAATCTGGAAACCGAGACGCAGAAGCTGCTGCAGATCATCCTCATCGGTCAGCCGGAACTGCGGAAATTGCTGGCGCGCGAAGACCTGCGGCAGATCGCGCAGCGCATCACCGCTCGCTTTCACCTCGATCCGCTCTCGCGCGAGGAGACTTACGCCTACGTGCGGCACCGCCTGCGCGTGGCCGGTGCGACCACCGATGTGTTTACGCGCTCGGCGCTACGTGAAGTCTACCGCGTGACCGGCGGCACACCGCGCGTGATCAACATTGTGTGCGATCGGGCATTGCTGGGCGCTTATACCCAGGAACTGCATCAGGTGCCCAGTGCGCTGATACGTCGCGCCGGCGCCGAGGTGTTCGGCCACGAACTCATGCCCGGCTGGATGCCTGCGGTCGCCTCCGCGCTGGCGCTGCTGGTGCTGGGCGGCAGCGCATTGCTGCTGTGGCGCTATCTGCCCACGAAGCACTCGCCGGCGCCGATAGCGGCGGCGGCCGCCAGCGCGCCGGCAGTGGCGACCCCCGTTGCGGCTCCGGCTGCGCCGCCGACGCTGGCGCAGCTGCTGGCAGCCAATCATGACAGCACCGATTCCGATAACGCCTTCCAGCAGCTGCTGTCACTCTGGAGCGCCAGCTACGTGCCCGGAAAAATCGACGGCTGCAGCCAGGCTATGTCACAGGGTTTGCGTTGCCTGGTGCAGCGCGGATCGTTCGCGCAGTTGCGTCTGCTCAATCGACCGGCCATTCTGATGCTCAGCGACGACAGCGGCGCGGCTTTCCAGGTGGTGCTGCGCGGATTACACGACGACAGCGCGCGGCTGCAGATCGGTGCGCAGACGGCGTCGGTCGGCGTCGCCGAGCTGGCGCGTTATTGGTTCGGAGACTTCGTGCTGCTCTGGCGTCCGCAGACCAAAGACGTGCGCGATCTGAGCCAGGGCATGCACGGCGCATTGGTGCGGCACTTGCGTGAGCAGCTCGGACGCTGGCGCGGCACGGATTCGGTCGACGCCGCGAGCGATGCCTTTGATGGGGATCTGATGCAACTGGTGGAACAGTTCCAACGCGCCAACCGACTTACGGTCGATGGCGTGGCCGGCATCGAAACCCAGGTCGCCCTGGACGCGGCGCTGGCCACACCGGATTCGCCGCTGCTCGATCCGCACACCGCCACCACCGCCACCACCGCGACCCGGGGCAGCTGATGTCCTTCATCCTCGACGCGCTCAAAAAGGCCGAAGCCGAACGTCAACGTCAGACCGGGCCAACCTTGCTCGAAGTGCGGGTCACGCAGCCCCGGCGCCGCTTCCCCCTCTGGACCATCGTCATCGGCGCACTGCTGGCGATCAATATCGTAGTGCTGATTGCCTTTGTGCTGCGCAGACCCGCTGCTGCCACCGCGCCGCCGAGCGCGCTGGCCAGCGCGCCCATCGCAGCAACGCCGGTACCTATCCCCGCTCCGGCTCCGCTTGCCCCGGCCGCGGCCCCGATTCCATTGCCGCCTGCGGCCGCGCCGACCCTGGCAGCGCCCATCGCGCCGGCCGCGCCGCCTACCTCCGATGAGTCGGGCAGCCAGAATCCGGCCGACTTTGAGCCGGCGTTGCCCGCGAACAGCGCGAACAGCGCGAACAGCGCGGGCGCCGACAGGCATTCCGAGCCGCCGAGTCTGTCAGAAATCGGCGGGATGCCCGATCTGCGGCTGGATCTGCACGTTTATGCGGTGCGTTCCGCCGACCGCTACGCGCTGATCAACATGCACCGGGTACACGAGGGCGACGTGCTGCCCGAGGGTCCGCGCGTGGTGGCCATCGATCGGGACGGGGTTGAGCTCAGCTATCGCGGTACGGCGTTCATGCTTCATCCGCAGCAGTCTCGCGTGGACCCTGGAGCAGACTAGGCAACTCGAACTGCGGATCGGCCGCCTGCGCCGGCGTCGGCGAGATGCCGTGATCAAGCAGGCGCTTGGACTGCATGTGGTCGGAAATCCGGTTCAACGAGTCCACCGCCAGCAAACGGCCTGCGCGGAAGTAAAATGCCGAAAACGCCGGCTTTGCCAGATCGCCGCGCGTCACGACCTGGTCGTAGCCGCGACTCAGTCCCACCATCTGCAGCTTGATGTCGTACTGGTCCGACCAGAACCAGGGCGTATTGGTGAATGGCCGCGCGCGGCCGATCAGCGCGGCGGCCGCCGACTTGCCCTGCTCGATGGCATTCTGTACCGATTCCAGCCGCACCAGCTCGCCATCGCCCAGGCGGCGCGCGGTGCAATCCCCGGCCGCTGCGATCAGCGGGTCCGAGGTGCGCGAACACTCATCGACCACGATGCCGCGCTCGCACAGCAGGCCCGCCGAGCGCGCCAGCAGATCGTCGGGCGCGACGCCGATACCGATCACGACGCAGCCGCACCGATACTCCTGGCCCTGCGCGGTACGCACCGCCGCCACGCGGCCCTCATAGCCGACGATTTCGGAGACCTGGGCGCCAAAGACCAACTGCACGCCGTGTCCGCGGTGCAAGCGCGCGAAGGCCTCGGACACCACCGGTGCCGTGACGCGCGACATGAGTCGCGGCAATCCTTCGAGCACGGTGACTGCAGCCCCGAGTTTGCGAGCGCTGGCCGCAACCTCCAGGCCGATGAAGCCGCCGCCCACCACCACCACAGATTGCCCTTCGGCAGCGCAGCGCCGAATCGCCGCTCCGATCGCGAGCGAATCGGCGATGCCGCGCAATGCCAGCACGCCCGGCAGTGACGCACCCGGCACCGGTAGCGTGCGCGGCAGCGATCCGGTGGCAATCGCCAGCTTGCCGTAAGGCAGGCGAGTGCCGTCGGCCAGCTCCACGGCGCAGGCTATGCGATCGATGGCCCGCACCCGCGTGTCGAGCCGCATGCTGATCTTGAGCCGCTCGATCGCAGCCGGGCCGCGCAGGGTCAACGCGCCAACGGCGCCGGCATCGATGAGCCATTTCTTGGACAGCGGCGGGCGCTGATAGGGAGGATGCGGCTCCTCGCCGCACAGGATCAACGCGCCGCCGAAACCTTCCTGACGCAGCGATTCGGCAACCTGTATGCCGGCCTGGCCCGCGCCAACAATGATGATCGGTTCCTGGGAATCCACGACGATCCAGCCTCGATTCAGCTCTGACGATCCGGAAACTGCACCGTCAAGCCGTCGAGCGAATCCTCGACGATCAACTGGCAGGACAAGCGGCTGTTCGGCCGCCGCTCGGCCGCTACATTGCCGAGCATGACCTGCTCATCATCGGAAGGCGGTCTGAGTTTGTCCAGCCACTCCGAGCGCACATAGCAGTGACAGGTGGCGCAGGCGCAGTTGCCGCCGCACTGCGCCTCCAACCCCTCGAGGCCGGCGTCCATGGCGCCGCGCATGAGGCTCTGGCCCGGCGCAACTTCGAGCGTAACCTCGCGGCCGTCGGGCTCGATGTAGTGGATTGTCGGCATTGCCGGGACGCTCAACCTGACAGCAGCTTGCGATAGAGCGTCCAGCCGTCGTGCGGCTGGGCACCGAACTCGCGGTAGAAATCGATCGCGCTCTGATTCCAATTCAGCACCGCCCACTCCAGGCGCCCGCAGCCCATATCGCGTGCGCGTTGCTCGAGCGAGCGCAGCAGACCCAGACCGACGCCGCGCCCGCGGAATTCGGGACGCACGTACAGGTCCTCGAGATACAAGCCGGGCTGGCACAAAAAGGTCGAGTAATTGAAGAAATACAGCGCGAAGCCTGCGACCTTGTCATTCCAAGCGGCCATCAGCACGTGCGCAAAACGCGGCTCACCAAACAGGTGGCGCCGCAGATTGTCGAGCGACCCGACCATCTGTGCGCGCAGCCGCTCATAGTCCGCCAGCTCGCCGATGAGCTCAAATATGACCGGGACGTCCGATTCGTCCGCGGCCCGCAAGCGCAGCATTGCAGTCTCCGAAACAGGTGAGCGACGTCACATTATCCGCGAGGCCGTCCCGACGGGAATCACAGTTTTATCGCCACTGAGACATCAGTGCATTGTCCCTCTGGACAGACAGCATAGAGTTCGGGGCATTAGGCGCCGTTGTGTCCGGCCAATCGAGCGGTACTGAAAAGCAATGCAATTGCGTGGTCCAGACCCCATTTCCCAAGACTCGGCGAGCCCCGGCGACGGTGTTGCGCCGCCAGCGAGTCCCCGGCCGGTCAGCGCGCCCGTGGCCACCATCATCGCGCTGTCAGACGACCCGGTACTGCTCGAGGCGCTCAGCGGCGCGGCGCGGGCTGGCTCGGCTGTAATCACCTCTCCTACGACCGATCGCTTCATCGACCAGCTGGTTGCCAACGGCGCCGGCATAGCGCTGATCGACGCCTCGAGTCTCTCCGCTCCGCTCAAAGGCTTCATCGCGACACTGCTCGAGCAGTTCCCGCAATTGTTGCTTATTCTCGCGGGGCCGGCCGCGTTACAGGCGCAGTTCAGCAGCCAGATCGCCGACGGCACCATCTTCCGTTTTGTACATAAGCCGGCTTCGAGTCAGCGACTCAAGCTATTCATCGATGCGGCATTGCGACAGCAGGCCGTGCCGGAGCGGCCCGAAGCGCCGACACTACGCGCGGCAGCGCCAGAAGCGCCCGCGGGCGGTCGCAGCGGGCTTGCGCTGGCCGCAGGTCTTTCCGGTGCCGCCCTGGCCGCGGGCGCCATCGCCTGGGCGGTGTGGCACGAAGCTGCCTCGCCGGCGCCGCCAAAGCCGACCCAGGCGGACACGGCCGCCACGGCACCCACGCCGGCGCCCGCCGCGGCCCCACAGCGAACCGAAGACACCAGTCCAGCGGCCGATGCGCAAGCGGCACGAGACGCGGCTGCGCGCGCGGCCTCGGCGCTCGAGCAGGCTCAGCGCAATGCGCTGGGCGCGCGCGCCGATCAGCTCGGCGTCTATCTGCAGCTTGCGCGCAAACGCCTGGCCAGCGGCGCGCTGATTGAGCCCGCCGATGACAGCGCGCGCACGTACCTGGCCTCGGCACTGGCGATCGCGCCGGAAGATGCCGAGGTACGCGCCACCTCGATCGCGCTGGGCGATGCGCTGATTGCACAGTTTCGCCGCGCGCTGGCGGCCGGCGATGGCGTCGAGGCGCAACGCTGGCTTGCGGCCTGCGGTGACTACCGGATCAACAGCGCGACCCTGAATGAACTCTCGGCACAGCTCACGCAATTCCAACGCGAGTCCAGCCAACCGGCACTCGATAGTGCCCCGTCCAGCACGCCGCCGGCGGCCACGCCGGTGCCAACGCCAGTGCCGGCGCCAGCGGAAGCGGTTGCAGCGGCGACATCAGTGTCCGCACCCGCACCCGCACCCGCACCTACAGCGTCGTGGGTCAGCGAGGCGACGCTCACGCGCGAGCACTTTGTACCGCCGGTCTATCCCCAGGATGCGCTGTCGCGCGGCATCTCGGGCTGGGTGGACCTGGAGTTCACGGTGACGCCGGACGGCAGCGTCAGGAACGTCGTGGTGCTGGCCGCCGAGCCCAGCGGCGTATTCGAGGAAGCGGCGCGCTCGGCACTGGCACGCAGCCGTTATAGTCCGGTGCAGCGCGACGGCGCAGCCGTCGCCGAGCGCTCCCGCATACGCGTGCGGTTTCAGCAATGAAGCCCAACATCCTGTTAGTCATCGAAGAGCGCGAGCTGCGCGACTGGCTGCGCCATCACATCGATATTCTCTGGCCCGACGCCCTCGTCTCGGACATGCTGCCGGCACAGTTCGAGGCGCGCCTGCCGGCATTGAGCGCTGATGAGCTCGACCTGGTCGTGCTCAGTGCGCTGTGTGGCGATGCGCTCGCCGATCCCGGGGATAGCCTCGATCTGCTGCGCACGGCACAGGCTGCGCGCCATTGTCCACCGATCGTGGTGATCGCCGGCGGCGGCAACGAGCTCAGCGCCGTGCAGGCCATACGCGCCGGCGCGGCCGATTATTTGCCGCGCAGCCTGATCAACGCCCAGCGCCTGGCCAGCGCCCTGAAATTGGCGCTGCGGCCGCCGCGACCTGCCAAACCCACGCGGGCTCGGCCGGCCAGGGCGCCGCGGCGCAATCTCGATTCCTCGCAAATCGATCTGCCGCAGTATGCGCTGCTGCACAAGCTGGGCGATTCCTCGCGCGCGGCCGTGTACCTGGCCTACAGCGCCACCCTGGGACGCAATGTCGCACTCAAGATCAGCAAGCCGACGATCGAGTCGGGCGACGATTGCCAGGAGTTTGCGCGCGAGTACGCCGCCATCAGCGCGCTGCAGAACCCATCGGTGGTCGACATCTACGACTACGGCTTTCACGACGGCCGTGAATTCATCGCCATGGAATATTTTCCGTGTGGCGATCTGAAGCATCGCCTGCAACAGCCCATCACGGTGATCGAAAGCCTCGAATACGCGCAGCGCATCTGCGCCGCGCTGGAGGTGGTGCATAAGGCCGGGCTCGTGCACCGCGATCTCAAACCGCCGAACGTCATGCTGCGCGCCGACGGCTCGGTGGTGCTGATCGATTTCGGTCTCGCCAAGCAGCTCGATTCGGCTCATCTGAACACCATGATCGGTGTGCTGCGCGGCTCGCCCTATTACATGAGTCCCGAACAGGCGCAAGGACTGCCGCTCGACGCACGCAGCGATCTGTACAGCACCGGCGTAATTTTGTTCGAGATGCTGACCGGCAATAAACCCTACCTGGGCAGCACCGCAGTCGAAGTCATGCAGCAGCACGTCAATGGACGGCGACCGCCGCTGCCGGCAGCCTGCGCCCATCTGGAGCCGCTGCTCGATCGCATGATGGCGCGCGATCGCGACGGGCGCTTCGCTGATGCGGCCGCGCTGCACGCGGCGCTCAGCGACGCCATCACACTCGCACTCCTGACGCCTTCGGCCGGCCAAACGGATGCCGCGGTGAGCCTGCAATGAATGACACCTCGATCTACTCCATGTCGCCCGCGCATCAGCTCGAAATCGAGACGCTGCGCGATCAGCGCGATCTGTATCGCGCGCTGCTGCTGTCCGAGCCAGCGGCTCTGGGTATCGGAATGAATGAGGCGCTCGCAAGCGTCGAACAGATTCGCGCGCTGCTGCGCGCCCCGACCCGCGATGCCACGGCTTTTCGCGGCAAGATCGAACAACTGCTGGCTGAGCTCGAGGGTCTGGCCGAGGCGCTGATGGCATTGCACCTGCCCACCATCAGCAGCCGGCTGGAGAGCGCGCAGAGCGCACTGCGCGAGATCGAGCTACGCGCCGAGATCACGGGCAACGATCTGCTGCCGGCCATGGTCGTGCTCGGAGAGCTGTGCAGTCACATTACGATTGCGGCCGACTGCGCCTCGGTGCACGTGCCGTTGATCGAGGACGAGCATGCCGCGGCCGAGCTCGAGGCCAGCCAGCGCCGCGCGCAACCCAAACTCGCGGTAGCGCTGCAGCAGCTCGGCGACAAGCTCGCGGCCGAACACGGCAAGCACATTACGCTGGTTACGCTCGGACTCGAGGACATTCCTGAGCCCTGGGTCAGCGCGCTATTCGACATGGTCGGGCAACTGCTGCGCAACGCGATCGAGCATGGCATCGAGACACCGGCACAGCGCACTGCCCAAGCCAAATCCGAGCAGGGCATGCTGGTGGTGGAATTCGTCGACCGCGGCGCCGAAGGCTTCGAACTCAACATGCAGGATGATGGCGGTGGACTCGATGCCCAACGCATTGCTGAAATCGCCGTCAGAAAGGGCCTACTTTCAGCGGATGCGGCCGAGGCCATAGACCCCTCCAAGATTGCCAGCCTGATTTTCCAGACCGGCCTGTCAACGGCCAAAGACGGGGCGCGGCGCGGCCAGGGCATGCAAATCGTGCGCGATCACGTGCATAGGCTTGGTGGCCGCATTCAGGCTGCCACCAAATCCGGCCTGTATACCCGCTTCCGCATACACCTGCCTGCGCTGGCCGTGGAGGAGCCGCAAGTCAGCGTTCGCGCTTGACAGCAAAATGACATGACGATGCAATGCTGGCTCGCTCCAGGGGGGTCGAATGCATCTAGTGGACACGACTTTGTTCTTCTCGCCCACGAGCGGCGGCGTGAAGCGCTATCTGACGGCCAAGCACCAATGGCTCACGACCCACACCGC
>Ga0302311_10006406_pt1 | contig 12194 bp, 10 predicted proteins | sample III_Palsa_N1_3_FD_200449 | JGI IMG/M metagenome (GOLD analysis project Ga0302311, IMG submission 200449) | Peat permafrost microbial communities from Stordalen Mire near Abisko, Sweden - III_Palsa_N1_3 | ecosystem: Environmental > Terrestrial > Soil > Palsa > Peat permafrost | place: Sweden...
AGATGTGCGCCGGAACGCTGTTTGGCCGGTGGCTGTGCGCAATACCAAACGGCCCGGTGTGAACCGGGCAATGCAGCGCTAACGAGGTTCACATTCGATGGTCGCAATTACCTATGTGGAACATGGCGGCACCCGCCACACGGTGGATGTGGAACCGGGCTCCAGCCTGATGATCGGCGCCACACTCAACATGGTTCCGGGTGTGGACGGGATGTGCGGAGGCATCTGCTCCTGCGCAACCTGCCATTGCTATATCCCCGAAGGGTGGCGCAGCCGGATCTCCGCGGCCAAGGCCGAGGAAGAGGCCATGCTGGAGGGCGCCAGTTACCGCGATAAACGCAGCCGCCTGGGCTGCCAGGTCGTCGTGACCGAGGAAATGGACGGGCTGGAAGTCCATCTGCCGCCCGAGCAGGGCATGAACTCCTGAGAAAGAAATGACCATGACCCGACCGCATCTGGACCCCTACGATCACAAATTCCACTGGGACCCGTATCCGCAGTATCAAGTCTTGCGCGAGCAGGACCCGGTGTACTTCAACGAAGAACTGGGCATCTGGCTGCTGACCAAGTGGGAAGACGTCAACCACGCTTTCCGCGATCTCAAGTCCTTCATCAACACCGGCGCAACCTCGCTGGAAAAGGACTCGACCGAAAAGTTGCCGTTCCCGATGTTCATCTTCAGCGATCCGCCGGATCACACGCGTGTGCGCAACCTGTTTGCTCCTTTGATGACCCCGGACGGAGTGCAGAAGCTCGAGGACTACACACGCAAGAAGGCGGTTGCGCTGATCGAGCCCCACCTCGCGAGCGGCAGCTTCGATTTCGTCGCGGACATGGGGTGCTTTCTGCCAATGGATGTGATTTCCAGACTTACCAGCGTGCCTGCAACGGACCAGGACCAGGTGCGCGGCTGGGCTGACGACCTGATTGCGCGCGAGGACAAGCAGCATGAGCTGTCCGAGCGCAACGTTCAGGGCTTCATGAACATGGCGCAGTACTTCGACGCCCATTCCAGGAAGCATGCCGAACTGCCGCACGAGGACAACCTGATCGGAGTCCTGGTCCAGTCCGAGAAGCTTGGAGTGCTCAGTCATGAGCAGGTGATCGGCACCCTGATTTTGCTTGCCATCGCCGGTAACGAGACCACGACCAAGCTTATCGGCAACATGGCCTACCGTCTCTGGCAGCACCCGGACCAGCGCCGGGATCTGGTCAAGGATCCGGCTCTGATCAGCAAGGCGGTGGAGGAGACGCTGCGCTTCGATGGATCCTCCCAAATCATTGTCCGCCGCGTGGGCCGCGACATCACCATGCGCGGCAAGACGCTCAAGCAGGGCGATCGCGTTGGCCTATGCATCATTTCGGCCAACCGCGATCCGGACAAGTTCAAAAATCCGGATGTCTACGACATCCATCGCGGCTCGCGCGACCACATGGCTTTCGGATTCGGCATCCATTCCTGCCTGGGCGCAGCGCTGGCGCGGATGGAGACGCGCGTGGTATTCGAGGAAGTGCTTAAACGCATGCCGGAGTACGAAATCGATGAGTCCAGTCTCAAGCGTGCTCACAACCCGAACGTGCGTGGCTTTACCAACGTCCCGGCGAGCTTCAAGCCCCAAAAAAGGTGATGACTGACGAACGAAGGTCCTGAGCATCGCACCGTCGACTCGGTCCCTCCTCACTAGCCGGGCGGGCACTCGGCTGCGTCATAAGCGCGTGGCGCAGCATCCGAGAGGGTATTTACGCTCAACGGCGAGCCGCTGACAAAGATCTGCAATTCAGCGTGGAAGCGTGCGGGGACGGATGCGGCCAAGGCCCGTCCGGAGCGGTTGCGGAAGCCGTGCCCCCTGCAATGGAAAACATCCGGATCCACGACTGGCGCCACACTTTCGGGCGCCGCTTGCGAGCATCAACAGCCTGGAAGATCGGCAGAATCTGCTTGGCCATGAAAGTGGTCGGATGACGACGCACTACTGCGCTGCGAAGATCGAGAGCTTGGCCGATGTCGTGGAGCAGTTGTCCGCAGAGGGCGCCCGCAAAATGCCCACAGCAACTTTTTTGCGGATTGCCGATCGTCGAGAAAACACGGACAAATAATTGATTTTAAAGGAAATTAATGGTGGTAGAGACTCAATCGAATTTAGAGCCTAACCGATTGATTACCAAGTCGTTCTATAGCCCGTTCTGGCTTTGTTGCCCGGCTTGTTGCCCCGCGAAACCGGTACTGCAAAATCTATCGAACCGCCGACCAAACGATCCGAACGCCTACGGACCTCTCCGGAAGGCCTCGGACGCTCCGCCGCCGAAGTCCGCTTTGCAAGTATGCACCGGAAGACCGCTTAGCGGCCCAAAGCGGAGGTAACGTGGATGAATGCGTAGACAGTCTGCATATGCCATCAGCAATGATGGCCCTTGAAGGCAGCAACCTGGAGCGGCTGTGCCGTTACTTCGGCTACAGGATCGAGGAGCTGGTCGAGTACCGGCCGGATCCAGCTGAGTCCGAACCGTCACCAAAGCCGATGCGAACCGTCCCTAGGCGCAAGAAAGATCCGACAACCGCTAAGGGCGACATTCTGGCAAAGCCAGGCGCGGCCAAGGATTTCCGGCTACAAGGGTGGGAGCGTGCACTTAGAACTGACCCGGGTTTTAGGGGTAAATTGCATCGAAATCTGACCCACCCCTTAGGCTTAGCCCTGACCTACAAGGACAGGGCGGCCAGGAGTGATCAGCATGGACGTACTAGGCAAGATCCGGCGGTGGCATTTGCGAGATGGACTGTCGATCCGACAGATCGCCAAGAAGACCACCCTGTCGCGCAACACGATCCGCAAATACCTGCGGGATGAAGTGGTGGAGCCGGAGTATCCGGACCGGGTTTCACCGAGCAAGCTGGATGCTTTCGCGGAAACCCTGAAGCAGTGGCTGGCCGAAGACGCGGCGCTGCCCAGGAAACAGAAGCGGACCGGCCGGCGGCTGTTTGAAGGGCTCAAGGCCCAGGGCTACGACGGCTCCTACGACCGGGTGTCGGCATTCCTGCGGGACAAGCGCCTGGAGAGTGGCCAGCCCACCGGGGCGGTCTTCATCCCGCTACGCTTCGCTGCCGGCGACGCCTTCCAGTTTGACTGGAGTACCGAGCACGTCGAGCTGGGCGGCCAGCTCATCAAGCTCAAGGTCGGCCACCTGCGGCTGAGCTACAGCCGCAAGTTTTACCTGCGGGCCTATCCCAGCGAAAGCCATGAGATGCTGTTTGACGTGCACATGCGCGCCTTCGCCTACTTCGGCGGCGTGCCGCGGCGCGGCATCTACGACAATATGAAAACCGCCGTGTCCAAGATCGGCCAGGGCAAGGCGCGGACTTTCAACGGGCGCTTCCTGAGCCTGGCCAGCCACTACCTGTTTGCCCCCGAAGCCTGCTCGCCAGCGTCAGGCTGGGAGAAAGGCCAGGTCGAAAACCAGGTCGGCAATATCCGCGAGTGGCTGTTTGTGCCGCGCCTGAAGTTTCCCGATCTGGCCGCACTCAATGCCTGGCTGGAGCAGCGGTGTACCGAGATCGCCCAGGAGCGGGCGCACCCGGAGCGCCGCGAGCAAACCATCGAGGCAGTCTTCGCCAGCGAGAAGGTTTCGCTGGGTGCGCTGCCGGCGCCCTTCGATGGCTACGCCGAGCGCCAGTGCCGGGTCACCAGCCATTCGCTGATCACCTACGAGCGCAACCGCTACAGCGTGCCCTGCAGCCACGTCGGCCACAGCGTCAGCCTGCGCGTCTACGCCGACAAGATGCGCATCGTCGCCGATGGCAAGCTGCTGGCCGAGCATCCACGCCACTTCGGACGCTACCAGACATCCTATGATCCCTGGCACTACGTGCCAGCACTGGAGCGCAAGCCTGGCGCCCTGCGCAACGGTGCGCCGTTTGCAGACTGGGACCTGCCGGCGCCGATCAAGGCAATCCAGGCCCGGCTGATGAAGCTGGCCGGCGGCGACCGCCAGTTTGTGCAGATCCTGGCGGCGATCCCGGTGGATGGCTTCGAGGCGGTGGCCGCAGCCTGCGCGCTGGCTGTCGACGCCGGTGTAATCAGCGCCGACTACGTGCTCAATACGCTCAACCGGAGCAAGGCACAACCGCCTGCGGTGCCCATCGACACACCGGATGGGCTGCGCTTGAAGGATGAGCCCAGGGCCGATGTCGGGCGCTACGACCGGCTGCTCGGCGGCGGCGAGATCAAAGCCATGGCGCTGCTGATCATCGCGCCGCTGATGAGCTTCCAGCCCATGACGATGGGAGTGCGCCATGCAACGGTCTGAGCTGGTAGTGCAATTCAAGGCGCTGCGCCTGCATGGCATGGCGTCCGCCTGCGAGGAGCTGATCGAGGACAGTATCCGCCGCAACCAGTCGCCGGACGAGCTGCTGGGGAGCTTCCTGAAGGCCGAGGTAGCGGAGCGCAACGTCCGCTCGATCAGCCACCAGCTTGGTGCGGCGCGCTTCCCGGTCAACCGGGATCTGGACGCTTTCGACTTTGCCCAGGCGCCGGTCAACGAGGCGCAGATCCGCGAACTGTATCGAGGGGAATTTCTCGAACACGCCCGCAACCTGGTCTTCGTCGGCGGGCCGGGCACCGGCAAGACGCATCTGGCCATCGCCCTGGGCAGTGCCGGCGTACGCACGCACGGCAAGCGGGTGCGCTTCTACAACGTGGTCGACCTGGTCAATCAGCTCGAAGCGGAGAAGCACGGCGGCAACGCCGGGCGTATCGCCCGGCGGCTGGCGGGCATGGATGCGGTGGTCCTCGACGAGCTGGGCTATCTGCCTTTCAGCCACAACGGCGGGGCGCTACTGTTTCATCTGATCAGCAAGCTCTACGAGACCACCAGCCTGCTGATCACCACCAACCTGAGCTTCTCGGAGTGGGGCAATGTCTTTGGAGATGCCAAGATGACCACGGCACTGCTCGACCGACTCACCCATCACTGTGACATCATAGAAACCGGCAACGACTCGTACCGCTTCAAGCACAGGAACCAAGCATCAAAAACCCCCAAATCCTAATCAAACTGGTGGGTCACTTTTAGATGCAAACCCGGGTCAGTTTTCCGTGCACGCGCCCAGATCTCGTTTCAGTCGCCGGTGATCTATTGCCGTTTTTTGATTTTTTAAGTGTAATTGTCGCAGGGTATGTGAGCACTTACGTTTATGCGCATATGGTACCAGCGGGCTATGGGCCTGGATTCTGGGAAGAATATCGAAAAGATATCCTGATTGTCGCGGTACTAGCGGCGCCGGTGCTGCGCGATAGCCGCTTCGGCTCCTTGATCGGCAATGGGGCGACATCCGGACTATTGCGAAGATTTACCAAGCGCTTTGTTAGCTTCACTGGTGAGGTATGGCAACTGGCTGCTGAGGAATACATGCGCCTGAAACGCGGTGCAGAGGCCGCAGATAAGGCGGTAGAGGCGGCCAAGGGCAGGTTAGCAGGGCTGGCAACCCATACGAGCGAGAGCGGGGCCGGCGCAACCGTGACTCGGTTTTGGCGGGCAGGAAATGTAGACTTCAAGCGTGTGCCAATCCCAGCAGGAACCGACCTTGAGCGGTATAGGTCGGCGCCTCGGGAAGAAATACGCGTATCGGTCCAGCGCTAAGGCGCTGGAAATGGCGGGAGGGCTTCTGGACCTACGCCGCGTCAGCTGGCATCAGGGTGACATTAGACAGCTTTTCGCGGTGTTTTTTGAGACCGGAAAATCGTTCTAAGTACTTGATTTAAATGGTGGCTAGAGGCGGGATCGAACCGCCGACCTCAGCATTATGAGTGCCGCGCTCTAACCATCTGAGCTACCTAGCCACTGAGGGCCGCAAAGTTTATAGAAAGTGATGGTTTGAGTCGAGTTTTAACGGCTTTTTGCAGCCGGATTGGGCCGTCCGACCTGATTTCCAGAATTGTCCGGAAAAATGAGGCGGTGTCACGACTCAGGCATGTTTGCGGATGGACGTCACCGTCTTGCGCCGCCGGTCTCCGCCATACAGGTAGTCCCGGGTCAGCGGCAGCCGGTTCAGGTTCCGCTCGATTTGTGCGTGGAACACCACCAGGTCGCCCCAGCGGAAGCTGGCTTCGCAGGACAGCAGATAGAACTCCCACATGCGACAGAAGCGTTCGCCGAGTTTTTCGACAAAGTGGCGGCGGTTGGCCTGGAAGCGCCGGTTCCACTCTGCCAGGGTGCGGGCATAGTGCAGGCGCCAGACTTCGAAGTCGGCGAGGATCAGTCCCTGGGGCTCCATCGCCGCCATGATTTCCGAGGCAGCCGGGATATAGCCGCCGGGGAAGATGTACTTCCTGATCCAGGGGCTGCAGCCGCCCGGCGGGGAGGTGCGGCCGATGGTATGCAGCAGGGCGGTGCCGTCGGGCGCTAGCAGGTCGTGCACCTGCCGGAAGAAATTGCGGTATTGCGGGCGGCCGACATGCTCGAACATGCCGACACTGACGATGGCGTCGAACTCGCCACGGGTATCGCGGTAGTCCTCCAGGCGGAATTCCACCTGCTTCGACAGGCCGCGCTCCTGTGCCCTGCGTTGGGCCACCTTGAGTTGTTCTTCCGACAGAGTGACGCCGGTGACCCGCGCGTCGAAGCGTTGTTTCAGGTCCAGCTTGGCGGCGATATGCGCGCACTTGGCCTGCTGCGCCGCCTCCAGACTCATGTCCTCCTCGCGGCCTTCGTCATTGAAGTAGGCGCAGGAATAGAACATCTCCTGATCGAGGAAAGTCGAGTAGAGGGCATAGTCCAGATCGTAGTGATGATGGACGTTGCTGCGGCTGCGTAGGGGATTGTTGAATTCCCCCAGCCAGGCGGCGGCGTTGTGAATCAACTTTTCCAGGGCGCTGCTCTTCATCGAGCCGACCATGCGCAGCCCCACTTCCAGCACGCGCAGCAGGTCGCCGTCTGCGGGTTCCCAGGCGCCATCCATGTAAGTTTCGCCGAAGCGCAACTCGGGATTCAGCATGATTTTGCTCAGCGCGGCGGGATCGTGCAATCGCAGCACGGCGCGCGGCTCGTGCTGACCGAGTGTCCAGACACGTCCGTCGGCTGCCTGGAACTCCAGGCATCCTTGCCCGAACCGGCGACTCACTCTGTTAAGCAGAGTCTCCATGGCGAAATTATAGCCAAGTTCTTGCCCAAGGCTATAGACCGCGCAACGGAATTCGAAGTTCGGACAAGCTGCCCGCAAGCAGCCTGTCCGGTACGCCTAGACGTTGAAGCGGAAGTGCATCACATCGCCTTCCTGCACGACGTATTCCTTGCCTTCCAGCCGCCAGCGCCCGGCTTCCTTGGCCCCAGCCTCGCCCTTGTACTGGATGTAGTCGTCATAGGCGATGACTTCGGCGCGAATGAAACCGCGCTCGAAATCGGTGTGGATCACGCCTGCGGCCTGCGGGCCGGTGGCGCCCACTTTCACCGTCCAGGCACGCACTTCCTGTACGCCGGCGGTGAAGTAGGTTTGCAGACCGAGCAGCTTGTAGGCGGTGCGGATGACGCGGTTCAGGCCGGGCTCTTCCAGGCCCAGGTCGGCCAGGAACGGAATCTTGTCCGCTTCATCGAGCTGGGCAATCTCGGCTTCGATGGCGGCGCAGACGATCACCACCTCGGCCTTTTCCTTCGCGGCGAAGCCCTTGACGCGTTCCACCAGCTCGTTGCCGGCGAGGCCTTTCTCGTCGACGTTGGCGATGAACAACGCCGGCTTGGCGGTGATCAGATGCAGCTCGCGCAGAGACAGGCGCTCCTCCGCATCCATGTCGAGGCTGCGCACCGCCGCGCCCTGGTTCAGATGTGCCTGCACCCGCTGCAACAGGCCCTGCCGGGCGATGGCGGCCTTGTCGCCGGCGCGCGCCAGCTTGGCGGCACGGTCCAGCGCCTTGGTGACCGATTCCAGGTCGGCCAGGGCCAGTTCGGTATTGATCACTTCGATGTCGCGCAGCGGATCGACACCGCCCGCGACGTGGATGATGTCGTCGTCGACGAAGCAGCGCACCACATGGGCGGTGGCGTCCGTTTCGCGGATATGGGCCAGGAATTTGTTGCCCAGGCCTTCACCTTGGCTGGCGCCGGCAACGAGGCCGGCGATATCGACGAACTCCACCGCGGCGCCGAGTACGCGCTGCGGCTTGACGATCTCGGCCAGCGCATCGAGGCGCGGGTCCGGTACCGCCACCACGCCGACATTCGGATCGATGGTGCAGAACGGATAATTCTCCGCCGCGATCTGCGCCTTGGTCAGCGCGTTGAACAGGGTGGATTTGCCTACGTTGGGGAGCCCGACGATGCCGCACTTGATGCCCATAAAACAACCGCTCCAGATTCATTGAACGTCATTCCCGCCAGGGATTGGCGGGAATCCAGTCACAGGGAGGTGTGAACGTTCCGAAAAAGGCGCTTAGCTTAGCCGAGAAGGGCCCAAAAAGCCCCCCAAAGAGCCATGAGCTTCGCTATTTTTGGGCCTGATTCAGCCGATTTTGGACTATCGCCGCCACTGCGGCATGATGCGCTCATTGCCCTTGGCCCTTCCCGACATGAACCCGACTTTGCGTGCCTTTGCGGTTTCCGCTGCCGCCGCCTTTTGTTGCGCCTGTGCCATGGCTGCGGAGCAGCCCGCGTTGCCGTCTGCGCCGCCGCCGGATGAGCACCCGGTGCTGGGCGAAATCGCCGCGCAGATCAGCGCCGACCAGATGCATGCGACGATCCAGGCCCTGGTGGGCTTTGGCACTCGCCATACCCTGTCCGAAACGCAGTCCGATACGCGCGGCATCGGCGCCGCGCGGCGTTGGGCCCAGTCGCGCTTTGCCGCGATCAGCCAGGATTGCGGCGCTTGCCTGAACGTCATCACCCCCGCGCAGAACGTCACCGGCACGCGTATCCCGGCGCCAACAGATGTGATGGACGTGGTGGCGATCCAGAAGGGCAGCAGCGATCCGGATCGCGTGATCATCCTCACCGCCCATATCGATTCGCGTGTCACCGATGTGATGAACGCCAGCGCCGACGCTCCCGGCGCCGACGATAATGGCTCCGGCGTGGCGCTGGTGCTGGAGACGGCGCGGGTGCTGAGCCGCTACAAGTTTCCGGCCACCATCGTCTACGGCATCCTCTCCGGCGAAGAGCAGGGTCTCTACGGCGGCAAGGTGCTGGCGCAGTACGCGCATGACCAGGGCTGGCGCGTCGAGACCGATCTCAACAACGATATCGTCGGCGGCGATCGCGGCCAGAACGGCGTGATCGACAATACCCGCATCCGCCTGTTTTCCGAGGGCACGCGGGAAAACGAGTCGCCCAAGCAGGCCAAACAGCGCCGCTATGAAGGTGGCGAGCTGGATGGTCCTTCACGCAATGTGGCGCGCGACATCAAGCGCTTGGCCGAGCACTGGATTCCGAACTGGCGGGTGGACCTGGTCTACCGCGTCGATCGCTTCGGCCGCGGCAGCGACCACGAGGCGTTCAACGCCCTGGGCTATCCGGCCGTCTGTTTCCGCGAAAGCGCCGAGGACTATCGCCACCAGCATCAGGACGTGCGCACCGAAAATGGCGTGAACTATGGCGACACCATCGACCACGTCGATTTCGACTACCTGGCACGTGTAACGGCCACCAATGCCATCGCCGCGGCGGCGATGGCCTGGGCGCCGCCGCCGCCGGACGGTGTCAAGGTCGCCGGCGGCGTGACGCCGGATACCAACCTCAGCTGGCAGCCGCTGGCGGGGACTGAGGCTGCCGGTCTGGCCGGCTACCGGGTGTACTGGCGCGACACCTCGGAAGCCGCCTGGAGCCACTCGCGCTGGATCGGCAATGCGGCCGAGGCCAAATTGCCGGGCGTGGTCATCGACGACTGGGCCTTCGGCGTGGCTAGCCTGTCGAAGGATGGCTTTGAAAGTCCGGTGGAATATCCGGGACCGCAGGGAGCGTTCTGGCCCCCCGCCGAAGGGGAAACGCCCGCCAAGCCGTAAATCAGTAGCCGGACGGATAGTCGAGGTAGCCCGGGAAGCGCGCAGCGCTACCGGGGTTTTCGCCGCGGCAGCGGCGATCCCCTAAGTCGGCTTCTTCTCCGGCGGTGGCCCCTTGTCCTTCTTCACCAGCTTGTCCGGATCGGTATGCAGCTGCTGCGAGGCCTTGCTCCAGCCATGCGCGACCAGGGTTTCCAGCGCCGCATGGGAGCGGGTGAGCGCATCCTCGATGGCGCGCAGATCGGTCTGGCTGGGACGGCTGAGGACGTAGTCGTGCACCAGATCCTTGTTGCCGGGATGGCCGATGCCGATGCGCAGCCTGGCGTAGTTCTCGCCGAGATGCTGGTGCGCGCTGCGCAGGCCGTTGTGGCCGCCGTGGCCGCCGCCGAGCTTGAGGCGCGCAGTGCCAGCCGGCAGGTCCAGTTCGTCGTGGGCGACGAGGATTTCCTCAGGCGCGAACTTGTAGAAGGCGGCGAGCGCCTGGATTGCCTGGCCGCTGCGATTCATGAAGGTGGCAGGCTTGAGCAGCAACAGATCCTTGCCGCCGATACGGATGCGCGTGGTCACACCCTGGAATTTCGACTCCACCCGGAAGTCCGCACGGTAAGCCTCGGCCAGCAGGTCGACGAACCAGAAGCCGGCGTTATGGCGCGTGTACTCGTATTCCGCGCCCGGATTGCCGAGTCCCACGATGGCGCGCACGCTGCTGTCCGTCATGCCTATCCCAGTCCTTGAAGAGTATCGGGTACTCGTTAAATAAAAAACCCCGCCGGGTCATTGTCGACCGGGCGGGGCGGATGCAACAAGTGCGGAGCGCGAAGGCTCGCAGCCTTACTTCTTCTTGTCGTCCTTCTTTGCATCTTTCTTGGCGTCGTCGCCAGCCTTGGCTTCGACCTTCTGCGCCGTTGCCGGCACTTCGGCGGTGGCGGCGGCTTCGGCCACGGTGGGCTCCGGCTCGACCGCGGCGCGCGGCAGATGCACGGCAGCGACGGAGGCGTCGTTGTCATGCTTCAGCTCGACCAGAGCGACATGCTCCGGCAGCTTGATCTGCGACAGATGCACCGCTTCGTTGACGTTGAGCGCGGACAGGTCGACTTCCAGGAACTCCGGCAGGTACTTCGGCAGGCACTCGACTTCCACCTGGATCATGTGGTGCTCGATGATGCCGCCGCCGGTCTTGATGCCCGGAGCGATTTCGGCGCCCTTGAAATGCAGCGGCACATGCATGCGCAGCAGCTGGTCGGCGAGGACGCGCTGCAGGTCCATGTGCATGATCTCGTTACGCACCGGATGGCGATGCAGATCCTTCAGCACGGCCTGTTCGGTGACGCCGTCGATCTTGACGGTGAGGATGTGCGAGTAAAACGCCTCGATCTTGAGGTGCTTGCTCAGCTCATTGTGGTTCACCGTGATCGGCTGCGGCTCACCTTTGCCACCATAGATGATGGCGGGCAGCTTGCCCTCATGACGCAGGCGGCGGCTCGCACCTTTGCCTCGCGTCGAGCGGACTTCTGCCTCGATGACAAATGCTTCTCTCATTGGGATATCTCTCGAAAACTGCAGGGAAAAACGGAAAACGCCGCACCCGCGACCAGGTGCAGCGAGCCGCAAATTATAGGGCTGGGCTGCTAAAAACGCGAACGCTATTGATTTTTAAAGGAAAAAACTAGTCAATATAGAGCGAACTGACCGATTCCTCGGCGCTGACGCGGCGGATCGTCTCGGCCAGCAGGCCGGCGATGGAGAGCTGGCGGATCTTCGGGCAGGCGGCCGCTTCGGCGTTGAGCGGGATGGTGTCGGTGACTACCAGCGCATCCAGCTTCGAATTGGTGATGTTGCTGATCGCCGCGCCGGACAGCACCGGATGGGTGACGTAGGCGACGACCTTGATCGCGCCGCGCTCCTTCAGCGCCGCGGCCGCCTTGCCCAGGGTGCCGGCGGTATCGACCAGATCGTCGACCATGATGCAGGTGCGGCCGTCGACGTCGCCGATGATGTTCATCACCTGCGCCTCATTGGCGCGCGGACGGCGTTTGTCGATGATGGCCAGATCGGCCTCGTCGAGCTGCTTGGCCAGGGCGCGGGCGCGCACCACGCCACCCACGTCCGGCGAAACCACAATCAGGTTTTCGTACTTCTGGCGCCAGATGTCGCCCAGCAGCACCGGGCTGGCGTAGACGTTGTCCACCGGTATGTCGAAGAAGCCCTGGATCTGGT
>Ga0302311_10006408_pt1 | contig 12193 bp, 13 predicted proteins | sample III_Palsa_N1_3_FD_200449 | JGI IMG/M metagenome (GOLD analysis project Ga0302311, IMG submission 200449) | Peat permafrost microbial communities from Stordalen Mire near Abisko, Sweden - III_Palsa_N1_3 | ecosystem: Environmental > Terrestrial > Soil > Palsa > Peat permafrost | place: Sweden...
CTGAACAGCGACGGACCCGCGTCGGCGATGATGGCGAGGGCGAAGGCTTCGCTCGCGCCGGGGTTCATCGGGGTGTCGCGCGCCGCGCCGATGGCCTCGGCCGGCGCGCCGGCGAGACCCTTGTTGAAGTGGAATTCGATCTCCCAATGGCGGCTCGCGGCGAACCAGGCGTCGACAAGGCGAGCCCGGCCCGCGGGCTTCAACAGATCGGCCGGCAGCCAGGCCGAGGTGTAGGCGTGCCAGAAGACGCCGCACTCCCCGGTGTTTTGCGCCCACCAGAAGTCGGTGGGCGGCGCGCCCGGCCGGGTGTCGAGGTCGATCGTTCCCGGGACGCTGTTCAACACCCCGGCGTTCCAGAACAGCCGCGCCGGGATGGCGAACGCCGCGAGCGAATTCTGGCCCTCGTAGTCATCCGGATGGGCGTCGGCGAAGGCGGCCAGCGGCTGCCAGGCCGCCAGCGCCTCGGCCTGGGTCAGGCCCTGGAACACCATCGACACCTGCAGCCGGTTGTCCGGCCCCGTGCGAACCTGCTCGCCCCAGTGCGGATTGCACAGGCTCGTCCCATAGAACTCGACGAAGCGGGCCAGCAGGCGGCGATAGGCCTCGTCCGACTTGGCGTGCAGGGCCAGCCGCACGACGCCGAAGTTCTGCGGCAGTTCGTGCGTGGCGAGGGTCAGACGCGTGACCACGCCGAAGGTGCCGCCGCCGCCGCCCTTCAGCGCCCAGAACAGCTCGGGCTCGCGCGCGTGGTTGACCACCCGCACCTGGCCGTCGGCGGTGACGATCTCGGCCTCCAGCAGGCTGGCGCCGGCCGTGCCAAAGCGCTTGGAGAAGCTGCCGAAGCCGCCGCCCTGCACCAGGCCGGCCACGCCGACCGTCGTGCAGCCGCCGCCCTGAACATAGCGCCCGGCGCCGCCGGTCACCGCCTGGTAGGCGTGCAGCCACATCGCGCCCGCGCCGCAGGAGACGGCCGGAACCGGCGCGGCGGGCGAGCCGGCGGGCGTGAAGGCGTCATGGACGGTGACGTCGTCCATATGGCGCGTCCAGACCAGCAGCGAGTCGGGCGCGTTCGAGGCCCCGAGGTAGCTGTGGCCGCGGCCCTTGATCACCAGGCGCAGGTCGTGGGCGCGGGCGAAGTTCACGGCGGCGGCGATGTCCTGAGCGCTCATGGCCGTCACCGCATAGGCGCTGGGCGAGGAACGCCAGGCGTCCAGCCAGCCGGAACTCTCGGTCAGGCCGGGCTGGTCGGCGATGTAGAGCGGGTTGTAGAGCAGCTTGCGCGCCGCCGGGTCGGAGAGATCGGGCCGGGTGACGGGCGCGAGCCTGCCGCCCACTGCATCTTTCAGCGACGCCCAGTCGGCCGCGCCGGGCCAGCCGGCGGCGCCTGGCCGCACGCGGGCCGAGGCGGCGGCCCAAGCGGGGACGCCAAGGGTGGAAGCGGCGGCGAGCGCGAGGCCGCTGCCGAGGAGTTCACGGCGCTTCATCGGGAACCATTCCGGGTTAGAAGTGGGGTTGGGTTGATCTCGCGAGCATGACGGACCAGGCGGACGAAAATCCAGATCGTTGGGACCACCGGCCGCCGCGCCGTGACGGCGCGCGCCGGCGTGGGACGAACGGCGCGGCATCGGGGACGAGCGGTGTCTTCGCCAACTGGCGCGCCTGGCTGATCGTGCTCAGCCTCGTGGGTCTGAACGCGTTCGTCAACGTGATGACTCGGCTCGACGACGCGCGGCTGCGGGGCGTTCGCCTGCCGGTCTCACGCCTGGCGACCGAGGAGATCACCAGCGCAGTCGCCGCGACGATCTCGGCGTTCGTGATCCTGCGCGCGGTGCGGTTCGCGCCGCCGGATCGTGCCCCGCTTTGGCGGACCGTCATCGTCCATGTGGGCGGGACACTGGTCTTTTCGGGCCTGCACACCGCCCTGATGATCCTGTTCCGGACCCTGGTGTCTGCGGTCATGCGCCAGGCCTACGCCTGGCGCTGGGGCCAGTTTCCGTACGAATACCGCAAGGACCTGGTCGCCTATCTGGTGATCGGCGGCCTGTTCTGGGCGCTGACCCGCCGCGAGCGGCAGGCGCCGCCGGCGCCCGTGACCCAGCGCCCGGCCGGTCGCGCCAGCTTCGACATCCGCGACGGCGTCTCGATCCTGCGCGTGCCGGTGGCCGATATCCTTGCCGCCAAGGCCGCCGGCAACTACGTCGAGTTCGCGCTCGAAGACGGCCGCCGGCCGCTGATGCGCGCGTCGATGGCCCAGATCGAGGCCGCGCTGGGGCCGGCCGGCTTCGTGCGCACGCACCGCTCGTGGCTGGTCAACGCCGGCCGCGTGCGGGCGCTCTCCAGCGCCGGCTCGGGCGATTTTCGCCTCGACCTGGGCTCCGGCCTGATCGCGCCGCTCTCCCGCCGCTATCGGAACGGCGACGCGACGGCGGTCTGGTCTCGCCTCGAACGCGAACGGGCCGCCGCCGACCCGCGCGTTGACGACAAGGCGACGCTTCACTAGGTTCCGCGCCCCTTCGCAAACCCGACGGCGCCCAGCCATGCCCCAGATCCTCGTCGAGGAGCTGTCGAAGACCTATCGCATCGCCGAGCGCGATCCGGGGGCTTTGGGGGCGGTCAAGGGATTATTCCGGCGGCGCTGGCGGACGGTCGAGGCGCTGAGCGGCGTCAGCTTCCGGATGGACCAGGGCGAGCTGGTGGGGCTGATCGGGCCGAACGGCGCCGGCAAGTCGACCACCATCAAGATCCTCTCCGGCATCCTCGAGCCGACCTCCGGGCGCTGCGAGGTGGACGGCCTGACGCCGTGGCGCCAGCGCATCCGCCACGTCGCGCGCATCGGCGTTGTCTTCGGCCAGCGCACCCAGCTCTGGTGGGACCTGCCGGTGATCGAGGGCTTCGACCTGCTGCGCGACATCTACCGCGTGCCGCCGGATCGCTATGCCGCCACGCGCGATGAGCTGGTTGCGCTGATGCGGTTGGAGAAGCTGCTGAACCAGCCGGTGCGGCAGCTCTCGCTCGGCCAGCGCATGCGTTGCGAGATCGCCGCGGCGCTGCTGCACGAGCCACAGCTGATCTTCCTCGACGAGCCCACCATCGGCCTCGACGCGCCCTCGAAGCTGGCGGTGCGCGAGTTCGTCGGCCGGCTGAACCGCGAGCGCGGCGTCACCGTGATCCTGACCACCCACGACATGCACGACATCGAGGCCCTGGCTGAGCGGGTGATCGTGATCGGCGGCGGCCGCATCCTCGCCGACGGGTCGTTCTCGGATTTGCGGGCCGGCGTGCTGGCCGAGCGGCGGCTGTTCGTCGATTTCGCCGAGGCGGCGCCGTCGATCGACCTGCCCGAGGTGCGCGTGGTGGCGCGCGCGGGCCGCCAGATCGAGTTGGCCTTCGACCCGCGCCGGATCACCGCGCCCGCGCTGATCGCTCGCATCGTCGCCGCCCATCCGGTGGACGACATCCACGTCGAGGAGCCGCTGATCGAGGAGGTGATCGCGCGCTTCTACGATCTGCACGGGGCGGGGGAGTCATGAGCCTCGATGCGGCGCTGCGGCCGTACCTTTCCGTCTTCAGCGGGCGGTTCCAGCTCATGCTGCAGTATCGCGCCGCGGCGGTGGCGGGGTTCATCACCCAGTGCTGGTTCGGGGTGATCCGCATCCTGATCTTCGCGGCCTTCTACGCCGGGGGCGCGGCGCACGCGCCGATGAGCCTGGCCAACGCCGTCACCTACACCTGGCTCGGCCAGGCGTTCCTCGCCTTCCTGCCCTGGGCGCCCGATCCGGACGTCGCCGACATGGTCCGCTCCGGCGCGGTGGCCTACGAGCGGCTGCGGCCGGTGGACACCTACGCCTGGTGGTATGCGCGGGCGCTGGGCTGGTCGCTGGCTCGGGTGGCGCCGCGCGCGATGCTGATGGTCGCCTTCACCAGCGTGCTGCTGCCGCTGGTCGGCCTCGGCAAATGGGGCCTGCCGCCGCCGCAAAGCCTCGCCGCGGCCGGCCTCTTCGCCCTTTCGGCCGTTGGCATGGTGCTGCTCTCGGCCGCGATCACCCTGATGATCAACACCGTCGTGGTCGCGACGATGACCGACAAGGGCGCGGGCGCGCTCGCAGCCGCCGTCGTCAACATGCTGTCCGGCCTGGTGCTGCCGCTGGCCTTCTTTCCGGACTGGCTCCGGCCCTGGCTGCGCGCCCAGCCGGTCGCCGGCCTGATCGACATCCCGTTCTCGATCTATTTCGGCGGCCTCTCCGGCTGGAGCGCGGCGGGCGCGATCGCGCTGCAGTTCGGCTGGGTCGTGATCCTGGTGCTGGCCGGCCGCGCCTGGCTTGGACGCTCGATGCGGCGGCTGCAGGTGCAGGGCGGATGAACGCGCTCTCGCTCTACGGCCGCTATATCGCCGCCTCGATCCGCGCCCAGATGGCCTATCCGGCCGGGCTGGCGATCCAGAGCGCCGCCAGCTTCGCCATCACCATCATCGAATTCGTCGGCGTCTGGGCGCTGTTCCACCGCTTCGGCCAGATCGCCGGCTGGCGGCTCGGCGAGGTGGCGCTGTTCTACGGCCTCGCCAGCGTCACCTTCGCCATCGCCGACGCGGTGACCCGCGGCTTCGACGTCTTCGGCTCGACCTTCGTCAAGACCGGCGGCTTCGACCGGCTGCTTTTGCGCCCGCGCAGCCCGGCGCTGCAACTGGCGGGCTACGAGCTGCGGCTGACGCGGATCGGGCGCCTGTCGCAGGGCGTGATCGTCTTCGCCATCGGCGCGACGATCAGCCACTTCGTGCTGACGCCGGCGGCCACGGCGATCCTGCTCTTCGCCGTCGCCGGCGGCGTCGCCTTGTTCGCCGGCCTGTTCATCCTGCAGGCGACGCTCGCCTTCTGGACCGTGGAGAGCCTGGAGGCGGTCAACATCCTGACCTACGGCGGCGAGGCGGCGGCGGAATATCCGCTCAACGTCTACGCCCGCTGGTTCCGCGACCTGCTGATCTGGGGCGTGCCGATCGGCTGCGTCACCTATCTGCCCATGCTGGCGGCGATGGGCCGGGCCGACCCGCTGGGCGCACCGGGCTGGCTGACCCCGCTGGCGCCGCTGGCCGGCTTCGCCTTCCTCGGCGTCTCACTCTTCATCTGGGGTTTCGGGGTCCGCCGCTATGCCTCGGCCGGCGGCTGAGTCGCTTGACGGCGGCTCCGGCCTCCACAATTACAACGTGCGCCGAGGAGGGTAGGATGAGCATCGAGGCCCGGTTCCGGCGGGAATGGCTCTTCCTCAGCGGCCTCGTGCGAAGCCTGCTGAGCGTGCGTTCGATCTCCGCCCGTTCGACCAACCTGATGACCGACGATCTCGAAGCCGCCGTCGACCGCTGGCAGGGTCGGCCCTGCCTCAGCTTCGAGGGCCGCGCGCTCACCTATGGCGAGATGGACGCCATCGCCAACCGCTATGCCCACTGGGCGGTGAGCGTCGGGCTGCATCGCGGCGACGTGGTGGCGATCCTGCTGCCGAACCGGCTGGACTATGTCTCGATCTGGTTCGGCCTCTCCAAGGTCGGGGTCGTCGCGGCCCTGATCAACAACCAGCTCACCGGCGACGCCCTGGCCCACTGCTTCAACGTCTCGGCGGCGCAGCACTGCGTGGTCGACGCGGAGACCGCCGCGGCGCTCGACGGCGCGCGCTCCGGCCTCGATCACCCGCTGCAGACCTGGACCCTCGCCGACGCCCACGGCGACCAGCACGATCTCGGCCAGGCGCTGAAAAGCTGCAGCTCGCTGCGCCCCGACCGCGGCCGCCGCGCCGACATGACCGCCGCGGACTGCGCGCTTTACATCTTCACCAGCGGCACCACCGGCCTGCCCAAGGCCGCGCGGATCACCCACATGCGCGCCCAGCTCTACATGCGCGGCTTCGCCGGGGCGACGGGCGCGCGGCCGGACGACCGCATCTACGTCACCCTGCCGTTCTACCACGCCACCGGCGGCCTCTGCGGGGTCGGCGCGGCGCTGATGGCCGGCGGCTCGGTGGTGATCCGCAAGCACTTCTCCGCCACCCATTTCTGGTCCGACGTGGCGGCCGAGGGCTGCACCATGTTCGTCTACATCGGCGAGCTCTGCCGCTATCTCGCCAACCAGCCCGAGGTCCCGGAGGAGACGGCGCACAAGCTGCGGCTCGCCTTCGGCAACGGCCTGCGGCCCGACGTCTGGGAGAAGCTGGTTGGCCGGTTCGGGGTGCCGCGGGTGCTCGAGTTCTACGGCTCGACCGAGGGCAACGTCTCGATGTTCAACTTCGACGGCAAGCTGGGCGCGGTCGGCCGCGCGCCGGACTATCTGAGATGGGCTTTCAACATCCGCCTGGCGCGCTTCGACGTGGAGACCGAGTCGCCGGTGCGCGGGCCGGACGGCCGTTGCATCGAGGCGGCGCTGGACGAGGCGGGCGAGTGCCTGGGCGAGATTCGGCGCGATCCGCGCAGCGAATATGTCGGCTACGCCGACAAGGCCGCCAGCGAGAAGAAGGTGCTGCACGACGCTTTCCGCCCCGGCGACGCCTGGTTTCGCACCGGCGATCTCCTGAAGCGCGACAGCGAGGGCTATTTCTATTTCGTCGACCGGATCGGCGACACCTTCCGCTGGAAGGGCGAGAACGTCTCCACCGGCGAGATCGCCGGCATCCTCTCGGGCGCGGCGGGGGTCAAGGAGGCGAACGTCTACGGCGTCAAGGTCGGCGACCTCGACGGCCGCGCCGGCATGGCCGGGCTGGTGGTGGGCGCCGAGTTCGACCTGACGGCGTTCGGAGCCTTCGTCGCCGAGCGGCTGGCGCCCTACGCCCAGCCGGTGTTCGTGCGGCTGTTGCCGCAGATCGCGGTCACCGGCACCTTCAAGTACCGCAAGCTCGATCTGGTGGCGCAGGGCTTCGACCCGGCGGCGATCAAGGACCCGCTCTATGTGCGCGGCGCCCGCGGCTACCAGAAGCTCACCGCCGCGCTCTACGCCAAGATCATGGCCGGGGAGATGAGGCTGTAGGGGCGGCGTCGCCCCCTACGCCACCTCGCGCACCTCCACCGTCCCATGCAGCGCCGCGGGGCAGCGCCGCGCCCAATCCAGCGCCGCGTCGCGGCTCGCCGCCTCGATCAGGTAGAAGCCGGCGATCTGCTCCTTGGTCTCCGCGAACGGACCGTCCGTCACCACCGGCTTGCCGCCGACGGTGCGGATGCTGGTCGCCGCCGCGCTGGGCGTCAGCCGCCCGTTCGCGATCAGCGCGCCCGACGCCGAGAGCGCCTCGCCGAACGCGCCATAGGCCGCCATGGCGCTTTTCTGGTCCGCCGGCGTCAGGCGCGGCCAGCCGCTTTCGTCCACGTGAAGCAGCAGCAGATAGCGCATCTCGAACTCCCTGGTCCGCGCGGCCCGTCGCCGCCGCCAGGATGACGCGGGGCCGCGGTCTGCGCCGACATTTTTCTCGCGTCGATGCGATCTCGCGCATGTCGCGAAGCTCGTGCTATCAAAGCGTGTACGGCGCGCGGCGCCGGCATGCGATGGGAGCGACCAGTCTCGTGCAAGTCCTGACCTATGAAACCTTCAGCCCGCACCTGAACTCGACCTTCGCCCTAGCGCTGGGCGAAAGCGGCGTCGACCTGACCCTCACCGAGGCGACCCGCCAGCCGGCGCGGCCATTCCCGGGCATGCTCCGGGAGCCGTTTTCACTCATCTTCCGCAGCGCCTCGCAGGTGGTGCTGCCGCAGCGGGTCTATCCGTTCCGGCATGCGGCCATGGGCAAGTTCGAGATGTTCATCGTGCCGGTCGCGCGCGAGCCGACCGGGATCGTCTACCAGGCGGTCTTCAACTGACCGCCGCGCCCGGCGCGGGCCAGACCATCTCGACATAGGCTTCGGCAAACGCCGACGGTGGCGACGTCTCGACGAACCCGACGCGGCGATAGAGCCGGCGGGCGGGGTTTTCCGGCGTCACGGTGAGGCGGATGCGCTCGAAGCGGCCCGCGCGCGCCGCGTCCTGCAGCAGCGCCAGGAAGGCCGCGCCCAGCCCCCGCCCGCGCCAGTCTGGCAGCAGGCTGATCTCCACCAGCTCCAGATCGCGGCCCGAGCGGTCGACATAGAGCCGCCCGATCGGCGCCGCGCCGTGACAGATGACATAGAGCTCGGCCGCGGGGTTCGACCCCTCGTAGCTGCGACGCTGGAATTCGAACTGGCTGGCCAGGAAGGCCGCCTTCGCCGCGTCCGGCCAGCCGGTCGCGGCGAGCTCGTCCCAGCGGACGCTCCGATAAAGCTGCTCCAGGAACGGCCGGTCGTCCGCCGTGACCGGCCGCAGCGAGACGCCCGCCTCGGCGAGCGTCGGCGACAGGGCGAGGGGCGGGTACGGCGCCATCGGCGCTACGGCTCGTTGATCGAGGTCGCGCCCTTGGCGTCGAACCAGGCCGCGCCGTTCGCGACCATCGCCCGGCTTTCGTGGACGAACATCTCGTGCGGCACGGCCGTGCGCAGCTGGGCCAGCAGCGCCGGGGTGAAGATCCGGTCCCAGTTCGCGGTGAACTGCGCCGCGGACTTGGCCGTCATCGGGTGTGCGCCGCCGTTCACCGCCAGCGGATAGGAGACGCGCGCCGCCGCGCCGGCCTTGTTCCCCGCCAGCACGTCGGCGAGGAAGGTCTTCACCATCGCCTCGAACGCCGCGTCGCTGGCGTGGGTGACGTCGGAATAGAGGTGGCCATTGGGCGCGCCGTCGAAGGCGCTCTCCACCGAGAGCTTCACCGGCAAGGTCTGGCCGCCCTGCGTCCAGGTCCCGCTCGCGCCGACCGAGGTCGAGAGGTCGCGACCATCGCCGCCCGCGCCGCCGTTGCCCTGCAGCTTGAGCTTGAACACGCCCCCGCCCGGCTCCGTCAGGGTGAGGCTGGGGCCGCTCTCCGAGCCGGTGAGCGGGATGTCCTTCAGCTGGCTGACGTAGAAATAGTGGCCGACATCGAACTGCGTCGCCGCCCTGATCGTCAGCGACATCCCGACCGGGTGCGTCCCCACCGTCCCGCTCAGCTCATAGGTCTGCAACGCGCCCGGCTGTGCGGCAACGGGGCCCGCCAAACCGGCCGCGACGCCGCACGCCGCCGCCCACACCCAACGCCGCCCCATCTCCAAGTCCCCCCTAAGTTGCGATGACCATAGCGCCGAGACGGGACGCGGCGACACGAATGGCAACGGCGCCGCGCGTCAGTTCACATCCGTCTTCTTCGCCGGCTCCGGCGGTAGCGGGGCGACGGGGACGCCGTCTTCGACCAGGCCCTTGACCTCGGCGGCCGTCGCCTCGCCGTAGATGCCGCGCTCCTCGCTCTTGCCCTCGTGGATGGCGCGGGCTTCGCGGGCGAATGTGTCGCCGACGTAGTCGAAGGTCTCCTCGACGTGGGCGCGCACGCGCGCCATCGCCTCCATCATCATCGCCCGCTTCGCGCCGGCGACCTCGCCCGGCAACGCCTCGCCGCGCTTCTTCGCGCCGGCCACGGCCGGGGCCATGATCTGCTTGCGCACGCCGCGAGAGCCGCAGACGGGGCATTCCACCAGGCCGCGCGCGCTCTGGTCGTCGAAATCGGACGAGCGGGAGAACCAGCCCTCGAACGCGTGGTCCTGGTCGCACGCCAGGGCGTAACGGATCACTCGGCGGCGCTCCGGGCGGCGGCGCCCACGGCCTCTGCAGGCGCGATCACCGGGCCGGTGAACGGGCGCTCGTTGGTCAGCACCGGAATCGCGGCGCGGGCCTTGGCGACGGCCTCGAGATCGAGGTCGGCGACCAGGGCGCAGGGCTCGTCATGGTCGGCCAGCGCGATCACTTCGCCCCAGGGCGCGACCACCATCGAATGGCCCCAGGTGGCGCGGCCGTCCTCGTGGGTCCCGCCCTGCGCGGGGGCGATGACGAAGGCGCCGTTCTCGATCGCCCGGGCGCGCAGCAGTATCTCCCAGTGCGCCGCGCCGGTGGGCCGGGTAAAGGCGGCCGGATAGGTGATGATCTCGGCGCCGGCCTTGGCCAGCGCCCGCGACAGCGCCGGGAAGCGCATGTCGTAGCAGATGGCGAGGCCGAGCTGCGCGCCCGCGGCGCCCGCCACCACGGCGCGGTCGCCGGGCGTGTAGCTGGCCGACTCGCGGATGTGCTCGCCGGTGGGCAGGTCGACGTCGAACATGTGCAGCTTGTCGTAGGTCGCGGCGACGGCGCCGTCAGGCCGGACCAGGATGGCGCGGTTGGCGCACTGGCCATCGTCGCGCCGCACCAGGGCCGAGCCGATCAGCAGCCAGACGCCGAGCTCGTCCGCCAGCCGGCGCAGGCCCAGCACGGCGACGTCGCGCTCGGCCGGGACCATCGCCTCGAACAGCGCGGCCTTGTGGCGCTGCAGGATGTTGGTGCCCTCGGGCGTGGCGATCAGCTTGGCGCCCTGCGCGGCGGCCTCGCGCACCAGCGGCTCGGCCTGGGCGAGGGCTGGGGCTTGAGTCGCCGGGGTGCGCATCTGGATGAGGCCGAGCTTCAGCATCATGCGGCGCTCAGCATTGGGTCCAGCTTGCCGGCGCGCTCCAGCGCCAGCAGCTCATCGCAGCCGCCGACGTGCCGGCCTGCGATGAAGATCTGCGGGAAGGTGGCGCGGCCGCCGGAGCGTTCCGTCATTTCGCGGCGCTTGTCCGGGTCCATGCCGGCGTCGATCTCGGTGAAGTGGGCGCCCTTCTCGTTCAAGAGCGACATCGCCCGGGCGCAGTAGCCGCAGAACGGGCGGGTGTAGATCACGACGTCGGTCATCGAGCGCACCGCATAGACTGTATCTTCACCGTCATATAGGCCCCGCGTCGCGTTCTTGCACGCGCGCCACGGCGGCGACGTGCACGGCCGCGGCGCCGGCGGCCTTCAGCGCCCGCGCGCAAGCCTCGGCGGTGGCGCCGGTGGTGATCACGTCGTCGATCAAGAGGATGCGCTTGCCGGCGACGCGCGGCGTCATTCGCTTCGGCGTCTCGAACGCCGCGGCGACGTTGCGGCGACGTCCGGCGCCCGAGCGGCCGCCCTGGATCGGCGTGTCGCGCCGACGGATCAGCGCGCCGGGCAGGTAGGCGAGGCCGGCGCGGCGGGCGAGCGGCCGGGCGATCTCGGCGGCCTGGTTGAAGCGCCGCGCCATCAGCCGCAGCGGGTGCAGCGGCACCGGCACCACCGCGTCGGCGTCCTCGGTCAGGTCGCGGGCGGCTCTAGCGAGCCACAGCGCGAACAGGCCGGCCAGGTCGGTGCGGTCGGCGCGCTTCAGCTTCAGGATCAGGTCGCGCGAATGGTCGTCATAGGTGACGGCGGCGCGTACGCGGTCGAAGGCGCGGCGGCGGGAGACGCAGGCGGCGCAGCGGGCGCCGTCGCCGGCGTCATAGGGCTGCGGCGCGCCGCACCCGTCGCAGACCGGCGCCTCGAGGAAGGCGACCTTGGTCCAGGCCTCCGACGTCAGGCCGCGCGTCTGCACCCCGGGCGTCTTGCGATCGCCGTCCAGCGCCTGCGGCGGCAGCACGACGTCGACGGCGGCGCGCAGAAGCGAGGCCGCGCGGTGCGCCGCACCGGCCGCCGCCTCGCTCGCATGGTTCGCCCAGGTCATCGACCGAGCTTGGCACGAGCCGGGCCGGCGCGGTAGCTCTCGGACATGAGCGGACCGCCGCGGCTTTTCGATCGCACCCTGCATCGCCGACGCCTGGACCGCGCCGCGAAGGGCTACGCCGGCTTCTTGAAGCGCCGCGCGGCGGAGGACCTGGTCGAGCGGCTGGCGGCGGTGCGGCGCGATTTTCCCGTCGCGGTCGACCTCGGCGCCCGCGACGGCGGCTTCGCCCGGGCGCTGGCGGCGAGCGATGCGGCGGCCAAGGTGGGGCTGCTGGTGGAGACCGACCTCTCGACCGCGATGCTGGCCAGCCGGGCGGGCCCCAGGTTGGTCGCCGACGAGGAGCGGCTGCCGTTCGCAGCCGAGAGCCTCGATCTCGTCGTCACCTCGCTCGCCCTGCACTGGACCAACGATTTCGTCGGCGCCCTGATCCAGATCCGCCAGGCGCTGAAGCCGGACGGGCTCTTCCTGGCGGCCATGCTCGGCGGATCGACGCTGAGCGAGCTGCGCGCGGCGCTGACCGCGGCCGAGCTGGAGCTTTCCGGCGGCGCCGGGCCGCGCGTCTCGCCCTTCGCCGACGCCTTCGACGCGGCGGGCCTCCTGCAACGCGCCGGTT
>Ga0302311_10006411_pt1 | contig 12191 bp, 11 predicted proteins | sample III_Palsa_N1_3_FD_200449 | JGI IMG/M metagenome (GOLD analysis project Ga0302311, IMG submission 200449) | Peat permafrost microbial communities from Stordalen Mire near Abisko, Sweden - III_Palsa_N1_3 | ecosystem: Environmental > Terrestrial > Soil > Palsa > Peat permafrost | place: Sweden...
CGCAGAGCGCGGAATAACACGTGGATGGCCGGGTCTGGGCCCGGCCATGACGCGATTTAGAGAAGCGAGATTTTAATCTGCTTCATTATATCCGTCACCCCTGCGCAGGCAGGGGTCCACGTCGAAGCCAGATTCAGGCCATCGGTGGATGCCTGCCTTCGCAGGCATGACGGTATTGAGCTGGTGCAAATTTTAAGCGCGACGGTTGCCAGTCGCGCTCACGCCAGCGGTTCGGACATGAGACGTCCGAACCTCAGAACGTAGCGAACACCTCGTCGAGCGCCGTTCTCACCGCCCCGAACAATTCGTCCAGTTCGCCCTCGCTGATGACCAGCGGCGGCGAGAAGGCCAGGCTGTCATTGATCATGGCGCGGCCGATCACGCCCTGGCGCTGCATGGCGTCGACCACCTTGGCGGCGACGCCGCGGGACGGGTCGAAATTCTTATGCGACGCCTTGTCCTCGACCAGCTCCAAAGCACCGATCAGGCCGATGCCGCGCGCCTCGCCGACCAGCGGGTGCGACGTGAGATCGCGCAGATGCTTCTGCATCGCCGGCGCGGTCCTGGCGACCTGGCCCTTGATGTCGAGTTCGTCATAGAGCGCCAGCGTTTCCAGCGCCACCGCCGCCGACACCGGATGGCCGGAATAGGTGTAGCCATGGCCGAAGGTGCCGATCCTGGCCGAATTGTCGGCCGCCGCCTGATAGACCTTATCCGACACCAGCAGCGCCGAGATCGGCAGGAAGCCGGCCGACAGGGCTTTCGCGCAGGTCAGCATGTCGGGCTGGAAATCCAGCGTCTCCGAGCCCCAACGCTCGCCGGTGCGATAGAAACCGCAGATCACTTCGTCGGCGACCATCAGAATGTCGTGACGGCGGCAGATCTCCTGCATGCGCGGAAAATAGCCCTGGGGCGGGACGATGACTCCGCCCGCGCCCATCACCGGCTCGGCGAAGAAGGCGGCGATGGTGTCGGCGCCTTCCTGTTCGATCAGCGCCTCGAACTCGGCGGCCAGCCGCGCTACGAAAGCGGCATCGTCCTCGCCAGGAAGCGCATGATGATAGGCCTGCGGACACGTGATCTGCAGAAAGCGGCCGCCTTCCAGCGGCAAATCGAAATCGCGGTGATTGGCGGGAAGCTGGGTGAGGCTCGCGCTGGCCAGGGTGACGCCGTGATAGGCCTGGCGGCGGGCCACGACCTTCTTCTTGTCGGGCCGGCCCAGCGCGTTGTTGTAGTACCAGATCAGCTTCAGCGCCGTATCGTTGGCTTCCGAGCCGGAATTGGCGAAGAACACCCGGCTCATCGCCGAGCCCGCCGGGGCGATCTCCAGCAGCTTCGCCGCCAGCTCGATGCCCTTGTCGTGCGATTTGTGGGTGAATTGATGATAGAAGCCGAGTTCGGTCATCTGCCGCTTGGCGGCTTCGCCGAGGCGGGCTTGCGAAAAGCCCAGCGAGGCGCACCACAATCCGGCCATCGCATCGATATAGGAGCGCCCGGCATCGTCGAAAATGCGCACGCCTTCGCCGCGCACGGCGACCAGCGGGCCGGTCTGCTCGTGCTTGCGTAAATTGGTGTAGGGATGGAGGAGGGCGCGGTCGAGATCGCGCAGCCGATTGGAGCTCATGACAGGGCTCCTGAAAAAGGAAACGCCAGGGCTCGACGAACTGCTTTGGGGGGGATGGGGGGAAGAGCAGCCCGTCGCGCCTTGGCGATGAAGAAGTGATAGCAGAACCCCGCCCGATCGAGCATTGCTTGTTCCGCAGACCTGCCGCGAGAAAGTGGAATAGATCTCCTAAACCGAAGCATTTCCGCGCCTTTCAACCCATCACCCAATATGCCGCACCGCAAAAACCGATGCCACCGCACCCAGTATCGACCCGTCATATAACATGATTTTGCGATGGACAAGCGACCGGGCGGCGTCGAACATTCCCCTTCCATTCCCGAGGATCCCATGAGCACCGACGACTGCTTCGCCATCGACCACCGCCTGTTGCCGCTGGCCGACGCCTTCGCGCTGATCGCCGAACGGGTCACGCCGGTCACCGGAATCGAGACTATTGCGCTGGAAGCCGCCACCGGCCGCGTCCTGGCCGAGCCGCTGGTCGCCCCCCTCACCCAGCCGCCTTTCAATAATTCGGCGATGGACGGTTTCGCGGTGCGCGCCGACGACCTGGCTGGCGGGGACCGCCGCCTGCCGATCGCCGCCCGCATCGCCGCCGGCCACCCCTTCCTCGACGCGCTGCCCCCGGGCTCCGCCGCCGAGATCTTCACCGGCGCGCCGCTGCCGGCTGGTTTCGACACGGTGGTGATGATCGAGGATTGCAAGATCGAGGATGGCGACGTCGTCCTGCCCGACAAGATCAGACCGGGCAGCAACGTTCGCCTGGCCGGCGTCGATTTCAAGCAGGGCGACCAGCTGATCCCGGCCGGACGCCGCTTGCGCCCGCAGGATATCGGCATCGCCGCCGCCATCGGCACGCTCAAGGTCTCGGTGCGCAAGCGCCTCAAGATCGGATTGTTCTCGACCGGCGACGAGCTGGTCGCGCCCGGCTTGCCGCTCGGTCCCGGCCAGATCTATGACAGCAACCGCCCGATGCTGCGCGCGGCGCTGACCGCCATGGGCTTCGCGGTCACCGATCTCGGCCATCTGCCCGATCAGATCGACGCGCTCACCACCGCGTTTGGTTTGGCCGCGCTCGACCAGGACGCGCTGATCTCGACCGGGGGCGTCTCGGTCGGCGGCGAGGATCATGTGCGCGCCGCCATCGAGAAACTGGGCCAGATCTTCTTCTGGAAACTGGCCTTGAAGCCCGGCAAGCCGCTGGCGCTCGGCCATATCGGCCAGGCCACCTTCATCGGGCTGCCCGGCAATCCGGTGTCGTCGCTGGTGTCGCTGCTGGTGATCGGCCGCTCGGTGCTGCATCGCCTGGCCGGCGCGCCGCTCGATGCCGACCTGCCGCCCGGCGTGACCGTGCCGGCGGGTGCCGGGCTCGGCAAGCCTGGCAATCGGATCAATTTCCTGCGCGGAACTCTCGCGGAAACGGCGGACGGCCTGGCGGCCCTGCCCTATTTCAGCCAGGATTCCAGCCTTATATCGTCCCTGACAGGCTCCGCGGGCCTGATCGAGCTGGCCGCCGGCGACACCCCGGTCGAGGCCGGCGCGCCGGTCGTCTTCCGCGCTTATGACAGCTTGATGCGCTGATGGAGAACAGATCTATGCATAAGAAGCGCTGGCTGTTAGCAGCCTTGGCCATTTTGGGCAGTGCCGCCGCAGCAGAGGAAGTCGGCTCGGTCAACACCGTGTTCAAATGGGTCGGCCCCGACCATAAGATCGTCATCGACGCGTTCGACGATCCCGACGTCACCGGCGTCACCTGCTATGTCAGCCGCGCCAAGAAAGGCGGGGTTTCCGGCGCGCTGGGCCTGGCCGAGGATACCTCGGACGCCTCGATCTCCTGCCGCCAGGTCGGACCGATCCAGATCCCCGAGCGCGTAGCCAACCGCAAGGCCGACGGCGAGCAGGTGTTCAAGGAACATCTTTCGCTGCTGTTCAAGACCCTGCAGGTGGTGCGCTTCTACGACGCCAAGCGCAACACGCTGGTCTATCTTACCTATTCCGACAAGCTGGTCGACGGATCGCCGAAGAATTCGGTCAGCGCCGTGCCGATCGAACCCTGGGCGACATCAAAGTGAGTAGTAAGTGACGCAACGTTCCCGTAGCAGATTATCGATCGTCCAGCTCGGCGCGACCATGTCCGCGGCGATGGGGGTCGGCCTGCTGACCCTGCTGGTGATCGGAGTCTCGGTGATCTTCGAGATCGACCAGGTGACCGACCGCTGGCAGAAATACGAGCTCGAAGCCACCACCAAATTGGACGCATTGGCCGATCTCAGGATCCAGGTCGGTGTCGGCAGCGTCATCGACTACGCCCATCAATATCAGCTGCATCGCGACCAGGCCCACCTCAACCAGATGCAGGAGGGGCTGCGCCTGGCCCGCGCCAATCTCGACGCCTACCGTCTGGTCGGCACCCTGACCCCGCAGGAGGACCAGGCGCTGACCGAGGTCGCCACCGCGCTCGACAATCTGGCTAATCAGATGATGGGAAGCGGCACCGCCTCGGTCGACGATTCCCCCCCCGATCTGCAGGCCGCCGCCCAATCGCTGGCCCGTCTCGACGGCTTTATCGCGGAAAGCACCACCGCGCTCGCGCAAGCCAATGTCGACGGGCTCAACCGGCTGCGCCAACTGGCCCTGATCGGCGGCGGCGCGGGTGCCCTGCTGATGGGACTGGTCACCGCCTCGGTGGTATGGGCCAGCCGCAGGCGCGTGGTGGCGCCGCTGGAGAGGCTGGTCGGTGATTCCCGCCGGCTGGCCGCGCTGCAATTGGAGGATTCCTTCGACTGGCCCAGCACCGACGAACTGGGCGAGTTGGGCCGCACGCTGGACGGCGCTCGCCGCAACTTGCGCGAATTGCTGGCCGAGAACGAAGAGAAGACCCGGCGCCTGGCGCATCAGGCGACGCACGATCCGCTGACCGGCCTGCCCAATCGCGCCAAACTGATCGAATGGCTGGGCGACCGCCTGGCCGGCGGGCAGGCATCGGCCCTGGCGCTGCTGTTCCTCGATCTCGACAGCTTCAAGACCATCAATGATTCGCTCGGCCATTCCATCGGCGACAAGCTGCTGATCGCCGTCGGCAACCGCGTGGCCGGCCTGCTGCAGCCGGGCGAGCGGGTGGTGCGTCTGGGCGGCGACGAATTCGTCGTGATCGTCGATCTGGCCGGCGGCCAGCAGGCGGCGGCGACCGCGACGGCGACGCGCCTGGAGGCGGCCTTCGCCTCGCCTTTTCCGATCGACGGGATGGAGCTGTCGATCACCACCAGCATCGGCGTCGCCATCGATGACGGCCATGCCGCCAGCGCCGAGGATCTGCTGCGCGACGCCGACATCGCGCTGTATCGCGCCAAGGAGGCCGGGCGCGGCCGCACCGAGATATTCGACGTCGCCCTGCGCGAGGCGGTGCTGGTGCGCCACCGGCTGCACAACGATCTCGACCGCGCCATCGAGCATCAGGAAATCTTCGTCGTCTATCAGCCGATCATCCGCATGCGCGAGAACAGCCTCGCCGGCTTCGAGGCGCTGATCCGCTGGCGCCATCCGGAACTCGGCCCGATCAGCCCGGTACAGTTCATCCCCATCGCCGAGGAAACCGGCGGGATCATCAAGCTGGGCCGCCATGTGCTGGATTCGGCGGCGCGCGATCTCGCCTTGCTGCGCGAACAATCGGGCCTGCCGCTGACCTGCAACGTCAATTTCTCGCCCCGCCAGATGTGGGACGAATCCCATGTCGTCGAAATGCTGGAACGCCTCGCCCGGCCCGATTATGCCGGCATCAAGATCGAGGTGACGGAAAGCCTGGCGATGAGCAATCCCGAGATCGCCCGCGAGATCCTGCAGCGCTTCGCCGATCTCGGCGTGCCGCTGTGCATCGACGATTTCGGCACCGGCTATTCCTCGCTGTCCTATCTCGGACGCTTCCCCTTCAGCGTGCTGAAGCTGGATAAGAGCTTCATCACCGGCATCACCAGCTCCGCCGATCAGGCGCGGCTGGTCAAGGGCGTCATCAATCTGTCGCACGATCTCGGCCTTGAAGTCGTGGCCGAGGGTATCGAACTAGAAGACGAGCGCCATCTGCTGGCGGCCATGGGGTGCGATTACGGCCAGGGCTACCTGTTCGCCAAGCCCCTGCCGCTGTCGGAGGCACTAGCTTTCATAGGAAGACAGACCGCATGATCGACTTTTATTTCTGGCCGACGCCCAACGGCCACAAGATCACCCTGTTGCTCGAGGAAGCCGGCCTCGATTACCAAATCCACCCGGTCAATATCAGCGTCGGCGACCAGTTCAAAGCCGACTTCCTGTCCTTCTCCCCCAATAACCGCATCCCCGCCATCATCGATCGCGATCCCGAAGGCGGCGGCGAGCCGATCGGTCTGTTCGAATCGGGCGCGATCCTGCTCTATCTCGCCGAGAAGAGCGGCAAATTGATGCCTACGGACATCCGCGGCCGCAAGACCGTGCTGGAATGGCTGTTCTGGCAGGTCGGCGGCTTGGGCCCGATGGCCGGGCAGAACCATCATTTCAGCCAATACGCGCCGGAGAAGATCCCCTACGCCATCGAGCGCTACGTCAAGGAGACCAACCGTCTCTACGGCGTGCTGAACCGCCGCCTGGAGGGACGCGACTTCATCGCCGGCGACGACTATTCCATCGCCGACATCGCCTGCTATCCGTGGATCGTGCCGCATGAGCGCCAGGGCCAGAAGCTGGAGGATTTCCCCAACCTCAAGGCCTGGTTCGAGCGCATCGCCGAACGCCCGTCCACCAAGGAGGCCTATCGCGTCGGCGAGGCCTATCGCCTCAATCCGACGATAACGCCGGAGTCCGCCAAGATCCTGTTCGGCCAGACCGCCGCCAACGCGGTCAAGGCGTAATCATGGGGATCACGCTCTACGAACTCGCCGGAGCGGAGCAGGACCGCCGCTTCAGTCCCTATTGCTGGCGCATCGTCATGGCGCTCCGGCATAAGGGACTCGATTTCGAGAGCGTGCCCTGGCGCTTCACCGACAAGGACAAGATCGCCTTCGCCGGCACCGACAAGGTGCCGGTGCTGGTCGATGGCGAGGCGGCGATCCATGACAGCCCGGCCATCGCCGCTTATCTGGAAAAAACCTATCCCAGTCATCCGTCCCTGTTCGGCGGGCCGGAAGCCGAAGCCCTGTCGCGCTTCATTGTCGAATGGACGGATCTGGTGCTGCAGCCGGCCCTGTTCCGGCTGATCGTCGCCGACATCCCGCCGCTGCTGGAACCGATGGACGCCGATTATTTCCGCAGCACCCGCGAGGCGCGGGTCGGCATGAAACTGGAAGAATTCGTCGCCGACCAGGAGTCCAAGCTCAAAGCGCTGCACCAGAACCTGGCGCCCTTGCGCCGGACGCTGACGCACCAGCCCTTCCTGTCGGGATCGCGGCCGGCCTGGGCCGATTACACGGTGTTCGGCGCCTTCCAATGGGCCCGCTGCGTCAGCCCGCTCAAGCTGCTGGCCGAGGATGATCCGGTCTATCGCTGGCGCGAGACGATGCTCGATCTGTTCGACGGGTTGGCCCGCAAGGCCAAGGGGTTCGAGGTCTAAGCGTCGAGCCTTTAATCTGCACCACATCCAGCCGCTTTGAGGTAATTCCAGCATTCCTCTGGGGAGTAGAGGTCGCAAAGGCGCTGCTCTGGATGGAGCTGCGCAGGCAGAACCTTAAGAAAGCAGATCTCGCCCGACTGATCGGAGGAGATCAGAAGCAGGTTGATCGACTTTTTGACTTTCGCCACTCGAGCAAAGGCGAGGTCGTTGACCAAGCGTTTTCCGCCCTCGGGAAACGATTGTCGCTCAGCCTAATGGATGCAGTCTGAAACTTCCCCGCGCGCCCCACGGCGCGGGGGTATTCAGCCTACGTCGGCCCTTGCGGCGGTCAAGATCATCTTAATGCACTCCGTCTTCTCTGAACTTGCCGTCAGCTTGCCTGTCTTTGAAGCGGCAGATCGAGAACAACGCGGTCAAACCCTACACGCGGCATAACGCGCCCTCGCACACCCCGTTCCAGCGACACCAGGCCAAACGCCTCCATGCGCTTCAGGGTGCGAGACAAATTCGATTTATGCCGTCCGCTCAGACGGGCCAGATCGTCGAGTGATTCCGGATGCCGCTCGATAATAATGCGGAGCAACTCCCGATTACCCGCCGACATAACCTTGGCGAACGACTCCGTCGAAGTGAACCAAACCTTGGGTTCCTCTGGTCCAGGCTTCAGTTCGCCCCGAGCGATCGCCAGGGTGCGGGCCTTCATGTCCTCATAGGAGGCAATTCCAATCGTCAAAGTCGTCATGGCAATACACCTCGCTCCTTCAGAACGGCATCGACCATCTGCCAAAAATCGGCAAGGAGATCAGCCGCGCCGCGATACTCATAGACCTGGACCCGCTTCAGCCGGTGGCGATGGTCGAAGAGTTTTTCTTTTTCAACGGCATGAGCATTGTCGAAACCGACCAACCTTTCCCCGTTAGCGGCATGCAGGGTCAGAGAATAGTCGAGCCCATGGGGTTTCCCAGATGTTGCCGGAACGCGACGGACAACGAACTTCACCCAATGACCGCCAGTTGGATCGACGACTATGACTTGTCCATCCAACAATAACAGATCATCAAGGGATGGGTCGTGATCAGCTGTCATGCAAGATGGTTATCATACTATGATAACCTGATCAACCGACAAGGCGACCCGGCACCCGCGGAAGCAGCACAAGCCCAAGGATGATCCGGCCTATCGCTGGCGGGAGACGATGCTCGATCTGTTCGACGGGCTGGCGCGCAAGGCCAAGGGGTTCGAGGTTTAATTCATCGACCGCGCGTAACTGCCTGGACGCTGGCGGCAAAGCCGGATTTCAGCTATAAACAGAGAATGAACCGAGAACAAGTCATCGCTACCTTGCGTACGCACGAGCCGCAGTTACGGCAGCGCGGAGTCATTCATGCCGCGTTGTTCGGCTCGGTGGCGAGGGGCGAGAATCGTCCGGACAGCGACATCGATATCATGATCGAAATCGCTCCCGACGCGCATGTCGACCTGTTCGAGTATGTTGGCATCACCCAATATCTGGCCGATCTGTTTCCCGTTCGGGTGGACGTAGCTAACCGTATGGGCTTGAAGGCGCTTATTCGCCCGCATGCCGAGCGTGAACGCGGGAATGATGGAGTTACCCGACCTCCAGCTTCCGAAAATCAACCCGGGCAAAAGCCTCATACTCGGCCAGACTCCGCCTCGTCCCCAGCCCATAAAGCTCGATATCCCGCAACACCTCGGGATCGAAGCTTTCCTCCGTCCCCAGCAGATGCCGCACCCGCCGCACCGAGCGCCGGTTCAGCAGATGCCAATCCCGGCGGTCGTTCCAATGGCGGGGCCGGTCCGGGCGCTGGCCGTAATCGTGATAGGCCAGCACGTCGAACGGCGAAAAGACATCCCAGCCGCTGGTGAACAGACGCGCCGCCAAGGTGATTTCCTCGCCCTGGAAATAGAGGAAGGGATCGTAGGGAACTTCCTCGATCCAGCGGCCGTCGCCGAACAGGAACCCCGCCGCGACGAAGGCCGACGGGCGGGGCCGGCCGCTCAGCCGATCCGGCGCGTAGCCGACCGATTCCTGCTTCAGCACGCCATCCTGGTCGAAACCGGCCGGATGGATGATCGAGACGACATGGGTCTCGATACGGTCGGGCGGCGAGAAGGCGGCCGGATAGTTCGACAGGATCGGACGGTCGGACGGACACTCGTCGAGCATCGCCAGCAGCTTGGCGTCCCACCCGTCGACGAAGCGCATATGCGAATCGATCTGCAGCACGTAATCCTCGCCCCGGCGCAGGGCGTGGGCACGATGGCGGGCCCAGCCGACCCCTTCGGCCTGAGCGGCGTAGACGGGCGTCAGCCGGCAGCTCTCGCGCCACTGTCCGAGCGGATCGACGCCGTCATCCTCGGGCGACAGGAATTGCCAACAAATTCCGGCGCGGATGCGATCCGGATGAAGCGCCTTGCGGAACAGGTCGTCGATCGTATTGACGCAATCCCGGTCCCGATAGGCCGCCACGGCGACGAAGATCGAGGGAGAGGCCAGTGTCATCGTTCCTTAACCTAAACGGGAACGCATCGGCTCACAAAAGAAAAGGTGACTCGTTTCCCTGCTAAAATCTTGGCAAATGACTGTATTTACATTGTGAACGCATTGTTTACACGGGCCTCGCCTTAATCTTTGAGATCGTTGACACGGAACCCCGAGCCGAGCATTCTGCGGCGATGGGGTCGAGCTTTGAAAAGCTCGCCAAAAGGGGAACCGATGCGCATTTCGAGGGGACGTCTTAAGGCGACGGCCGGTTTGGCCGTGCTGTTGTGCTGCGTGGGCGCTGCGGCGCAGCAACCTGTCGCCCCGCAGCCGGGACGCGACCGTCCCCTGCCCGAAGCCGCGCCTCAGCCCGATCTCGACTTCACCATCCAGGCGCCCCGCCGCTCTCCGGTTCCCCGCGCGGTCGAGGAATTGACCTTCGACGTCAAGGAAGTCCGCGTCAGCGGCGCCACCCGCTATAGCCAGAGCGACCTGCGGCCGCTGTACCAGGCGGTGATCGGCCAGACCGTGCATCTCGCCGATCTGATCGCCATCGCCGAACAGATCGAGGCGCGCTACCACCAGGACGGCTATGTGCTGACCCGCGCCTTCGTGCCGACCCAGAGCGTCAGCGACGGCGTGTTCCAGATCACCGTGGTCGAAGGCTATGTCGCCGCGGTCGCGGTCCAGGGCGGCGACCAGGACACTCGCGAACGCATCGAAAAGTTACTCGCGCCGGTCACCCGGGACCGCCCGCTCCGCCTGACCACGCTGGAAGGCGCGCTGCTGACCGCCAACAAGCTGCCGGGCGTCACCGCCACCGGCCTGCTGCGCCCCTCCGCCACCGAGCCCGGCGCCTCGGAACTGGTGGTGACCGCCGCCGAAACGCCGATCAGCGGCGGCCTGGCGGCCGACAATATGGGCGCGGCCAGTACCGGCCGCTGGACCATCGCCGCCGACGCCACCGCGCCCTCGCCTCTGGGCGATGGCGGCCAGATCAGCCTCAACGCCTCGGCCGACCCCGCCGATCCGCATATGCGCTATTCGGCCGGCGGCCACTATACCGCGCCGCTGGCGCTGCTGGACGGCCAGACCTACACCATCACCGCGCTGGGATCGCACGGCGAACCCGGCGGCACGGTGGCTTCGGCCGGCCTCGTCACCAATTCCACCGCCTTCGGCGCGCGCACCACCATTCCCCTGATCGAATCGCGCGAGCAGGAGCTGTCGGTCGATGCCGGCCTGACCGTCCAATCCTCCGACGTCCAGACCCACGGCCTGCCCTCCAACCATGACGAATGGCGCGTCTTCGACGCGGCGCTGACCTATCAGAACAATGTGTGGGCGGACGGCGCCACCAACATGACGCTCGACGTCGCCCAGGGCATCCCCAGCCTGGGCGCGACGCGGCCCCCGGACAGCGGCAGCTCGGCTACCGGCTCCAGCGACTTCACCAAATTCGTCGCCCAGATCCACCGCGTCCAGCCGATCGCCGGCCCGATCAGCGCCTCGCTGCTGGTCAGCGGCCAATATGTCAACGTCCCGCCGGTGCTGGGCGAAGAGGTTTCCTATGGCGGCCAATTGATCGGCCGCGGCTACGATCCCGGCTCGATGACCGCCGATCTCGGCTTGGGCGGCGCCTTCGAGGCGCGCTACGACCTCGAGCCGGCCTGGTTCTACGCCGAATCGGCCCAGGCCTTCCTGTTCGCCGACGGCGCCAAGGTCCACAACCACGATGCAACCCGCGCCATTCAGGACAGCGAACTGGCCTCGATCGGCGGCGGTCTCAGATTTACGGTCGAGGGCAATGTGCAGCTCGGCCTGATGTATGGAAAAGCGCTGATCGGCCTGCCCGGCAATGACGAGGGCAGACGAACGCAGCGCGTGATGATCAACACTGCCGTCCGCTTCTAAAACGGTTTAAGCTAAACCGATTTAGAGAAGTTCGGATAGGTCGCAAAGGGGTGCGGACTGTGCCGTTTCGGGGAAAACAAACCAGCCGTCTGAAGGCGGGACTGCTGACCACCAGCGCGCTGGTGTCGGCGATCGCCGTCGCGCAGCCCGCCTCGGCCAATCCGACCGGCGGCACCGTCGTCTCGGGCGCCGCCACCATCACCAGCCAGAACGCTCAAAGCACGATCGTCAGCCAGACCAGCCAGAAAGCCATCATCACCTGGCAGAGCTTGAATCTGTCCAGCGGCCAGTCCCTGACCTTCGTCCAGCCCAATTCGCAATCCTTCACCCTCAACCGCGTCCTCTCGACCAGCCCGTCCCTCATCAACGGCATGCTGACCGCCAATGGTCAGATCTGGATCGTCAATCCCAACGGCGTCTATTTCGGCGCCGGCTCGCAGATCAATGTGGCCGGCCTGCTGGCCACCACCAGCGACATCGCCAACCAGGACTTCCTGTCCGGCATCTACAAATTCTCGATTCCGTCGGTGAACTCCAACGCCACGATTCTCAATCAGGGCCACATCACCGCCCTC
>Ga0302311_10006423_pt1 | contig 12179 bp, 11 predicted proteins | sample III_Palsa_N1_3_FD_200449 | JGI IMG/M metagenome (GOLD analysis project Ga0302311, IMG submission 200449) | Peat permafrost microbial communities from Stordalen Mire near Abisko, Sweden - III_Palsa_N1_3 | ecosystem: Environmental > Terrestrial > Soil > Palsa > Peat permafrost | place: Sweden...
TTGCGCAGCACCTGGCGCAGCCGTGACTCGTCGGTCAGCAGGTCGTCGCCCACCCCGGGAGCCGTGGTGACCCGGAAGTCGAGGCTCTTCTGGCTGGTCAGCGGGCGGAAGGTGGCGTCGACATAGTCCAGCAGCTGCCGCAGCGGGACACGTTCCGGGGTGACGTCCATCTTTCCGGCCTCGACCTTGGACAGGTCCAGGATGTCGTTGATCAGCTGGAGCAGGTCCGAGCCGGCCGAGTGGATCACACCGGCGTACTCCACCTGCTTGGGCGTCAGGTTGCGGGTCGGGTTCTGGGCCAGCAACTGGGCCAGAATCAGCAGGCTGTTGAGCGGCGTGCGCAGCTCGTGGCTCATATTGGCCAGGAACTCGGACTTGTACGTCGATGCCAGCGACAACTGCTGGGCGCGGGCCTCCAGTTCCTGGCGGGCCTGCTCGATCTCCAGGTTCTTCGCCTCGATGTCGCGGTTCTGGGCCGCCAGCAGGGCCGCCTTCTCCTCCAGTTCGGCGTTGGAGTGCTGCAACTCCTCCTGCTGGTTCTGGAGTTCCTCCGAACGTGCCTGGAGTTCCGAGGCCAGCCGCTGGGACTCGCCGAGCAGCTCGTCGGTACGGGAGTTGGCGACGATGGTGTTGACGTTGACACCGATGGTCTCCATCAACTGCTCAAGGAAGTCGCGGTGGACCGGGGTGAACCGGTTCACCGAGGCCAGCTCGATCACGCCGAGGACCTGGTCCTCCACCACGATCGGCAGCAGGATCAGGCTGGTGGGCGAGGTGCGGCCGATTCCCGAGCCGATGGTGACGTAGTCCGCCGGGACGTCCTCGACCGCGATGGTGCGCCGGCTGCGCGCGGCCTGGCCGACCAGCGACTGGCCCAGCCGGAAGCGCCTGGGCCGCCCGTCGCCGCCCACCCCGCCGGGATGGCCGTAGGAGCCGACCAGGTGCAGTTCGACGCTTCCGGCGTTCTCGTCGGTCTCGGCCAGGTAGAACGCCCCGTACTGGGCGCAGACCAGCGGCGCCAGCTCGTCCATGATGAGCTCGGCGACCAGCGCCAGGTCCCGGCGGCCCTGCATCAGGCCGGAGATCCGGGCCAGGTTGGACTTGAGCCAGTCCTGGTCGTGGTTGGCACGAGTGGTCTCGCGCAGCGACTCGACCATGGAGTTGATGTTGTCCTTGAGGTCGGCGACCTCGCCGGAGGCGTCGACGGTGATCGACCGGGTCAGGTCGCCCTCGGCCACGGCGCTGGTGACCTCCGCGATCGCGCGGACCTGCCGGGTGAGGTTCCCGGCGAGTTCGTTGACGTTCTCGGTCAGCCGCTTCCAGGTGCCGGAGACGCCCTCGACCTCGGCCTGGCCGCCCAGGCGGCCCTCGCTGCCCACCTCGCGGGCCACCCGGGTCACCTCGGCGGCGAACGAGGACAGCTGGTCCACCATGGTGTTGATGGTGGTCTTCAGCTCCAGGATCTCGCCCCGGGCATCGACGTCGATCTTGCGGGTCAGGTCGCCCCTGGCGACGGCGGTGGTGACCTGGGCGATGTTGCGGACCTGGTTGGTCAGGTTGTTGGCCATCGAGTTGACGTTGTCGGTGAGGTCCTTCCAGGTCCCGGCGACGTTGGGGACCCGGGCCTGGCCGCCGAGCATGCCCTCGGTGCCGACCTCGCGGGCCACCCGGGTGACCTCGTCCGCGAACGCGGACAGGGTGTCCACCATGGTGTTGATCACCCCGGCCAGCGCGGCGACCTCGCCCTTGGCCTCAACCGTGATCTTCTGCGACAGGTCGCCCCTGGCGACGGCGGTGGCCACCTGGGCGATCGAGCGCACCTGGCCGGTCAGGTTGGACGCCATCACGTTGACGTTGTCGGTGAGGTCCTTCCAGGTCCCGGACACCCCGCGCACGGTCGCCTGACCGCCGAGGTTGCCTTCGGTGCCGACCTCGCGGGCCACCCGGGTCACCTCGTCCGCGAACGCGGAGAGCTGGTCGACCATGGTGTTGATGGTCTCCTTGAGCTCCAGGATCTCGCCGCGCGCGTCCACCCGGATCTTCTGCGACAGGTCGCCCTTGGCCACCGCCGTGGTGACCTGGGCGATGGAGCGCACCTGGGCGGTCAGGTTGTCGCCCATCACGTTGACCGACTCGGTCAGGTCCTTCCAGGTGCCGGAGACGCCCTCGACCTCGGCCTGGCCGCCCAGGCGGCCCTCGCTGCCCACCTCGCGCGCCACCCGGGTCACCTCGGCGGCGAACGAGGACAGCTGGTCCACCATGGTGTTGATGGTGGTCTTCAGCTCCAGGATCTCGCCCCGGGCATCGACCGTGATCTTCTGCGACAGGTCGCCCCTGGCGACGGCGGTGGCCACCTGGGCGATGGAGCGCACCTGCGCGGTGAGGTTGCCGGCCATGAAGTTGACGGAGTCGGTCAGGTCCCGCCAGGTGCCGCCGACACCGGGCACCTGGGCCTGCCCGCCGAGGGCCCCCTCGGTACCCACCTCGCGGGCCACCCGGGTCACCTCGTCCGCGAACGAGGACAGCTGGTCGACCATGGTGTTGATGGTGTTCTTGAGCTCCAGGATCTCGCCGCGCGCGTCCACGGTGATCTTCTGCGACAGGTCGCCCTTGGCCACCGCCGTGGTCACCTGGGCGATGTTGCGGACCTGGTCGGTCAGGTTTCCGGCCATGAAGTTGACCGAGTCGGTCAGGTCCCGCCAGACCCCGCCCACACCGGGCACCTCGGCCTGGCCGCCGAGGCGGCCCTCGCTGCCCACCTCGCGCGCCACCCGGGTCACCTCGGCCCCGAACGAGGACAGCTGGTCCACCATCGTGTTGACGGTGTTCTTCAGCTCCAGGATCTCGCCGCGCGCGTCCACGTCGATCTTCTGCGACAGGTCACCCTTGGCCACCGCCGTCGCCACCTGGGCGATGTCGCGGACCTGGGTGGTGAGGTTGCCGGCCATGGCGTTCACCGAGTCGGTCAGGTCCGCCCAGGTGCCGGACACACCGGGCACCTCGGCCTGGCCGCCGAGGCGGCCCTCGGTACCCACCTCCCGGGCCACCCGGGTCACTTCGGAGGTGAACAGCGACAGCTGGTCGACCATGCCGTTGAAGACCGTGGCGATCTCGCCCAGCAGTCCCTCGCCGTCACCGGGCAGCCGGGTGCCGAAGTCGCCGTCGCGCACCGCGGTCAGCCCGGCCAGCAACCGCCGCAGCTCCGATTCGCCCACGCCACCTGCTGTGCCGGATGCCTCGCCGTGCGTCGTGCCGTGCGTGTCCTCGGCAATCGTGTCGCCCATGCCCACCCTCGCCGTACGTGCCTGCTGAAACACGGCATGTCAGTCCTCCGCTGAGGATACCGGGCGCGGGCGGCACCGATGACCTCCTGTGGAATCTGCTCGCGCGGACCGGCAGCAGAGCCCGGCCGGGCGCGGGCCCGACCGTCAGGGGGTGGCCACCTCGACCCACACCGACTTGCCGCCGGGGCGCGATTCGCTGCCCCAGGTGGTGGAGAGCCTGGCGACAATGTGCAGACCGTGGCCGCCCGGACGCGAGGCCTGGTACGGCGTGCGCGGGACGGGCCGCAGCGGGCTCTCGTCGCCGACCTCCATCCGGAGGCGTTCCCGGGTGCCGTGCAGCACCAGTTCGACGGCCCCGCCCGCGTGCAGATTGGCGTTGGTGACCAGCTCCGAGACGAGCAGCAGCACGTCCTCGGCCACTGCCTGCTGCTCGTCGGTCGCTCCGGGCAGCCACCCCCAGTCGTACAGCGCCCGGCGGGTGAAGTCACGGCACTGCCCAACCATACCCTTGGTACCAACCAAGGCCAGGCGGCGGACCTGGCCGCCCGCGGGCAGGCCCGGTGGCCGACGCGTGTCGGGCGCACTCATACGCGACTCACCTCACTGAGACTCCGGCAGCAACATGCACGTCATCAGTCACCGACCGCCTGCCCGGAACGGGAGCGGCGACACCAGGAAGCCGGTGGCCGTTCGCTCCGCGGCCGAGGGCCCGCCGGCAAGGTGTTGTCACTGCTCCACGAGCAGCTGCGCGCGCAGGGCACGCAGCGCCTTGGCGAGCAGCCGGGAGACCTGCATCTGCGAGATGCCCAGCTCCTCGCCGATCTGGGACTGGGTCAGCTCCGCGCCGAAGCGCAGCGACAGGATCGTCCGCTCCCGCTCGGGGAGCCGGGCCATGAGCGGCTTGAGTGACTCCAGGTTCTCGATCCCCTCCATGCCCGGGTCGGGCGCGCCGACGCGGTCGGCGATGGAGACACCCGGGTCGCCCTCCCCGTCGCCGTCACCGAGCCTGGCTTCGAGCGAGCTGACCGAGTATCCGTTGGCCGCGACCAGCCCCTCGCCGACCTCCTCCGCGGTCAGCCCCAGGTGCGCGGCCAGCTCGGCCCGGGTGGGCTCGCGGTCCAGCAGCTGCCCGAGCTCGTCGGTGGCCCGGGCCAGCTCCAGCCGCAGCTCCTGCATCCGGCGCGGGACATGCACGGCCCAGCCGGTGTCCCGGAAGAAGCGCTTGATCTCACCGGTGATGGTCGGCAGCGCGAAGGTGGGGAATTCGGTCTCACGTTCGGGGTCGAACCGGTTGATGGCCTTGATCAGGCCGATCGTGCCGACCTGGACGATGTCCTCCATCGGCTCGCTGCGCCCGCGGAACCGCCCCGCCGCGAACCTGACCAGGGTCAGGTTCAGCCCCACCAGGGTGTTCCGCACGTCCTGGTACTCGCGCGTCCCCTCCTCCAGCGCCGCCAGCCGCGCGAACAGGATTTTCGACAGTGCCCGCGCGTCCGCCGCATCCACCGGACCGGTATCGCCGCGGTGGTCCTCGAAGATCAGGCGGTCCATGTCGTTCCTCCCTCCGGCTCGCCCAGCCTACCCAGGGTAACGAGTTCCGCCAGTCACCCCCGGTCACGCCCGTGTGGAACCGTGCTTCCGGGGCAGGGACTCCGGTGAGCAGAGGAAGGGGCGGTGGACGCCATGACCGCAGTTGCAGGCGGAGCCTCTCCGCAGGAGACGTTCCGGCCCGGAACCGGCCCGCTGGACGCCGTCGACGCCGACAGCCGGGCCGACCACGACGACCACCTGCGTCACATCATCTGCATGACCTGCAATCCGGCGTTCGACGGCGCCCGGGAGGCGCCCCATGACGCCGTCTGCGTCTGCGGGAAGCGGATACGCAAGGGCGAGCGACGGAACCCGGCCCGGGGCGCCCACTGCGTCCTCTGCGACGACCTCTGGCCGCGCCACAACGCCACCGCCCACCCGTAGCCCTGCCACCGCATCCGCCCCGTCCGCCACCGATATGCTGGGGCAGGTACATCGGCCCGGGGGCCCTTGATCGGATGCGGCGCACGCTGCCGGACATGGTTCGGCCGAAGGCCAGAGGGAGGACGTCGGTGTGAGGAGCGCACGTACGCTGCCGACCCTGGACCCGGTCGAGGTGGGTGACCACGTCTGCTGGCTGGTCGACCCGGGTGAGGACTTCACCGGTACCGCCCGCGCGTTCCTCTCCGACGGCGCGCTCCTCGGCGACAAGGTGCTCGTCGTCGACTCGCCCGGGATGCGCTGGTTGCGGCACGGGACCGCTCGCGGGCTGGTGGTGGACATCGACACCGCGAGCACCCAGGGCTCCTGGGACGCGGAGGCGATGCTCGGCGCCGTCCGCCGGGAGGCCGACACCGCGAACCGGGAGGGCTTCCGCGCGCTGCGCGTGCTGGCCCGGATGGACCGGCTGTGGCCCGACGGTGCCAGCCCGGCGGAGGTCGCCCGGCACGAGATGGGACTGGACGCCCTGGTCGCCGAGGGCGGGGCACTGGTGCTGTGCGCCTACCACCGGCGCAGCTTCCCCCGCGCGTCCCTGGAGCAGTCGGTCGGCGTACATCCGCATACTGTGGGCATGAGGCCGGTGATGCCGGATTTTCGGATGTTCAGCGCTGAACCGAACTGCTGGAGCGTGAGCGGCGTGGTGGACAGCGACGGGGCCACAGCCTTCCGAACCGCGGTCAGCGGACTGCTGTCGCGGTCCACGACGGTACGGCTGCGCTGCGAGGGCCTGGAGCTGATGGACGCCGCCGGTATGCAGGCACTGGCAGAGGCCGCTGCCGCCTTCCCCGGCCGCACGGTCGTCGTGGAGGGCGCGAACGAGACGGTGCGCCGGTGCTGGACGCTGCTCGGCTACGACGCCCCGCAGATCCCGGTGGAGCTGGCGCCATGAACGACCGCACGACCCGCGCGGACGCCGGGGCCGGGTCCGGGTCCGCGTTCCGGCACGAGCTGTACCCGTACGCGGGCGAGGCCGAGTTCCTGTCCGGGGCGCTCTCCTTCATCGATGACGCCCGCGCCGGGCAGGAACTGGTGCTGGTCGCGGTCGCCGGATCGAAGGAGCAGATGCTGCGCGCGGAGCTGGAGAGCACCGACGCGGCGGGCAGCGTGTCCTTCCTGGACACCGCGGCGCTGGGCCGCAACCCCGGTCGGCTGATCCCGGCCTGGCAGGACTGGATCGCCAAGCGGGCCACCGAGGGCCACCCGGTACGCGGGATCAGCGAGTCGTCCTGGGCCGACCGCACCGTCGCCGAGGCGGGTGAGCTGCATTACCACGAGTGGCTGCTGAACCTCGCCTTCGCCCAGTCACCCGCCTGGTGGCTGCTGTGCCCCTACGACACCGACACGCTCGAACCCGCTGTGCTGGAGGCCGCCGAGCGCTGCCACCCGCTGGTGCTGAGCGAGGGGAACCACGGCCCCAGCAGTGCCTTCGTGGACGAGCCCTACGCGTTCGCCGAGCTCAGCTCGCCCTGCGACCCCTACCAGGAGCTGTCCTTCCACGCCGGGGAGCTGATGGCGGTCCGGGCCAGGGTGGGGGCCTGCGCGGCGGAGCACGGGCTGGAGGGCGCCCGGCTGCGGGAGCTGCTGATCGCCGTCACCGAGGTCGCCTCCAACAGCATCAAGTACGGCGGCGGCCGGGGAACGCTCCGGGTCTGGGCCGAGGACTCGCGCCTGGTCTGCGAGTTCCACGACTCCGGCCACGTCCGCGACCCGCTGGTGGGCCGGATCCGCCCGACCGTCGACCAGACCGGAGGCCGGGGGCTGTGGCTGGTCCAGCAGCTGTGCGACCTGGTCCAGATCCGCTCCACGGCCGAGGCCGGAACCACCGTCCGGCTCCACGTCGCCCTCGGCTGAGGGACCGGCCGGGCCGCCGCGCCGGTCGCATGCCCGGCGCATGCCCGTCGCCAACGCCTGGCGTAGCAGGCGGATCGCCGGGCAGGAGACCGGCATGACCGACCGCTACCCTGCCCCCCGTACGGCCCGGAACGCCCACCGGCCCACCGGCTGGACGGCAACGCTCCTTGCCATCGTCTCCTGGGCCGCCATAGCCGGGCTCGCCGCACTGGCGCTGGCCCTCGGAGCCCGGTGAACCAGCCCCCGCGTGAACCAGCCCCCGCGCCCGGCGGCGGGCCGGTGAAGCCGGCGGGGACCCGGTTCGGGGGCGTCAGGTCGGTTCCTCCGGCTTCCTGAGCCGGGCGGCCAGCCGCGGGGAGTGGTAGGCGGTCGAGGTTCCGGCCATCCAGGCGTCCAGGTCCGGCAGTTGCGGGCGGGCACCGCCCAGCAGGTAGAGCCCGACCAGGAGCACCCCGGCGACCACAGTGATCACCAGCATGATGACCACGCTGACATGGAACCCGTGCGCGAACGTGCCCCGGGTCATCGACAGGTGCAGCAGGACCGGTCCCACCAGGAAGGCGGCCTCCGAGCGCAGCAGTTCGACCAGGGCGAAGGTCGGCCCCAGCCGGGTCGAGGGCACCGAGAAGCCTGCCAGGAACAGCCCGGGCGCGACACCGGCGCCCGCGCCGTAGCCCAGGAAGAACGCGGCGGGGGCCACCACGGCCGAGGCGTTCGAGGGGGTGACGGCCAGCAGCACCGCGGCACCCACCGCCACACTGACCAGGCCGGACAGCGCCAGGTACGGCGTCCAGCGGGTGGTGACCACCCTGCGGAACAGCGCGGCGGAGACCACCACGCCCAGGATCTGGGGGGCGATGACCAGCCCGGTCCGCGCGGGCGAGTAGTGCGCCTCCTGGAGCAGGTAGACCTCGACCAGTTCCAGGAGTGTGGTGAACGTGGCGCCGACCACCATCGCGTTGAGGGTTCCGGTGACCGGCAGCGTGTTGCTGATCGGCCGCACCGGCATCAGCGGGTCGGCCTTGTGGTACTGCCCGACCACCAGCACCACGGCGATCAGCAGGCCGGCCACCACCGGCAGGATGAACTCGGGGTCGCCGAACGAGCCGCGTGAGAGCCAGGAGACGCCGAAGAACGGCAGCATGGTGGCCCCCAGCGCGAGCGGGATGGCCAGCCAGTCGAAGCTCGCCCGGGGGTCCGGCGGTTCGTTGCCCTCGAACGTCAGGGCACCGACGGTGAGCCCGACCGCCGCGAGCACGGCGACCGAGGCGAACAGCAGCCGCCAGCCGCCCAGGCTGCCCACCAGCCCGCCGATCACCGGCCCGGCGGTGACCATGCCGAACAGCCCCAGGCTGATGACGGAGGCCGTGGTCGGCAGACGCTCGACGCCGTGGGTGATGATCAGCGGCGGCAGCGCGGCGACCAGCAGCATGCCGGTGAACAGGCCCTGGAGCATGACCCCGGCCATGAACTGGGCGATTCCGGTCGCGCTCAGGGCCAGCAGCGAACCGGCCACGAAGCCCGACTCGCAGACCAGGTAGACATGGCGGCGGGCCAGGCGCTGGATCAGGTCGGCCGCCGCGACCGCGCCGAACGCGTAGGTGGCGCTGGACAGTCCGCTGGTGAGCTGCAACTCGAACCGGGTGGCGCCGAGTTCCCGCATCAGCAGCGGCTGGAACAGCGAGACGGCGGTGGTGAGCACCAGGAACGGGCTCAGCGCCAGCAGCGCCATGACCACGGCCGCGGGATAGCTGCCCGCCAGCGGGAGCCGGCCGGGGCCTTGAGTCACCGGGGAACGGGAGGGGATGGTCGTCTCCGAGGTCGTCGGGGCGCGACGGTCCCGGCGGACCCACGCCGGGCACCGACGGCCTCGGCGGGGCGTCGATGGCGGTCCGTCCGGCCCGTCGGCCCAGCGTACGATCCGCTCACGCCCCGCCACGCGCCTGACACGCCGTCAACCCAGGAACAGGGGCTCAGCTCAGGTCACCGACGAACCGGGCGGCCCTGGTGGCCCCGATGGTCCTCAGTCCGGAAGGTCCGCGAGCGCCTCCTCGCTGCTGGCGTAGAGCGGGCTGGTCAGGCTCACTCCGGTCAGCTCCAGCAGTCGGCGCACGGCCGGCCCTGGCGCCGCGAGCAGCAGCCGCCCGTCGTACCTCACGGTTTCCGAACGCGCCCGCAGGATGCTGTTGAGCCCGGAGGAGTCCATGAACGGGACGTCCGCGAGGTCGAGCACCACATGCCTGCGTCCCTGGAGGACCAGGGTCGCCAGCTGGTGCTGGAGGGCGACGGCGGTGTCCGCGTCGAGTTCTCCGGTGAGCGAGACGACGGCGCGATCGGCGCCGTGGACGGTGGTGCTCACGTTCAGGACTTCGGACTCGGGGGCCATCGCCCACCTCCAGGAACACAGGGATATTGACTGACCGCTGCCCCGGTATCCGCCGGGCATTCCTCCGCCGCGGGGTCCGCGGGTTCGCGGATCCACTCCGATGGCCCAGCCTGCACGCCGGGATCAGGGGCAGGCGCGGCGCAGACCCGGGATCCGTCGGTGTACGCACAGTCGGACGCGAAGAAGGTACCCGTACCCCTGTGAAGGAGAACGCCTCCATGTACCCGGTGTATCCGGCGATCATCCGTACTCTGGATTTCACCCTGCTGGGCCCGATCGCACCGATCGGTTTCAGGGCGCGGCTCGTCTACCTGCCGGGCAACCCCTTCTGCGTCCGGGCGTGCTTCCCCGGGACGCTCACCGTCGACGGCGCGGACGCCCGGTGGGAGTTCAGCAGGGACCTGCTGACCGAGGGCCTGACCGCCGCCTCCGGCGAGGGCGACGTACACGTGGGGCCGGTCGGCGCCCAGCTCACCGGCTTCCACTTGCGCACCGCGCTCGGCTGCGCCGAACTGACCACCGCGACCGGGCCGCTGCGGGCCTTCCTGCGGGCCACCTACGAGCTGGTCCCGCGCGGCCGGGAACGGCTCGACGTGGACTGGGACGGGCTGCTCGCGGGCGGCCGGACGGACGATCCACAGGAACCGCGCTGACCATGGGCGGCGTCCGCCACGAAGCCGGTACCCCGGGGCCCCGGCGGTCAGCGGGCGAATGGTGCCGGTGTCACCCAGGGGTCGCTGACGGTTGCTCCCCGGGCGCTGTTCCCCGGGCCCGCTGGACCAGTTCCCAGGGGGTACGGCCGAAGCTGTGGGCCCGGTGTTCGGCCAGGTCGGCGAAGGAACGGGCGGCGGCGCTCCGATAGGCGGAGTCCCGGCGGAGCAGGGCGACGGTACGCGAGGGCAGCGGGGGGTCGACGGGCACGGAGCGGAGGTCGGACTGCTCCCGGGTGATGGCGTCGGGCAGCACGGTCGCCAGGCCGGTTCGCTGGACGATCGCCACGAGCGCGTTGACCGAGTTGGCCTCGACGGCGACCCGCGGCCGGACCCGGTGCTCGGCAAAGTACCGGTCGATGTGGTGTCGGGTGGCGAAGTCCGGACTGAGCAGGGCGAGTTGCTGGTCGTGCAGTTCGCCGAGCGGCAGCGGCAGCGGGTCCGGGCGGGTGGCGTAGCGGTGGGCGGAGCCGACGACGAGGCCGAGGTCCTCGGTGAACAGGGCGGTGGCGGTGATGGTCGGCAGGTGCGCCCCGCTGAAGCCGATACCGAGGTCGAGCTGGTCGGCGGCCAGTTCGGACTCCATCCGGTCCTGTGTCATCTCCCGGATGTCCAGGGTGATCCCGGGGTGGCGCGCGTGGAAGCCCTCGACCAGCGGCCCGATCAGGTAAGCGGTGAAGGTCGGGGTCACCGCCAGGCGCAGGGCGCCGCGTGAGAGGTCCTCCACGTCGCGCACCGCGCGCTCGGCTGCGGCGAGGTCGCGCAGGGCTCGGCGCGCGTAGTGGGTGTAGGCCTGGCCGGCGTCGGTGAGGCGCACGCTGCGCCCGGAGCGGTCCAGCAGCTGCACCTGCAGCGAGCTCTCCAGCTGTTTGATCTGCTGCGAGAGGGTCGGCTGCGAGATGTGCAGGGCTTCGGCGGCGCGGGTGAAGTTGGCGTGCTCGGCCACGGCGAGCAGATACCGGAGATGCCGCAGTTCCATGCCATCAACCATAGGCCACACCTATGGACATCATGGCCATTGCGTCTTGGACACTATAAGCCCAGGTCATGCATCGTTGGGGTCAGGCAGGCAACACCGGCCGCCGGACAAGGAGTGACCCCAATGAACGAGATGGTGCAGGGATTCCAGCGGTTCAGCCGGGAGGTTTTCCCGACCCAGGCAGCGCTCTTCAAGAAGCTCGCCACCACCCATCAGCCGACCGCCCTGTTCATCGGCTGCTCGGACGCCCGGGTCGTGCCCGAGCTGATCACCCAGACCGATCCGGGTGAGCTGTTCGTCATCCGCACCGCGGGCAATCTCGTGCCGCCGTACACGCAGGGCGCGGACGGGGTCGGGGCGAGCATCGAGTACGCGATCGCCGTGCTCGGGGTCACGGACGTGATCGTCTGCGGGCATTCCGCGTGCGGTGCGATGACCGCCCTCGCCTCCGGCAGCGACCTCACCGGCCTGCCCGCCGTCGCCACCTGGCTGCACCACGCGGACGCCTCCAGGGCCCGCACCGACGCCGGTGGGCACCCGGCCGGGCCGGAGCGGGTCGCCGCCCTGGTGAAGGACAACGTCCTCGCCCAGCTGGCCAACCTCAGGACCCATCCGTCGGTGGCCAAGGCCCTGGTACAGCGCAAGGTCACCCTGCACGGCTGGGTCTACGACATCGGATCCGGCTCCGCCGAGATGCTCGACCCCGAAAGCGGACAGTTCACCGCCCTGGCCGGCTGACCACCTCCCCCACCCTCCCAGACCCGGCCGGGCATCCGCTCCGGCCCTCTCTCCCGAAAGGCCCACCTCATGGTGCACGCACAGTTCGACCAGACCGCCCGGCAGCAGCTCGCCCTGCAGGCCGTCGATGCCAAGATCCGCAAGGACCTCACCTGGCAGGAGCTGGCCGACGCCGCAGGCCTGTCCGTCGCCTTCGTCAC
>Ga0302311_10006427_pt1 | contig 12175 bp, 7 predicted proteins | sample III_Palsa_N1_3_FD_200449 | JGI IMG/M metagenome (GOLD analysis project Ga0302311, IMG submission 200449) | Peat permafrost microbial communities from Stordalen Mire near Abisko, Sweden - III_Palsa_N1_3 | ecosystem: Environmental > Terrestrial > Soil > Palsa > Peat permafrost | place: Sweden...
ACCACCGAGAAGACCCCCGGGAAGACCATCACGGCGGCGACGACGAGCAGGGCCGGGGAGGCGAAGAGCCAGCCCAGCCGGGCTGAGCGGCGCTCCAGGGCGGAGCCCGCGCGGCGGCGCCGCTCCGCGGTCGGGGTGCGGACCGGTGCGGCTGCGGCGGGTCCGCTGCGGGTCTGGGCGTTCGGCATGGGTCTTCCTGGTGGCTGTGGGGACGAGGGACTGCTGGACAGGGGGCGCGAGGGCGGCCCGGCCGTCAAGCCGGGCCGCCCGCGACGGGCCGGGGCAGTGTCGGTTACAGGCCGCCGTTGCCGAGCGCCTGGGTGATCGAGGTGTTGGCGTTGGACAGGGCGCTCTGCGGCCCGGCCGAGCCGCTGAGCACGGCGTTGACGTTGCTGTAGACGCTCTGGCTGACCTGCGAGTAGGCGGCGACGTTCGACGGGCGCGCCTGGAGCTTGTTCTTCGCGGCGATCGGGAAGGCCGGGTTGGCGGCCTGCACGGCGGGCAGGGCCAGGGCGGCGGCGTTGGTCGGGATCTCGCCGCCCTGCTCCGCGATGATGGTCTGGGCGGCGGTGCCGGTCATCCACTTCACGAAGGCGATGTCGGCGGCGATGTTCTTGCTGTGCGGGTTGACGTACAGGTTCCAGCCGCCGGTGACCGAGTAGCCGGGGCCGGTCCGGCCGGCGAAGGTGGGCAGGTTGGCTATGCCGACCTTGCCGACGATCTTGGAGCTGGCCGGGCTGTTGGAGTCGGCGTAGGCGTAGGTCCAGTTGCGCAGGAACGCGACCTGGCCGGAGGTGAACAGCGACTCGGACTGCTGCTCCTGGAAGGTGGTGATGGCGGTCGGCGCGACGCCGCTGGTGACCAGGCCGCGCATGTAGGTCAGTGCCTTGACCGCGGCAGGGGAGTCGATGGTGGACCTGGTCCCGTCGCTGTTCACGATCTGTCCGCCGGCGTCCGCGTCGAACTCGGTGAAGTCGCAGGTCAGGCCCTCGTAGGAGTCGAACTGCGCGGCGAAGCCGTACTTGACCAGGCCCTGCTTCTGGAGCTGCTGGGCCTCGCTCTGCAGCTGCTCCCAGGTGGTGGGCACCGGCAGGTGGGCCTTGGCGAGGAGGTCCTTGCGGTAGAAGAGGAAGGCGTTGTCGGTGAACAGCGGGGCGGCCATGGCCTTGCCCTGGTAGGTGACGCTGTTGACCAGGCCGGGGGAGAACGTCGACCAGTAACTGGCGGGCAGGTAGCCGCTGAGCGGCAGCGCCAGTCCGGCCTTGCCGAACTGCGCCGGCCACACCACGTCGCCGTTGTAGACGTCGAAGCTGGAGGAGCCGCCGGAGATCTGGGTGGTCAGCGTGGAGCGGTAGGTGTCGGAATCGCTGGGTGCCTGCTCCAGGTTGACGGTGATGCCGGGGTTCGCCTTCTCGAACGCGGCGATCAGGGTCCTGCGGACGTCGGTGCCGGTGGGGCCGAACTGGTTGGCGTACCAGGTGATGGTGCCCTTGGCGGGCCCCGAGGCGGAGGGGGCCGCGGCGCTGGTGCTGGAGGAGGAGCAGGCGGTGACGGCGGTGAGCACGGTGGCGGTGGCCACGGCGGCGAGCGCGAGTCTGCGGTGCGAGGAGGGCAGGGAAGAAGGCATGGGGGTACTCCGGATTGACGAGGGTGAGGTGAGGAAAGTGGTTCCGGGGGACGGGTTCGGGGACTGGTCCGCTAGGAGAGCGGTGCCCGCACGGTGTCCTTGATGACAAGGCAGGCCGCTCCGCGCGCCCACAGGTCGTCGGTGACCGGGTCGACCTGGACGTCGCAGTCGACAGCCGCGGTGGAGAAGGCGTGGTAGGACAGAGCCTCGTCCATGGCCGGGCTGAAGAGGTCGTAGCTGGTGACGCCCTCACCGGCCAGGATGATCTTGCTGGGGTTGAGCAGGTTGCACAGGGTGGCCAGTCCCCGGCCGAGGGCGTCACCGGCCGCCGCGAAGGCGGCGCGCGCCGTTCGGGCGTCGGCGCCGGAGCCGTCGCGGGCGAGGTCGGCAGCCTGGTCCAGGTCGGCGCAGTGGACACCGGCCTGGTGCAGCCGGGTCAGCACGGCGCCGCTGGAGGCCAGGGCCTCCAGGCAGCCCCGCCGCCCGCAGGTGCAGGCGGGCCCCGCCGGGTCGATCGGGATGTGCCCGAACTCCGCCGCCAGCCCGCTGGCCCCGGTGAACAGGGAGCCGTCCAGCAGCAGCCCGCAGCCGATGCCGGAGCCGACCGTGACCACCGCGAAGGTGTCCACGTCCCGGCCGCTGCCGAACCAGCGTTCGGCCACCACCAGGGCGTTGACGTCGTTGGCGACGGCCGTGGTCAGCCCGGTGGCCAGGGCCAGCGGGGCGGCGACGGCGACCTCGGTCCAGCCCAGCAGGCCGGAGTAGCGGCAGACGCCGGTGGCCGCGTCCACGTGGCCGGACAGGCCCACCCCGAGCCCCAGCGTCCGTTCGGCCCCGCCGGGGATCCCCGCCAGCAGTTCCCCGGTCATCCGGGCGGCGGTGGCGAGCGCGGTCCGCGGTGAGCAGTCCGCGATCGGCTCCTCGGCCCGGGCCAGCACCTGGGCGCCCATGTCGGTGACGACGGCCGCGACATGGGTCGGCGCGATCTTCACACCGACCACCAGGTGGCGTTCCACGTTGACGCTGAGCAGCCGCTGGGGGCGGCCGGGGCCGGTGCCCTGGGTCGCCTCCTCGCGGAGGTAGCCGGCCTCCAGCAGCGGCGGCAGCAGCCGGGTGATGGTGGACGGGGCCAGCCCGAGCCGCTCGGCCAGGTGGGTGCGGGAGAGCGGTCCGGCGGTCAGCACCAGGCCGAAGATCTCGGCGCGGGTGTCGTCGCCGATCAGCTCGGCTGCGGACAGCCTGGCCTGCGGGCCGGTGTCGCGGCTGGTCGTCATGGTCGCATTCTCCCAGAGTGGCTGCGGGCGGGGGACACTGACATCCGATCAGATGTCGAGTTCCAGGTAGTTCAGGTTGATCGCTCCGGTGTCGTCGGCGGTCCTGGCGATGGTGATCAGGTTGGTCCCGGCGGCCAGGGTCACCGTGCCGCTGACCGAGCCCCAGGTGTCCCAGTCGGCCAGGCTGGGGAAGGACACCTGGAACGGGGCCTGGACGGCGTTCCCACTGGTGTCCTCCACGGTGACGGTCATGGTGCTGGTGTACCCCATCGCGTTCGCGTACCGGTAGCTGATGGAGTAGGTGCCGGCCGTGGCGGCCTGGACGGCGAAGGTGACCATGGCACCGGCGCTCGCCGCCTCCAGCTTGTCGACGAAGCCCATGGCCGAGTAGCCGCTGTGGTTGTTGTCGAAGTTCGCCCCGCCGCTCCAGGCGGCGAACGCGGCCTGGTACCGCTTGACCGTCTCCTGCGGGACGATGTGCACCAGCTGCGAGGCGTGCGGTGCCAGGCTGGTGGAGACCGAGGTGGCCGGGCCGAGGTCGGTGTGGGCCCACAGGTCGCGGACGGTGGCCTGGCCGACGATGCCGAGGTCGGCGCTGAAGTCGACGGTCTTGCTGACGGTGTTGCTGTCGTTGCGGTTGAACATCGCCACCGCCCAGCTGCCGTCCGGGAGTTGGCCCATCCAGCGCTCGGTGTCGCGGGAGGTCCCGGCCACCGAGTACAGGTCGCGGTTGTAGAAGTACGGCTTGGCGGTCAGGCCCTGGTTGTGCAGTGCCAGGACTTCGGTGTTCTGGTAGAAGGAGGCGTAGCCGCCGATGGTGTCGACCCGGTCGGAGATGGCGATCGGCGAGCCGGTGACGGTGAAGATGTTGATCGCGGTCTGGCGTTCGGCGTCGCTGGCGAAGGAGTCCATCATCAGGAAGTCGCCGTCCAGGATCAGCTGGCCGCGACCGGAGCGGTGGGCCCAGCCGGTGAAGCCGGAGAACGCGTTGCTCCACTGGGACCAGCTGTCCTGCCAGGTCTGGCGGCCCGCGCTGAGGTGCGACCAGCTGCCGTTCTGCGCGTCGTCGTCGATGCGGACCAGGTCGGCGTAGAGGACCTCGTTGGCGGCGTTGTTGTAGAGGTTGGGCATCACGACACTGACCTCCATGTCGTCGCCCGCCGCCTCCGATATCCACTGCAGCGCGGTGGCGTAGTTGCTGCTGCCGTGGGCGACGATGCCGCCCTGGTTGTCGGTGGCACCGGCCTCGTACCAGGACCAGAAGTCGGTCCGCAGGTAGGTCACGCCCAGGTTCTTGAAGTACTGGACGTAGCCCTGGATGAACTGCTGGGCACCGGGCTTGGTGACGTCGACCCAGTACAGCTCGCCGTCGGAGTTGAGGTAGTCGCCGCTGTCGACGATGGAGCCGACGGTGGTGCCGGGCAGGCCGACGACGGTCTTGCCGGGGTCGTTCACGGCGGTGCTGGTCACCCAGAGCGGGTTGTAGTAGACGCCGAGCTTCATGCCCTTGGCGGCCAGGTAGGAGGCCCAGTACGACCAGTCGTTCGTCCAGGAGTCGCTGTAACTGGTGATGTAGCCATTGGCGTTGGTGCCCTGGGTGTAGTCCACCCAGCCGTCCGTGCAGGCCATGGTGTAGCCGTAGGAGGCGAACTCGGTGGCCACCCAGTCGATGTTCTGCTGCCACACCGACTCCGGCAGCGCCGCGTTGTTGGGGTAGTTCCAGCCGTAGGCGGACCAGTACAGCGGGCCCGAACCGCTGCGCGTGAACACGCTGTTGCGGCTGGTCGGCAGGATCGCCGGGACCGTGGCCGCCGTCTGCGCCACCCGCAGCGGCACCTCATGACCTCGCCGGTCGGGCGCCAGTCCGACAGCCAGTCCGCCGAGGGCCGCGGCACCCGCACCTCTGAACAGAGCACGTCTAGAGACCGTCATCCAAACCTCCATGAATCCCAGCGCGGATGCCGTGGTGGTCCGCAACTGCCAGCCGTCCCTTGCCGGTCCGACACAACCGGGGGCAAGGCACTGCCCCGGCCGGGAGGCCTCGGTTGTGTCGGAGCACCGAGAGTCTTGCCAAGTTAATTACGTGTGTCAAGGAAAAAACCTGGATCCCCTGGGTGCTGACCCTCGCGCGGCCTCGCCCACCGACCGGGCCCGGCCCGGGAATCCGGGGAAGCCGCAGCCAGCTGCCCCGTTGGCCCGCCGCGGCGGGCCCGGCCCGGGTGTCCGCAAAACCGAAGCGCGCCTTATTACTTGACTAGTCGAATTAATCTCGGCGACACTCGGGGCGCTCCGGGCCCAGGACCCTCGACACCCCTCGGCCCCCACCCGAACGCCTCGCGGGAGACCCGTATGAAGCGACTCAGAAGCAGGCTGACCAGCGTCGCCACCGCCATGGCCGTGGCCGTGGCGGGCGCACTGGCGGCATCATCGACCGTGGCGGCGGGCAGCGCGCAGGCGGCGACCGCCACCCAGCCGACGGCCGCCACCGCCCGCTCCCTCTACATGAACAACTGGGCTGACACCACCGGCATCTGGATGGCGCCGCAGCTGGCCCAGACCGACACCAACACCAGCTACGGGCCGCGCCTGGCCGAGCTGCACTACTCGCCCGACGGCGCCTCCGCCGAGTCCGACGTCAACCAGATCCAGGACTACACCGGCTTCTTCCGCGACGAGACCCACGGCGTGAAGTACGACCAGGTGCACGACTTCAGCGGGGCCACCGGCTACCTCGACTCCGGCGGGATCCTGCGCACCGACTACGGCGCCTACAACGGGCAGGCGATGCCGGTCACCATCGGCCGTGACTACACCATGGTCCCGAACCAGCACTTCATGGTGGTCACCTACCGGCTGCAGAACACCACCAGCAGCCCGGTCACCATGAACGTGCTGGACGATCTGCACGTCAACAACACCGGCGCCGGCGCCGGCGACACCGTCCATGCGAGCTACGACGCCACCCGCGACGCGGACGTCGTCGACATGTCGGCCAGCGGCCAGTACCAGCTCGTGCTCGGCTCGTTCGGCGCCTCCACCGGGCACCAGGTCAGCGACAACAGCGACACGTCCACCACCAGTGCCACGGTCGCGCCCTGGTACGCCTTCGACGCCAACGGCACCCTGCCCGGCAACACCTCGGTCACCGCCACCGACGTCTCGGTGGCGCTGTCGAAGGAGGTCACGGTCCCAGCGAACGCGCTGGTCACCACCTCCTTCTACCTCGCCGTAGCAGCCACCTCGGCCAACGCCCTGGCAGCCGCCGACACCGCCCGGGCCAGCACCGACACCGCCTGGCAGACCACCACCACCCAGGACTACACCAACTGGCTCAACGCCGGTAAGCGGGTCACCTCGGCCTTCAGCGACAGCGGCGTGTCCACCGCCTACGACAGGGCGCTGGTGGTGATGAAGCAGTCGCAGAACCCGGTCCTGGGCACCTGGCCGGCCGCGACCAACCCGATCGCCTACGGGTACAAGACCTGGGCGCGGGACTCGGCGGCGACCGCGATGGCCATGGACGAGGCCGGGCACCACGCCGAGGCGGACCAGTACTTCCGCTGGATGGCGAGCGTGCAGAGCACCGACGGCTCCTTCGGCACCACCTACGACGAGTGGACCGGACAGTACATCAGCTTCGTCCAGCCGGAGAGCGACTCGATCGGACTGTTCCTGCTCGGCGTACTGCGCCACTACCAGGACACCGGCGACGCCTCGTTCCTGGCCGCGATGTGGCCCGCCGTGCAGAAGGCCGCCGGATTCGTCGTCAGCGGCCAGGACAGCACCGGGTTCGGACCCGCCGACCACTCGATCTGGGAGGAGCAGCTGGAGTACAACGCCTTCACCCAGGCCACCTACGTCGCCGGGCTGTGGGCCGCCGAGCAGCTCGCCCAGGACGAGAACGACCCCTCGGCCGCCGACGCCTGGAGCACCACCGCCGGGACCATCAGCACCGCACTCCAGCGGACCTCGCTGGCCAGTCCGGCGGGCATGTGGAACGCCTCCGGCGGGTACTACGACCGGGCCGTCAACACCGACGACACCGCCAGGACCGACGTCGACTCCTCCTCCGACATGCTGATGGTGCTCGGGGTGATCGACGCCGCCAGCAGCCGCGCCCAGTCCCACGTCTCCACCATCACCTCGACGCTGACCCAGGACACCTGGGGCATCGCCCGGTACGTCGGCGACACCTTCTACTACACCTCGCCCTACGACCCGGCCGGGAACGAGGCGCTGGCCGCGGAACCCTCCTGGCCGCAGATGAGCATGTACCTGGCCCTGGACGAGACCTACACCGGCGACACCGCCGACGCCCTGGCCCGGCTCACCTGGTACACCTCACGGACCGCGACCGGCTACATGCCCCCGGGCGAGGCCGTCTCCAACGTGACCCAGCAGCCGATCGTCTCCACCATGGCCGAACCGGTCACCGGCGCCTGGTTCGTCACCGCGGCCCTCGCCTACAGCGGGCAGACCGACACCCGCGTGTACGCGCCGGTCACCGCGGCCGGTACCAGCGACACGCTGACCGTCGACGCGGGCACCAGCGGCGACTGGCCGCAGTGGAACGCCGTGCCCTACTTCACCGCCGCCCCGCCGGCCACACCTTCGGCCGACCCCGACACCGTGCTGCGCGACGTCGCCGCCGCCAACGACGAGAACGACGTCTACCTCCGCCTGGACAACACCTCCGGTCACCTGCCGGCGTACCAGGCCGCCCCCGAGTTCGGCGTCGACGTCTACAGCGGGGACTTCTCCGGTGCCGGCGGGACGTCCACCACCACGACCGGGATCGACGGGGAGACGCTGTCCCGCCCGGTGTCCTTCCTGGTCGCCCGCCGGTCCGGCGACAACCGCTACCTCGCCTACCACGTCGTCAACGGCGCCTGGGTGGAGGACGCGGACCTGACCGGTGCCATCGCCCCGCAGTGGGACCCCACCACCGGGCGGGTGGAACTGGCGATCCCCCGGAGCGCGCTCGCCACCGGCACCACCGCCGACGGCACCACCGAACCCCTAGTCGTCGAGCTCGAACACCAGAACCCGACCACCCAGGCCTGGACGGCCGACAGCTCCATGACCCTCCGCTACCGGCTCACCGCCGTCGGCACCCCGCCGCTCTACGGCAACGTGCGCTGACCAGTCGCCCCCCGGCGCCCGGCCACCCCGGCCGGGCGCCACAGCCGCGCGACGTCAGCGGTGTCCGGTCAACGCCGTGCCATGTAGAGGTCGAGGGCCTTGGACAGCAGTCTGTTGAGCGGGAAGTCCCACTCGCCGACGTATTCGGCTGCCTGTCCACCGGTGCCGACCTTGAAGCGGAGGAGGCCCAGCAGGTGGTTGCTCTCGTCCAGGGTGTCGGTCGTGCCGCGGAAGTCATAGACACTCGCACCGAGGGCGTGGGCGTCGCAGATCATCTGCCACTGGATGGCGTTGTTGGGCTGGACCTCGCGCTTGCGGCTGGTGGAGGCCCCGTAGGAGTACCAGACGTGCCGGCCAACGGTGAGCATGGTGGCGGCGGCCAGCACCTCGCCGTCGTGTTCGGCGAGGTAGAGCCGCATGCGGTCGGGGTCTTCCGCGGTCAGGGCCTCCCACATGCGCTGGAAGTACTCCAGCGGGCGGGGGATGAACCGATCGCGGACGGCGGTCTCGGCATAGAGTTCGTAGAAGGTGGTCAGGTCGTCGTAGCCGCCCTGGAAGACTTTGACACCGGCCTTCTCGGCCTTCCGCACGTTGCGTCGCCACAACTGGTTCAGGCCGCTCTGGATCTCGCCCAGCGAGCGGTCGGCGAGGGAGAGCTGGAAGACGTAGCGTGGCTGACCGGCCGCGAAGCCCTCCTCGCTGCCGCCGCCCGACTGCTGCCAGCCCATGCCCCGCAGCCGTTGCACGAGCTCGAAGGCCTGGGGGTCCTGGGTGGTGGCCTCGACCTCGCCGAGCCGGTGGGCCTGCGGGTCGGCGATCGCGTCCTTCACCGTGGCCGCGTCCCAGCGGCGGGCGATGACCGGTGGTCCCATCTTCACGGTGAAGGCGCCCTGGGACTTCAGGTGAGCCAGTAGCGGCTGCAGCCACCGGCCGAGGTCGGCGTCGTACCAGTCGATGACCGGGCCCTCGGGCAGGTAGGCGAGGTAGCGCTTGATCTTCGGCAGCGGCCGGTAGAGGACCAGGGCCGCACCGACGATCCGGTCCGCCTGGTCGACCCACCCGAGGCTCTCCGCCCGCCAGTCCGGCTTCACCGCGCCCCAGGACGGGACCTGCATGTGACTGGCCGAAGGCAGGCTGGCGATGAACGCCAGGTGCTCGTCCCGGCCGATCGTCCTCAAGCGCAAGGTCATGCGGATGCTCCTCGTCCATGTGCGGCGGTCCAGTTGCACCCTACTGGTGTGCTTCTGATCATCGGCGGAAGCAGAGGGCGGAGTCGCGGACGTCGGGGTGTCAGCGGAATGAGAAGCGTGCTGCGGCCCCGGCGGGTGTGGGTGCCTGGCCGCGGCCGGGGACGTCATGGACGGCGGCCGCGCCCTCGGAGCGCAGCTGGTCCGCGGTGGCGTACCGGTCCATGAGCGCGGCGTAGCCGCGGACGTCCGCGGCTGTGAGGTCGGCGCGGCCCTCGCTGCTCGTGCTGCCGCAGGAGGTCGGTGAGGTCCTGGCTGAACCGCAGCGCGGTCACCGGTGCGCCGAAGCGCCTGGCGATGGCGATGAGCCGGGCGCGCGCCTGCGGGGTGACGTTCGTGGACTCGGCGACCGCGATCTGTCCGGCGGCGAGCCTGGCGACGATCCCGCGGTCGCGTTCCTCGAAGATCCGGGCGTCCGCCGCGTCGGAGTCCGTTTCGGCGGGAGGGGTGCCGAAGAGCTCCGCACGGATCGCGTCGCTGGACACCACGGCGGCCCGGTCGATCCGCCGGTGTGCGATCAGTGCCCGGATGAGGCTTGTCTTGCCCGAGGCCGGTGGGCCCACCAGGACCACGAGTCCCGCCGGTACCCGGATCGGCCCGCGGGGCGCCCGGCGCGGGGGAGTCGAGGCAGGGGTCGCCCGCGCGGTCGGGGGCTTCGTCCGGGGGGTTCTTCGGCACGGACCCATCCTGCCGGGCGCGGTGCCGGCCCGCCACGGGCGGCACCGCCTGCTGTGAGCTGCCCGACCGGGCGGCCGCACCCGGCGGGGGACCCGCCTCGCACCCGGCAACGGTCCCCGCACCGCCGGGCACCGGACCTACGAGTTCCCGGCGACGTCCTGCCGCAGCGCCGCGTACTCGACCGCGACCTGGGCGCCGAGCCGGGCGTTGTTCCTGACCAGGGCGATGTTGGTGCGCAGGCTCTCGCCGTCGGTGAGTTCGACGATGCGGCCCAGCAGGTACGGCGTGGTCTCCTTGCCGGTGATCCCGGCCGCGTTCATCTCGGAGAGGGCCTGCTCGATGATCCCGGCGATCCGGTCCGCCGGGATCTCCTGCTCCTGGGGGACGGGATTGGCGATGCTGACACCCCCGGCGATGCCGAGATCCCAGCGGGCGTGCATGACGGCGGCGATCTCGGCGGGGGAGTCGACCCGCATGGGCGAGGCGAAGCCGCTGCTGCGCGAGTAGAAGGCGGGGAACTCGTCGCTGCCGTAGCTGAGCACCGGCACGCCCAGGGTCTCCATGGCCTCCAGGGTGAGCCCGATGTCGAGGATGCTCTTCACCCCGGCGCTGATCACCGCGACGCTGGTGGCGGCGAGTTCGGTGAGGTCGGCGCTGATGTCGAAGGACGTCGGCGCTCCCCGGTGCACACCGCCGATGCCGCCGGTCACGAACACGCTGATCCCGGCCAGTGCGGCGAGCCGCATGGTGGCCGCGACCGTGGTCGCGCCGTGCCCGCCCCGGGCCATGACATAGGCGATGTCCCGCACGCTGGCCTTGGCCACCTCGTCGCTGGTGGCGAGCAGTTCCAGATCGTCGGGGGTCAGCCCGATCCGGGGGCGGCCGTGGAGCACCGCGACGGTCGCCGGAACGGCGCCGCCCTTGCGGATGATGTCCTCGACCTCGGTGGCCATCTCCACGTTCTGCGGGTACGGCATGCCGTGGCTGATGATGGTGCTTTCGAGGGCGACCACCGGGAGCCCCTGGTGCAGTGCCTCGCGGACCTCCTCGGTCAGCGTCAGCCGGTGGTGCGGAAGGTGACTGGTCGTCATGTCAGACTCCGGGATTGTTCGTTCAGCGCGTCCTCGATCAGACGCGGGCTCAGATCGGGGCGCACCGTGGCCGCGTCGACGACCGTGAGCGCGGCGGCGGCATGGCCGTAGCGGGCCGCGTCGACGGGGTCCTGGCCGGCCAGCAGCGCATGGACGAAGGCCCCCAGCATGGCGTCACCGGCGCCGGTGACGTCGCGCACCTCGGCCGGTGGCGCGGGGATGAAGGTGTGCCCCTGGTGGCGTGTGCTCAGCAGGCTGCCGCGCTCGCCCAGTCGCACCCACACGTGCTCGACCCCCTGGTCGTGCAGCGTGCCGGCGGCCCGGACCAGCTCCTGGTCGTCGCGCACCGGGTGGCCGACCAGTGCCTGCAACTCCTCCAGGTTGGGGGAGACGGCGAAGATCGGCCACGCGTTCGCGAGGAGCGGGACGAGCAGGGCTGCCTTGGGCACGCTCACCGGTTCGAGCAGTGCGGGCACGTCGTGGGTCCGGGCCAGGTCCAGGGCGTGGGCGAGCAGTTGCGGGGAGAGGTTCCCGTCGAGCACCAGCATGTCGGCGTGGGCGATCAGTTCCCGTGCCTGGTGCAGGTCCTCGGGGGCCAGCGCGTCGGTGGCCGCCATGTCGGCGACCGCCACCACCAGATCCCCGTCGGCGTCCAGCACGGCCGTGTAGGTGCCGGTCGGATGGCTGCTGCGGTGCATGTGCTCGGTGTGGACGCCGGCTGACCGGATGTCGCTGAGCAGGCGTTCCCCGGCGGCGTCCGGCCCCACCGCCGCGATCAGGTGCGTCGGGGTGCCGAGCCGGGCCAGGTTCTCCGCGATATTGCGCCCCACGCCGCCGGAACTGGTGTAGGACCGGCCCGGGTTGCTCGTCCGCGGCTGGATCGGGGCGTGGCTGCGGACCTTGATGTCGACGTTGGCGCCGCCGATGACCACGACCGCGTTGTCGGGGCGCACGATGTAGCCGCGGCCCAGGATCGCCCCCTTCTTGCCCAGGTTCGACAGGTGGACGTTGACGGCCGCCCGGGTGGTCCCGAGGGCGTCGGCGATCGTCTGGGAACCGGCGAGCGGATCGTGGCGCAGCAGCGCGACGATCTCACGTTCCCGCTGGGTCAGCATC
>Ga0302311_10006431_pt1 | contig 12164 bp, 10 predicted proteins | sample III_Palsa_N1_3_FD_200449 | JGI IMG/M metagenome (GOLD analysis project Ga0302311, IMG submission 200449) | Peat permafrost microbial communities from Stordalen Mire near Abisko, Sweden - III_Palsa_N1_3 | ecosystem: Environmental > Terrestrial > Soil > Palsa > Peat permafrost | place: Sweden...
TGAGACCATCCGCAGCAGGGACATCATCGTTCTCGCGCGTGAAGTCATGCGGCTGAGGCCCGAGCTGACCCCGGTGGAGGCGGTGCGGAAAAGCGTGCTGGATCCCCTGACCACCTGCACCATCGTCGGCACCAGCAAGCGCGTCCACCTGCAGGAACTGGCTGAAGCGGCGCGGCGATCATGATCCTCGGGCCCCGAGCTGGCGAAGCGCCGGACGGGCTGGAGACAGACGCCGCGATAGCCGGATCGGGCTCGCCCAATCCGCCGCTCGTCCGTGGGGCGATGACCGTTCGGCTGGCCGGACACTTGCACAAGCAGGCGGCATGAAACCGAATTGGACCAATTTGGCGGATTGGCGCTCACGCCCGGGCGCCGCTATGGTCGTCTATACTGATCGAACTCAGGTCGGGGGGGACTGACCTTGGCGTTAGCAAGCCGTTTTTCCGGGGAGTCGGTCAGGCCGGCCACCAAGCCGCTAGGCGTGCTGCGCCGGTCGGGGCTGTTCACGCCGGCCCAGCAGTCCGTGGCCGTGCTGGCGGGCGTCGTCCTGCTGTTCGGCCTGCTGGTCCTGCAAAAGTTCGGCATTCCCTTCAGCAGCGATGAAGTGGTTCAGTTCTGCCTGCCGGCGGCCTACATCGCGATCGCGCTGATCGTCGTGATGACCCAGAAGCTGGGCGTCGCGCCTTACCGGGCCCTGCTTTTCGTAACGTTCGCCGCGCTCGCCTTCGGCACGAACCTGCTGTCGGGACGAGCGTATTCATCGTTGAGCCTGATGTACGTGCTCGCGATCTACTTCCCCTTCGTGTTCCGCTTCTTCATTCCGATCCACGTCTACAAGCGGCTGATGAATATCTACGTCCTCGCGGCGCTGGGGATCGTGGCGCTGGTGGTCCTGGAGCATCTGATCCAGCTGCCGGCCAGCTACGCCGCCTGGCCGAGCCTGGAAAAGATCGTCCCGAGCGAATTCCTGGTCAGCGGCTACAACTACGTCCAGCCGATCCAGTACGGCTCGCGTCTGATGAAGCCGAACGCGATCTTCCTTTTGGAGGCGTCGTTCGTCTCCCAGTACCTCGCGCTCGGCCTGATCGTGGAGCTGATCTTCTTCGGCCGGATGTGGCGGATGGTGTTCCTGACGGCGGGGCTGCTGCTGACGTTCGCCGGCACCGGTCTGCTGCTGGTGATCCTCTGCGCGCCCTTCCTCGTCTTCCGGATGTCGTGGCGCGTCATGCTGGTGGCGCTGGTCGTTCTGGTGTTCGCCGGTTTCGCGGCCGCGGAGTTCGGCTGGTACACGCAGGTGAGCCACCGATTGACGGAATACCAGATCGCCAATTCGAGCGCCCACGAACGCTTCGTCTCGCCGGCGACCGCCCTGTTGGACTTCCTGCAGCGACCAGACGCACTCTACAGCGGCCTCGGCGCCGGGCAGATCGACGTCGGACACGGCGAAGCCTGGTGGCCGCTCACCAAAGTGACGGTCGAGTACGGCGTGCTCACCACCATCGCCTTCTACGCCTTCTTCATCTACAGCGTGTTCGGCGAAGGCGGCCATCTGCGGATGGGGTTCGCCCTGTTCCTCTTCTATAATTTCCTCTCGGGCAGTTTCGCCGTGCCGGTCAACGCGCTCACCTGCGTGTTCTTCTGCACCTTGTTCCGCGTGGCCAACCCACCCCAACCGCCCCGACGCGTGAGGCGGCCGACCCCGGGACCGAAGGCCGCTCCGCCAGACGCGGGCGCACCCGAGCCGGGCCCTGAGACCGCCGAACCCATCCTGGACAATCCCCACCCGGTGCCGATCGAGTTGAAATGAAAGTCCTCTATGTAACCAAGGAGTTCCCGTACGGCCTGGGGGAAGAGAATGTCCTGAGCGAGATCCAGGACCATCTCGAATATGGTTGGGAGATCAGGATCGCCCCCCTGTCGAAGCTGCAGCGGCAGCGTACGGACGCGGACAATCTGTTTCCGCTGACCTATGGCGAGCCCCTGCTGTCGGCCAAGGTCCTCGCCGGCGCCCTGGTCACCTTCCTCCGGCGGCCGGTCCGGTCGCTGGGCGCCTTGAGAGAGATTTTCAGGTCCCGCAACCTGAACCTCCTGGTGCGCAATCTGGCGGCCTATCCGAAGGGCCTGTGGCTCGCGGGCCAGGTGATCAAAGAGCGTTTCGACCACATCCATGGCCACTGGCTGGCCGTGCCCGCCACCTACGCCACCGTCGCCGCCTACGTCTCCGACACGCCCTTCAGCATCACCGGCCATCGCTACGACATCGCGCAGAACAACCTGCTGAACTGGAAGGCGCGCGACGCCGACTTCATCCGCTGCATCGACGACATGGGCTGTGGTGAAGTGGCCGCGGTGCTCAAGAAGGACCGCCGCCGCCCCCTGGTGCTCCACGTCGGCGTCAAGGCCGCGCCGGAGACGGCCCCGGTCAGGCCCGGTGTGCTCTCGACCTTGCGGGCGGCGGTCGGTTGCCGCTTCGTCGAGAAGAAGGGCCTGAACTATCTGATCGACGGCGTCGCCGCGGCCAAGCGGCGCGGCGTGCGGGTCGAACTCGATCTGTTCCGGGACGGCCCGCTCGAGGGCGCGCTGCGCGAGCAGGCGCAAACCCTGGGTATCGCCGACCAATGCCGGTTCCGAGGGGCGGTCGAGCACCCTGAGCTGCTGGGCGGGCTGCGACGGGGCGACTTCGACTGCGCGGCGCTGACCAGCGTCATCGCCGCCGATGGAGACAAGGAAGGCGTCCCCGCCTTCCTGATGGAGGCGGCTAGCGCCGGCCTTCCGCTGGTGACCACCCCCAACGGCGGGATCCTGGAGCTCGCCGGCGACGGCTGCGGCATCATTTGTCCCGAACGTGACAGCGAAGCGATCGGCGAGGCCTTCGTGCTGCTGGCGACCGACGAGACCGAACGCCGGCGGCTTGCGACCGCGGCGCGCGAGAGGATGCTGGCCGAGTTCGAGATCAAGACCTGCAATCGCCGTCTGCGGGCCCTGATCACGGGGGAAGAGCGCCCCACGCCGCCGTCCTGGCTGGTCGCCGACGCGCCTGGGCCGTTCGCCGATTCGCGCATCACACGGCGCCCGGCGCCGCCGAAGGCGCCCGCAAATTAAGGTTTTCGTCTCCCAAAGAGACTAGTGAAATGTCAAATCGTCGCTCTTGAAGGTTATGGACCTTTGTCGGATGCGATCCAGCGGCTGGGGCCAGCGGCTGGAGACTGCGCGCTGACGCAAGTCGCGCCGGCAGGATGATCCAGGCGCAGTCAGGATGTGCGTGAGCGGGAATGTCAGGGGCGGCTTGATGCGGGTGTTGGTCACCGGGGGTGCGGGCTACATCGGAAGCCATGTCTGCAAGGCGCTGAGCCAGGCCGGCTTCACCCCCATCACCCTGGACAACTTCTCCACCGGCAATCGCTGGGCGGTCCGCTATGGCCCGCTGGAATACGGGGATCTGTCCGATCCTCTGCGGCTGAGCGAGGTGTTCGCGGCCCAAAAGCCCGGCGCCGTCATCCACTGCGGCGCGGCCTCCCTGGTCGGGGAGTCGATGGCGAACCCGGCGCTCTACTACCGGAACAACGTCATCGGCATGACCCATCTGCTCGAGGCTTGCCGGGCCTTTGGCGTGGAGGCCTTCGTCTTCTCCTCGTCCTGCGCCACCTATGGCGTGCCGGAGACGATCCCGATCGCCGAATCCACGCCGCAAAACCCTGTCAGTCCCTATGGCGCCTCGAAGCTGATGGGCGAACGCATCCTGGCGGACTATGAGATGGCCTACGGCCTGCCGACCGCCGTCCTGCGCTACTTCAACGCCGCGGGGGCGGATGTGGACGGCGAAATCGGCGAGCGCCGGGAGGTCGAAACCCACCTCGTTCCGCTGATGCTCGAGGCCGTCCTGCGGCGCCGGCCCGAGCTCAAGGTGTTCGGGACCGACTATTCCACCCCCGACGGATCGGCGCTCAGGGACTACGTCCACATTTCGGATCTGGCCGACGTGCACGTGGCCGCTCTCCGGCGCCTGCTCGACGGCAAGGGATCGCTGATCAGCAACATCGGCACCGGCACGCCCTATTCGGTGCTGCAGCTGATCGCGGCGGCGCAGGATGTCACCGGGCGTGAGGTGCCGCACGACCTGGGCCCGCGACGGGCGGGCGATGTCCCGCAGCTGTCGGCCGACGCCAGCCACTTCCGCAGCCTGTTCGGCGAAGACGCCTTGGCGCGCTCGACAATCGAACAGATCATCGGCAGCGCCTGGCGCTGGCATCTGTCGCTCCATCAACGCGAACCGGCCTCGACCACGGCGCCTTGAGGCTGGTATGCGCCTATCCACGGCATTTCAGAGGTATCCATGCGCGTAACGATGATCGGCACGGGCTATGTCGGCCTGGTCTCTGGCGCCTGCTTCGCCGACTTCGGCCACGACGTCACCTGCGTGGACAAGGATGCCAGCAAGATCGAGCGCCTGCAGCGCGGCGAGATCCCGATCTATGAGCCGGGGCTGGATGAGCTGGTCGAACGGAACGTCAAAGAGGGCCGGCTGCACCTGACGATGGACGCCGCCGAGGCGATCCGCGGGGCGGACGCGGTGTTCATCGCCGTCGGCACCCCCTCGCGGCGCGGCGACGGCCATGCCGACCTCAGCTATGTCTACGCCGCGGCCGAAGAGGTCGCCGAGCTGATGGAAGGCTTCACCGTCGTGGTGACCAAGTCCACCGTGCCGGTGGGCACCGGCGACGAGGTCGAAGAAATCATCCGCAGGAAACGCCCGGACGCCGATTTCGCGGTCGTGTCCAATCCCGAATTCCTCCGCGAAGGCGCGGCGATCAGCGATTTCAAGCGTCCCGACCGGGTGGTGATCGGGACCGAGGACGAGCGGGCGCGCGAGGTGATGCGCGAGCTCTACCGTCCGCTGAACCTCAACGAGAGCCCGCTGATGTTTGTCGCCCGGCGGACCTCGGAGTTGATCAAGTATGCGGCCAACGCCTTCCTGGCCATGAAGATCACCTACATCAACGAGATCGCCGATCTCTGCGAAGCGGTGGGCGCGGATGTCCAGCAGGTTTCCAGGGGGATCGGGCTCGACAACCGGATCGGGACCAAGTTCCTGCACGCGGGCCCTGGGTACGGCGGATCCTGCTTCCCGAAGGACACGGTGGCCCTCGTCCGCACCGCCCAGGCCTACAAGACGCCCGTCCACCTGATCGAGGCGACGGTGAAGGTGAACGACGAGCGCAAGCTGAAGATGGCGGAAAAGGTCAAGGCGGCGCTGGGCGGGGAGCTGGCGGGCAAGACCGTGGGCGTGCTGGGCCTGACCTTCAAACCCAATACCGACGATATGCGCGAGGCGCCCGCCCTGGCCATCATCCCGGCCCTGCAGGCCGCCGGCGCCGCCGTGAAGGCCTTCGACCCACAGGGCATGACCGAGGCCAGCCATCTGCTGGAGAAGGTGGCCTTCTGCGTCGGCCCCTACGACGTGGCGCAGGATGCCGACGCCCTGGTGATCATCACCGAATGGGACCAGTTCCGCGCCCTGGACCTCAGGCGGATCAAGGCCGCCATGCGCCAGCCGGTGATCGTCGATCTGCGCAACATCTACCGCCCCGACGAGGCGCGCAGCCTCGGCTTCAGCTACTCCAGCATCGGCCGCGCTTAGCAGCGAGCGAAGGAGCGCAGCCGTTTCGCCGCCGCCGCCCGGCCGTCTTAGCGGCGGGTCGGGTTGTAGAAGATGATCTTGCTGCCGTCCGGCTCGAACCCGAACCGGACGCGGCGGAGGAAGTGCAGCGAGTGCTCGATCGCGTCGTGGCGATCCTCCGGCGCATAGAACATCAGGAAGCCGCCCGCGCCGGCCCCGAGGATCTTGCCCCCGGTGGCGCCCGCGCTCTTGCCGAGCCGATACCAGTCGTCGATCTCCGAGGTCGAGATATCGGCTGTCAGCGACTTCTTCAGCTCCCAGTTCTCGTCGAGAATCTCGCCGAAGCTCTCCAGATCGCCCTGATGCAGCCGGACCTTGAGATCATAGGCGAGGGCGACCATCCGCTTCAGGGCGCCCCGCTTGTCCGCGCTGCCCGACACCTGTTCGGACTGCGTCTTCAGCAGGTTCGACGCGCTGCGGACCATGCCCGTGTAGAAGACGATGATCCGGCGCTCGAGCTGCTTGATCGATTCGGGCGGCATGATCACCGGCGTCACCGACACGCGATCGTCCGGATGAAACTCGATCAGGTTGAAGCCGCCATAGGCGGCGGCGTACTGGTCCTGCTTGCCGATCGGCGCGCCGCAGATGTCGATCTCGATCCGGCAGCTTTCCACCGCCATGTCTTCCGGCGAAATGTACCGCCCCTTGTAGGCGCTGATCGCGTTGATGAGGCCGACGGTGAATGAGCTCGACGAGCCCAGGCCGGTACCCCTTGATGGAATGTCGGCGATCGTGGTGATCTCGAACCCGCCGGTGAGATCCATGTGTTTGAAGGTCGCCCGGAACAATTCGTGCTGCACCTGGCTTACGGAGTTCACCTCCTCGGTCATCGCGTAGGCGACGCGGATTCCTTCGTCGAACTTCCGGTTTATATTGACATAAATATACTTATCGATGGCCGTGCTCAGCACGGCTCCGCCAAATTCCCGATAGAATCCAGCGAGATCGCTCCCGCCCCCGACAAAACTCATCCTGAGGGGCGTCCGGCTGATGATCATCGTGCACGATCTGGGTTGGACAGGATGCTGTCGAGGGAGAGGGTATGCGAGGCGGATCGGGCCGACTGCGCCACCAGGGGCGCTTCGTCGGCCATGCGCTGTTCGTAGATCGCCCTCGCGGCGGCCGGATCGGAGCCGCGGGCGATCAGGTCGTCGATGACCCTCTGCGCGCGCCGGCCCTCGTCCGCCTGGACATGGACGCGGTGGATCCGGCGAAAGGTCGCGAATTCCGCGAACAGGGCGGGCACGCCTTCGAACAGGAGGATGTCGTCCTTCGCCAGATCGATCGGCTCTCCGGCGCGCGTCTGCCGTCTGAACCGGTCGTAGAAGGGCGGCGAGAACCGCACGTCGCCGCCGTCGAGCCATGGACCGAGCGCTTCGGTCGCCGCGGCGAGATCGAAGCGTCCGCCGACGCCGGGCCGCCGCTCCGCCTCTGGCCGGATCCATGCGTCGAGCGAAAGCCCCTGGCAACGGAGCCCCCGGGCGTCGAGTTCATGGCGAACGACGCTGGCCAGGGTCGACTTGCCGGACCGCGCGAGGCCGCCGATCAGCACCAGGTCGCCCGGGCCGACGTCGGCGACGAACGCGCCTTGGAGGTGGGCGAGGGACGGATAGCCGGAGACGATGAAATCCACCGCCGATGGAAAATCTCTGACGACCACGTCCGGGACGGCGCTGTACTTGCCGTCCCCGCCCCCCTCGCCGGTCGCCACCAGGATGGAGCGGACGCCGGCGCGGCGCGCGGCCAGGATGTCGGCGGTGCTGTCGCCGACCATCCAGGACCTCGTGAGATCCGCATTCAGCTCGGCGGCGGCGCGCAGGATCAGGCCCGGCGCCGGCTTTCGGCAATCACACGCGATCTTCAGTTCGGGGCGTTCGCCGGGGAAGCCCGCGTCCGGGTGGTGCGGGCAGTGGTAGATGCGGTCCACGAACCCGCCCTGCGCGCCGAGATCGGTCTCCATCCTGGCGTGAATCCGCCGGAGTTCGGCCTCGTCGACATCCCCGCGCGCGATCACCGGCTGGTTGGTGACGACGGCGATGCGATACTCGGCGTCATTCAGGCGCCGCACCGCCGCGCCGACGCCCTCGATCAGCTCGAATTGCTCCGGGCTGCGGATGTAGCCTTTCTGGACGTTGAGCGTCCCATCGCGATCGACGAAGACGCAGCGCTGTTTCGCCGACAGGCTGGCCCGTTCGACCGCACCCTCGCGCAGGTGACGCTCGACCTTATCCAGGCGCTTGGGCGTTCCGAGATCCTTGATGTACTCGAAGCTGCGGTAGCCCTGGAGCCGCACGCCGCGCTCGATCATGCGCGGAAACAGGTCCTTGCCGAAATCCAGCAAGCCGGGAGCGCCGCGCCATGGCTCCAGGGCGGACTTCTCGAGGATGTAGAAGGCGGCGTTGACCTGGTTGGCCAGCCAGGCGCTGTCCGAGTGCGGATAAGGGTGGAAGGCCAGGATCCGATCGTCGCCGTCGAGTTCGACCAGGTCCGAGTCGTGCGGATGGTCGTTCGGATGGAGGAAGAGCGTGCCCTGGGCGCCGGAGCGCCGGTGCGCATCGGCCATCCGGCCAACGTCGATGCTGAACAGCGTGTCGCCGTAGACAACCAGAAACCGGTCCTCCAGGGCGTCCAGGCAGCCGAGCACCGCGCCGGCCGTGCCCCGTGGCTCGCCGTCGTCGACCGTGGCGATATCGCAGCCGAAGTCGCCGTTCTCCGCCAGGAAGGCCTCGATCTGGTCCGCCGCATGGTTCACCAGGACCAGGAATTTGGTCACGCCCTGAGGGCGCAGCGTCTCGATCTGCCGCTGCAGCAGAGGAACGCCGTCGACGTCCACGAGCGGCTTCGGCCGCCCCTGCAGGCGCTCGGCGAGCCTGGTGCCCTTTCCGCCCGCCAGAATGACGGCCTGCATCAGTCGAAGCCTTCTTGGCGGGCGATTTCATCGACCGCCCTCAAGACCGCCGCCTGTGAATCGAGCCGGGGCTCCCACCCCATGCCGCTGAGGCGGCCGGTGTCGTAGTTGAACCGGGGAACGTCGCCGACCCAACCCCGGTCGCCCTCGCCAAAGGCGATCTCGGCCTTCGGGGAGACCCTGTCGCGAACCGCCTCGGCGATGAATCTCACCGACACGCCGACGTCACGCGGCCCGATGTTGACCACGTTGTAGCGCCCCGTCGCATCGCGCTCGATGAACAGCATGGCGTCCACCAGGTCGTCGACATGCAGGTAGGGCTTGCGCTGGCTGCCGTTGCCAAGGACCTCGAGCCGCGAAGGCGTCGATCTGAGCTTTCGAACGAAGTCGACGATCACGCCGTGGGTCGCGGGCGCTCCGATCACATTGGGGAAGCGGAAGATATTGGCCCTCGGAAGGAAGGCCTCCACCGCCGCGCGGATCTGCGCCTCGGACGCGAGCTTCATCGCGCCATAGTTGGATATGGGCTCGAGCGGCCCGATGGCCTCATGCGCGGGGACATCACCGAGGTCGCCATAGATGGCGGAGCTCGACGCGAAATTGAACGACGCGATCTTGTATTCCCGGGCGATCCGCAGGAGCTCGAACGTCGTCAGAAAGGTATCGCGCAGATCGATATGCGGGTCTTCTATCCCGGCCGGTATGTCGGAGTTGGCGGCCATGTGCCAGATGTGCACATCCTCTTCGCCCTTGCAGCATCCGTCGAGCGCCCGCTGCATCGCAGCATGGGATGAGCAGTCCAGTTCGTGGAATTCAAAATCGCCGCGGCCTTCGAACTCCGCAACAAATTCACGCTTCCCGCGAACAAGATTGTCGACGGCGACAACTCTTCGGCCAGAATCGAGCAGGCGGCGAATGAGGGTCTTAGATATAAAACCCGCCCCACCTGCTACAATACAGACTTGATTTCCCAAGACATGATACTCCGGCAGGGTACTACGGTGTAATTTTTCGCTGCTCAATAGCGAGATTTTAAACCTCAGTCAATTAAACCTAGATGAACACACGCTGACCAATCCGCTTGCCGGCGGACCCGCGACATTGAACAAGAAGGAAACAATCAAGCCTGATAGGGCCGCCCGAGTCCCGCCGCGCATCGGATCGGAGGCCGGCTGAACGGATGGCGCGCCGCGCAGCGGCCGCCAGGGCGATCGACGCGAACGAGGGCCGGCAAGCGTCCCACTGTGCATAGTCGCGACCTTTGAGTTCGGCGCTGCACAAATGATTCAGTTATATTAGAACAGTAAACCACAGCGTCGGCCAATGCGCGGTGTTGCGGCGTTGCGGCGAGACATCCTCCACCCGAAGGAAGGGCCCCATGCCTGAAGATCCACGCCACAGGAATGAGACGTTCGATCGGAGTTCCATCGGCGCCTACCTGACAAGCTACGCAGACCGGCTTCGCGAAGCGCTCGACACGGTCGACACGAACGCCCTGCAACAAGCCCTGGAAATCGTCGAGGCGGCGGCGATCGATGGCCGCCACATCTATACCCTCGGCAACGGCGGCTCGGCCGCCATCGCCGACCATCTGTGCTGTGACTGGACAAAAGGCACGCACCACGAAAATCATCCTTCTCTGAAGACGCATTCGATGACGGCGAACGGGGCGCTCTATTCGGCGATCGCGAATGATTTCGGCTTCGAGCAGGTGTTCTCCACCCAGGTCGAATTCTTCGGCGAAGCCGGAGACGTTCTTCTCGCGATTTCCTCATCGGGGAACAGCCCGAACGTCCTCGCGGCCGTCACGGCGGCGCACACGCGCAAGATGAAGACCATTGGATTTTCAGGATTTACCGGCGGCCGGTTGAATACGGAGGCCCAGGTCTCGCTCTATGTCGCCGCCAACAACTACGGCATCGTGGAAGATGCGCACCAAACCCTGATGCACGTGATCGCCCAATACATCGCGTCAAAACGGGATCAACGTTAGTCGTGGGCGCGAAATCCGGACATGGGCCGCGATCGACGCGCGGACGCGCGCCACGCCCAACAGATCGGCAGACGCCGCCCAACGGCGGCCGGCCTCCCTATTTGCCTTCGCACGCCGACTGTGGTCGGGTATGTTGCGGTGCAGAACCGGGGTCGGGGCGGGATGGGCGCGGCGCCTAACTTGCAATTGGATCGTTGAAGGACACCGATAACCTATGAGGGCCCGATGATGGCGACTTCGGGAATTGATGTGATCGAGCCGTATTCAACCCCTGTCTCCGCTCCGGGCCAGGCCGGTCGCGCGTCCGCGCGGCGCGCGGGCGATTGGAAAGCCGTGGTGCGGCGCACCGCCGATCTCGTCATCGCGACCGTGGCCATCGTCGCCCTCGCGCCCTTGCTGCTGACCACTGCGCTCATCGTCTGGCTGCAGGACGGCGGCCCGGCCTTCTTCGGCCACCGCCGCGTCGGCGAAGGCGGCAAGACGTTCAAGTGCTGGAAGTTCCGATCGATGGTCGTCAACTCGCAGGAGCGCCTGGCCGAATATCTGAGCGCCAACCCGGCGGCCGCGAAGGAGTGGGCCCAGTACCACAAGCTCAAGGACGATCCGCGCATCACCGCGCTCGGGCGCTTCCTGCGCAAGTCGAGTGTCGACGAACTGCCGCAGCTGTTCAATGTCCTGGTCGGCGAAATGAGCATCGTTGGACCACGCCCGATCGTCGATGCCGAGTGCGCGAAATACCGGCATTATATTTCAGAATACTATTCGGTTCGCCCCGGCATCACGGGCCTCTGGCAGGTCTGCGGCCGCAACGACGTCTCCTATCGTCGGCGGGTTGCGATCGACGTGACCTATGTGCGCGAAAGAAGCCTGCTGCTTGATTTCAAGATCTTGCTGATGACCGTGCCGGCCATTCTGACGAGCAAAGGCACTTACTGACGAGAAAAAGCGGCCCCTGAGGCCGCAGCTTGGCGACACCGCGCTCGCGTCGCTTTCTAACGCATCACGGTCGATCCGCGACCGACGCGCCAGTGCTGAACTGAACCATGCGACTCGGGGGAGCGGCATCGTGGATACGGACAATCCGACGGGGGAGAAGATCCTTCCGGCTGTGGCGACCCTCTTTCCCCAGCGGCGAGTGGTCAGCTTCAGCAACCGCGAGGACTTCTTCGTCTTCTTCTCCATCGTCGCCGAGCTGGTCGAACCGGACTTCACCGTCCTGGACCTGGGCGCCGGCCGCGGCCGCACCGCCGAATTCGGCGGGCGCCACAAACGCTGGCTGGGGACGCTGAAGGGACGTTGCGCCAAGCTGATCGGCATGGACGTCGACCCGGTGGTGCTGAAGAACCCGTACGTCGATGAAGCCCATCTGATCGGGCCCGACGGACGGCTGCCGGTTGCGGACGCCAGCATCGACCTGATCTACAGCTTCGTGACCATCGAACACGTGGATCAGCCCGAGGCGTTCGCAGCCGAGGTGGAGCGTGTGCTCAAGCCCGGCGGTTGGTTCTGCGCCTGGACTCCGAACAAATGGGGCTACATCGCCGTCGGCGCGCGCATGGTCCCCAACAGGCTGCATGTGAGGC
>Ga0302311_10006434_pt1 | contig 12149 bp, 10 predicted proteins | sample III_Palsa_N1_3_FD_200449 | JGI IMG/M metagenome (GOLD analysis project Ga0302311, IMG submission 200449) | Peat permafrost microbial communities from Stordalen Mire near Abisko, Sweden - III_Palsa_N1_3 | ecosystem: Environmental > Terrestrial > Soil > Palsa > Peat permafrost | place: Sweden...
GTACGCATCGTCGTTATCAGGAGCAAGAGAAATTGCACGTTGATATTGCGTTTTGGCAGCATCGATCTCGCCCAGAGACTGAAGCGCAGTGCCGTAGTTCGTGACAGTCTTCACATCATCGGGCTTAAGTTCAAGCGCCTTCTCAAACATTTTGGAGGCTTCATCCGCACTTCCGAGGTTGAGGTATACATTCCCGAGACCCGCGATTGCGGGTTCGTAGTTCGGCTGTAGATCGATTGCCGATTTGTATTCCGGTCTCGCTTGGGCAAACTCTCTGCGCTCTTCCAGAACCGCTCCCAGGTTGTAATGCAGCTTGGGGCTGCGAGGATCGGCCTGCAGAGAATGCGCATAAAGCTGCGCCGCATCCGACCAATCCGAAATTCGCGTCTCCAGTCGATACACTCCCCACAACAGCCACGTCGCAAGCAATCCGTAAATAAGCGGCCGCCAGCGCCCTCGGGACTCTTCGGCGATGAGAACAACGGTTAAGGCTAAGCCCGCTGACGCAAAATAGGTATAGCGCTCAGCCATGCCTTGATAGATAGGTACGATCCCGCAGAACGGCAACAGCCCGATCACGATCCAGGCAAAACCAATCAGCAACCTCGGATTCTTGCGCCGCATAACGAGCACTCCCGAGAAGGCTAGCGCCAGGCACAGCCATGCTGCCAGTGCATGTCCAGACCAGCCTGCCGGCGGCGTGTCAGTCGATCGTTCCATGCTCATGTTGACAGGAAGAACCATCCAGCCGAGATATTTCCAGAAGAATAGTCCAAAGGGAACCACCGTACCTTTGGCTGCGACCACGGTTGCGGACGCTGCATGTCTTAGCCAAAAGTAAAGCAGCGTCGTGACGACAGAGACGCTATTGAGCATGATGGCTGCTCTACTCTTGACTTGATGCTTTGCAATGATGAGCAGAAGCGTAAGAGCAACAATGAGCACCCCTTCTTCATGGGAAAGTAACGCACAGCCTGCAGCCAGGCAAAAGCCAACAAGGTATTTCACCCTGGGGCGAGACAGATACTGATCCGCAAGCAGCATTCCAAGCAGGAGAAAACACGCGGCCAGGCAATAAGGACGACCCGAGATCCATGCAACTGCCTCACAGTTAATTGGAAGGGATAGCCAAAGCAGGGAGGTAAATGCTGAAGATAAAGAAGAAATCTGCAGCCGCCTCAAGAGAAGAAAGAGAAATAACCCACTCATCCAATGCAACAGCAAATTGGTCAGATGAAAGGCTACCGGGTTGAGTCCCCAGAGCTTTTTATCCATTGCCAAACTCAGCCAGAAGATTGGACGGTAGAAGGATTCTCCACTGCCATGAAGGTCCGACGAAAACGATACGCTGGTTCGAAAATACTTGAGCGCGCCGCTTGAAGAAGATAGAGCTGGATTCTGTGCAATCTGCGGCACGTCGTCATAGGATGAAAAACCTCCCACGATCGCGTGACCATAGAGAAGGATGATCCAGAGCAGACTGGCGAGTACATAGGCCATGACTGGCCGCGACCTGCACCATTCGGTTACCCGCACATAGAATCTTGTGTTCATCGACTACTACTTGGACGCAAGACGAGAAGCTTTTGTTGAGCTCGCATATTTGGAGACGGGATTGAATCGCGGACGTGACACGAAGCTCGTTTAGGGCGCTACGGTGAAGTCGGCGACCTCGGGGGTTTGGGCACTGTTGCCGCCGGCGTAGGCCTTGAACGTGCCCGGATCGATCTTCCAGTTGTGGCTGTCGACGTTCCAGTAGGAGAGGTCGCGCGGAGTGAGCTTGAACTGCACACGCTGCGTGGCGCCAGGCGCGAGGCTCACGCGCTCGAAACCCTTCAACTCCTTGGCCGGGCGCTTGACCTTTGCGGAAGGATCGCCGACATAAAGCTGCACGACGTCCGAGCCCGCGCGCTTGCCAGTGTTGGTTACATCGACCGAGACATTGACCGTAGCAGTATCTCCCTTGCCTTCGACGGTGGCCTTAATGTGGCTGTAGCGGAAGGTTGTGTAGGTGAGACCGAAGCCGAAGGGAAAGAGCGGCTGCTGTTCGGGAGTGAGTTGCTCGCTGGTGTAGTAGCGATAGCCGTTGAAGAGGCCCTCGCTGTAATTGACGGTGATGATGTCCTCAGGATTCCTGGGCATCGCGGCGGGATAGTAGGTGTCGTGCACGGGATCGGTAGCCCAGGAGCGATCGAAGCTGAAAGGCAGGCGACCCTCAGGCGAGCGCTCTCCAAATAGAACTTCCGCGAGAGCCGTACCACCGGCCTGGCCGGGATAGTAGTTGTGCAGCACCGCCGGGACCTTGTCGATCCAGGGCACCGTGTCGACAGCGCCGCCCGCAGTGATCACGACGATCGTGTGCTTGTTGACCGCAGTGACAGCGCGAATGAGCGCGTCCTGTCCCCATGGAAGCTCGAAGGTACGATCAAACCCTTCGCTTTCGGTGGGGCCGCTGAAGCCTACGCTGAGGACAACCGCATCCGCAGACGCAGCGATCTTGAGCGTGCCGGCGTCAATCAGGTCATGCTCGGCTCGAATACCAAACGCGATGCTCTGGCCCGCGGAGAAAGGATGATAGACGAGGGTAAAGTGGATAGGCTGACCGGCGTGCAGCGTCAGTGTGCCAGTCTTGGGTGCGTGGCCTTCACGATGCGGCTGGTCGAGCAACTGCTTGCCATCAACCTGAAGTTCAAACCGATCTTCGCCAGGCGCCGCCGCGACAAAGAGATACGGCCCATCCTCCTTGGGCGTGTAAACGCCGGTGTAGCGCACGGTCTGCGGAGTCTTGGCGGGCGGCCTGAACATCTCTCCGGTCCAATTTGCGATGCGATGCGGCGAGCTGACGACAGACTTGCCCTTAGCCTCGTCTCCCTCGAAGACCTCCTCTTTGAGCTCCGTAAACTCGGTGTGGAAGAAGATGTCCTGGATGGACGGAATGCCGCGCGCGTAGAGCACATTCACTTTGCCGGCGAGCGAATTGCTGAGGCCATTGAGAATGCTGACCGCCTGGAAGGGCTCGACCGTAGAGCTGCCGCCGCCACCTGATACAGCCGGCGAGGCGTCAGGGCCGATGACCGCGATGGTGTGGATATGCGCGGCGTTGAGCGGGAGCAGGTCGCCCTCATTCTTCAGCAGCGTGAGACTCTCGCGTGCGCCTTCGAGCGAGACCTGCGCGCCGTGCTGATTGTCCTGCGAGATGTTGGTGTCGAGCTGCGCGCGATCGAGGAAGCCAAACATCAGAGTGACGCGAAGCAGGCGCCGCACCTTGTCGTCGAGCGTCGCTTCCGAGACGGCGCCGCTCTTGAGTGCCGCGCTGATGGTGTCCGCCGTCATAAGCTTCGCGTAGGGCATCTCCAGGTCGAGCCCGCCGTTGGCAGCCGCAACCCCGTCATAGGTCGCGTCCCAGTCGGACATGAGCACGCCGTTGAAGCCCCAATCCTTTTTGAGGATGTCGATATTCAGAACCTTGCTCTGTGTGGAATGCTCGCCGTTCACCAGGTTGTAGCTATCCATCACGGCGCAGACGTGGGCCTGCTGCACGGCGGCCTGAAAGGCCGGAAGGTAGAGCTCGCGGAGGGTGCGCTCGTCGACCACGCTATTGATGTTGTGGCGATCGTACTCCGAGTTGTTGGCGGCATAGTGCTTCACCGTGGCGCAGACGCCCTGGCTCTGCACGCCGTCGATGTACCCGACGTCCATGTGCGCAGCGAGGTACGGATCTTCACCGAAGTACTCGAAGTTGCGACCGTTCATAGGAGCGCGGTAGATGTTGACGCCGGGGGCGAGGAGGAAGTGGACGCCGCGAGCACGAGCGTCCTGGCCAAGCGCAACACCCTCGCGCTCGGCGAGCTTCGGATCCCATGTAGCCGCGAGCGCAACGCCTGCGGGATATGCAGTAGAAGGTCCCCAGGTGCGGACGCCAAGCGGTCCATCAGACATTTTAAGCTGGGGCAGACCGATGCTCGGCGCTGCGAACGTGTAGAAATTCTCGGTGCCGCCGATGAGTTGAATTTTTTCTGCGGTGGTGAGCTTGCCGAGCATCACGTCGATGCGCTGTTCGATCGCTGGACTGTCCGGGACGAGAGCCTGCGCGAAACTAATGGGGGCGAGCGAAAGGGCGAGGACGGCGGCGGAGCACAGCGAAAGCCTACGGGTCATGGGACAACTTTCCAGGGGTGTTGCGAAGTTGGCGACGAGGGGATGCGTTCGCCGGCATCGAAGAAAAGCCTACATCAAGGTTGAAGATTTTGCGCGAGACACAGCTCCCAGCGAAAGGCCTCTTGGGAAGCGCGTTGCTGTGGCGGAGCGTCGGGATCAGAGTAGGCTGAGGATGGCGTGCGGGGGAACCGCAGATGATCTTTGAGGATCGCGTGGACGCGGGGCAACGGTTGGCGAAGCGGCTGGACAGCTATGCGCTTCGAGCAGACGTGGTGGTGCTTGGAGTCCCGCGGGGTGGAGTGGTAGTCGCGTTTGAAGTCGCCGCGGCGCTGGGTGCTCCGCTGGATGTATTTCTTTCGCGAAAGCTCGGCGTCCCAGGACAGACTGAGCTCGCGTTCGGTGCTGTGTCAGCAAGCGGTGGACGCTATCTCGATGAATACATACTGCGCACCGCAGCAATCTCGGCCGAGCAAGTGGAGTGGATCACAGCGGAGGTGCGCAAGGAGCTGGACCGGCGAGCCAGCGTGTATCGCGGAGACCGGCCGCCGCTGGATGTTGCGGGTAAGACCGTCATCCTTGTCGACGACGGCGTAGCGACGGGAGCCAGCGTGTATGCCGCCATCCAGGCGCTGAGGCAGATGCAACCCGCGCGCCTGGTGCTGGCCGTGCCGGTAGCGCCGGCGTCGGCCTGGGCGTGGCTCCGGACAGTGGTGGATGAGATCGTGTGCCCGGATCTGCCCGAGCGGTTTGTCGCGGTCGGAGAGTTCTACCGGGACTTTGCCCAGGTGGAGGATGCAGAGGTCGTTCGCCTTCTCGAGCGCGCCGAGGCGGAACAAAAAAACGGCCGGGCGGGTTGCTAGGCAACGCGACCGGCCGTGCTTGGCTTCATGAGCTTCGATATGACAGTTCGGCTACTTCGCGGCAGCGCGCGCACCGGCTGCCTTGGCGTCGGCCTCCGTCATGAACTTGCCGTTCTTCGTGGTGCCATACTCCTTGTCACCCGAGCCATGGTAGACCTTGGTGTTGAGGTTCACCCACACCAGCCCCTTAGACTTCGCTGAAGCGATATCGCTGGAGTTCACCGGGGTTGGCGCAGCTTTAGGTGCTGCCTTGGCCGCCGGAAGTGCTGCAGGCGAGCCCTTGGAATAGGGCGCCATCGCAGCCGGCGTCCCGCTCTTGGCCGCCATCGTTGGTGCGGGCGTCGGGGTCGGCTTCGGCGCCGGCGTTGGCGCGGGCGCTGGAGTCGCAGCGGCTGCCTTGGCCGCGGCCTTCTTCTCTGCCTTGGTTTCCGTGGCAGTCGTGGTTGGCTTGGTCGTTGTGCTCGTCGCCGTGGTTGGCGCCGCTGCCTTCGCAGCCGGAAGTGCCGCAGGTTTGCCCTTGGAATACGGCGCCATAGCCGGAGGCGGGGCACTCTTGGCCGCTTTCGTCGGTGCCGGCGTAGGCGCGGGTTTCGTCGCAGTGGTCGAAGTCGCCGCCGCTTCCTTGGCCGCCTTAGCCGCAGCTTTCTTCTGCGCCTTGGTTTCCGTGGTGGTCGAAGTGGTGGTCGAAGCAGGTGTGGTGGTCTGCGCCATCAATGGCTGTACGAAGGCGAGGCTGGCCGAAAGCAATGAGCCAAGAGTAACGATCTTGATGAGGTTGGTCTTCATAGTGAAGGAAGCTCCTTAGTTTTTTTTGTGAGGACGAGATCACCGAACCCAGCGTTCGGCGACGAGGATTGATGCCCTGTGGCTACTTGCCCTGGCCCGCGATCACCAGCTTGCTGATCTTGTTGTACGTCGCAGCCGGAACGATGCCCTTGGTCTTGAGCTGAGTCTTATTGGCATACGGCCGGCCGGCGATGATCTTCGACGCGTACGTGTCGCCGACACCGGGAAGCGCCTTCAACTGGGCAGCGGAAGCCGTGTTGAGATCTACCAACCCCATGGAGGCTGCAGAAGAAGGCGGGGTTCCTGACTTAGACTGCTGGGCGACAGCGGGTAGAACAGCAAACAGCGCCGAGGAGGCCAGGATAAGAAGTGAAGAAGTGAGGCGATTCAATTTCATGCGTGTCTCCAAAAATGATGGCAACCGGACCCTTTCGAATCCGGTGGTAGAGGTTGAGCACAAACGCCGAACAACTCTGCGGAAAGGCGGCATCCGTACAGGAAGAGCGACGGCGGATTAACTCTTCTTGCCGAAGAAGCTGGTGGCTTCGCCGATCAGGCTGCCAATGCCGCCTGAGCTGGCAGGCTGGCCTGCCGCCGCTGCTTCGGGAGCCGCGCACCCAATGGCGGAGCTGAGCATTCCCTGGAACTCCGGCGGAACGCAGGACATAACGTGCGAAACAACGACCTGTTCAACTTCCACGGCCTTATCGGGGCTGAGACCGGTTTTCTGTACCAACAAATCGGTGATGGCGCTCATGGCAGTTCTCCTTTACTTACTCAGCGTTCGGTTGGTCCTGCGTTTCTTGCGGATTGGAGGAAGGAACGCTTCCCCCACCAGGTGGAGACAAACTTTGTACGCGCTTTGAACAGTGATCGCTGGACAGTCTCGGGAAGGTCTCGGAGGGAGGAAGCCGGCCGGGTAGAGCGATCGACGAACCCTCCTGCGCGTGCCCGTTGTGGGCCTGACTACTGACGGCTCGGTAGAGAATCCTTGTAACTCTTCGTGCTCTGAGACAGGACTAACGGTGCTTCTACGCCTTCGTTGGGAGACCGCAACAGTATTCTCCACTGAGCGCAATTCGTCAAACCAAATTACGGCTAACAGCAGCAGGCTGTGGCGGGTAGCGCTCGGCTTTGAGGCGATCGAACACGCTTGCCAGCTTGACGACGCCGCGCTGAATTTCCTTCTCGTGCACAGCCGCAAACCCGATTTGCAGCGCCTCGGGGATGGTGGCGGTGTGGCAGTACCGGCTGAGAGGGACGATGTCGATGTCCACTAACGCCGCGCTCTGCGCAACCATCTCGGCCGTAATGCCCTGGTTGGCCAGGCTGCTCTGAAAACGCCCGATGGTCTGCAGGCCCGCTTCGATCGTGGCGATCTCCAGATACTCGGCGAGGTACTGCTGTGCCGACGCGAGCAGAATCGAATAGCGCTCCTGGTAAATCTTGCGCATCCGACGCAGATGCCGGCCCAGGTGTCCCTCCTCGATAAAGTCGCAAAGCACCGCCTGGTCAAGCAGCGATTGATGGCGCGTCGTCATTGCCTTGGTGCACGCGAAGACCTCGATCAGATTGCGCGGAACCACTAAATAGCCCAGCCGCAACGATGGGAACATCACCTTGTTGAAGCTGCCGCAGAAGATGACCTTGCCGCCATGATCGAGCCCCTGCATGGCAGGAATCGGGCGGCCGGAAAAGCGGAACTCGCTGTCGTAATCGTCTTCGAAGATCGGAGTGCCGTACTTGTTCGCCCACGCAAGCAGCTGCAAACGGCGCTGCAGACCCATCGTCATGCCCACCGGATATTGGTGGCCGGGCGTAACGTAAACGAACCGGCAGCTGCGGAAGTCAGCTTCCTTCGGTGCCGCGCCATCAGCGTCCAGCCGCATGGAGACGATGCGCGCGCCGATAGCGCCAAAGACCGCGTACGCGCCCTGGTAGCCTGGATCTTCAACCAGCGCCTTGTCACCAGGGTTGAGCAGCAGCCGCGCGGCGAGATCGAGCCCCTCCTGCACGCCTGAGACGACGATGACCTGCTCGGGCGCACACTGAATTCCGCGCGAGGCGTGTGCGTAATCGGCGATCGCCTGCCGCAGCGGAAAATACCCTTGAGCCTCGCAGCCCAGCAGATCGCGCGTAGTCGCCGATCGAAGTCGCCGGCCCGTCAGCTGCGCCCACAGCGTCGTCGGAAAGAGATCAAGCGCCGGAAGGTTGGTGCGGAACGCGCTGTTCTCCGGCCTCACCTGCAGCGTGAACGGACGCACGCGCGTGGCGAAGGCGGAGAGATGCGGCCCAGCGGGCGCCGTGGCGCTGAGTTCCTGGTCGGCCACCTGCTGCGAGGGGAGAAGATGCTCGGGAAGGATCTGCGAGACATAAGTCCCAGAGCCGCGTCGGCCTTCGAGATAGCCCTCAGCCCGCAGCTCGTCGAGCGCCGCGAGAATGGTGCCCCGCGAAAGCTGGTACTGGCGAGCCAGCTCCCGGCTCGCTGGCAGCTTCGAACCCGGCATGATCCGGCCATTCAGAATTTCGGTCCGCAGCGCGTTGCGCAGCCAGTGAAATGACGGCACGTCTTCGGGACGCGGGGGCAGAACGAGTTCAAAGCTCGAGGAACGTCGCGTCATAGACCCCTCCTGCGCTCAGCCTGGAATTAGCCCTCCCCATGCCCTGGAAAGGGTTAGGCCCAAAGTGGTCTGGTGAATTTTCCGAAAGTGGGCCTATCCAGCCGAACCAATTGGGATCATGCTAATCCGTGATCCCATTTCGGTCTAGAGTGCGCGTTGGGATTGCGGGTCAAACGTTGGCATCGATTGGGAGGTACCTATGAAGTTGACTACGATGAGCTTGGTTACTTGCACAGGAGTGGTCGGCCTGGTCTTCGCGTGCGGCACGCTTGCACCCGGCGCCATGGCGCAGACCCACAACGCGTTAAACTTCGGACACGTGGATCAGCAGTCGCCCTCGACGAACGCTGAACCCACCACGGTGACGCCGGAGTTGCTGGCAGACATGATGGTAGTGCATGGGCACTACGCAGAAGCCATTGAGGCGTATAGGAAGATTCATCCACAGAACGCCGAGATCTACAACAAGATCGGCATTGCGTATCAGCGCATGGCCAAGGATCAGGAAGCGATTGAAAACTACGCCCAGGCCACGAAGTTGGATCGCAAGTTTGCCGCACCCTACAACAATCTGGGAACCGTCTACTTCCACGAGAACGACAACAGGCGCGCGACCCAGCTGTATAAGAAGTCGATCAAGCTGGACGCCGCCACCGCCCCGTTCTGGAGCAACCTGGGTGCCGTCTACATGGCGGAACACCAATACAGCAACGGTGCCGAAGCCTACGAGAAGGCGTTCTTACTGGATCCGGACATCTTCCAGGAGATCGCGCTCAACGGCATAGCGCAGAATGAATCGCCCGCGGAGTTGGCCAAGATCTACCTCACGTTTGCGGAAATTTATGCGCACGCGGGGATGAAGGTGCAAGCAATTCTGTACCTCCACAAGGCGATCGACGAAGGATTCAGTGACCGGAAGCAGCTGCAGGATGATCAACAGCTTGCCTCGCTGCACGGGAATCCCGAGTTTGACGCGCTGCTGACCCCCAGTCAGAAGATGATGACCCCCACCGATAAACCCTAGCGCGGGAATATCGGAAGGAGGATATGCCCTGTGCGCGGTACTAGATCTGCGCACAGGGCATTCTTGCGCATGGGTAACTAGTTGGTTAACACCCCCGGGAGCGACGGCTGGAAAATCTTTGGGGCCCCTCAAGTGTGGGGTAGCCTGAATCTTGTACCCTGTTTTCAGGGGACGATTTTATGACGCCACGCATTGCGATTCCGGTGCCAACCTCGACCGATGTGGCCTATAACCAGCGCTCGTGGCCGAGCTACGCGAAGGCGATCGCGCTTTCCGGCGGAGAGCCTGTAGCGATTCCGCTCAACCTGCCAACGCTTATGCTGGGGGAGTTAATTGCCAGCTGCGAAGGCGTGCTGTTGCCAGGCAGTCCGGCAGACGTCGACCCAGCGCTCTATGGGGCAGACCGGGATCCCGCCACAGCGGCGGCCGATCCGGCTCGCGAGGCAGTCGACTACCTGCTCTTGGACGACGCCGAAAAACACGGAAAGCCAGTCCTGGGGATTTGTTTTGGAGTGCAATCGTTGAACGTATGGCGCGGCGGGTCGCTCGTGCAGGACCTGACGCCGCTCCCGGTGAATCATAGCGCGGGCAGCAAGGTGGCCATCGCGCACACCGCTCTCGTGTCCAAGGACAGCGTGCTCGCCTCGTTACTCACGGACGAAGAAGCGCCAGAGATAGCCGGGTTTTTGAGGCTGCCCATCAATACGAGCCATCACCAGTCGGTCGCGGCGCCAGGAACAGGCCTGCGGATCGTGGCGCGTTCCCCGGAAGACGGCGTGATCGAGGCAGTGGAATTGGACGCCGACGATTCAGTGTTCCACGTGGAACATCCACCCGCCAAACAGTTTCTGCTTGGAGTCCAATGGCATCCAGAGCGCAGCTTCGAGATCAGCGCGGCCAGCCGAGCGCTGTTTAGAAAACTGGTCGACGAGGCCCAGCGAGTTGCAGAGTCTCAGACTGGTTCCGCGCACACCGAAAGCCTGGCACGGTAGCCACGGTGGCAGCCACCCTTTCGGAAACCCAGATCTCTGAGCTGGTAGGACCGTACATCGCAGGGGCCCCTGTGCCGCCGGGCATCTATGGTCAGCTTTCCGTCTACCTTGACTTGCTCGTAAAGTGGAACGCGCGAACCAACCTCACCGCCATCAGAGACCCCGAGGAAATGGTCCGGCGGCACTTTGGGGAAAGCCTGCTTGCAGGCGTCCAGGTGCGCTCGCGGGTCGCAAAGGACGCGAGCCTGCTCGATTTTGGCTCGGGAGCGGGGTTTCCCGGCCTCCCAATCCAGATGCTGCTACCCGAATTACGTGTCACCCTGGCAGAATCACAGGGAAAGAAGGCGTCGTTCCTGCGCGAAGTAGTCCGGACACTCGGCCTTATCACCGAAGTCTGGGCCGGACGCGTAGAAGCGATGCCGGAAGTCGCCGGGGCGCCAAGGCGGTTCGAAGTCGTGACGCTGCGGGCCGTAGACAATATGGAGCAGGCGCTGCTCGAGGCTCGGAGGCGAGTGAAGCCGAACGGCTGGATGGTTACTCTGACCACGGACCCAGCGGAAGCCAGCGAGAGCGTTCGGCTGCCAGGAGACGGGCCAGGCTGGGTCACAATGCACAAGATTGAGTAGCAGACGGCTAACGCACAGGTTCCTCATGCGTTGCACAGCATTTCAACTGGATGTTCCACGTGGAACATCGGTTGCAACGTTCCACGTGGAACATTCCGATAGCGCCTTCTGCTAGGCTTGGGATCGTCACCTCATGCCCGAATCGACCGAACCACAGAACCCGCCCCCTCCGCAGAGCCCCAGGCCCCAGAGTAAGGTCATCGCAATCGTCAACCAGAAGGGTGGCGTCGGTAAAACTACGACCGCCATCAACCTCGCGGCAGCCGTTGCACTCGAAGGCGTCCCGGTCCTTCTCCTGGACGTCGATCCCCAGGCAAACACCACCGGAGGCCTCGGCTTCTCGCGCGACGAAGAACGCCTCTCCGTCTACGACCTCTTGCTGGGAAATGCCACGGCCAGCGAGGTCATCGTCCCGACAGACGTGGCAAATCTGTCGCTGATCCCCGGCACAAAGAACATGATTGGCGCCAATGTCGAGCTCGTGAGCGTGGAGCGCCGCGAACATCGCCTGCGCGAGGCCCTCGAGCCAGCACGCAACGACTATCCCTTTATCTTCCTGGATTGCCCCCCGGCACTCGATCTCCTCACCCTCAACTCCCTCGTCGCAGCCGACACCCTCCTCGTGCCCATGCAGGCCGAATACTTCGCCCTCGAAGGCATCTCCGAGCTAATGGCGACCCTCGACCGCGTGTCCGCCAGCTTCAACCCCGAGCTTTCGATCGAGGGCGTCCTGCTGACCATGTTCGACGACCGCACCAACCTCTCCCAGCAGGTGCGTGACAACCTGCAAAACTTCTTTGAGGACAAGCTGTTTAAGACGACCATTCCGCGCAATATCCGGCTGGCCGAAGCCCCCAGCCACGGTAAACCGGTCGCATTGTACGATCCGCGCTCGCGTGGTGCCGAGGCCTATCGAAATCTCGCGCTTGAGCTGCTCGAGCGCAACGGGATGAAAACATCGAAGAAGCCGGGGCCAAAGCCAAGCTTCCCGGTCCTCGAGAGTATTGGCGAGTCAAAGGGAATCTGGCCGTTTCGGAAGTAGCCGTCCCTCGCATCTCGACTTTTAAGCAGCATAGGTTGGG
>Ga0302311_10006435_pt1 | contig 12146 bp, 2 predicted proteins | sample III_Palsa_N1_3_FD_200449 | JGI IMG/M metagenome (GOLD analysis project Ga0302311, IMG submission 200449) | Peat permafrost microbial communities from Stordalen Mire near Abisko, Sweden - III_Palsa_N1_3 | ecosystem: Environmental > Terrestrial > Soil > Palsa > Peat permafrost | place: Sweden...
TGGGCGCAGCGCACTAGGTCGTGGTTGAGCGCGTAGGCCGGTGTCGGCTCACTGCCGGGAAGGGTCGCGCCGTCGAGGAGCCCCACGGTGGTCATGACGCTGGCATGGGCGGCGCGAGTGACGGCTGCTGCAAGGGGCCCGGTGATGGTGTTGGCCAGTGCGTGCAGCTCGGTGGAGGCGTCCTGGGTCTGCGCGTGGACTGTGTCGCGTAGCGTTGCCAGGGGGCTGCTCAGCATGGGGCCACTGGCAGAGGTGCGGGTGGCCAGGAGCCACGCGTTGACGATGTCGAGTGACTCGGCAGCGTACTGCAGGATGCGCTGGCGTGCGGCTCCCTGCAGAACGGCACTGCCGTTGCGGAGCCGGTCGTCGATCTCCTTGAGGGACTTCTTTAAGCACGGGGGGGTGAGTTTGCGCAGTTGGTGGGCCACGTGGTCGGCACGTGTGCGCTGGTCCTGTGCGGCGGCTGTCAGTAGTGACCCGATCAGGCCCTCGGGGTCCCACCAGGTGCGCACGATGGACTCGGCGCGCGGGAAGTGCAGGTGGCGTGGTGCAGCGAGGTGCTCTCGTGCGTCTGTTGCGGCGCGGGTGACTTCGGCGTCGGCCTCCGCAACGGCGTCAAGAACGTTCAAGCCACCGGCTGCGGTCAGCTGGCCGCGTGCGGAGGCGGTACCGATGGTGGTGCACAGGCGCTGCAGGTGCGGCATGTCGGCGTAGCCGTGGGTGAGTGCGTTGATGAGTTCGCCGGCGTTCGGATCAGCGGTCAGCAACGCCGCGCGCAGGGCACTGGCCAGCAGCAGCAGGCGCTCACTGTGGTCGGTCGTGGTGGGTTGAACGGTTTCTTGGTCGATCCGCTCGCGCACGGCTGTCGCGCAGGGGCCGGTCTCCGAACGCACGCAGTGCGCCAACTGCATCGTCTGCAGGGCGTGTTCCAGGGAGGTCCGGTCGGTGGCGCGGGCGGCGTGCGCGGCCAGGGCGAGGTGCCCGTCGTTGATCAGACGCGCCACCGCACGGACGTCGGCCGGTACTGCCGCCGAATCCGGGGCCGGTGCGGCGGTGCTTGCCTCGGCGACTACCTGGTGGATGTCTGCACTGGCTGGGACGCTGCTCTCCAGGGTGTCAGACAGCGGGTTCGCTGGGGCCGGTTCGGATTCCGGATGGCTGGGCGGCATGGGGGACACTGTCAGGCCGGAGGGCGGTGTATCCGCTGGCGGTGGCCCATCGGTTTGGGCGGCTACCTTCTGCTCAGGCTGGTCATCTTGCGCGGCAGCGGCAGCGGGGGAGGGCTGTGACACAGCTTCGGGGACGGGAGAGGAGGCGCGATGGGCCTGCCCTGCGTTGGGCGCGGTCACTTTGCCCCGCAAAATGAGCGTGGCGACGCTGCTGATGTCCTGCGGCGCGTCCTTGAGGAGGGTCTGGATCGAGTCGATGGCTGAGTCGTCGTCGGTGGCGGTGGCGTCGGCGAGTTCTACCAGCAGGTGCAGGAGGTCACGTGTCGACCCAGGGGTCCCTCCCGCGAGGAGGGCTTCTGCTTGATCACGGACGGCCTGCAGGTGCGGGTGGCCGGCGGGGCCCACGAGGGTCGAGGCACGTTGCAGCACCTCCCGGTTGTGAGTGTGCTTTGCCTGGGCCGTTGCTGCTTCCCGCGCGGCAGCGGTCAGCGCGCGGATGTCCCTGGACTCCTCCGGTGCGATGGTGAGGGGGTCCGCGGCAAGAGCGTGGTGTAGATCCAGCGCGGTGTCCCGCACGGCATTCAATGGCGCGAGGTCATCGGCGCTGGGCGCGTAGCCCCGGTCGAGGTCCTCGGCGATCCGCGCCGCGGCGGCGTCGGCAGAGGCGAGCAGACCGGTCAGCTCACTGGCCCGGATACTCCACTCGGTTGCGCTGGGCGTCTCATAGTTTCCCCGGTCGGAGGGGGGAGGCGGTGCTGGGTTGATCGCGGCATCAGCGTGCGAGCGGCTGGAAGAGACACTTTGGTCTGCGGCCGGAGCGGGCATCAGCGGAACCCATGCGTTCTCCAACGCGGTGCAGGCGCTAATGAGGTTGTGTACGTCGTCCTTGGGCCACGCAGGCATCGGGAACCGCTGCAGGGCAAGGCGGAGCAGGGCGGTGGTGCCGGGGGAGGTCAGCGGGCCTGCGAAGGCGGCGAGCATGAGTTCGGCGCGGGTTTCGGAGAACGCGGCCACAGCGTCGGTTAGGGGCTGCTCGTTGTGGTGGCACTCGTAGGCGTGGACGGCATCGGCGAGCGCACTGCGGGTGGGCTGCGAGATCGTGTCCACTGCGCGGTGCTGTGCGTCCTTGCGGATGCGCAGCGTAGTCAGGCACTGGTCGGCCGCACGCATGCTGAGCTTGGCGGAGGGCACGCCGAGAAACTGCAGCATCCCTACCCGGTCCTTGGGCCGGACACGGTTGAGCAGCTGCAGCAGGGTGGTCGGGTCCAGGGCGGCCAGGATGTCCGCAAGGGGATTGTCGAGCTGCTCGACAGCCGAAACCAGTGCAGCAGCCTGCTCTGTGGGCGGCTGGGGGACGTGCAGTGTGTGCCGGGTCATGGGGTGCCCCTTGGACATCAGGTCAGATTGTCGTGCCAGGCGGGTGGTTGCTGGGTGCCGCGACGGTGGCCGTGGACAAAGGTGTAGCCGTCGGGAAGGGTGGCGTCGGCTTCGGGTCCGAGCATGTCGTGGCGCCACTGGGTGTATGCGGCGCGCGCGTGATCACTAGCTCGCTGACCTGGGGGAAGCTTACGACGGTCGGGCGGGACATAGTGCGCTTTTACGTGATTTCGCAGCGGCTGGCGAACGGAGAGGGACTGCTGCCCGCGAAGGGTGGGCTTCTGGTCGGCGGGCCACCAGGTGAACAGGTCCGGTTGGCCCTCGATACGGTCGCGGCCCAGCAGTCCTTGCTCGGCCATGTCCTCGCAGGTGTGGATGACCGTCCACATCAGCGGCGGCGGCACGGGGCCGGGGCCGAACAGCGCCGCGCTCAGCTGGTGGCCCTGCAGGGAGCGGGCGTCGAACATCCCGGGGGCGCCGTGGCGGCGCAGCCCGGAGACCAACAGGCTTCGTAGTCCTTCCACAGCAGGGGCATAGCCCCGGCTCTGGGCGGGAGGTGGCGGGGCCTGCGGCTGAGGTCGCGACGGGGCGATCCCCAGGAAGCGCCGCAGTACCGCAGTGTCACAGTCCCACAGGAACGGGCCCTGGTCATCGAGGTAGAGCGGCTCGGGCAGGAGCGTGGTGTTGGCGTACAGGCGGTGGCCGCCCCTGGGCACGGTGACGGTGAGCTTGATGCCGGGGTAGAACGACATCGGCCATGTGGCACCGGCCGTGGCGCCTTGTGCCGCCTTGAGCTCGCACAGCACTGTGGCCGTGCCCAGGTCACCGTCGTGGTGCAGTTCGAGCAGGAACTCCCCGGCCGGAGACAGATCGCTGACCGCAGCGGGCAGGGGCAGCCCGCCCTGATCGATATGACGCCGCATCAGGACACAGGTGTAGACGGCGAGGCTGTCGTCGAGGTGTTCGATGACAGGGACGGGCTCGCAGGCCGCCTCGTCCTGCGGCGGCAGCATCACCTCGTCCGTGGATGGTGATACCGGCTCCTGCTGTCCGGACGCCTGCTCACTGCCGGAGGGCGGGAGCCTCTCACCAGGTGGCTCGGGCAGGGTGCCTGTGGCCTCGCGGTGCCCGATCCCCAGGGGGGCGAGCGGGTCGGCACCCTCCAGGTACCAGGGAAGGGGTGGTAGTTGGGAGCGCCAGACGCCCCCCTGCTCCCACAGGTCGTCGATGCGGGTGTCGACCCGGGCACCGATCCCCCCAGCGCCTTCGGCGACCGCGAGATTGGCTGCCATCAGTGCCGCCAGAGCCGTAGGGCCCTCGGTGTACTGCACGGTGCCGGCTGCTTCGGCTGCGCACAGCAGCGGCCAGACCGCGGTGTAGCGCGGTGTGCTGGTCCGGGTCAGGCCTGTGGCGTGGACTACTTCATCGGCGACAGCGTCAGGTAGGACAGCGGTGGCCGTGTCAGCGACCGCGTAGGGGCCCCACAATCGGATCCCCGCAGTGGAGGCGAGCAGGTCGGCGACGGTACGGAAGCTTGCTGCCAGGGCCTGGGCGAGTAGGCCGGTGTCGTGCGGATCATCCAGGAGTCCGGCCAACGGCCCCAGCACCAGCAGCGGCCGTGCGTGGGTGAGCAGATGATGCTGGTAGTAGGCGGCATCATCGAGGACGACATGTTCAGGTTCGGCATACACGGCGGTACCGCTGATGTGGCCGCGTGCGTCCAGCAGCCCGGTGCGGCGCAGCCTGGCGGCCTCCTTGCTGTCCGTCGTGCTGAGCTTGCCGAAGGCGCCCGTGTCCAGGACAACGGTCTCCTCACGGCTCCATGTACCGCCAGGGCCGGCTGCGGCAGTGCGGTCGCCTGAGCGTGCCGCAGGGATCCAGCCGTCGGCTTCGCAGTCCGCTGCTGCGCCGAATTTGCCGACCGCTTCCCCCCACACCCAGCGGGTGCCGCGTTCGATGCGCACGAACGCGCCGACCGGGACCGCCGGTCGCCCCCCGCGGTCGGTGGCTAGGACCGCGTGGAAGTACTCCGGGTCCAGCAGCGCCGAATCGTAGGCGTCCAGATCGAGGTCGAACCCGAAATGCAGGGCGTTCCATGCGCAGGCGAGGTGCAGGACCCCGCCGCGTGCGGCCGTGACCTGGCGCAGATAGCGGCGGATCGTGTCAGCCGTGACAGGGTCTACCTGCCCGGCTCCCAGCAGCAGACCCGCAGTGAACAGCGGCTCTTCCTGCGACGGGCGCCAGGCGGGAGCCTGGGGTTTCGGGTACGTCATCTCGCCTCCTGCCGCTGGTGCTCGCTGTAGCGGCGCAGCCGCCACAGCATTCCGTCTTCGGTGGGCAGGATGTGCCCCTCGGCATTGAGCCGCTGCAGAGCGGCAGTCACGTCCGTGGGCCGCACACCCGGGTCCACGCCGCGCAGACGGTGGTACAGCAGACGCGGCCACAACTGCCTACGCACACCGTCGCGGCGCGAGAGGTAGGTCTCCTCGCCACGCAGCACCCGGCTGATCATCGCCGGGGCCAGGCCCTGGTAGTTGTCCCAAAGCAGTGCGTGCACCCACTGGTCGACCGCGCGCTGGTACGGGCCGCTGTCACGCTGCACGGTGGGGCGCGGGCGTGGGGTGTTCAAGGCACGCAGAAGCAGCGGCGTCATCTCGGCCTGCGCGGTGCGGCTCCAGCACGCCGAGCAGCGGGTCGCCGAGGTCTCGCACACGTGCGCATTCCCAGGGCCGGATTCGTCGGCGAAGTAGGTGCCGAACGAGGCCGTTGCGCAGTCGGTGCTGTTGTACCAGTCGCGCAGGTCGGCCAAATCCTGACGGGCGCGCTCCTTGGCACTGCGCATGCGGACGTCGAACGCGGCAGGGAGCTGGAGCGGTCCGCCTGCGCGTACGGCGGTCAGCGAGCGGCGGTTCCCGGCCTGGGAGACATCGACCACACCGAGGTCGTGCAGGGCTGCCAGGAGGGTCCACGCAGCCCCTGGATCCGTGGCGAGTGCCGCAGTGGCTGGGTTCGCGTCGCGCAGCAGCCTGTACACGTCGGTGACCTTGTGAGAACCCGGGTGCCGGTTGGCGAGGTCCGTGACGACAGCGGCCGGTGCGCACCAGACAGGGTCGGCAGGCGGCCGGACGCCGGGTATCGGCGTGATCTGCACCCGTTCGGGGAAGTCACCCAGATCGGTGATCGCATCCAGTGACGCCAGGACGGCCAGCGCGCGCACGGTTGAGGTGCGGTAGGTGTCCCACACGGCGACCTGCTGAGCCTGCTGGGCAGGCAGGTGCCCTGCCTGAAGGTCCGCAGCCAGCGCGGCCGATGCGACCTGGTCCGCGTCCAGGACCCCGCAGGCCGCAGTCTCAAGGACCGCACGCCCCAGACGCCGAAGCGTGTCCGCGGAGAGTCCCTGCGCGGCCAGCCAGGCCACGGTCCGCAGCCCGCGGCCGGTGCCCAGCGCCAGCCCAGCAGACGGCGCGTCGACCTCACTCTGCGGCCGGCCCGCCTGATCACGGCCCGCACGCCCCAACTGCTGGTAGAGCGCGGCCAGGTCGGTCGGCGGTGAGACCACGAACACGCAGCGGATATCCCGCCGGTTCACGCCCAGCCCGAACGCACTGGTCGCCACGATCAGCAGCGGAGCGAAGCCCTCCTCACCGCGGGCCGGAGCCTCACGGAACTCCATGAGCACCGCAGCCTTCTCCGCCTCCGACAGACGGCCATGGAAGCGCCGCACCCGCTGGTGGCCTGCCGCCGTGAACTCACGCAAGTGCGCAAACAGCGCCTCGACCTCCTTCACGGTCAGGCAGTAGAGAATCGCATGATCCTCACAAGCCTCCGCAACCCGCTCCGCGAGCCCGGCCACTGCCTGAGGTCCGCCCGCGCGCATGGCTCGCCGGTACACCGCGAGTTCGGGACGCAGCGGGGACGCCTGTACCGTCACCAGCCCTTCGCCGCGCGCAGCGGCGGCGGACACGCCGAACAGGCCCTCCCGCAGGGCCGCCCGCACTTGCCGGTTCGCCGTCGCCGTCACGGCCGTCACCCGCACCCCGAACCGCTTCCGCAACTCCCCGAGCAGCACTTCCACACGGCGGAAACTGGGCCTGAAGTCATCGCCCCACTGGACGAACGTGTGCGCCTCGTCCACCGCCACCCGCTCCAGCACACCGGCGCGCGCCGCTTCCCTCAACAAGTCCGCGAAGCGGCGATCCGCGAGCCGCTCGGGCGAGACGTACACCAGTTTGATCCCGTGATCCCTCGTCCCGCGCAACTGCTCGGCGACCTCGGTCTTACCGCCACGGCTGTTGGACTCCGCCATGGGACCGACCAGGGCGCGCACCGCTCCACCGACCGACGAGGACAGCTCCAGCGCCTGGTCGGCCATCAGCGCCACCAGCGGTGAGACCACCACGGTCACTCCCGGCAGCACCAGGGCCGGCAACTGGAAGGTGTACGACTTGCCGAACCCGGTCGGTAGCAGCGCCATCACATCCCGGCCCTGACCGACCGCGCGAATCACCTGCCGCTGCTCCGACTTCAGCGCCATCGGCTCATCGCTGAACCGCAGGAAACCGGCGACTGCCTCACAGCGCTCCAGCAGCAACCGGTCCAGCACCCCCTCCGCTCTGGCGCACGCCACCTCCTGGGTACTCAGGGCAGCCCGGCGGATCTTGCGGGTGGCCGGCAGCACGGTGTGCTCCTCCAGCGCCTGCGGCGTACACAACTCGTCGGCCCGGGCCTGATCCAGTCGCCCCCGATCGGCCAGGAACCGCCAGATCGTCTCCCACCCCTGCGCCATCGTCACCACATTGCCACCAGCCGCCTCACCCGTCAGGGGATCGGCCACCAGCAGCCCCGGATCCAGCGACTCCAAGAAAACCTGTCGGTACGCCCGGCGCAGCGCGGTCCCACCCGCGAGCTTCCGGTCGCTGATCACCACAACGCCGCGGTGGTCCACCGATCTGAGCAGCCGTCCCACCGCCTGGCGCAGGTCCATCGCCGCCAGTGGCAAGTAGTACTCCCGCGTTGCCGCCTGATCCGGATCCGCGACGCCGGCCACCCGCGCCCGCTCCGCGGCCGAAGCCCGACGGGCGGCGACCACCGGGTCCGCGAACGGGGCGAACGGCAACTTGTTGACCCACACCACACCCAGCCGCCCAGCGGGAAAGTCCACTCCCTGCCACATCCCGCGGGTGGCCACGCAGAACCCGCCCACCTCGCGGAACTCCCTGGCCGCGCGCGCGTTGCCCAGCAACGGCGCCACAGCGACCGGCACCTGGGCCCCATCAGCCGCGAGCTGCTCCAGCAGCCGCTCCGAGACCGCCTCGGCGGCCGCGGTCGATGTCGTCAGCACCAGCGCCCCGTGCTCGAACGCCCCGCCTCGTTCACGCACTACCTCACGCGCGTATCGGCCCAACTGGTGCGCGACCGTGCGGAACGCTGCCTGCGGCTGTTCAGCCCAGCTGGGGAAGTCCGCCAGGCATACCAGGCGTGCCTGCCGCGCAGCGTCGAACTGGCTCTCCAGCGCACACACGTCCACCTCACGGCCCAACCCCAGCCGCTGCCGGATGAACGACCACGATCCGGCGACCTGAAGGGTCGCCGACACGTACAGGATCCGCCCGAAACACGCCTGCACCTGGCGCCACTGCGGGTCCGCCCCCAACTCGATCGGCGCGGACCCCACGGAAAACGGGTAGCGCCGCGCCGCCACCGCCGCAGTCACCTCACCGTCCTCCGACGTGAAAACCACACGATTCGAAAGCCCCGCCCCTGCCCCGGCCAGCCCCGGCAAGGCATCCTGCCGGAGGCCGGGCTCCTCACCCTGACCTGGGCCGTCCTGCGGCTCCTCATCGGGCTCATCCCCGTCATCGTCGTCGTCACCGGCCGCACCAACGACAACGTTTCCCTCCCCGGCATCCCCGGCATCCCCGGCATCCTCGCCAGAGGCGACCCCTACGGAGGGTCCGAGCACGTCGCGGGCGTCGTTGACCACCGTTGCGGCCGCCTGCGCCAACAGTCCCAACCGCGTAGCCAGCAAACCAGCCCTCTCCCGCTCCCACCACGGCGCCTGCCGCAGCCCCGGCAGCGCCATCAGGCGGCCGAGCTCCCCGCCCAGGGCCTGCGCCCACGTGCCCAAACGCTCCAGCCGACTCAGCAGCTGCCGAGCCCCGGCCATCGCCACCAAACCCCCGTACGGACTCGCCAAAGTCGCCACACGCCTCCCCGGCTCGCCCCCCGCCGCGTCGAACACCACCTGGGCCGCCCGCGGCATCGCCTCGGTCTCCAACAGCCGTTCGCCCTCACCCAGGACCCGCACGAATGCCGCTGCATCCCCACGCTGGAAGTCACGACCCCACCGCGCCGCGTCCGCAACCAGGTTCTCCACCGCGCGGATGTCCACCTGCGCTGTCGCTGCCGCAGTCACCGCCTGCTCCAGCGCGTGGGCCTCATCCGCCACCAGAAGCGTCGACTGATCGAAGCCCTCTGCCGCCACCTGCAGCAGAGCGTGGTTCGCGATCACCAGCCGATGCCCCGTCACGGCCTCACCCACCGAGTCCGTCCACACCGCCAGCGGCGACCCCGACGCCGCACCGTAGTCGTCCGCCTCCTGGCTGACACTCGCCAGCCACAGCGGCAGCACACCGCCCGCCGTCGCCTGCACGTACTCCACGACAAACGCAGGTACGTCCTGCACGTCCACGCTGCGGGCCGACCACACCTGCCCACGCCCTCGCGCCGTCACCAGTCGGCGCACCAGCCACACGAGCACCTCACGGAACACCGGTTCACCGACGAACCGTGCCCGCCGTGCCCGCCCACCGCCTGCAGCCTCAGCCGCATCCACCAATGCCACCATCAACGCCCGCAACGACACCCGGTTACGCTGGCCCTTCACCACATCGGCCAGACGCTCAAGGCCCGGAACCACCCGCCCCAGCGCGACGACATCGTCCGCCAACTGCCCCTGCAACTGCCGGGTGAACGTCGAAACCACCACCCGGCGCCCCGGATCTGCCGCCAACCAGTCCAACGCGACCGCGAGCACCGCCAGACTCTTCCCGGTTCCCGTCGGCGCCTCGCACATCCCGTCCCGTCCCGCTGCGACCCGTCCGGCCAGCCACGCCGCCATCTCCTGCTGCGCAGGACGCCGTTCCACCTCCCGGCCGGCGGCGACGGTCATCGCGAGACGGTGCGGATCCACCCGCCCGTCAGCACCACGCAACCCCGGCGGAACCGCCACCTCGGCCCGGCCAGATGCTGGCCTGGCCCGTGCCCGCACCGGCTCCCCCCACGCCCGCAGCTCCTGCGCCAGCAACTGCGCCACACCCTCGTCGTCCACCGGGCTGCCCTGGGCTATGCCCGCAAGGGACCCGAGGAGCGCCCACGACGCGGAGCCAGCACCGGAGGCTGCCACCAACTGCCTCCACGACACCGACCAGCCCGCCACCACCCGGGCAGCTTCCTCGAGCAGCAGACCCGTCACTCGAGCATCTTCCAGGGCATCGTGGAGGCGCTCAGCGGCAACCTCCACCCCAGCAGCTACGGCCGCGTCTCCCAACCGATAGGAACTGAGCCATGGCCACACCGTATGCACCGCATACAGTGCGTCCACCCGACGAACCCCGTCCACGGCCGGCAGCCCAGCCCGAGCGCACTCCGCATCGAGCCAGGGAAAGTCCGCAACCGTGCCGTTGTACGCCACCAGCAGGTCGGCAGTCCCGAGCCACTCCCGAAAATCCCCCAAAACCTCCGCCGAATCCCGAGCCCCAGACCCATAAGCAGCCAAAGCGCGGCTCCCTCTGACCTGGCTCTCCCACCCTGCGTCCGGCAGACGCAGCCACCCCTCGAACGAAGGCGCTTCCCCAACCCATCGGGCGTCGGCGGACAGCCGCACCGCACCGACTTGATAGATCCGTCGCTCTCCACCGGGATGCTGCGCGCTGGCCCGCACCACGGCTTCCACATCGACCACCACAGCCCGCACCCCACCGGGCTCGGGCCACCGCTCCTCCCCGAGCGGATCCACTGCCTCGCGTACCGACGCAACCCCGTCATCAACGACGACTGATCCCATCCGCTCAGCGACCTGGAGCAACTGCGCCAAACGTCGAGGAGATACGCCAGGCCAAAGTCCGCGAGCCGCTAGCAGTAACGCCCCTGAATCCAGCGGACCCCGATCGCGAAGCAGCGCTATCAGCTGTTGTACCTGTTCATCCGCCATCTGGTCTCCTCAGCCACCCCAATGTTCAAGTTGATCACATCCGGCTTGGGCTGGCCACCGATTCATCAATCCCGTGATCAGCAAAGACGCCCCAAAACGGGTTGCCGCTTCTGGCCCGGCTCCCGCCAGATACCCTGCGGCGAGCGCCCCCCGGGCGCCGCCGCAGCCACCTCCGTGCCGCATACCGTCGTGCCGACGCGGGGGGTTCCCGGACTTCCAGGCGGGAGGCAGCGGGCGGCGTCTCTTTCTCCACCTCACGCCTGCAGGGGAGGGGGATGCAGGACGGCTCCCATCCGTCCTCTGTCGGGGGCCGCTGCGGACCTGAAGGGCAGCCTGGCCCGAAGGCGGAAAGCAGCACCGGGTAGAACTCCGGGCACGTCAAGATGGGCGGCCCGGTGGCTGGGTCGAGATGCACGCCGACGGCCTTGGCCAGGGTATGGGTGCGGGCGAGCGCCATCTCGAGGTTGGCCAGGACTCTCGGCTCCAAGCATTTCACTCATTTTCGTTACAACCTGCGTTCCGCAGTTGATCGCGGGTTCGTGGCACGGGTGAGGGCGTTGTTGCAGGTCACGTGGTTCCGGCCTGGTGGAACGGCCGGAATCGCCTAGTAACACGTTCTGTCTGACTACTGTGTGTTGACCTGCAGTGATGCTGTTAAGGTCTGGAACCATGTACGTACGGGCGACCACGCGGAAGAACAAGGACGGCTCGACCGTGCGCTACCTGCAACTGGCGCACAACGAGTGGGACGCCGCCACGGGCACCTCCCGCCCGCAGGTGCTGCACAGCTTCGGCCGCGAGGACCAGCTGGACCGCGCCGCGATCGAGCGCCTGGTCGCCTCGCTCGCCAAGCTCCTCGATCCGGCCGCCGCCCTGCGGGCCACCTCCGGCTCCGAACTGACGTTCCTGGCCTCGCGGCCGATGGGCGGCGCCCACGCCCTGGACGGCCTGTGGCACCGCATCGGCATCGACACCGTCATGAAGAAGCTCCTGACGGGCCGCCGCCTGGACCCCGCCGCCGAGCGGGTGCTCTTCGCGCTGGTCGCCAACCGGGCCCTGGCCCCCAGCTCGAAACTCGCCGCCACCCGCTGGATCGAGCACGACAGCCACATCCCCGGACTCCCCGCCACCAGCGACGACGCCTGCTACCGGGCGATGGACTGGCTCCTGAAGATCGAGGACAAGCTCGCCGAGGAGGTCTACTGGCAGGTCGCCGACCTGCTCAACCTCGAAGTCGACCTGCTGTTCTTCGACACCACCAGCACCTACTTCGAGACCGGCGAACCCGACGCCCCCGCCACCCGCGACGACCAGGGCCGCCGACTGGAGCAGGAAGCGGGGACGGACGACGGCACCGATGGCGACAGCGGGAAGTCGTTCCGCGCCTA
>Ga0302311_10006437_pt1 | contig 12142 bp, 6 predicted proteins | sample III_Palsa_N1_3_FD_200449 | JGI IMG/M metagenome (GOLD analysis project Ga0302311, IMG submission 200449) | Peat permafrost microbial communities from Stordalen Mire near Abisko, Sweden - III_Palsa_N1_3 | ecosystem: Environmental > Terrestrial > Soil > Palsa > Peat permafrost | place: Sweden...
GAGGGCATCGAGGCGTACTACGTGCACCTCGTGCGCGATCCGCGTGCGACCGCGCACTCGTGGATGCGGCAAAAGGACTACGCCTATACGCTGTCGGCATTTCGCAGCACGGCGTACTGGCTCACGTTCAACCTCGCGTCGCGCGCGCTCGTCGCACGTTACCCGGAGCGCTCGCTGTTCGTGCGCTACGAAGACTTCATCCGCGAGCCGGCTCCCGTGCTGCGCACGCTCGTCGAGCTGGTCGGCGGCGATCCAAGCACGCTGCCACTGCGCGGCCGGGTCGCCGAGTTGCAACCGAACCATACGGTGACCGGCAATCCTGATCGCTTCCGGTCCGGCCCTACGGTGATCCGGCCTGATGACAGCAAATGGCGCGATGAGCTACCCACGCGCGATCAGCTGACCACGATCGCGCTGGCATGGCCACTCATGTGGAAGTACGGATATCCACTCACCGGCGGAACCACGCACGCACCTGCTGACGCCGCGCACACGCACGCCAACGCGGATTCCCATTCCTGCGACCACGCCAAGCCCCGCGACTACGCGACCTCCAGTGACCGCGCCGATTCCGACCACACCCACTCTCATCCTCAACCCCTGCCCCGGAGCGAACGTGGACCTCGGTCTGCAAGATAGAGTCGCGCTGATCGCCGGCGGCTCGGCGGGGCTCGGCTATGCGATCGCGCACGAGCTGGTGCGCGAAGGCGCGCATGTGGCGATCTGCGGGCGCAACGCCGACCGGCTCGCTGCGGCGGAGCGCAACTTGCGCACGCTGGGCAAAGGCCGCGTGCTGAGCGCGCGGGTCGATGTGCGTGACGACGACGCGATTCGCACGTGGGTGGATGGCGTGGCGGCGGAGCTGGGGCGGCTCGACATCGTGGTGACCAACAATGGCGGGCCGCCGTCGGGGCCACCGCTGCGCTTCGCGATCGACGCCTACCGCGACGCGGCGCAGACGTCCTTATTCCCGGCGATCCAGCTCGCGCTGGCTGCACTGCCGCACCTTCGCGTGCGCGGCTGGGGGCGATTACTGATCATCGCGTCAGAGACTGTGGTGCGCACGGTCACGGACTACACACTCTCCGGCGTGGCACGCGCGGGGCTGGTGCGATTCGCGCAAGGACTGGTCGCAGAGCTCGGCGCGTCGGGCGTGACGGTGAACGTGCTCGCGCCGGCGTACCTGCGCACCGGGCCAGTCGAGCGACTCGCCGCCCAGCTCGCGCCGCGCTACGCGGGCGATCACGAGGCCAGTGTGCGCGCGCAGGCCAGCCACATCCCGCTCGGCCGGATCGGCGATCCCGCCGAATTCGCCGCACTCGCCGCCTTCCTCGCCAGCGATCGCGCCGGCTTCATCACTGGCACGGTGCAGCTCGTCGACGGTGGCGCGTGCGCGGCCGGTGGCTTGCCCGATCACCTCGCGGCCGTCGATCCGACCGCGGTCACCTGATCCTCTCTCTCATCTTGAGCTACGCATGATCACTTCCACCCCCATCTTCACGGAGCGCGACGTCGAGCAGTTCTTCGACGCGAGCACGCAGAACTATCTGAGTTTCTGGGACAGCGAAGGCGTCCTGCACACCGGCTACTTCGCCGACGGCAACACGACCGACTACCACGCCGCCGCCGACGCCACGTCGCGCCTGCTCGGCGACGACGCCGAGATCACGGCGGCGTCGCGCGTGCTCGACGTCGGCTGCGGCTGCGGCAACTTCGTGTTCGCGCTCGCCCGCCGGTTCGCGTGCCAGTGCGAGGGCCTCGACCTCAGCCTCGAGCGGGTCAAGTTCGCTGCGCAAAAGCGCGGCGAGTTGCCGACGACGGTCGCCCAGCGCGTGAGCTTTCGCCACGGCAGCGCGACCCAGCTGCCGTACGAAGATGGCCAGTTCACCCACGTGGTGAGCCAGGACGCGTTGTTTTTGATCCCCGACAAACCACGCAGCCACGCCGAAATGTTCCGCGTGCTCGCGCCCGGAGGTCGGCTCGCGATCTCCGACTTTCTGCAGCCCACGCTCGAGATCAGCCCGCGCGCGCGTAAGCATGTGTATGACCGCGTGCGTTGGACCTCGGGCTACTCGTTTGTCGGCTATCAGCAAGCGCTCGAGCAGGTCGGCTTCCGGGTCCAGCTTGCGCGCGAGCTGTCGCCGCACCTTGCGCGCACGTACCAAGTGCTCGGCAAGGTGGCGACCGCACGCGCCGCCGAGACCGCCAATCCGGCCGCACGCGGCTGGATGCTCGGCTTTGCGGCGTCGTGCAAGGAGATCGAAATCGCGATCGATCAAGGCGAGTTCGCGTGGGGCGTGGTCGTCGCAGACAAGCCCTGACTACCTTTTTTCATTTCATGCTTTCGATTAAGGAGAAGCAACGATGATCCCAACGATTCGACAAGCGCTGATGAAAGACAATCGTCGCGCCGAGCTCATCAACCATCGGTTCTTCGCGCGCGTGAAGCAGAGCCCCGATCTCGATCGTGGCCAGGTCGCGCGCTTCCTCGGTCAGTGGTGGCACCCACTCCACTTCTTCCCGACCTTCCTGTCGCGCCTGATCTCGAACCTGCGTGACATCGAGATGAAGACCGCCGTATCCAAGATCCTGTGGGAGGAGCTCGGTGAGGGCACGCCCGACCGCGCCCACGAGCGGGTGTACGTCGACACGATGACCGCGGTCGGCTTTCCGGCCGAGGCGGTCAACGCCGCCGCGCCGCTGCCCGCGACCGAGTACCTAGTCCAGCGCTACAGCGAAGCCGCGACCGACTGCTGGACCGGCCTGGGCTTTCTGTACGGCACCGAGGTCGCCGACCTCGCGATGGTGTCGGGCATCGGCGTGTCGGTGCGCCGGGTGACCGGCGAGAAGCAGCTGCCATGGGTGACGATCCACGCACAGCAGGAGCCCGGCCACATCGAGAGCGCGCAGGGGGCGATCACGTCCGAGCTGTCGGAGATCGAGATCCACAAGATCCATGAGGCCGCGCGCGAGATGTGGTCGCTGTGGATCGCGTTCTTCGACGCGCTCGACGCGGCGTTCGATGGCCGCGAGCACGCCCTGGAGCACGCCCAGGCGTGAGCTGCGTCCGCTCGCCGCGCTTCGTGCCACCGGCCCTCGTCGTCCGCGCGCCGGACACGGTGGTCCCGCTGTCGTTCATGCAACAGCGGCTGTGGTTCATCGAGCAGCTCGAGCCGGGGAGCGCGGCATACAACGTGAGCGTGATGTTTCGCCTGCGCGGTCGCCTCGACCACGCTGCGCTGCACAACGCGCTGCAGGCGGTGGTGAACCGCCATGCCGCCCTGCGCACACGCTTCACCGACGTGCTCGGCGAGGCGCGGCAGGTCGTCGTCGACGACTTCGTGCTCGCGATGCCGATCGACGAGGTCCGCGAAGCGGACGTGGCGGCGGTGGCGCGCGGCGTGGCGCAGCGCGCGTTCGACCTCGCGACCGGGCCGCTCGTCCGCGTGCACCTGCTCGCGATCGACGGCGGCGATCACGCCCTGATCGTCGTCGCGCATCACAGCGTGTGCGATCAGTGGTCGGTCGGCATCCTCATCGGCGAGGCGGCGGCGTTCTACCGTGGCGAGGGCGCTAGCCTGCACGCGCTCGCGGTGTCGTATCCGGACTTCGCGTTGTGGCAGCGCGGCTGGATGACAGCCGACGCGCTCGCGCCGCAGCTCGCGTACTGGCGCGCGCAGCTCGCCGATATCCCCGACGGCCTCGATCTGCCGTCGGATCGCCCGCGGCCCGCCACCCGCTCGGGGCGCGGCGCCCGGCTGTTTCCGCGCCTGCCGCGCGGCCTGGTCACCTCGCTCATCGACTTCAGTCGTCGCGAGCGCGTGACCTTGTACATGACCTTGCTCGCCGCGTTCGACGCCCTGCTCTGGCGCTACACCGGCCAGTCCGATGTTGTGACCGGCGCGCCGATCGCCGGCCGCAACCGCCACGAACTCGAGGGCCTGGTCGGCTTCTTCGCCAACACCCTTGTGCTCCGCGTCGGCGTCGACGGCGAGCGCAGCTTTCGCGACCTCGTCCAGCGCGTGCGCGCGGTGTGCCTCGACGCGTACGCGCACCAGGACGTGCCGTTCGAGCAGCTCGTCGACGCGATCAAGCCGACGCGCGACCTCAGCCGCACCCCGATCTTCGAGGTCATGTTCGGCCTGCAAACGCCGTTTCCGCACGTCGAGCTCGGCGAGTCGACGCTCGCGCCGACCCTGCTCGACGCCGGCACCGCTACGTTCGATCTCACGGTGTCGTGGGAGCTGCAGGACGGCGAGCTCGCCGGCTGGGTTGAGTACAACACCGACCTGTTCGACGCGCCGACCGTCGAGCGCATGATCGATCACTACCGCGTCCTGCTCGAGGCCGCGGTCGAGCGGCCCGACGATCGGCTCGCCGCGCTGCCCTTGCTCGGCGCCGCCGAGCGCGATCGCGTGCTCTATGCGTGGAACCGCACGCACACGCCGCCGCCGCGGGTCGCGCACGTGGACGAGCTGTTCGACGAGCAGGCCCGGCGTACGCCGGACGCGATCGCGGTGCTCGCCGGCGACGAGCCGGTCACGTACCGCGAGCTCGATCAGCGCGCCGAGCGCTGGGCCGCAATCCTGCGCGCGCGCGGCTGCGGGCCTGGCGCGCGGGTCGCGCTCGCGCTGTCGCGCGGCGTGGCGTTTCCGACGATGGTGCTCGCCGTGCTCAAGGCCGGCGCCGCATACGTGCCGCTCGATCCGTCGTACCCCGCTGATCGGCTCGCTTTCATGATCCGCGATTGCGGGGCGCGGGTCTTGATCAGCGAATCGGCCGTCGCGGCCAGCTTGGCGGCGAGCGCCGCCGAGATCCTGCTCGTCGAGGCCCCGCCGCCGATCGATCACGTGCCCGAGCGCCGGACGCCGAGCGCCGACGATCTCGCGTACGTGATCTACACGTCCGGATCGACCGGCAAGCCCAAGGGCGTGGCGATGCCGCACCGCGCGGTGGTCAACTTGATCACGTGGCAGGCCGCGCGCTCGCCCGAACCGATGCGCACCTTGCAGTTCGCGTCGCCGAGCTTTGACGTGTCGTTTCAGGAGCTGTTCGCGACCTGGGCCAACGGCGGTTGCCTCGTGCTCGCGAGTGAGGACGAGCGCCGCGATCCCGACGCCTTGCTCCGCCGGCTCGCCGCCGCGCGCGTCGAGCGCCTGTTCCTGCCGTTCGTCGCCTTGCATCAGCTCGCCGAGGCCGCGCACGGCCGACCCGCGGCGGGTCTCGCGCTCCGCGAGGTGATCACCGCTGGCGAGCAGCTCCGGATCACGCCGGCGATCGCCGCGCTGTTCACTCAGCTCCCGGCGTGCCGGCTGTACAACCAGTACGGGCCGACCGAGACCCACCTCGCGAGCGAGCTCCCGCTCACCGGCGCACCATCGACGTGGGACACCCTGCCGTCGATCGGCCGGCCGATCGCCAACGTGCGGATCTACATCCTCGACGCCGATCGTCAGCCGGTGCCGATCGGCGTGCCCGGCGAGGCGTGGATCGTTGGCGCCGGCGTCGCGCGCGGCTACCTCGGCCGCGACGAGCTCACCGCCGAACGCTTCGTCGACGATCCGTTCGCCGGCGCCGGCGAGCGCATGTACAAGACCGGCGATCGCGTGAAGTACCTCGCGACCGGCGAGCTCGTGTTCCTCGGCCGCGCCGACGATCAGGTCAAGCTGCGCGGCTACCGCATCGAGCTCGGCGAGATCGAGGCCGCGCTCGGCAGCCACCCCGCGATCCGCGAGGCAGCGGTGATCGTCCGCCACGACGGCGGCGTGCCGCGCCTCGTCGGTTACGTGACGTGCACCGACCCGGCGCCGACGATCGCGATGATCAAAGATCACCTGCGCGCCCGCCTCCCGGATTACATGATCCCTGCGGCGATCGTGGTCCTGCCCGCGATCCCGCTGTCGCCGAACGGCAAGGTCGATCGCAAGGCGCTGCCCAGGCCCGACGATGATCACAGCGAATACGTCGCGCCAAACACTGCGATCGAGGCGCAGGTCGCCGCGGTGTGGGCGGCCGTGCTTGGAATCGAGCGAATCAGCGTGACCGAAAGCTTCTTCGAGGCCGGCGGCCACTCCCTGCTCGCCACCCAGGTCGTATCGCGGCTGCGCGCGGTGCTCGCGATCGAGCTGCCGGTCCGCGCGCTGTTCGATGCGCCGACAATCCGCGACCTCGCGGCGAAGATCGCGACGATCTCGCCGACCGAGGATCGAGCGATCCCGCGCGTTGATCGCGCCGGCGCGCTCCCGCTGTCGTTTGCGCAGCAGCGCTTGTGGTTCCTCGCCCAGCTCGACGCAAGCATCAGTGTCACCTATCACATCCCGATGGCCATGCACCTGCACGGCCCACTGGATATCCCGGTGTGGCAACGCAGTCTGGATACGTTGTGGGCTCGGCACGAGGCTTTGCGCACGGTCTTCGTGTCGACCGAGGGTCAACCCCGCATCGAATTGCTGTCACCGACCCTCGGCTTGCCACTGCGCCAACATGATCTGCAGGACGCGAGCGATCCTCACGCATCCCTTCGACACCTGTGTGAGGAAGAAGTCGGCGCCCCCTTCGATCTCGCACGGGGCCCCTTGATCCGTGCCCGCCTCGTCCGCTTGGCCGAGCATGAGCATGTCTTCATGCTTACCCAGCATCACATCGTCTCCGACGGTTGGTCGATCGGAGTGCTGATCCGTGAGCTCAGTGCGCTCTACACCGCCTTCATGCAAGGACAGGCCAATCCGCTTTGGCCGCTGACCATCGAGTACCCCGATTACGCCGTCTGGCAACGCCAATGGCTCGTCGACGAACGGCTCGCCACGCAAGTCGACTATTGGCGCCGTACGCTGGCCGATGCCCCGGTCCTGTTGACCCTGCCCACGGATCGACCCCGTCCGCCGCAGCAATCGTTTGTCGGCGCAAGTGTGCCCATCCAGCTGGATGCCGCCCTGACCCTGGCGCTCAAGCGCTTCAGTCAGCAGCACGGCACCACGGTGTTCATGACCCTGATGACGGCGTGGGCGGCCGTCCTTGCTCGTCTGTCCGGTCAGGACGATCTGGTCATCGGCACGCCCACAGCCAACCGCAACCGCGTCGAGATCGAGCCGCTGATTGGCTTCTTCGTCAACACGCTGGCCCTGCGTATCGACCTGTCCCATAACCCCAGCGTGGCCGAGCTGCTGGCTCGGGTACGCCAGGCCACCGTAGCCGCCCAGGATCACCAGGATCTACCCTTCGAGCAGGTCGTGGAGGTCGTCCAGCCCGCGCGACATCTGGATCACACGCCACTGTTCCAGGTCATGTTCGCCTGGCAGAACAACGAGGTGGGATCGTTCGACCTCCCCGGCCTGCGCACCGAACCGGTCGACATGCCCTTCGATCAGGTCAAGTTTGATCTGGAGCTTGCCTTGGGCGAAGCCGACGGCGGCATCATCGGTTCCCTGCGCTATGCCACCGCCTTGTTCAATCACGCCACCATCGTGCGCCATCGCGGCTACCTTGTCGCCATGGTGTCGGGGATGGTCGCTGACGCCGCGTCGCCGCTGAAGTCTATTCCGATACTGAGTGCGACCGAACGCCATCATCTACTGCAACAATGGAACGATACCGGGGCTGACTACGACCGTGGTGCAACGCTGCATGGTCTGTTCGAAGCGCGCAGCGAGGCAATTCCCGACGCCGAGGCCATTCGTTGCCGCGATGTGGTGATGACCTATGGCGAACTCAATCGATCGGCCAACCGCCTGGCTCACGCGTTGCGCGCCCGCGGCGTCGTCCCGGGTGATCGGGTCGCCGCGTGCGTGACGCGCGAGCCCGTATCCATCGTCGCGCTCATGGGCATCCTCAAGGCGGGGGCCGCCTACGTTCCTGTCGATCCAGCTTACCCTGAAGAACGCGTGCGCTTTATTGTCGACGACGCACAGCCCCGACTGGTGCTTTGTGACGCCGCCGCCAAGGAAGTAGCCAACCAGACGCTGGGTGCCAGCCATCCGCTGGTCGATGTAACAGCCCTCTTGGCGACCGATGCGCCGGAGCACAACCCGAGCCTTACGATCGCATCCGAGGACCTCGCGTACATCATCTACACCTCCGGTTCGACAGGACGGCCGAAGGGGGTGATGGGTATGCACCGGCCTGTGGTCAATCTGATCGAATGGATCGCCAGCACGTTCGCCGTTGGCCGTGGCGACATCATGTTTTTCACCAGTTCGCTGTCGTTCGATCTTTCTGTCTACGATATCTTTGGCATCCTGGCGTCCGGCGGCTGTATACGCATCGCTACGCGCGAGGAGCTGGCCGACCCTGAAACCCTGGCTGCGGTGCTGCTGGAGTCCGACATCACCTTCTGGGATTCGGCGCCGGCCGTTTTCCAGCAACTGATTCCGTTCCTCAATCTGCGAAAGGTCGAGTCGGCTCCGACGTTACGTCTTGCTTTTTTCAGTGGCGATTGGATCCCCCTGGAATTCCATGCCATCATCGCTCGGCACCTGCCAAACTGCAGGATGATCGGGCTTGGGGGCGCCACCGAGGCGTCGGTATGGTCCAACTACTATCCCGTGGATGCGATCGATCCCGCGTGGATCAGCATCCCTTATGGGCGTCCCATCCAAAACGCCCGCTATTACGTACTGGACGAAAGTCTTGAGCCGGTGCCCTCCGGCACACGCGGGGACCTCTACATTGGTGGCGAATGTCTCGCCGCGGGCTACTTCCGCCGTGAGGATCTCACTGCCGAACGTTTCCTGCCCGATCCGTTCAGTGCCGAGCCCGGGGCACGCATGTACAAGACCGGCGACCTGGCCCGCTACTTGCCGGATGGCAACCTCGTGTTCCTGGGCCGCAACGATCACCAGGTCAAGATCCGTGGCTTTCGCATCGAGCCCGGCGAGATCGAAGCGCGCCTGACGGAACATCCGGCGGTGCGCGAGGCCGTCGTCCTCGCCCGCGAAGACGTCCCCGGCGACAAACGCCTCGTCGCCTATCTCACTACCGCACCCGAAGACACGGCCGTCTCTGGTGAGCTGGCCGCAACGTTGCGTTCCCACCTCAGTGCCTGCCTCCCCGACTACATGGTTCCGGCGGCCTTCGTGCCGTTGGACGCGTTGCCCCTGACGCCCAACGGCAAGCTCGACCGCAAGGCCTTGCCCGCACCCGGCGACGCAGCTTACGCACGTTGGGCCTATGAGCCACCCCAGGGGGAGATCGAGCAGACCCTCGCCGCTCTGTGGGAGGAGTTGCTCGGCCTCCAGCAGGTCAGCCGGCACGATAACTTCTTCGCGCTCGGCGGCAACTCGCTCCTCCTCGTCACGCTGCGGTCGCGGCTCGAGACCGCGCTCGGCCGGCCGGTCGCGCTCAAGCCGCTCGCCGAGGCCGCGAGTGTGAGCGAGCTCGCCGCTTGGCTCGCCGACGACACCGCCGCGAGCTGTCTGATCCGCCTGCAAGCTGGCCCCAAATCACCCATCTACTTCATCCACGGCAGCGGCGGCGGCGCGCTCACCTACCGCGACCTCGCACGCGCGATCGATGGCGAGCACGCGATGTACGGCTTCGCCGCGCGCGGCCTCGACAGTGATGAGCCGCCGCACGCCTCGATCGAAGCGATGGCCAGCCATTACCTCGCGCTCGCGCGCACCGTCCACCCCGGCGGCCCGTTCCTCCTCGTCGGCGCGTCATTAGGCGGCACGGTCGCGTACGAGATGGCGCGTCAGCTCACCGCCGCCGGCGACTCCGTCGCCCTGTGTGCCCTGCTCGACTCGCCCGGCCCCGGCGCGCTCCCCGAGATCGAGCTCGATCCCGCCGACCTGCTCGTGTTCCACCTCGAGACCCGGCGCTGGCTCGCCGCCGACGCCTTGCGCGGCCGCCCGCTCGACGAGCAACTCCAGATCACGCTCGACACCGCGCACGCCGCCGGCGTCGCCCTGCCGTTCACCAGCCTCGCGCACGGCCGCCGCCACGTCGCGGTGTGGGAGAACAACATCCGCGCCCTGCGCGCGTACACCGCGCCGGTGTGGGGCGGCGCGATCGACTTCTTCTCGCCCGCCGAGGCGCTCCCCGGCAGCCCGACCTCCCATCTCGATCACGCGTGGCGCGACCGCGGCGCCTTACACGTCGAAGTCGCCGGCGGAGATCATCTGTCGATGATCGCGCCGCCGCACGCCAGCGCGCTCGGCGCGAGGATACGCACCCTCATCGCCACTCGCACCCGGAGCACCGCGCCATGACCACGCAGGACACGATCGCCAAGTACTGGATGCAGATCCTCAACGTCCACACCGTCGAGCCGAGCGATGATTTCATCAGCCTCGGCGGCAGCTCGCTCAGCGCGGTCAAGGTCGCCAACCGGGTCGCCGACGACCTCGGCGTGCAGCTCGATATCGGCGAGATGTTCAACACACTCGAACAAGTCACCGCGCACTGCGATCAGCTGATCCGCGAGCGCGACGCAGGAGTCGCTCCGACATGACCGCCCGCTTCTTCAATGAGCCCGCCCACCACCACGGCGCCCGCTACCGCGCTCACAGCTGGTGGCGCGACACCACCTTCGTCGACGATCTACGCGCCGCCGCCGCGCGCACGCCCGATCAGCCGGCTGTGATCGCCGCGCGCGCGTTCGCCAAGGACGAGATCGCGATCACCTACGGCGAGCTCGCGCGCGAGGCCGAACACATCGCCGCCGCCCTGATCGCGCTCGGCGTCGGCCGCGAGGACATCGTCGCGCTCCAGCTGCCGACGTGGTGGCAGTTCACCGCCACCGCGCTCGCGTGCGCGCGGATCGGCGCCGTGGTCGCGCCGATCCCGGCCGATTACCGTCGGCGCGAGGTCGAGTTCATCCTCGCGCGCACCGAGGCCGTGGTGTACGTCGGCCCCGCGACGTGGATGCGGTTCTCGCACCGCGACTTGCTCCGCGAGCTCGCGCCGAGCTTGCCCGCGCTTCGCCATCGCATCTTCATCGACCTCGACGGCGCCCACCACCCCGGCGAGCTCGACTTCGCCGCCTGGCTCGCCGCCGCGCCGCCGCTCCCCGCCGCCGATCTCGATCGCCGCGCCCCCACCGCCGACGATGTCTTCCTCGTCATGTACACCTCCGGCACCACCGGCGAGCCCAAGGGCGTCGTCCACTCGTACAACACTCTGTACGCGATCGTGCGCGCGGTCAGCGAGAGCGCCGAGATCACCGCCGCCGACGTCGTCCATTCGCCGTCGGGCATGACCGGCATGATCGGCTTTCTCTACAACTTCCTCGTCCCGCTCCACGCCGGCGCGACCGCAGTGTTCGCCGACCTCGGCGATCCCGATCGCGGCCTAACCTTGATCGAGCGCCACCACATCAGCTTCATCTACGCGATCCCCAACTACGTGAGCGACCTCGTCGACGTGTACCGGCGCAAGCCGTGCTCGCTCGCGAGCCTGCGCGTGATCGTCACCGGCTCGGCCGCAGTGCCACCGCATCTGATCGGCGCCGTGCGTGATGTGCTCGGCGTCCGAGTCCAGGCGCTGTGGGGGATGACCGAGATCGGTGGCGCGACGTTCACCGCGCCCGACGATCCGCCGGACTGGCCGGCGCGCAGCGATGGTCGGCCGTGCGCGTGGATGGAAGTCCAGATCGCCGACCGCGCCGCCGACGGCAGCGGCCGCCTCCGCGTGCGCGGCGCGAACCAGTGCCTCGGCTACTTCCAACGTCCCGAGCTGTACGCGGCGGTGGTCGACGCCGACGGCTGGTTCGACACCGGCGATCTCGTGCGCGACGACGGTTGCGGCGGCATCCGCATCGTCGGCCGGATCAAGGACGTGATCGTGCGCAATGGCTACAAGGTGCCGGTGCTCGAAGTCGAGGCCGCGCTCGCCGCCCACCCGCAGGTCGCAATGGTCGCGCTTGTCGCCGATCCGGATCCGCAGGTCGGCGAGCGGGTGTGTGCGGTGATCGTCGCGCGCGATCACGCGCCGTCGCTCACCGACGTCCGCGATCACCTGCGCGCGGCCGGGATGTCGGTGCAGTACTGGCCCGATCGCGTACATGTCGTCGGCGAGATGCCGCTCACCGCAACCGGCAAGATCCAGAAGTATGTATTGCAAGATCAATTGCGCGCGATGCCGCAATAAACACATGGACTTCACACCGACCGAAGATCAGCAGTTGATCCAGCGCACGGCGCGCGAA
>Ga0302311_10006445_pt1 | contig 12130 bp, 9 predicted proteins | sample III_Palsa_N1_3_FD_200449 | JGI IMG/M metagenome (GOLD analysis project Ga0302311, IMG submission 200449) | Peat permafrost microbial communities from Stordalen Mire near Abisko, Sweden - III_Palsa_N1_3 | ecosystem: Environmental > Terrestrial > Soil > Palsa > Peat permafrost | place: Sweden...
AAAACACGCCCGCTCTGCGTTGCAAATGCTCGCCGTAGCCCGAGCTACGTCTGCGCTTTGCGCCTTGATCGGACGCGTTTTGACGGCCCGCTCGGTCGCGTCGGATTCATTCACAGGTTCTGAGTCGCTGGATCGCAAGAGTCCCGACGCGGAACTCGACCGGTTTTCCGGCCTTGTTCGACGGGTTCGCCCGTGACAGGTCCGGGAAACTGTGCCGAAGTGAGCCGCCGTCCCGACGCGGCCCGGAGACCCCTGATGGCACGTATCGAACTCTCGACCCTGACCCGCACGATCACCGCCGACGTCCTGGCGCACCCGACCGACCTCGGCCCGGTGCTGGCCAAGCGCCACTCCGTGTCGCGCGGCACGATGACCAAGCAGCTCAAGCGCCTGGTCGACAACGGCTGGATCGAGCGCACCGGCATCACCCGTCCGCACTTCAAGCCGGGCGTGCAGCGCGAGGTCACCACCGAATACGCCATCGCCGGCCTCGACGAGCACACGCCCTGGCTGCGCGACGTGCATCCCGTGCTGCAGCTGAGCCCGGCCGTCGCCCGCATCGCGCAGCACGTGTTCGGCGAACTGCTCAACAACGCGATCGACCACGCGCAGGCCACGCGCGTGACCGTGTCGGTGCGCCAGACGCCGACGCACCTGCACATCCTGATCGGCGACGACGGCCTGGGCGTCTTCAAGCAGCTCGCCGCCAAGGCCGACCTGCCCGACGCCCAGCGCGCCGCGCTCGAGATCTCGAAGGGCCGCCTGACGACGCAGCCCGAATGCCACGGCGGCCGCGGCCTGTTCTTCGTCGCGCGCATGGTCGACGCGATGAACCTGCAGTCGAACGGCCAGGTGCTGCAATGGCGCCACCGCGGCGAATCGGTGCAGTTCCGCAGCCATCCGCTCAACCGCTCAGGCACCACCGTGTTCGTGAGCCTGGCGCTCGACTCCGTCGTGCGTCCGACCGACACCTACAGTGCCTTCGGCTCCGAGGACGCGCCGCTGGACTTCAGCCGCACGCAGGTGCCGCTGCGCCTGCTGACCGACAACGGCCTGACGCTCGATTCGCGCGCCCAGGCGCGCTGGGTGGTCTCGCGCCTGGAGCTGTTCGCGACGGCCGAACTCGACTTCGACGGCGTCGACGACGTCGGCCCGAGCTTCATCGACGAGGTGTTCCGCGTCTACGCGAAGGCGCACCCCGAAGTCGCGTTGCAGCCGACCAAGGCCAGCGGCCGCATCGAGAAGCTGCTCAAGGGCGCGCTGCACTGAGCCCCGGTGCCACGCGCCATTTAGCTCGTCTTGTCGAGCCACATGTCGCGATAGGCCGTTTCCAGGTCGCGCGCGAAGCGCACCATGTCGGTCAATGGGGATGCCTGCAGGCGTGCGCGCAGCGTGCGCCGCAGCGATACGAGCGCCGCGACGTCGGACGCGCGCGCAACGGCCGTGTCGACGTACTCGTCGATGGACGGCGCGATCCAGTCGTCCAAGCCCAGTTCTGCGAGCAGGCTCGCGGCGCTGCGCGACACCGACGTCTCGCCCAGCGTCGCGACCGAGGGCACGCTCATCCACAGCGAATCGAAGGTCGTCGTCCCGCCGCCGTACGGGAAGGAGTCCAGCGAGATGTCGATCGCGTTGTAGAGATCCATGTATTTGTCCAGCAGCACTCGGGCCTGGAATTCGACGCGATCGATGGCAACGCCCACGGCCGCGATCTCGTGCAGGATGGCCGTCCGCTTGCGCTCGGCATTGACATTGGCGATGACCAGCCGCGATCCCGGCAGCCGCGACAGGATCTCGCCCCAGCGGCGCGCCATGGCCGCAGAGATCTTCAACGCCGCGTTGAAGGAACCGAACGTGACATAGCCGTTCCTTGCGACAGGGGCGCCGGGAGACGGCGAAACGTCCGCCATGGGTCGGTAGCACCATTGGCTGACAGGCAGATGGATCAGCCGCTCGGTATGCACCGGCTGTGCAATCTCGGTCGGATCCGCACGGCGATCGGACAGGCGGAAGTCCATGCGGGTCAGGCCCGAGGTGTTGAGGTAGCCGATCCACGACACCTGGACCGGCGCCGGTCGCTGGCTGAAGACGCCCAAGCGCGGCTCGCTGGTATGGCAGACCAGGTCGACCAACACGTCGATGCCGTCGGCATGGATCGCGTCCGCCAACTGCGAATCCGACATCGACGCGCAATCGCGCCATTGATCGCTCGCCCGACGCACGCGCTGGGTCGCGGCGTCCTCGACGCTGCCATACGAGTAGCAGAACACCTCGACTTGCGATCGGTCGTGCTGTTCGAGCAGCGGACTCAGGAAGAACGTCACCGGGTGCATGCGCAGGTCGCATGAAAGGTAGCCGACGCGCAGGCGCCGCTTCGGATCCGCGCGGTCGCGGTAACGATGGAAGCGGACCGGCACTTCGCGCTCCATGTCGACGCCGAACTCCACATGTCGCCGGAACAGTTCGTCCGACGGGATGCCGTCCGCGTACAGCATCAACATCAGCTCGAACGACCGATCGACCCACGCAAGCGGATCAGCCGAGAGCAGGCGCCGAAGCGGCACCAGCGCTTCATTGGCGAATCCCAGGTCGCGCAGGAGGCGGCTGTGGAGCGCCAGCGCGCCGGCATTGTCCGGCGCGCCTTCGAGTGCATGCCGCACGGCCTCTTCCGCCGCGCCGACGAGCGTCTGCCGCCGCAGCATCACCGCCAGGTTGAACCAGGCGCCGGCATCCTCGGGGCGCAGGCGCAACGCAGCCTTCAATGACTCGATGGCCGGCGCCAGCTTGCCCAGCGCGTCCAGCACGTTGGACTGGACGACCAGCGCCTCCGGGAAGTCCGGCTTTGCCTGCAATGCGGCGCCGACCAGCGACTCCGCGCGCGCATGGTCGCCACGCACGAAGGCGAGGCGGGCGTAGTTGTAGTTGCCGAAGGGATGGCTCGGATCGATCGCCAGCACCGCCTCGTAGGCCGCGGCGGCGCCGTCGGCGTCGTCCCGCGCGGCGAGCACGATGCCCAGGTTCAGGTGCGCTCGCGCGTGGCGCGGCGCCTTCGCGATGGCGCTTCGATAGAGCGCCTCGGCCCGCTCGGCGTTGCCGGCATCTTCCTGCGCGTTGCCCTGGTCGATCAACGCGTCGGCGGCGACCGTATCGCTCGACGGCGCTGCGGACGCAGGGACGGGAGATGGCGCCGGCGTCGGCACCGGCGGGAGTGCAGGGACGACCGGCTGAGTCGTCGCGGCGGCCGCCGGCGTCGCGCGGAGCCGGTTCAACAGGTTCTTGAGCATGCGGGCAAGGTCCTCTGGTTCAACTCGTCTTTTCGAGCCACATCTCGCGATAGGCGGTCTCGAGCGCGCTCGTGAAGCGCGCCGCGTCCGTCAACGGCGATGCCTGCATGCGTGCGCGAAGCGTGCGGCGAAGCGACAAGTCGGGTTTCGCGCGCACCGCATTGGCGATCAGCGTCTCCGCTCGCGCCAGGTCGCCGCGCAGCAACGCCAACCGCGCGGCGTTGTAGTTGCCGAACGGGTGGTCGGGTGCCAGCGCCAGCACGCACGCATAGGCGGCGGCGGCACCGTCGAGGTCTTTCTTCGCCGCCAGCACGATGCCGAGGTTCAGGTGCGTGCGAGCATGCCCCCGCGCGGCGGCGACCGCCTCGCGATACAACGCCTCGGCCCCCAAGGCGTCGCCCGCGTCCTCGCGGAGATTGCCCTCGTCGACGAGCGCGTCCGCACGTGCGACGTCGTCGGACTGCGCGCCGGCCTCCACCGGCGCGGGAGGCCGAGGCACGTCGGCTGCCAAGGGGCGGAACTGATTGAACAGGTTCTTCAGCATGGCACCTTCTCGAGCCACATCGTGCGATAGGCGGCCTCGAGGTCGGCCACGAAGGACGTGACGTCGGTCAGTCGCGATGCAGCCATCTTCGGACGCAGCCCCCGCCGCAACGCCGCCAGGGCCCCGCGATCCGCCGCACGGGCGACAGCCACGTCCGCGTAGACGTCGATCGAAGGCGCGATCCATTCGTCCATGCCGAGATACGCGAGAACGCTCGCCGCGCTGCGCGACACGGGCGTGTCGCCGACGGCAGCCACCACCGGCACGCCCATCCACAACGCGTCGAGCGTGGTGGTGCCGCCGCCGTAGGGGACCGTGTCGAGCGCGATGTCGACGCGGTTGAAAAGGTTCAGGTAGTTGGCGATCGGAACACGCGGCAGGAACTCGACGCGCTCCGCGGCGACACCCTCGCTCGCCAGGTCCGCGAGCATGGCTTGGCGCTTGCGCTCGGACTTGATGTCGGCGACCACCAGCCGCGAACCCGGGGTGCGCTGCAGGATCTTGCCCCAGGCACGGCAGATCGCGGGCGTGATCTTGAGCGCAGCGTTGAAAGACCCGTAGGTCAGCCAGCCATGGCGCTCGAACGGCGCGATCGGGTCGACGGCGACATCGTGCAGCGGGCGGTAGCACCACTGGCTGTCAGGCAGGAACAGCAGGCGCTCGGTGTGCTGAGGCTGCGAGATCGCCGGTGGATCGGTGCGGACGTCGCACAGGCGGAAGTCCATTTCGGCGAGGCCCGTGGTGTTGAGGTAGCCGAGCCAGCTTGCCTGGACCGGCGCCGGCCGCCGGCGGAAGACGCTCAGCCGCGGCTGGCTGGTGTGCCCCACGAGATCGACCAGCACGTCGATGCCGTCGTCATGGATCGCCTGTGCCAGTTGCTCGTCGGACAGCGCGGCCGCATCGCGCCAGTGGTCGCTCGCCTTGCGCAGGCGCGCGGTCATCGCATCGGGCTGGCGATCGCCGAACGCATAGCAGAACACCTCCACGCGCGAGCGGTCGTGGTTCTCGATCACCGGGGCCAGGAACGCCGCGACCGGATGGGACTGCAGGTCGCAGGACATGTAGCCGATGCGCAGTCGCCGCTGGTCGTCGAGCCGCTCGCGCCATCGATCGAAACGCACGGGCACCGCGAGTGCGAGGTCGCGGCCGAAGTCGAGATGCCGGCGGAAAAGCGCTTCGGACGACACGCCGCCGGCGAAATTCATCAGCATCAGCTCGAACGACCGATGCGCCCAGGCAGTCGGCTCGAGCTGGACGATTCTGGCGATGGGCGCCAGCGCCTCGGCCGCGAAACCGTGGTTCGCGTGGATGCGCATGGCCAACTCGAGCGCCGCCAGGTTGTCGGCCTGCACGGCGAGCACGCGGTTCACCGCGCCTTCGGCGGCGTCCGGCCGACCAGCCTTCTGCAGCATGATCGCGAGGTTGAACCAGCCGCCGAGGTCGTCGGGCTGCAGCCGCTGTGCGACCTCCATGGCCTCGATGGCGGCCTCCGTTTTCCCGAGCGCGTCGAGCACGTTGGACTGCACCACCAGCGCCTGCGGAAAGTCGGGCCTGGCGCGCAGCGCGGCGGCGATCAACGACTCGGCGCGGGCGAAGTCCTCGCGCAGGAAGGCGAGACGGGCGTAGTTGTAGTTGCCGAACGGATGGTCGGGCACGATGGCCAGGCAGGCCTCGTAGGCGCGCTCGGCGCCCGCGGTGTCGCCCTTGGCCGCCAGCGCGATGCCGAGATTCAGGTGCGCGCGCGCGTGGCCCGGCGCCGCGGCGACGGCTTCCCGATAGCGAGCCTCGGCCCCGTCGAGGTCGCCGGCATCCTCGAGGCCGTTTCCCTGCTCGACGAGCGTGTCCGCGCGAGCGACGTCTCCGTGGTCAAGGGCCGGCAACGGCGCGCCGGCGGGCTTCGCGGAAGCGGCGGCCGGCAGGATTCGGTTCAACAGGGTCTTGAGCATGTGAGGTCGCCTTCTCGATGTCCCATTGTCGTTCGCGCGACGATGTGCCGATGCGCCTGCCTGCGGGAGTGGCGGCTTCAGCGCGCCTTCTCGAGCCACATCTCGCGATAGGCCGCCTCCAGGTCGCGCACGTAGCGCGCCATGTCGGTCAGCGGCGAGGCCTGCAGGCGCGGCCGCAACACGGGCCGCAGCGCGCGCAGGGCCTCGAGGTCGGTGGCGCGCGCGACGGCCAGGTCGACGACGTCGCCGACCGAGGGTGCGATCCAGTCCTCCAGGTCCAGCGCCGCAAGGATGGCGGCGGCGCTTCGCGAGACGGGCGTGTCGCCCCGCGTCGCGACGACGGGCACGCCCATCCACAACGAGTCGAACGTGGTGGTGCCGCCGCCGTAGGGAAAGGTGTCGAGCGTCATGTCGACGGCGTTGTAGAGCCTCATGTACTGGTCGCCGGGGACGCGCGGCGCGAACTCGACGCGATGCTCGGCCACGCCCAGGCTCGCAATGTCGCGCCGGATCGCCACGCGCTTGCGCTCCGAGCCGATGTCGCCGATGACCAGCCGCGATCCGGGCACGCGCAGCAGCACCTCGGCCCAGCGGCGGCAAGCGGCCGGCGTGACCTTGAGCGCCGAGTTGAAGGAACCGAACGTCACGTGGCCGTTGCGCTCGAACGGCGGCAGGAGGTCGATCGCATGCGAATCGTCGCCGGGATAGCACCACTGGCTCGCGGGCAGCGGCACCAGCCGCTCCGTGTGCAGGGGCTGCGCGATGGCGGGCGGGTCGCAACGGACATCGGTGAGGCGGAAGTCCATCCGCGTCAGGCCGGTGGTGTTGAGGTAGCCCAGCAGGGCGACCTGCACCCGTGCGGGACGCTGGCAGAACACGCCCGGGCGCGGGATGCTGCTGTGCCCCATGAGGTCGACCAGCACGTCGATGCCGTCGGCGTGGATGACGTCGGCCAGCGCCTCGTCCGGCAGCGTCGCGACGTCGCGCCAGTGATGCGCCGCGGCGCGCAGGCGCTGCGTCATCGCGTCGGAGTCGCCGGTCAGCGAGTAGCAGAAGGTCTCGACGTGCGCGCGCTCGTGGCGTTCGAGTACCGGCGCGAGGAAGAACGCCACCGGGTGCTGCGTGAAGTCGCCCGACAGATAGCCCACGCGCAGCCGGCGCGCCGGATCAACGGCCTCGGGCCGGTGCTGGAACCGCGCGGGCACCGCCCGCTCCAGCGCGGCGCCGAACTCGACGTGCCGGCGAAAGAACGCGTCCGGCTGCACGCCTTCGACGTTGTTCATGATCATCAGCTCGAAGGAGCGATGCAGCCGATCCGCGGGATCGCGTTCGAGGACGCATGCCAGCGCGTCCAGCGCCTCCTGCGCGAAGCCTTCGTCGCGCTCGATGCGCACCAGCAGTTGCAGCGCCTGCAGGAAGTCGGGCTTGGCCTGCAATGCGGCGGCCACCAGCGCGCGCGCCCGCGCCGTGTCGCGACGCACCACCATCAGTCGAGCCAGGTTGTAGTTGCCGAACGGATGCCGCGCGTCGATCCGCAGCACCGTCTCGAACGCCGCCACGGCACCGTCCCCGTCGCCGCGGGCGTCCAGCACGATGCCGAGGTTCAGGTGCGCGCGCGCATGCCGCGGCGCCATCGCCACGGCCCGGCGATACAGCGCTTCGGCCTCGGCCAGGCGGCCGGCGTCCTCCAGGCCGTTGCCTTCGACGATCAGCCCGTCGGCGCCCGCGACATCGTCGGGCCCGGACTCGGTCGCCGGCACGGCGGCCGACGCCGCGGGCACGGCGGGCGGGCTCGCGGCGGTCGGCAGGAAACGGGTCAGCAGGTTCTTGAGCACCGGCGCCTCCTCGCAAGGCCCCCATTGTCGTGCGCCGGCCGACCAGCCTCAGCCGACGCGGCAGATTTTCAGCATGTTGGTGCCTCCGGGATAGCCCATCGGCTCGCCGCAGGTGATCGCGTAGGTGTCGCCCGGACGGAACACGCCGCGAGCAACCAGCAGGCGCTCGGCCTCGGCGAGCGCGGTGTCGCGGTCGTCGTAGGTCGGCATCATCAGCGGCGTCACGTTGCGGTACAGCGCCATGCGGCGCAGCGAGGTCGGCTGCGAGGTGAGCGCGAAGATCGGCACCTGCGAGCGCTGGCGGCTGATCCACAGCGCGGTCGAGCCCGACTCCGTCAGCGCGACGATCGCCTTGCAGCCCAGGTGCTGCGCGGTGAACAGCGCGCCCATCGCGATCGACTGGTCGATGCGGCCGAACTTCTTGTTGAGGAAGGTCGCCTCAATCAGCTGCACGTCGTCGGCGCGCTCGGCTTCCAGCGCGATCGCGGCCATCGTCTCGACGGTTTCGATCGGGTACTTGCCGGCCGTGGTCTCGGCGCTGAGCATCACGGCGTCGGTGCCGTCCAGCACCGCGTTGGCGACGTCGCTCACCTCGGCGCGCGTGGGCACCGGCGCGAGGATCATGCTTTCCATCATCTGCGTCGCGGTGATGACGACCTTGTCCATCTCGCGCGCCATGCGGATCATGCGCTTCTGCAATGCCGGCACCGACGCGTTGCCGACTTCCACGGCGAGGTCGCCGCGCGCCACCATGATGCCGTCGCTGGCCTTCAGGATGGACTCGAGGTTGGGAATCGCCTCGGTGCGCTCGATCTTGGCGATCATCGCGGGCTTGTGGCGCTGCGACTCGCCCGCCACGTTGGCCAGCTGGCGCGCCATCTCCATGTCGGTGGCGTTCTTCGGGAAGCTCACCGCCAGGTAGTCGCAGCGGAAGCTGGCGGCGGTGCGGATGTCGTCCATGTCCTTGGCCGTCAACGCCGGCGCGGTGAGGCCGCCGCCCTGCTTGTTGATGCCCTTGTTGTTGGAAAGCTCGCCCTCGACCTTGACGATCGTGTGCACCTTGTCGCCCTTGACCTCCTCGACCGTCAGCACGATCAGGCCGTCGTTGAGCAGCAGGGTGTCGCCGGGCTTCACGTCGCGCGGCAGTTCCTTGTAGTCGAGGCCCACGCCGTTGATGTCGCCCGGCTCGGTGCGCGCGGCGTCGAGCACGAAGCGCTCGCCCTTGACCAGCATCACCTTGCCGTCGACGAACTTGCCGACGCGGATCTTCGGGCCCTGCAGGTCGGCCATCAGCGCGACGGTGCGGCCGACGCGCTCGGCGATCTCGCGCACCATGTTCGCGCGGTCGATGTGGTCCTGGGCCTTCCCGTGGCTGAAGTTGAGCCGCACCACGTCGACGCCGGCGCGGATCAGACGTTCGAGCACCTCCGGATCGCTGGTGGCGGGGCCGAGGGTGGCGACGATCTTGGTACCACGGGTCATGACGAGCTGTCTCCTGGGCGCTCTGGCGCCGCTGCAATGGGTAACTGGATAACGCGATTATGGGCGCGCCCCTCGGGCCGGGGTTACATCGTGATTACAGCATCGTCGCGGCGCCGGAAGCGGTCAAGTGCGCCCCCTCGGACGACGCGGCGGCCCCATCGCCGCCACGCCGCCGCCGTGGCTTCGCGCGACCGCCTCAGGCCGCTCGCTTCTCGAGGATCTCGAACGCCGGCAGCGTCTTGCCTTCGAGGATTTCCAGGAACGCGCCGCCGCCGGTCGAGATGTAGCCGACGTCCTTCTCGATGCCGTACTTGGCGATCGCGGCCAGCGTGTCGCCGCCGCCGGCGATGCTGAACGCCGGGCTCGCGGCGATGGCGCGCGCCAGCGTCTCCGTGCCGTGCGTGAACGCGTCGAACTCGAACACGCCCACCGGGCCGTTCCAGACGATGGTGCCGGCCGCCTTCAGCTGCCCGGCCAGCATCGCGGCCGTCTCGGGGCCGATGTCGAGGATCAGGTCGTCGTCGGCGACGTCGGTGGCGGCCTTGACGGTGGCCTGCGCATCGGCGGCGAACTTCTTCGCGACGACGACGTCGGTCGGGATCGGCACCGCCGCGCCGCGCGCCTTCATCGACTCGATGACGGCCTTCGCCTCGTCGACGAGGTCGGGCTCGGCCAGGCTCTTGCCGATCTTCAGGCCGGACGCCAGCATGAACGTGTTGGCGATGCCGCCGCCCACGATCAGCCCGTCGACCTTGGCCGACAGCGCCTGCAGGATGGTCAGCTTGGTCGAGACCTTGCTGCCGGCGACGATGGCCACCAGCGGGCGCTTCGGCGCGGCCAGCGCCTGGGTGATGGCGTCGATCTCGGCGGCCAGCAGCGGGCCGGCGCAGGCGACGGGCGCGTACTCGGCGATGCCGTAGGTCGAGGCCTCGGCGCGGTGCGCGGTGCCGAACGCGTCGTTGACGAAGATGTCGCACAACGCGGCCATCTTTTTCGCGAGCTCGGGGTTGTTCTTCTTCTCGCCCTTGTTGACGCGCACGTTCTCCAGCAGCACGACGCTGCCCGGCTTCACATCGACGCCGTCGACCCAGTTGGCCAGCAGCGGCACGTCGCGGCCGAGCAGTTCGGACAGGCGCCTGGCGACCGGCGCGAGCGAATCCTCGGGCTTGAACTCGCCTTCGGTCGGACGGCCCAGGTGGCTGGTGACCATCACGGCCGCGCCGGCATCGAGCGCCATCCTGATGCACGGCACCGAGGCCCGCACGCGGGTGTCTTCGGTGATGTTGCCGGCGTCGTCCTGCGGCACGTTGAGGTCGGCGCGGATGAACACGCGCTTGCCCTTGGCTTGGCCCGAGGCGGCGAGGTCGGAGAAACGAATCACTTTCATGGCGTTCACGCAGTCAGAAAAAGGAAATGGGGAGGCGGGGTGGGCAAATCACCAGCCCAGGCCCGATCGCAGCGCCAGCAGCACCGCCGACCCCGCGAGTATCGTTCCGAGCAGCTTGCGCGTGGTGACGAAGACGAGGATGCCGGTCGCGGTCGCGTAGAGCCGGGCGTCCTTCCAGGTGGCGATGAGGTGGCTGCCGGTCATCGCGACCTCGGGCAGCAGCACGGCCACGAGCGCCGCCAGCGGCGCGTAGCGCAACGCCTCGCGCAGCCACGGCGGGATCGGCACCCGGCGCTCGGGAATCATGAAGAAGCCGCGTGTCACGATGCTCACCACCGTGAGCCCGGCGATCGCGACGATGGTCTGCCAGGTCGTCATGCAGCGTCCCCCGACGGCTCGCCCTTCGGACGCGGCGGCGCGAAGTGGTCGACCAGCACGCCGACCGCCATCGCCGCCGCGATCGCAACCACGATGTTCAGGTGGAACGGCAGCGCGAAGGCCGCGAAGGCGGCACAGGCGGCCACCGCCGCGGCGATCCAGGTGCCGCGGTCGATCAGCAGCGAGGCCGTGATGCCCAGCAGCGCCAGCGACCCCGCGAAGCCGAGGCCCCAGCGCGACGGGATGACGTCGGCCAGCGCCACGCCCACGATGGTCATGCCCTGCCAGGCGCACCAGCTGACGGTGGCGTTGCCGGCCACGTAGGCCAGTTGGTCGGACATCGCGCCCGGCTGCGGGAACCGGCGCATGAACGCGATGTAGGTGAAATCGACGGTGAAGTAGGTGACCAGCAGCCGACGCGGACGCGATAACGCCTCGAAGTACGGCCGCCAGCCGGCGCTGAAGATCACGAAGCGCAGGTTCACGCAGAACGCCGTGGCCCAGACCACCCACAGCGGCGCGCCCTGGACGATCAACGGCAACGCGGCCAGCTGGGCGCTGCCGGCGAACACGCACAGCGACATCGCGATCGCCAGGGCCGCGCCCAGCCCGGCCTTGGCCATCGCGATGCCCGCGACCAGCCCCCACGCGCCGATGCCCAGCGCGACGTCGCGCATCTCGCGCGCGCCGCGGGCGAATTCGGGATGGCGCCAGGGGCCCTGCGATGCGGTCATCGCGCCATTGTCTTATGGCGCTGTCGGGGATGGGCACGCAGCCCGAGCAGATGACTTCGCGAGTCGCGAAGCGGCGCTCAGAACCTGTGAATGAATCCGACGCGACCGAGCGGGCCGTCAAAACGCGTCCGATCAAGGCGCAAAGCGCAGACGTAGCTCGGGCTACGGCGAGCATTTGCAACGCAGAGCGGGCGTGTTTTGACGGGACGAGCGGGCGTGGCGGGTTCGTTCACAGGTTCTCAGTGCTCTGAAGGCTTTTCCGCGGCCGACTTGTCGATCTTGGCGATCTTCTCGGGCTTGGCCGCGGGGGCCTTGGCGGTCTTGTCGGCCGGCTTGTCGGCGGCGGCGTCGGTCTTGGCGGCGTCGGTCGTGCCATCGTCGGCGTCGGCCGTCTTCTTCGCGCCCGGGCCCAGCGTCGGGACGACGGCCTCGAGCTTGTTCTCGCGCATGTAGTCGTCCATCTCGCGCCAGCCGGCGTAGATGGCGGCCTTGTCGACGCGCTTGTTGAGCGTGAAGCAGTCCTCGATCGCGCGGCCGCCG
>Ga0302311_10006448_pt1 | contig 12127 bp, 10 predicted proteins | sample III_Palsa_N1_3_FD_200449 | JGI IMG/M metagenome (GOLD analysis project Ga0302311, IMG submission 200449) | Peat permafrost microbial communities from Stordalen Mire near Abisko, Sweden - III_Palsa_N1_3 | ecosystem: Environmental > Terrestrial > Soil > Palsa > Peat permafrost | place: Sweden...
CCGACGTGGCGCGCATCTTCGACCAGCTCCGTCCGCTGTTCGACCGCGGCTTCCTCGCCCCTACGGCCGTGAAGACGTGGTCGCTCGAGAAAAGCGCAGACGCCTACCAGACCGTGCTAGACGGCTCCGCCGGAATCAAGCAGGTTCTGCTGCCGATCGGCAGCGGGGCGCAGGGAGGTTCACGATGAGCGCCGACCCCGCACCTCTTCCCGAGGCGGGCCTCGGCGCGCAGGCGCCCGTGTCCTGACGACAGCGGTTCACGGATCGCGTAGATCCGAGTGAGCTGACAACGTCGAGTGAGCCGAGGAGACGCCCGTGACGCTCGCGGGTGTCTCGTCGCCCGTAAATATCAGGACCCCGCTCGGCAGTCGCCCGCGGGCGACTTGACGGACATCGTATCGACGGCGCCGATCGTCATAGCCGAGATCATGCGCTCATCCGCACGGTTGCCGCCTAAGGCGCGCCGGTGCCGCCGTCGGGCTGAAGGTGCAGGTCAACGTCTGAAAAGCAATGCGGGTGCGGCGGAGTGCGCCCGGCAGGATTCGAACCCGCGAGCCGCTGCCTAGATGGACCGCAACGCCGCCGTCGCCGCGATGACGTTGGCCGACATAGCCACCGAGCGCGGACTTCACGAGATACACCGGCTCTGGCCACACATGCAGAGCCGAGCGGGAGAACTCGGCCTCCACGTCCCCGAAGCGAGCTCCATGGCCTTCCAGTCGCCCCGCATGGACCGTAAGCGAGTACCAGCCGGCGAGCAGCCAGATCCCGAGGCAGCCGATTGAACCAGACACAACACCGGGACCAGCAGGACTTGCTGGGTATCGCGATGTCCACCCGAACCTACGCGGCCGCCCCGTGACACGCGAGACCCCGGACTTCCATGCCGGGCAGAGCGGGAGCGACGCCGATGGGCGGCTAGTTCCCCCTCAAAGCCCCTACTGGGACCTTGATCTTCTAACGCCGGACGATGTGTGCGCCTTGCTGAAGGTCAAGAAGAGCTGGCTCTACGATGTCGTTGAGAGCGGCGCACTTGAGGCCATCCGGCTAGGCAAGCAACTCCGCTTCCGCCCATCGGCGGTCGTCGTTTCTAACTACGTGGCTAGAAAAAAATTGGGTAACCCGCTAAAACCGCAGGTCACCCTACTTGCAACATGGGGTGAGTGACGGGACTTGAACCCGCGACATCTAGGACCACAACCTAGCGCTCTACCAGCTGAGCTACACCCACCATGCGCCCTCATCAGAAGGCTCACACGAGTATAGCGGTCTCCCGCAGTGCGAACGAACGCGTTACGCGCTGGCCGGCTTGGCGTTCTCGAACCGCGCGGCGATCTCCCGCGCGGTCGCCGAGGCGGGCCCCGGCTGGGGCACGAACACCGCCTCGCGGTAGTACCTGAGCTCCTGCACCGACTCGGTGATGTCGGCCAGCGCCCGGTGCCCGCCGTGCTTGCTCGGGGAGGCGAAGTACGCCCGCGGGTACCAGCGCCGCGCAAGCTCCTTGACCGAGGAGACGTCGATCATCCGGTAGTGCAGCCAGTTGTCGAGGACCGGCATGTCGCGGGCGATGAACCAGCGGTCGGTGGCGATCGAGTTGCCGCACAGCGGCGCCTTCTTGGCCTCGGGGACGTGATGCTTGACGTACGCGAGCACGGCGTCAGCGGCCTCGTCGAGCGCCATCCCGCCGGACAGGTCGGCCAGCAGCCCCGACTTGGTGTGCATCTCCCGCACCACGTCGCTCATCTGGTCCACCGCCTCGGCCGGCGGCTTGATAATCAGGTCGATCCCGCCGTCGAGCAGCGTCAGCTCCCCGTCGGTTACCACGCACGCGATCTCGATCAGCGCGTCCCGCTCGATATCGAGCCCGGTCATCTCGCAGTCGATCCATACCAGCCGGTCGTTCATCCAACCAAGGTTAAAGGCAAAAACCATCATCCCGAACGGACCCTGAGCTCCGCCTCCCCGCCGCCACCTCACCCGTCCACCCTGTCGCCCACGCCACCGACCCCAAACGTCAGCTGTCAGCAACGCCACCGACCCCGACGGACATCCCTAGAACGCCACCGCCCCGACGGACATCCCTAGGGGGCGCTTAGCTTGTCAAGCGGCGGCTTGCCGGGTTTGCTGGCGGCGGCTCCACGTGGTGTCCTCGTGGTGACGGTGGGGGTTCTGGGCCAGCCGTGCAGGACGCCGACGAGCCGCCCTGGGCGGGAGCCATGATCGTGTGCCATTCGGGTCAGCGTTTTCCGGCCGCAGGCGTCATCGTGTGTCGGCGTGGGCACCCCGCGACCCGAAAGACCCACGCTGACCCCTGTATCCGTCGGGCTTGTTGCGCGTGGTGACAGTGAGGACGGTGTGTCGATGCCCACGCTCAGGCCGGAATCGGCAGCGCCGCGGCGGCGAACGGCGTCGGCAGTTCCCGGGTCCGTATCGCCCGCCCGTGCGGCCCGCTGCCGGTTAGCCGGTGGATGTCGATCGCCCCGGGCCCCGCATGCGCGCACCCGGGCACCTGCGACGCGCCGAAGTGACCCCCGCGCGCCCACGCCGCCCGGCTCCCCTCGGCCCCTCCGACAGCGCCGCCACTGCCAATGCCGATGCCGCCAACGCCCGTCCCAACGCCCGTCCCAACGACCGTCCCGGCGCCCGTCCCAACGCCCGTCCCGGCGCCCGACCCAACGCCGGCCCGAGCGGCAGCCGCCCGCCCGCCCTCGGCCCAGCCGCCCTCGGCCCGCCCGCCCTCGGCCCAGCCGCCGGGCTGGCCCCCCGGCCAGCGGCGCGGCACCCCCCAGGAGTCGAGCCAGCTCATGATCGCCTCGACGCCGATCAGCGGCCCGTTGGTGAACGGCTCGGCCGGGAGCGCGAGCACCCCGATCTGCACGCAGACGCGGCCCTCGGCGTTCACATTCTCCGGTCGACGGTGAATACGGACCGGCGTCCAGTCGAGCCGGTCGGGCGCGCCGAGCGCGCGGCCGGCCCGCAGCACCGAGATCAGCTGCGCGAGCTCACCGGTGACGGGGTTCCAGACCAGGTGGCAGGGACGGTGCTCGGCCACCAGCCGCTGCGCGGCCGACTGGACGGAGACCGAGTTGGCCGGGCTGCCGAGGGTGAGCCAGACGACTCGGGGCGCGCCGCCCCCCAGCGCGCCACCGTCTGCTTCCGCCCGGACGCGCATAGCTTCCGGCATCCATGCGTGTGCCACGACGCCGCTCCCCTCCCAGGTACGAGTAAAGGGGTCTAGACCTTCCGGTCAATAGACCTCTTCCCCTACTTACGCCCGCGGGTGTGATTAGTCCAGAGGGGCCCGGTGAATACGGCGCTACAGGAGGAAGTCGGGAGGAATCGACAAGCGCTGCCGGCTGACTACCACGCGTGACGAGCGAGGCGTTACTGCCGGCGGATCGCCTGCGCCTGGAAGTAAGCCGAGGAGTCCGACCGCCAGAGCATGGCGATCGCGCCCACGCCGACCGCCCACGACGCCAGCGTGATGACGATGAAGATGATGTCGGCGGCGGTGATGACCTGCCCGCCGTGCAGCGAGTCGATCGTCTGGTAGAGCTGGAAGGTCGAGATCGCGAACAGCACCGTGGCGACGATGCGGGCCCACTTCATGCCCGCGCGGTTGAACCGGGCCATCAGCACCCACAGCAGGCAGTACACCGCGTACGAGACGATCAGGAAGATGATCGCGGTGGTCAGCTGCGAGGAGGTCGGCGGCTTCCCGTTGATGTCGATCGAGTTCTTGTCCACGACCGTGGCGATGACCTCGAAAACCGCGAAGATGGCGGTGATGGCGGCGCCGGCCAGCATGAACCTGACCGCCTTGCGCATCGTCGCCGGGAGGCTCGGGTCGTCGGGCGCGCCGCCGGACAGCTTGGTCTCGAGGCCGGCGAAGGCGGTGCCGCCTCCGGTGGATGACTTGAACATGGGCTGCCCTAACGTGAACGCGTTGACGAAACGAAGCATAGTGCTGATCTGCACAAAGCTGCGCGCGGTGGCCGACGCTGGCCGGCCGCGGCCGGGGATGGCCGAAAGGCGGCTGGATGCCCTATTCTGTCCTAGCTTCCTAAGTATTGCCGGAAACTCGTGCAGCGGCACTGGGCGCGGTATCATTCCAGCGTCGTTGCCGCATGCATGTGCGGATAGCTCGTGCAGACGACGCGTGCATTTGGTGGAGGGACGTGCTGGTGAACGGGGAACACCGGCCCGTCGAGACGCCTGAGAGGGGGAACGCGTTGAGTGTAAGTGCGCCCGGGAGCGCCGCTGCTCCGGCAGGCGGGCCGACGGTGCTCCGCATGCTGCTCGGCGCACAGCTCCGCAGGCTCCGCGAAGGCGCGGCCATCACCCGCGACGACGCCGGCTACCACATCCGCGCCTCGGGCTCCAAGATCAGCCGGATGGAGCTCGGCCGCGTTTCGTTCAAGGAACGCGACGTCACCGACCTGCTCGAGCTCTACGGAGTCACCGATCCGGCCGAGCGCGAGAAGCTCATTCAGCTCACCAGGGAAGCGAACGCCACTCCCTGGTACCAGAAGTTCCACGATGCGGTCCCGGACTGGTTTCACGTGTTCGTCGGCCTCGAAGAGGCCGCGCAGCTCATCCGCGTCTACGACATTCAGTTCGTGCCCGGCCTGCTGCAGACCCAGGACTACGCGCGGGCGGTCATCCAGCAGGGTTCGCCCGGCCTCGACGCCGACGAGGTCGAGCGCCGGGTCCAGCTTCGGATGGGCCGCCAGGAGCTGCTCAAGCGGGAGAACCCGCCCCGGTTCTGGGCGATCGTGGACGAGGCGGCGCTGCGGCGCCCGATGGGCGGCCGCGACGTGCACGTCGCGCAGATCGAGCGGCTGATGGACGTCATCGCCGAGCCGAACATCACCCTGCAGGTCATGCCGTTCAAGTACGGCGGGCACGCGGCCGACGGCGGCGCCTTCATGATCATGCGGTTTCCCGACACCGACCTGCCGGACATCGTCTACATGGAGTACCTGACCGGCGCGCACTACATCGACAAGGATGAGGAAGTCGAGCGGTACGCTGCGGTGATGGAACGACTTTCGGTGGCGGGGACGTCCCCCGACCGGACCAGGGAGATCCTGGCCGGGATGCTAAAGGAGATCTAGGCGCCATGGCCGACGGGCTCTACAACGGAATGCCGGCCGGGGAACTGCCTGACCTGACGTGGCGGCTGGCCGGCGGCGCGGACGTCGGGGTGGAGATGGCGCGGCTGCCCGACGGGCAGATCGCGGTCCGCAACGCCGCCGACCCGCAGGGCCCCGCCCTCATCTACACCAAGGCCGAGATCGAGGCGCTCATCGGCGGCGCGCAGGACGGGGATTTCGACGCGCTCCTCGCGTGACGAGGCGGCGGCGTCCGCCGTCTCCTCGCCCGACGAAAGCCAGGCCCCGTCATCGGGAGAAGATCAGAATCGATTTTCCCGAACGGTCGCGTGGCTTCGCCTCACCCGTCCCGACGATGCCCCCGACCTGACTCGACGGGACCGGGTGCTGCTCCGCTGGGAGATCATCGCCGTCTTCGCGGTGTCGCTCGGCGCCAGCGGCCTCTACGCGTTCATCTCGCTCATCGGCTCGCTGACCGCTCAGGCGGCGCTGCACTCACAGTCGGTCACGCTGAACGGCTCGCAGGCGCCCGGCCGCCCGGTGCTCGACCTGTTCCTGCAACTAGACTCGCTGCTGAGCGGCGTGGCACCGGTGCTGCTGGCGATCTACCTGCTGTTCCGCGCCGGCGACTGGTCTTCAATCGGGCTGAACTGGTCGCAGCCGGGGCGCGACTTCCTGCGCGGCGCGGCGCTGGCCGCCTTCATCGGCTTCAGCGGCCTGGGCCTGTACCTCATCGCCTACAAGCTCGGCATCGCCGTGAACGTCGTGGCCGAGGGCCTGCCCGACATCTGGTGGCGGTTCCCGGTGCTGATCCTGTCGGCGATCCAGAATGGCCTCCTGGAAGAGGTGCTGGTCACCGGCTACCTGCTGACCCGGCTGCGCAAGCTCGGGGTGAACCCGGCCGCCGCGATCGCGATCAGCGCAACCCTCCGCGGCTCGTACCACCTGTACCAGGGGTTCGGCGGGTTCATCGGCAACGCCATCATGGGCGTGATCTTCGGCGTGCTGTTCCTGCGCTGGCGTCGGGTCGGCCCGATGATCATCGCGCACAGCCTTATTGACGCGGTCGCTTTCATCGGCTATGCGCTACTCGTCGGTCACGTCTCCTGGCTACCGTAAACAAAGCTTCCAGATACTGCCGGGGACGCCTGGGGATCCTAGTTTTTTGCCTGAATGGTATTTATAGGGTTCTTTGCACGTTACACGGCTGGCATTGGGCCGTTATCCTGCCGGCATGCCGGATTTCCAGAGCTCAGCCCAACTGACCCCCGAGATGCCAGGCGCGAGGATCGATCCAGCCTCATCGACGGTGGCCGAGCTCCGGCAGGCAATGGCCGAGTCCCGGCTCTCGGCCATGGCGCTGACCCAGCACTACCTGGACCGCATCGCCGAGGTGAACCCTTCGCTGCATGCGGTGATCGCGGTGCTTCCGGACGCTCTCGAGCAGGCCGCCGCGAGCGACGCCGCCTGGCAGTCAGGCCGGCCCCGGGGTGCTCTCGAGGGCATCCCGGTCCTGGTCAAGGACAACGTCCAGGTGGCCGGCGCGCCGACCACGGCGGGCTCGCCCGCATTGCTCGGGGTTCAGCCGCCGGACGCGTTCGTCGTCTCCCGGCTCCGCGCGGCGGGCGCGGTCATCCTGGCCAAGGCCAACCTCTCGGAGTGGGCGAACTTCCGCTCGACCAGGTCGAGCAGCGGCTGGTCGACGGTCGGGGGCCAGACCGCGAACCCCTACGCGCTTGACCGGAACCCGTCCGGATCGAGCTCGGGCTCGGCCGCCGGGGTCTCGGCCGGGCTGGCGGCGCTGGCGGTCGGCACCGAGACCGACGGCTCGATCGTCTCCCCGTCCAGCGCCTGCGGCGTGGTCGGCATCAAGCCGACGGCCGGCCTGGTCAGCCGGACCGGCATCGTGCCGCTCTCGCCGGTCCAGGACACCGCGGGCCCGATGGCCGTCTCGGTCGCCGACGCGGCCGTGCTGCTGACCGCGATGGCCGCCGCCGACTCCGACGATCTGTCCGTCCTGGGCATCGCGGACGACGATCATCCCGACCGGTCCCACGGCGGCATCGACTACACCGCGTTCCTCGACCCGGCCGCGCTCGAGGGGGCGCGCATCGGCATCTGGCGGGCCGCGTCGGTCGGCGCCGACGCCGTCACCGCCGCGCTGCTCGACGTCGCCGTGGGCTGCCTGCGCTCGTTCGGCGCGGTGGTGATCGACCCGGTCGAGCTGCCCGGCATCGAGAAGGTCACCGAGCCCGAATTCGACGCGCTGAACTACGAGTTCAAGCACGGGATCAACGCCTATCTCAAATACATAGCGGAGTTCGCGGTCGGCCCCGGGCAGGCGCCGCCCGGGACGCTGGCCGAGCTGATCGAGTTCAACGAGGTGCACGCCGAGCGGGTGCTCGCGCGGTTCGGCCAGGAGATCTTCTACGCGGCCGAGGCAACCACCGGCAACCTGGCCGACCCGGTCTACCTGGAGCTGCGCCGGGCCGCCAACCGGCTGGCGACGTCCGCCGTCGAGACGCCGACGGTCGAGCACAAGCTCGACGCGATCTTCTCGCTGACCGCCAACCCGGCCTGGCTGACCGACTACATCCTCGGCGACCACAACGTCTTCGGCACCTCCCGCCCGGGCGCGGTGACCGGCTGGCCGACGATCTCGGTCCCGTTCGGCTACGTCGCGGGCCTCCCGGTCGGCGTCTCGTTCCTCGGCCCGCACTGGAGCGAGCCCCGCCTGCTCGCCCTCGCCTACGCCTTCGAGCAGGCCACCAACCACCGCCGCCCGCCCAACCTCCTCCCCACCATCTCTGTCAACCGCTAACGCTGGCTGGCCCCTCAGGCGCCGGGGACGGCGGGCAGGTTCTTCAGGGCCGCGTCGATGCGGTCCTGGGGGAGGTCGTAGTCGGTCATCTCGCCCGAGAGGTAGCGCTCGTAGGCGACCATGTCGAAGTGCCCGTGGCCGCACAGCGCGGTCAGGATCACCTTCTCCTCACCGGACTCGGCGCACCGCTTCGCCTCCTCGACGACCGCCGCGATCGCGTGCGACGGCTCCGGGGCGGGCAGGATGCCCTCGGTCCGGGCGAACGTCACCGCCGCCGCGAAGCACTCCCGCTGCGGCTTCGCCACCGCCTCGAACAGGCCGAGCTCGTACATGTGGGAGAGCAGCGGCGACATGCCGTGGTAGCGCAGCCCGCCCGCGTGCACCGGGTCGGGGATGAACCCGTGGCCGAGGGTGTGCATCTTCATCAGCGGCGTGAACCCGGCCGTGTCCCCGAAGTCATAGGCGTAGCGCCCGCGGGTGAACGACGGGCACGCGGACGGCTCGACCGCCCTGAGGACCGGGTTCATCCGGCCCGCCAGCTTCTCCCGCAGGAACGGGAAGACCAGCCCGGCGAAGTTGGACCCGCCGCCGGTGCAGCCGACGATCAGGTCGGGCCCGGCCTCGCCCGCCAGCTCGAACTGCGCCAGCGCCTCCTGGCCGATCACCGTCTGGTGCAGCAGCACGTGGTTGAGGACCGAGCCGAGCGCGTACCTGGTCTCGGCCGACCCGCCCGCCGCCTCGACCGCCTCGCTGATCGCGATGCCGAGCGAGCCCGGCGAGTCCGGGTCGGACGCGAGCACGTCCAGTCCCGCCTTGGTCGCCCGCGACGGGGACGCGTGCACGGTCGCGCCGTAGGTCTCCATCAGCGTGCGCCGGTGCGGCTTCTGGTCGTAGGACGCGCGGACCATCCAGATCTCGCAGTCCAGGGCGTACTGGGCGGCGGCGAACGCGAGCGCGCTGCCCCACTGCCCGGCGCCGGTCTCGGTGGTGAGCCGCTTGGTGCCCTCGACCGAGTTGTAGTAGGCCTGCGGCACCGCGGTGTTCGGCTTGTGCGACCCGGCCGGGGAGCCGCCCTCGTACTTGTAGTAGATCCGGGCCGGGGTGTTGAGCAGCTTCTCCAGCCGGCGGGCCCGGAACAGCGGCGTCGGCCGCCACAGCTTGTAGACGTCGATGACCTCGCCCGGGATATCGACGTAGTTCTCGCCGGTGACCTCCTGGCGGATCAGCTCCATCGGGAACAGCGGCGCCAGGTCATCCGGGCCGACCGGCTGGAGGGTACCCGGGTGCAGTGGCGGCGGCGGGGGAGCGGGCAGGTCGGGGACGATGTTGTACCACTGGGACGGGATCTGCGACTCGTCGAGGATGAACTTGGTCCGCTCGGTCACGGCTACTCCGATCGCTTAGCTGCACGGCGTTGCAAGGGCAGGGCGCGGCGTCGTCGGCGGTGCCGCGAGTGCTCTTCCGCACCATACGCCGCAGGCCGCGACTGCGACCAGCCTTCACGGCGGCGCCCGGGCACCGACCGGTATGGTCGGGTTCATGTCAACCGTTCCCGAGGTATCGCCCGCCGTTCGCGCCGCCCTCGCGGCCGGGCGGCCCGTGGTGGCGCTTGAGTCGACGATCATCTCGCACGGCCTGCCGCGGCCGGCCAACCTGGCGGCGGCCGCGTCGTTCGAGGCGATGCTGACCGAGGCGGGGGTGACCCCGGCCACCATCGCGGTGATCGACGGCGTCCCCAAGGTCGGCCTCGACGGTCGCGACCTGGAGCGGATCGCCCTCGACGAGTCGGTCATCAAGGTGAGCGTGCGCGACCTCGGGCTGGCGATGGCGCGGCGCCGGACGGCGGGCACCACCGTCGCCGCCACCTCCGCGCTCGCGGCCAGGGTCGGGATCCGGGTGTTCGCCACCGGCGGCCTGGGCGGCGTGCACCGGGGCTTCGCCGAGTCGCCCGACGAGTCGGCCGACCTGACCGTGCTCGCGGCGACGCCGATCACCGTCGTGTCGGCCGGCGTCAAGTCGATCCTCGATATCCCGGCCACCCTGGAGCGGCTCGAAACCCGCGGCGTCGCCGTCGTCGGCTACCGCACCAGCCGGTTCCCCGCGTTCTACCTGACCGACTCGGGCGAGGAGCTGGACTGGCGGCTCGACTCCGCGACCGAGATCGCCGAGGTGATGGCGGCCAGGGACGCGGTCGGGGACACCGCCGCGCTGCTGATCGCCAACCCGCTGCCGCTGGACAAGCAGCTCGATCCCGCCCTGCACAATCAGGTGCTCAACCAGGCGCTGGCCGCCGCCGACGAGGAGAACGTCCGCGGCAAGGCCGTCACCCCGTTCCTGCTGGCGTACATGCAGCGCGCCACCGAGGGCAAGACCGTCGAGGTCAACCTGGACGTCGCCCGGGGCAACATCGCGCTGGCGGCCGAGATCGCGACCGCCTGGTCCGCCCTAACGGCCACGACCGGCAAAGCCTGACCGCCAACGGGGGAGACCCTGACCGCCAACCGGGGGAGACGCAGCGATGACCGAGACGACCGCCGCAGGGGCCGCAGGGGCCGCAGGGGCCGCTGAGCCGGGGGCCGCCGGGAGGCTGATAGACGCGCCGATCACCGGCGTGACCGTGTTCAGGGACGGCGCCCGGGTGCTGCGGGCCGGCCTGGCCCGGCTGGCGGCCGGGCCGGGATCGGTCACCATCGGGAACCTCCCGGCCACGGTCGACGCCGCCAGCGTCCGCGTTGCCGCCCGCGGCCGCGACCTGGCGCTGCTCAACGTCGAGGTACGCCGCCGGGTCGGCACCGAGCCGCTGCGCGAGCAGGCCGCGCGGCTGCGGGACGAGGTCGAGCGCTGGCGTGACGCGGTGCAGGAGCTCGACGACGAGGATGCCGCCGAGCAGGCCGGGCTCGGCTTCCTCGGCCACCTGTCCGAGGCCGCCGCCACCGCGCTCGCCCGGGCGGTCGGCTCCGGCCGGGCCGGCTACGACGAGCTGTCGGGCATGGCCGGCCACCTCTCCGCGTCCACCGCGGGCACGCTCGCGAAAAGGCGCGAGATCGCCGCCCGCAAGCGCGCCGCCGAGCGGGAGCTCGCCGCCGCCGAAGCGCGCCTAAACGCAGCCGAGCAGGGCGGCGGCAAGCCCAAGAAGGTCGCGTTCGTCGAGGTCGCGGTGGACCTGGAGGCCCAGGCGGCGACCGAGGCCGAGATCGACCTCACCTATCACGTGCCGGGCGCGTCCTGGGGTTCGCTCTACGATCTGGTGCTCGACGGCGACCGGCTTGACGTCTCCTACCTGGCCGAGGTCCGTCAGCAGACCGGCGAGGACTGGCCCGAGGTCGCGCTCGTGCTCTCGACCGCCCGCAGGGGCCAGAGCCAGACCCTGCCCGAGCTGAGCCCCTGGTACATCGGCCGTCCGCCGCCGCCGCGCCTTCCCGGCCACGCCGTGCCGATGTCGGCCAGCGCAGCCGGCCAGGCGGCCTCGAGCGGCCCCGACGCGCGCGGGCGCGTGCCCTACGCGGCCCGCGCGGCGAAGATCCCCCAGGCCAGAATGCTCCCCGCCGAGCAGGTCGAGAGCGAGTCCGGGGCCGGGCTCACCTACACGGTCGCGCGCCCGCTGGCGGTGCCCGGCGACGGCGGACCGCACAAGACCCTGGTCGCCCGGTTCGACGCCGACGCGGTCCTCGACTACCTGACCGTCCCGGTCCTGGCGCCCGAGGCGTACCTGCGGGCCACCGTCACCAACGGCGCCCTGCTGCTGCTCCCGGGCCAGGCCCGGATCTTCCACGGCGCCCAGTTCGTCGGCGAGACCCACCTGGACACGGTCGCCCCCGGCGAGGAGTTCGAGGTCCAGCTCGGGGTGGACGACCAGATCAAGGTCGAGCGGAAGCTGCGCCGCCGCAGCGCCGGCAAGGCCCTGCTCGGCGGGACCAGGACGATTGACATCGGCTACGAGATCACGGTCGAGAACCATCGCGACCGCGACGTCACGGTCAGCGTGCACGACCACATCCCGGTCTCCACCGACGGCGACGTCAAGGTCCGCGCCCGCGAGGCCAGTCCGCCCCCGGCCGAGACCGACGACCTCGGCGAGCTCACCTGGAACCTGGTCCTCACCCCCCGCGAGTCGGCCACCATCAGGCATCGGTTCACCGTCGAGCACCCGGCCCAGGTCGCTGTTACCGGCCTGTGACCAGGGCTCTCATGG
>Ga0302311_10006449_pt1 | contig 12126 bp, 11 predicted proteins | sample III_Palsa_N1_3_FD_200449 | JGI IMG/M metagenome (GOLD analysis project Ga0302311, IMG submission 200449) | Peat permafrost microbial communities from Stordalen Mire near Abisko, Sweden - III_Palsa_N1_3 | ecosystem: Environmental > Terrestrial > Soil > Palsa > Peat permafrost | place: Sweden...
GGACCTGGTCGATGGCCAGGGCCGGCTGGTCCTGGATCTCCAGGCCGTAGAACTTGCTGCCGGGGATGTCCTCGTGGGTGAGCAGCGCGTACACGCCGGGCACCTGGAGCGCCTCGGAGAGGTCCACCGACAGGATCCGGGCCCGGGCGTGCGGCGAGCGCAGCGCCATGCCCCAGAGCATGTCCTCGTGCCACAGGTCGGAGGAGTACGCGAACTCGCCCTTGACCTTCAGCGTGCCGTCCGGTCTCAGCGGCGAGCCGCCGATGCCGTCCGGGTGCGCGGTGGTGATGTCCTGGAGGTTCTTCTCGCCGCGGATGGACTTGGTGCTGCTGCTCACTGGGACACCTCCGACTGGTGACAGGTACGGGCGGAAGCGAGCCGGACCGCGTCCATGATCTTCTCGTAGCCGGTGCAGCGGCACAGGTTGCCGGACAGGGCCTCGCGGATGTCGCTGTCACTGGGCTGCGGCTCGCGGGCCAGCAGGTCGTGGGTCTGCACCAGCAGCCCGGGGGTGCAGAAGCCGCACTGGACGGCCCCGGCGTCGATGAAGGCCTGCTGCACCGGGTCCAGCCCGGTCTCGTCGGCCAGTCCCTCGACCGTGCGGACCTCGCGGCCCTGCACCTGGCCGGCGGCCACCAGGCAGCTGCACACCGGCGAGCCGTCCAGGTAGACCGTGCAGGAGCCGCACTCGCCCTGCTCGCAGGCGTTCTTGGAACCGGGCAGGCCGAGGCGCTCACGCAGCATGAAGAGCAGGCTCTCGCCCTCCCACACGTCGTCCGCTTCGACCTGGCGGCCGTTGGCGTTGAAGGTCACCCTCATGCTGCGCTCCTCAGCGACTGCGTGTACTCGTTCCAGGTCCAGGTCAGGGTGCGGCGGGCCATCACCGCGAGCGCGTGCCGCCGGTATGAGGCGCTGCCGCGTACGTCGTCGATGGGCGACGCGGAGGCGGCCACCAGCTCGCCGAAGCGCTGGGTAGCGGCCGGGCCGATCAGCGCGCCGCTGCTCCACAGGTCGCGCTCGGCCAGCTCGCCGGCCAGGAACTCCTCGGCGGAGACGGCCCGGCGCGGGGTGGGCGCCGCCGAGCCGATGCCGGTGCCGACGCTGCCGTCCTTGGGGTGCAGCGCGAAGCCGAACGCGCAGACCGCGATGACCATGGCGTTGCGGGTGCCGATCTTCGAGAACTGCTGCGGTCCGTCGGCGACCGGGATCCGGATCGCCCGGATCAGCTCGTCGGGCTGCAGCGAGTTGCGCTTGACCCCGACGTAGAAGTCGTCGATGGCGATCAGCCGGGTGCCGCGCACGGAGGCGGCCTCGACGAAGACGTCCTTGCCGGCCGCCAGCAGGGCGGGGTGGGCGTCACCGGCGGGGGAGGCCCCGCCGAGGTTGCCGCCCACACTGCCCCGGTTGCGGATCTGCGGCGAGCCGACGGTGTTGCCCGCGATCGCCAGCCCGGGCAGCTGAGCCGACAGCTCCCGGGTGATCCTGGCGTACGGCACCGCGGCGCCGAGCCGGACCACCTCGCCCTGCTGGCCCTCGTAGGTGCCGGTCTCCCAGTCGGTCAGTTCGCTGATCCGGTTCAGGTCGAGCAGCGCGGCGGGCCGGTGCCGGTCGAAGTTGAGCTCGACCATCACGTCGGTTCCGCCGGAGATCGGCAGTGCGGACGGGTTCTCGGCCTTCGCCGCGAGCGCCTCGTCCCAGGTGGCGGGCCGCAGGAACTCCATGCGGTGACTCCTCTGTGTGATGTCTGGCGGTGCTGGTCCACTGTCAGGCTCATGGGCCGTGCCCGCCAGGAACCTGTACTCGGAGCGTCGTTCGAATCGACGTGCTTCCCCGGTGTGTTGGCTAGTAGACAAGCGTTCGGGCGCGGGGAGGCAGTCACTGATGCCATGAAGACCAGGCCCGGCCCCCGACACCGGGGCTGTACGTTTCTCCAAGGGATTGGGCCAGCTGGGGGCTATGTGGCGGTTGCCGCCGGTTAACCTCCCGTCGAACCACTGGCCGGATCGGCTGTGCCCCCTATATACGTTTGACCAGACCCCGTCATGCCGGTGCCACGCCGGTGCGTACCGGTGACCGGCCCGGCCGGACGGTGGCGGTCGGTGGCGGGCCGGTGGCCGGTCGTTGGCCGGGGAATCGGCGGGATACCCGGCAGCGCCGGTACCGGCCCCGGGCGTAATGTCTGCCGGATGAGTACTGAGACGACGGGGGAGAACCCCTTCCTGAGCCCCAGCCCCCTGCCGTACCAGCTGCCGCCCTTCGCGGACATCCGCGAGGAGCACTACCTGCCCGCGTTCACGCTGGGCATGATCGAGCAGCTCGACGAGGTCGCCGCCATCGCGGCAGACCCGTCGCCGGCCACCTTCGAGAACACCGTGGAGGCGCTGGAGCGGTCCGGCGCCCTGCTGCGCCGGGTCTCGCTGGTCTTCTTCAACCAGTCCTCCTCGGACACCACCGAGGCCATCCAGGAACTGGAGGCGGTGATCAGCCCCAAGCTGGCCGCCCACAACGACACCGTCCACCTCGACCCGGCACTCTTCGCCCGGCTGGACGACCTGTACACCCGGCGTGAGCAGCTCGGCCTGGACGCCGAGGCGCTACGGGTGCTGGAGCGCTACCACTCCCGCTTCGTGCGCGCCGGGGCCCGGCTGACCGGCGCCGAGCAGGACCGGCTGCGGGAGCTCAACGCCGAGCTGGCCGCCGCCGGCACCGCCTTCGAGCAGAACCTCTTCGCCGACACCAGGGCCGCGGCCCTGGTCCTGGACAGCGCCGATGAACTGGCCGGGCTCTCCGCGGACGCGGTCGCCGCCGCCGCCGAGAACGGCCGCGCGCTGGGCCACGACGGCAAGTACGTGATCAGCCTGAAGAACTTCTCCAACCAGTCCGAGCTGGCCGCGCTGGCCGACCCGAAGGTCCGCCGCCGGCTGCTGGACGCCTCGCTGGCGCGCGGGACCGACTCCAACGGCCCGCTGGCCGCCAGGATGGCGGTGCTGCGCGCCGAGCGCGCCGCGCTGCTCGGCTTCCCCAGCCACGCCGCCTACGAGGTCGCCGACCAGACCGCGCGCACCACCGACGCCGTCGAGTCCATGCTCGGCGGACTGGTCGCCCCCGCCGTCGCCAACGCCCTGCGCGAGGCCGCCGCGCTGGCCGAGGAGGCCGGGGTGGACGGCATCGAGGCCGCCGACTGGCTGTACTACTCGGAGCAGGTCCGCCGGGCCCGTTTCGACGTCGACGCCTCGGCCATGCGCCCGTACCTGGAACTGGAGGCGGTGCTGCGGGACGGCGTCTTCCACGCCGCCGGGCTGGTCTACGGCCTGGCCTTCACCGAGCGCCCCGACCTGCTCGGCTACCACCCCGACGCCCGGGTCTTCGAGGTCACCGACAGCGACGGCAGCCCGCTGGGCCTGTACGTCGGCGACTTCCACGCCCGCGCCTCCAAGCGCGGCGGCGCCTGGATGAACGAGCTGGTCACCCAGTCGCGGCTGCTCGACCAGCGGCCGGTGGTGGTCAACAACCTCAACATCGCCAAGCCCCCGGCCGGTGAGCCGGTGCTGATGACCTGGGACGAGGTCACCACCCTGTTCCACGAGTTCGGCCACGCCCTGCACGGCCTGCTCTCCGACGTCCGCCACCCGCTGGTGGCCGGGACCGAGGTGCCGCGCGACTTCGTCGAGTACCCCTCGCAGGTCAACGAGATGTGGTCGGACTGGCCCGAGGTGCGGAGCAACTTCGCCCGGCACCACCTCACCGGCGAGCCGATGCCGGCCGACCTGGTCACCCGGATGAAGGAGGCCGAGAACTTCGGCGAGGGCTTCCGCACCGTGGAGTACCTGGCCGCCGCGCTGCTCGACTGGTCCTGGCACACCCTGCCGGCCGGCGCCGACCCGGGCGACCCGCTGGCCTTCGAGGCGGCGGCGCTGGAACGGCACGGCCTGAAGCTGGACGCCATCCCGCCGCGCTACCGCACCGGCTACTTCGCGCACATCTTCGCCGGCGGCTACGCGGCCGGGTACTACGGCTACATCTGGTCCGAGGTGCTGGACGCCGACACCGTCGAGTGGTTCAAGGAGAACGGCCGGACGATCCGCGAGAGCGGCGAGGTCTTCCGCCGCCAGTTGCTCGCCAGGGGCGGTAGCGTCGATCCGATGGACGCGTTCGCGGGCTTCCGGGGCCGCGCGCCGGAGATCGCGCCGCTGCTCGCTCGGCGCGGACTCACCGGCTGACCGGTCCCGGCCGCGCCCGCCGGGTTTGCTTCCCGGCGGGCGCAGTCGGGTAACGTGCGGCAACGCCCCCGACAGCGTCCTGTGACGTGGGGCCAGTGCCGCGGAGCCGCGTGACCGCTTCCGGTGCCGCACACCCCACCCTTGCCAGACGGAGGTAGCACCTTGCGGATCGGCGCGCTGCTCGCCCCACCGGCGCCCCGCCTGCGCCTGCTCGCGGGGCGCGAGGAACTGGACCGGGTGGTCTCCGGAGTGATGACCACCGACCTGAGCGACCCCGGGCGCTACCTGCACGGCGGCGAGCTGGTGCTCACCGGGATGCTCTGGCGCACCGGCCCGGCGGACTCCGAGCGCTTCGTCCGGGTCCTGGCCGCCGCCGGGGCGGTGGGCCTGGCCGCCGGTGAGGCCGAGGTCGGCCCGGTCCCGCCGGACCTGGTCGCCGCCTGCGAACGGCACCGGATGCCGCTGTTCGCCGTCCCCGACGACGTCGCCTTCGGGCAGGTCACCGAGTTCGTGGTGCGGCAGGTCTCGGCCGACCGGGCCGCCGACCTGTCCGCCCTGGTCGACCGGCACCGGGTGCTGATGTCCGCCACCGGCGGGGCCGGCCTGGACGCCGTGCTTGAGCTCCTCGGCGGCGACCTGGACCTGGACTGCTGGGTGCTCACCCCCAGCGGCCGGGTCATCGCCGGACCACCCGATCGGCTCAGCGCCGCCGAACGCGACCAGCTGATCCGGGCCCACCTGGACGCCCGCCGGCGCCGCGGCCCCTCGGGCCGGGCCCGGATCAGCGGCCGCCAGTTCTCGCTGCTGCCGGTCACCGGCGAGGCCACCCCCGGCTCAGGACCGCTCTCCGAGTGGCTGCTGGTGGTCGAGGGCGACGTCACCGAGTGGACCCCCAAGCGCCAGCAGCTGGCCGAGAACCTGTCCCGGCTGGCCGGGGCCGAACGCGGACGCCGGGACGAGAGCCGCAGGCTCCGCAGCCGCCTGGCCGACGAGGTGTTCACGCTGCTGCAGCGCGACGCCCCGCCGGAGGAGCTGCGCCGCGCGCTGGAGGCGTCGCTGGCCATGGCCCGGGGCGGCGGCGGTTTCCCGGACGCCTGGGTGGTGGTCTCGGCGGACAGCGTGGGCCTGCCCGACGGCGCGCTGCGGGCCGCCCTGGTCGAGGCGGTGACCGGGGAGGACGACCGGGCGCTGATCGGCGGCGGCGGCTCCGGGGCGATGCTGCTGCTGCCGCAGCCCGCCGACGGCTCCGGCGTGGCCGACCGGCTGCGCGAACTGCTCGGCCCGCTGGAGGCCGGGCTCGGCCCGGAGGGCCGGCTCACCCTCGGCGCCAGCGCCCCGGCGGCCTCGGCCGGGGGCCTGCGCGGCGCGCTGGAGGAGGCCCGGCACGCCCGCCGGATCGCCGCCTCCAGGGTCGGCCGGATCTGCGTCTCCGGCCCGGAGGAGCTGGCCTCGCACGTGCTGCTGCTGGCGGCCGTCCCGGACGAGGTGCGCCGGGCCTACCGGAGCCGGCTGCTGGACCAGGTGGTCGGCTACGACCTGGAGCACCAGGCGGACCTGGTCCGCACGCTGGAGGCGTTCCTGCGCTACGACGGCTCGTGGACCCGCTGCGCCGCCGCCCTGCACGTCCATGTCAATACACTGCGGTACCGGATCGGCCGGATCGAGGAGCTGACCGGTCGGGACCTGTCCCGGCTGGAGGACCGGGTGGACTTCTACCTGGCGCTGGAGCTGTCCTGACGTCCCATCCGTCACACTGGTACCAAAGCCCCAACCAGGAGGTCGGACGCACAGTGAGCGGCGCGTACATCCGGACAGGCGGCAGGCGCGGCACGGGTATCTCGCCCAGGGGCGGCGGCGCTCCGCGTCCCGGCCTGCTGCGGCTGCCCACGGTGGGCATCGACATCGGCGGGACGAAGATCGCCGCCGGGGTGGTCGACGGCGAGGGCCGGATCAGGGAGCAGCTGCGCACGGAGACCCCGGACCGCAGCAAGAGCCCCAAGGTGGTCGAGGACACCATCACCGAACTGGTGCTGGACCTGGCCGACCGGCACGACGTGCACGCGGTGGGCATCGGTGCGGCCGGGTTCGTCGACGCGGACCGGGCCCGGGTGCTGTTCGCCCCGCACCTGTCCTGGCGCAACGAGCCGCTGCGGGACGCGCTCAGCGCCCGGCTGCGGCTGCCGGTGGTGGTCGAGAACGACGCCAACGCCGCCGCCTGGGCGGAGTGGCGGTTCGGCGCGGGCGTGGGCGTGGCGCAGCTGGTGATGGTGAATCTGGGGACCGGCATCGGCGGCGCGATCATCCGCCACGGGCAGGTGGAGCGCGGGCGCTACGGCATGGCCGGGGAGTTCGGCCATATGACGGTGGTGCCCGGCGGGCACCGCTGCCCCTGCGGCAACCGGGGCTGCTGGGAGCAGTACTCCTCCGGCAACGCCCTGGTCCGCGAGGCGCGGGAGCTGGCCGCCGCCGAGTCGCCGGTGGCGCAGCCGCTGCTGGAGCGGGCGGGCGGCGACGCCCTGGCGATCACCGGTCCGCTGGTGACCGAGGCGGCGCGGCGGGGCGACCCGGTCGCGGTGGAGCTGCTGCAGGAGATCGGCCAGTGGCTGGGTCTCGGCATCGCCAACCTGGCCGCCGCGCTGGATCCGGAGCGGTTCGTCATCGGCGGCGGTGTCTCGGCGGCGGGGGAGCTGCTGCTGGGCCCGGCCCGGGAGGCCTTCCGCCGGAACCTGAGCGGGCGCGGCTTCCGGCCGGAGGCGGAGATCGTACCGGCCCGGCTGGGCAACGAGGCGGGGCTGGTCGGTGCCGCCGATCTGGCCCGGCAGGTGGCCCGCAGGTTCCGTACCGTCAAGCGCAGCCGGGTGGAGCGGTCGCAATGAACCTGACACTTCGTCAACTGACTTCTGACTGTCCGTCAGAGTGAGAACTTCTTTTCAGTAGGGCAATACTGACGAAACGTCAGGGCAATGCTGAGGCTCGACCTTCCGGTTGGACACTTGCGGCTCCGCCGCACTTCCCGACGGGAGGCACCGCGCGTTGATTCCCTACCCGAGTTGGCTGAACTCCGGTGACAACACCTGGCAGCTGGTGGCTGCCACGCTGGTCGGACTGATGAGCATCCCAGGCATCGCGATCCTCTACGGTGGCCTGGTCCAGCGCAAGTGGATCGTCAACACCATGCTGATGGCCTTCACCGCCTTCGCGGTGGTGCTGGTCGCCTGGGTGCTCTACGAGTTCCAGATGAGCTTCGGCACCCCGCTGCACCTGGGCCCGGGCATCCTGCACTCCGCCGTGGGCAGGCCCGGGACGATCCTCGGCGCCCGCGCCGAGATCGGGCAGGCGAACATCCCCCTGGTCAGCGGGGCGGGCCTGATGCCCGCCTTCCGCTTTCCGCAGTCCTCGCTGGCGTACTTCCAGTTCGCCTTCGCGGCGATCACCCCGCTGCTGTTCCTGGGCAGCGTCATCGGCCGGATGAACTTCCGGGCCTGGCTGCTGTTCGTGCTGCTGTGGTCCGGGATCGTCTACTCGGTCAACGCCTTCCTGCTCTGGGGCGGCGGCTGGTGGGCCCAGATGGGCGCGCTGGACTACTCCGGCGGCTATGTCATCCACCTGGCCGCCGGGACCTCCGGCTTCGTGGCGGCGGCGGTGATCGGGCCGAGGCTGGCCCGGGACCGGGCCAAGGCGGTGCCCAACAACCTGCCGATGGTGGCCTGCGGCGCGGGCTTCCTGTGGCTGGGCTGGAACGGCTTCAACGGCGGCGACATGTACTTCGGCGGCCAGAACGCCTCGGCCGCGGTCCTGAACACCAACCTGACCACCGCCGTCGCGCTGCTGACCTGGGTGCTGCTGGACATGTTCCTCAGCAAGCAGCGCAAGCCCACCTTCCTGGGCGCGGTCAACGGCATGATCGTCGGCCTGGTCGCGATCACCCCGGCGGCCGGTTTCGTCACCGGTACCGGCGCCATCCTGATCGGCCTGATCGCCTCGGTGGTGGTCTGGCTGTCCTGGAACTACTTCTCGAAGGTCGGTTTCATGCGCAAGGTGGACGACGCCCTCGGCGTCTTCCACACCCACGGCGTGGCGGGCCTGCTCGGCGGCCTGCTGGTCGGGCTGTTCGCCGACCCGGCGATGGCGATCTACTACAACAAGGACGGCAGCGTCGACTCCGTCGCCGGGCTGTTCCACGGCCATCCCAAGCAGCTGGCGCTGCAGGCGGGCGCGGCGGCCACGATCATCGTCTGGGACGGGCTGATGACCTTCCTGATCCTGAGGTTCCTCGGCCTGTTCATGAAACTGCGGATGCCGGACGAGGTGCTGGAGACCGGTGACGTGGCGGTCCACGACGAGGAGGGCTACCCGAGCGAGGAGGGGCTGGTCGCGGTCGGCGTGACCGGTGCTCCCACCCCGGCCACGGCCCCGGTGACCGGGCCCGTGGCCAGCGGCCTGCCGGGGGGCGAGCCCTCCCGGGCCCCCGATTGAAACTGGTCACCGCCGTGCTCCCGGTGGCGGGCTTCGAGCAGGTGCACCAGGCCCTGCGGACCCTCGGCATCCCCGGGGTGACCGTCAGCACCGTGTTCGCCACCGGCATCCAGCCGCCCCGGTACGAGGTGTACCGGGGCGTGCGGCGGCTGGTCGAGCTGCGGCCCGCCGTCCGGATGGACGTCGTCGCGGCGGACTCCGACGCGGCCGACGTGCTGCGGGTGGTCTTGGTGGCGGCCGCGGGCCACGGCGGCTCGGTGCGGGTGCAGCCGGTGGATCAGGTGGTCCGGATCCGCACCCGGGAGCGCGGTGAGGCCGCGCTGTGAGCGCCCCGGGCCGCCCGCTGCCGGGGGTAGCTGCCAGGTATCAGCGGCACCCGGCTGCGGACAGGACCGGCGGGCGCCGCTGGGGCAGGATGGCGGTGAACGCCGGTTCGCGACGGAAGGACAACGCACCATGCGGCTCACCAAGCTCGGACACGCCTGCGTCAGGCTGGAGAAGGACGGCCGGACCCTGGTCCTGGACCCGGGCTCGTTCACCGAGCCCGAGGCACTGGACGGGGCCGACGCCGTCCTGGTCACCCATGAGCATGTCGACCACTTCGTCGAGGAGCGGCTGCGGGCCGCCGCAGCGGCCAACCCGGCGCTGCGGATCTGGACCAACGGCGCGGTGGCCGACCAGCTCACCGGCCTCGGTGAGGGCCGGGTGCACCGGGTCGGCCACGGCGACACCTTCACCGCCGAGGGCTTCGAGGTCGAGGTCCACGGCGAGTGGCACGCGCAGATCCACCCGGACATCCCGCTGGTCGGCAACGTCGGCTTCCTGGTGGACGGCGAGGTGTTCCACCCCGGCGACGCGCTGACCGTCCCGGAGCGCGAGGTCGGCACGCTGCTGCTGCCGGTCCACGCGCCCTGGTCCAAGACCGGCGAGGTGATCGACTACGCCCGCGCGGTCGGCGCCGGGAAGGCGTACGCGCTGCACGACGCGCTGCTGAACGACCTCGGCCTGGGCCTGGTCGAGCGGCTGGTCGGCACGCTCACCAAGGGCGTCGACTACCGGCGGCTGACCTCGGGCGAATCCGTCGAGCTGGGCTGAGCCCCGGCCGGGGCGGCGGTCAGGAACGGGCGCAGGAAGCCCGACTCCAGCCGGACCACCAGCGGCGGGCCCCAGCTCCGCGCGGCCAGCACCACCGGCACCGCGACCGCCGCGCCGAGCAGGAAGCCGACCAGCACGTCGTGCGGGTAGTGCGCGCCGACCCAGATCCGGGAGAAGCCCATCACCAGCGCGGCCAGCGCGGCGATCGCGCCGAGCCTGCGGTCGAGCAGCCACAGCGCGGCGGCCGAGGCCGCGGCGATGGCGGAGTGGTTGCTGGGGAAGGCCCAGTCGCCGACGCCCGGGCAGGGCTGGATGGTCGCCGGTGCGGTGATCACCTGGCAGGGCCTGGCCTCGTCGAAGACGCTCTTGACGACGTCGTTGGCGGCGTAGGCCATGACCACCGCCACCGGCACCGCCAGCGCCGCCGCCATCGCGGCGGCGCCGCGGCCGCCGCGGGCCAGCCACCAGCCGGCCAGCATCAGCAGCGCGAACAGGCCGAGGCCGTAGCTCGCGTAGAACGAGACCAGGTCGTCGAACCAGTGCGGGGCGTCGGCCGCCCGGGTGATGAACCAGTGGTACAGGCTCCCGTCGATGGCGGAGCCGTTCAGGGCCAGCAGGGTCACGTGCGTCTACTCCGGGTTCTTCGCGGGCCTGCGGCTGCGCAGGATCTCCAGGGCGATGGGGATCACTGAGATCAGCAGGATCAGGCCGATGATCGGCAGCAGGTAGGTGTCGATGTTGGGGATGGTGTTGCCGAGGCCGTATCCGGCCAGGGTGACGCCGACCGTCCAGAGCACGCCGCCGATGACCTGCCAGAGGGTGAAGGTCCGCATCGGCACGTTCAGCGCCCCGGCCATCGGGTTCAGCACGGTGCGCACCACCGGGATGAACCGGCCCAGCACGATGGCCTTGGCGTGCCCGTACTCGGCCAGGATCTCCTCGGCGCGGGCGGCCCCGGTGACGATGTGCCTGTTGCTGCTGCGGGCGAGCAGCGCCTTGCCGCCCTTGCGTCCGATCAGGAAGCCGACCTGGGCGCCGAGCAGCGCCCCGGCCACGGCGCAGAGCAGCACCGAGGGCAGGTTCAGGTGGTCCTTGTCGGTGGTGCACAGCAGTCCGGCGGTGAACAGCAGCGAGTCGCCCGGCAGGAAGAAGCCGACCAGCAGCCCGGTCTCGGCGAACAGGATGACGAAGATGCCGAGCGCGCCGAAGGCGGCCAGCATGGAGTCGGCGCTCAGCGGGTTCAGCGCCAGCTGCGTCAACAGCGTCGGGTCCGGGGCCATGGATGTCACACTCCTGCGGTGGTGGACACTGGTTCGAGTCCGAGCCATGGCCCGGCTTTATCGTCTACATACATGTAGTCGGTCTGTGTCACTCTAGTGGATGGAAACGGCTGCCCCCCGACGGCGGGCGGTCCGGGATCCGGGAGGGGGAGTCCCTTGATGATGATCGGACCGCAGCGTCGCCACCCGGGCGAACTGGAGGCCGGAGTGCTCGCCGTGCTCTGGTCCGGCGACGGACCGCTCACGCCCGGTGACATCCAGCGCGCCCTCGGTGGCGGCCTCGCCCGCACTACCGTCAACACCATCCTCTCCCGGCTGCACGACAAAGGCGTGGTCACCCGCACGCGTGTCGGCCGCGCCTTCGCCTACGCCCCCGCCCGCGAGGTCCGCGACGCCCCCGGCCTGGCGGCCCGCCGGATGCGCACCGAGCTGGAGCGCGCCCCCGACCGGGAGACGGTGCTGGCCCGCTTCGTCTCCGGGCTCAGCCCCGACGACGAGGAACTGCTGCGCTCGCTGCTGGCCGGCCCCGGGCCGCTGGGGGCCGGCGAACCCGGGTGAGGCCCGGGCGGCGACCCGGCGCGGCGACCCGGCGCGGCGACCCCGCGCGGCGGGCCCGAATGGCCCATTGGCACCGGTACCCCCGCCCGCCGGGTGAAGATGGACCCATGGCTTTCGAGACGCTGACTCTGGAACTCACCACCGGGGACCGGGAGGCGGCGGTGGACATCACCGACCGCTGCGCCGAGTTCCTGCGCGAGGTCGCCCCCGGCCGCAACGGCCTGCTGAATGTGTTCGTCCCGCATGCCACCGCCGGGATCGCGGTGATCGAGACCGGGGCGGGCAGCGACCATGACCTGCTGGCGACGCTGCGCGAACTGCTTCCGGCCGACGACCGGTGGCGGCACCGCCACGGCAGCGCCGGGCACGGCCGCGACCATGTGCTGCCGGGCCTGGTCGCCCCGCATGCGACGCTGCCGGTGGTCGGCGGGGAGATGGCGCTGGGGATCTGGCAGTCGGTGGTGCTGGTGGACACGAACGGTGACAACCCGCGACGC
>Ga0302311_10006456_pt1 | contig 12117 bp, 10 predicted proteins | sample III_Palsa_N1_3_FD_200449 | JGI IMG/M metagenome (GOLD analysis project Ga0302311, IMG submission 200449) | Peat permafrost microbial communities from Stordalen Mire near Abisko, Sweden - III_Palsa_N1_3 | ecosystem: Environmental > Terrestrial > Soil > Palsa > Peat permafrost | place: Sweden...
GCACGCGATCGCGCACAACATCGAGTTTCAGCCCGGGGACGTGCTCGTGACGGAAACCAGCGCACCCATCTGGGGCTACAACGCGGAGCTCGAACGTACACTGATCGTCGGCCCTCCGAGCGACGAGGCACGGCGCCTGTTCGACCACATGGTCTCCGCACAGAAGGTGGCCCTGGATTGCCTGCGGCCGGGAGTCACCTGCGCTGATGTGGACCGTGCCGTGCTTGCCTATTTCGCAGCGAACGACCTGATGCCCTACTGGCGTCAGCACGTCGGCCACGCGATTGGGCTGCGTAACCACGAGCCGCCATTTCTCGACGTCGGCGATCACACCCGAGTCGAGCCGGGCATGGTGTTCACGATCGAACCTGGCCTCTACTCCCCAACGGCCGGCGGTTTTCGCCACTCCGACACGGTCGTCGTGACGCCGGATGGGAACGAGATCCTGACCGACTACCCGAAGAACATCGAGAGTCTGACGATCGAGTTGTGAGGTCGGCCTCGCAGGGCGGTGAGCAAATGCTCAGCGCCTGAACGGATGCTCCGGTATGCTTCACGTCGAATCGAAGGAGCCTACGAGCGAGGGAGACGGGTGCTGGCGAGTACGGAGTTGAACGCGGCCCGTGCGCGTGCCGCAGATGTCCTTGCAAAGCTTGGGGTCGCACTGACGCCGGCCGAGGCCGGCGCAATCGAGGTCGCTGACTTCGGGCTGTCGCGGCTCGAGGAGACCGGGCTTCAGATCGTCGTGTACGTGAACACGGAACGCGTTTGCGCCAAGGAGTTGGTCATGTTCCCGTGGCAGCTCTGCCCGGAGCATCGGCACCCCGAAGTCGATGGTCAGCCCGGCAAGGAGGAGACGTTTCGCTGTCGGGCCGGCACCGTCTACCTCTACGTCGAGGGTGAGCCGACCCCCAACCCGGCCGCGAGAGTCCCAGCCGACGGGACGTTCACGGTCTGGCATGAGGTCGTGCTGGAGCCGGGTGACCAGTACACGCTGATGCCGGACATACTGCACTGGTTCCAGGCCGGCGAGCACGGAGCGATCGTCTCCGAGTTCTCCACGCGCAGCACGGATCAGTTCGACATCTTCTCGGATCCCCGGATCCAGCGCGCGACCGCGGTCTCGGACTGATGGAGCCGGCGCCAGTCCTCTGTCTCGGCATCCTCGTGGCGGACATCTTCGTGCCGCCTTTGGAGCGGCTGCCGGCGGCTGGTGAACTGATCGCGACAGGTGATTTCCTGGTCCAACCCGGCGGTTGCGCCGCCAACGTATCGCTTGATCTGAGGACTCTGGGTGTCCCGTCGGCCGTCTGTGGGCGGGTCGGTGATGATCCGTTTGGTGAGCTGCTGATCCGCGATCTGCGGGAACGTGGAGTCGGTACCGACGATGTGCTGAGGACAGCCGGATGCCGTACCTCCACGACCGTGATCCTGCCGGTCATCGGTGACGATCGGCGTTACGTACACAGCTTCGGCGCAAACGCCGTGTTGAGCGGCGATGACCTCACGCAGGTGGCGCTCGAGCGGGCCGATGTGCTGTATGTCGGCGGGTACCTGATGTTGCCGTCGATGCAGCAGCGCTCGCTGGCCGAGCAGCTGCAGCGGGCGCGCGCACATGGAACGGTCGTCGTACTCGACGTGGCTGTCCCGGCCGGTAGCGCCGCGTCGCTCGACGCGCTGGACACGCTCCTGCCGCTCGCCGATTACTTCGTGCCCAACGCCGACGAAGCCCGCGCGATCACGGGTGAGAGCGATCCTCGCCGCCAGGCGCAGCGGCTGATGGCGTGCGGCGCCCAGCGTGTGCTGATCAAGCTCGGAGACCGTGGCACCTACGTTCGCGCGGCCGGGGTGTCGTTTGAGATGCCCGCCCCGCACGTGGACGCGGTCGAACCGTCCGGCGCCGGTGACGCGTTTGCGGCAGGCCTGATCGTCGGGATCCGTGAGCACTGGGACCTGGAAAGCCAGGTGCGCTTCGCGAACGTCGTCGGCGCGTCCGCGTGCACAGCACTCGGCGCCTGGAACGGCGTCTTCAGCCGGGAACAGGCGGATTTGTATCTCTCCGCGCATCCGCATGAGCCGATCATGAACGTGGCTGTCTGATGGCGCTCGTCCCGATGCCTGAGCTGCTCGCGAATGCGCGCGAGGGGGGCTATGCGGTGGGCTATTTCGAGGCCTGGGACGGATACTCGCTCGAGGCGGTGGTGGCAGCGGCGGAGGCCGAGCGAGCACCGGTGATCCTCGGCTTCGGTTGCATGTTGATCGAGCAGAGATGGCTCGAGCGGGGCGGCATCGAGGAGCTCGGCTGCATCGGCCGCCGGGCTGCCGATGCCTGCAGCGTGCCGGTCTCACTGCTGCTGAACGAGGCACACACGCTCGGGCATGCGCTGCGCGGGATCGACGCCGGCTTCAACGCGGTGATGCTCTGCGACAGCGACATCGAGGTAACCGCTCGGCTCGCAGACGCGGCACACGCACGCGGGGTCGCGGTTGAGGCTGAGCTCGGCCACCTTCCGGACGGAGGAGCGGACGGCCGGGTCGATCCGTCGCACGCGATCCTGACCGACCCCGACGAGGCAGCGACGTTTGTGGCGGCGACCGGGATCGACAGCCTTGCCGTCTCGATCGGCAACGTTCACACGCTCGAGGGTGCACAGGCGACGATCGATCTCGACCGTCTCGCGGCCGTGCGGGCGCAGGTGGCCGTCCCGCTCGTGGCCCACGGCGGCACCGCCTTCCCGACGACCGCGGTTCCGGGCGCGATTGAGCGCGGGGTCGCCAAGTTCAACGTCGGGACGGTGCTGAAGCGCACCTATCTCCAGTCGCTCAGGAATGCCCTCGTCAGCGTGGACGAAGCCGCAAGCCCGCACGACCTGATCGGCTCGCACAGCGAGCATGATCTGCTCGAGGCCGGCAAGGCCGACGTGACCGCGGTTGTCCGTGGCCTGATCAGCCGCTACGGCGGCAGCGGTCGCGTGTGAACGCGGAAGAGATCGAGCTGCTGACGCGGGTCGCGTCGCTGTATTACCTGGAGGATGCAACCCAGGCGGAGATCGCCGCGGCGCTCGGCCTCTCACGGCCGAAGGTTGCCCGGCTGCTCAGCAAGGCGCGTGCGGAGGGGATAGTTGAGATCAACATCCGCACCCACCCCTCGCTCAACCTCCCGCTCGAGTCGGAGCTCGCGGAGCGCTTCGGGCTTTCGCAGGCGGTCCTGGTGGCGAACCAAGCGGATGAGGAGCTGCAACGCGTCCTGATCGCGCGTGCGGTCGCGGAGCTGCTGATCAGGCTCGTGCCTGAGAACGGTGTGGTCGCCGTTGGCATGGGTCGCAACGTCGGCGCGATCGATGCGCAACTGACCAACGCCCCGCAGCGCCAATGCACGTTTGTAAGCGCGATCGGTGGCTCTGCGCAGGTTGGTCCAGAGGTCAGCTCGGGTGAGGCATCGAGGCGACTCGCCGAGCGCTTCGGCGGTCGCGCCGAGATCCTTTACGCCCCGCCCTACGCGGACAGCGTCCAGAGCAGGTCGGTGTTCATGCAGCACTCTGAGGTGCGGGAGACGCTTGCCCATGCGGCCGCCGCCGATCTGGCGATCGTCGGCGTCGGCGACGCGCGTGATGACAGCGCGGTCGTGCGGATCGGTTGCTTCTCCAATCTGGACATGGCCCGCATGCGAAAGTCCGGCGCGGTTGGGGACATACTCGGCTTCTTCTTCGATGTCAACGGCGTGCCGGTCGCAGATGGCGTCGGCGGCCGCGTCGTCGGACTCGACGCGGACCAGCTGCGGGCGATTCCGCAGGTGATCGCAACGACCAGTGAGGCCGACAAGGCGCTCTCGCTGCTCGGCGCGCTGCGGACCGGGATCGTCGATGTGCTGGTCACGAGTCTCCGCACGGCGCGCCAGGTGCTGGTGCACGCCGACGGGTTATGCGATCATTTGCTCAATGCCTGAACATCTGGTTAGGACCCCGGCTGCCGATGTTCAGCCCTCGCCTGAGACGCTGCGAGCGCTGCACCGCTCGATGCTCCTGATCCGGCGCTTTGAGGAGCGCGTCTACCGGCTCTTCCTCGAGGGCGAGATCCCGGGGACCCTGCACCAGTACCAGGGGCAGGAGGCCGTCGCCGTCGGCGTCTGCGACGTGCTGCGCCGCGACGACTGGATCACGTCGACCCACCGCCCCCATGGCCATGCGCTCGCCAAGGGTGTCACCGCGCGTGCGGCGATGGCGGAGCTCTATGGGAAGGCCACCGGCTGCTGCAAGGGCAAGGGTGGCTCGATGCACCTCGGAGACCCGGCCGTCGGGATGCTGCCCGCGATCGCGATCGTCGGCGGCGGCAACACCGTCGTGACCGGCCTCGGACTGGCGATGAAGCTGCGCCGTACCGAGCAGGTCGCGGCCTGCTTCTTCGGCGACGGCGCCAGCAACGAGGGCGCCTTCCACGAGGGTCTCAACTTCGCCGCGGTCGAGCAGCTGCCGATCGTCTTCGTGTGCGAGAACAACCTCTATGGCGCGTCGACACCGTACGGACGCGTCTCGCTGGTCCCCGATGTGGCGCAGCGCGCGACGGCGTACGGCGTCCCGGCACAGATCGTCGACGGCATGGACGTCCTCGCCGTTCGTGCAGCCTGCGCCGAGGCGGTGGCGTCCGCGCGCGCGGGCGGCGGTCCGACGCTGATTGAGTGCAAGACCTATCGCTTCACGGGCCACAGCCGCAGCGACGCGCGCGGCTACCGGACACGGGAGGAGGAGGACGAGTGGTCACAGCGGGATCCGCTGGTCGTGATCGGCGCCCGGCTTGACGAGGCGGCGCTCGCGGAGCTGGAGTCCGAAGTCCGGGCCGAACTGGACGACGCCGTCGAGTTCGCGCGCAGCTCGCCGCAACCCGACCCGGCCGAGGCGCTCGAGGACATCTATGCCTGAAGCATCCGTGGGAACGCGTCGGTTGACGATCGCGGAAGCGCTGCGTGAGGCGATCGCCGAGGAGATGCGACGCGATCCGGAGGTCTTCCTGATCGGCGAGGACGTCGGTGTTGAGGGCGGCTTTGGCGGTGCCTTCGGCGTCTACCTCGGCCTTCCCGAAGAGTTCGGTCACGAACGGATCATCGACACGCCGATCAGTGAGAAGGTGATCGCCGGGGCGGCGGTCGGGGCGGCCGTGATGGGCATGCGGCCGATCGCGGACATGCAGTACTCGGACTTCCTGTTCGAGTGCATGGACGAGCTCGTCAACCAGGCGGCGAAGCTGCGCTACATGTCCGGCGGCAAGCTGTCGGTCCCGATGGTCATGCGCGCGCCCGTCGGCACGACGCTGCGCGGTGCACAGCACGGACAGTGCCCGGAGAGTTATTTCGTCCACGTCCCCGGGCTCAAGGTGGTGGCGCCCTCGGACGCGTATCACGCCAAGGGGATCCTCAAGGCGGCGGTTCGAGACCCCAACCCGGTCCTGATCTTCGAGCACAAGCTGCTGTACGGCAGCAAGGGCCGTGAAGCGGCGGGCGGACTCGACCTGACGGCTGAGGTGCCCGACGGGGATTACACGTTCCCGATCGGTCAGGCAGTCGTGAAGCGGGAGGGGCGTGACGTCACGATCGTCGCCACGCATGTCTCTCTGTACCGAGCACTCGCCGCCGCGCAGGAGCTGGCGGCCGACGGGATCGAGTGCGAGGTGATCGACCCGCTCACGCTGCAGCCACTCGACGGCGCCACGATCTTCGGCTCGGTGCGACGCACCGGGCGGCTGGTGATCGTTCACGAGGACACGCTGACCGGTGGCTGGGGAGCGGAGGTCGCGGCACGTGCTGCCGATGAGTGCCTGGAATACCTGGAGGCGCCAATCAAGCGGGTCGCCACGCGCGACGCCCCGGCACCGGCTGCGCCCGTCCTGGAGGAGGCGATCGTTCCGCAGGCGCGAGACGTCATCGCGACCGTTCGCGGGCTGCTCGCCTGAGGACATGGCGACTGCGATCCGGATGCCGGCGCTTGGCCAGACGAGCGATGAGCTGCGCCTCGTCGCCTGGCTGAAAGCGGCCGGCGAGACCGTCGACGAGGGCGAGGCGCTGTTTGAGGCCGAGTCCGACAAGGCGGTGCATGAGGTGGAGTCCGCGTATTCCGGGACGTTGCTTTCAGTCCTCTGCGAAGTCGACGAGGTGGTCAAGGCCGGCACCGTGATGGGTTGGCTGGGTGAGCCCGGCGAACCGGTCCCGGGAGTGACGCCGCCCGGCAAGGCGGCGTCAGATGACGCGGCGTCTCCCAGTACTGCGTCCGCGTCCGCGGCCCCGGCTCCGGAAGGCGACCGCCTGGCTGCCACGCCGGCGGCACGCCGGGTCGCACGCGAGCGCGGTGTCGAGCTCTCCACGGTGACCGGCACCGGCCCGAACGGACGCATCGAAAGCCGGGACGTGCTGGTCGCCGCCGTCGATCCCGGCCCGGCCGCGCCCGCTGGCGCGGCCGACGAGCCGGTCCCACCGCACCGCCGGGCGATCGCCGAGCGCCTGCATCGCGGCCTGCAGGCGCCTCAGTTCGCCGTCTCGCGGACCGTCGACGCGCGCTCTGCGCTCGCCCGCGTCGCGGCGGTGCAGAGGGCGACGCTCACGCATCTGCTGCTCCAGGCGATCGGCAGCGCACTGGCGGAGCAGCCGAGCGTCAACCGGGTCTGGATCGAGGACGGGCCGCATTACCGGCGTTTTGAGCAGGCCAACGTCGGGCTCTTGATCGCAGCGGAGGACCGGCTCGTCGTCGCAACCATCACCGAGCCGCATCTGAAGGACCTCGCAGATCTCGCGCAAGGCGTTACCGAGGTTGCGAGTCAGGGGCGCGATCGGCGTCTCGGCGCGTCGGCCAACGCTCCGGCCGCCGTCTCGCTCAGCAACCTGGGGATGTTCGGGGTCGATCGCTTCGAGGCGATCGTCGACCCCGATCAGACGGCGATCCTCGCGGTGGGGCGCGTGATCGAGCGGCCGGCGGTGACCGCGGAGGGAATCGTCGCCGTGCCGCAGCTAGACCTGACGCTCAGCGTCGACCATCGCACCGTCGATGGCGCGCTCGCGGGGCGCTTCCTGGCGGCGGTCTGCGCATTTCTCGAAGACTGATGGCGGCCGACTGGGCCCAGGCGGAGGCCGACCGGTTCCCAGGCGAGCTCGGCGAGCGGATCTACAGCTCCCGTCTGCTCGGACGGGACGGCACGCTCGTGCTGCATGGGGGCGGCAACACCTCGGTGAAGCTGAGCCACACGGATCTGTACGGCGCCGAACAGGAGCTGCTGTACGTCAAGTGCAGCGGCCAGGACCTCGCGAACATCGACGCCGGCGGCTTCACGGGCCTGCGCTTGGCGCAGCTGCGCGCGCTGACGGAGCTGGACGGCGCCTCAGACGCGGATGCGGCACGCGAGCTGCGCCGCGCGGCGATCGACCCTGACCTGCCGCCGCCCTCGGTCGAGGCGCTACTGCACGCGATCCTCCCTCACCGTTACGTCGATCACACCCACGCGCAGGCTGTGCTCGCTCTGACCAACACGCCATCTGGGCAGCGCCACGTTCGGGCCGCCTACGCCGACAGCGCGATCGTGGTGCCGTACACGCGGCCGGGCCACGGACTCGCGCGGCTCTGCCTCGGGCTGATCAATGCGGAGATGAGAGACGAGACCATCGGTCTGGTGCTCATGAATCATGGGCTCGTCTCATTTGGTCAGAACGCTCGCGAGTCATACGAGCGGATGCTCGAGCTCGTCGCCCGCGCACAGCACTACCACGCAGGGCATGCTCGAACGGTGGATCGGCCGCAATCCGGCGAGGCGGCGGAACCCGATCGGCCCGCAGCGATCGGGCTCAAGCTCGCGAGGCTCCGAGGCATCCCGCTCACCGTGCACCGCGACAGCGACCCGGCATCGCTCGCCTTCGCCCGACGGAGTGACGTCGACAGACTCTCCCAATCCGGACCTGCGACGCCAGACCACGTGCTCTGGACCAAGCGCGTCCCGATGCTCGGCACCGACGTCGAGCGGTACGCGGCCGCGTACCGTGCGTACTTCGAGCAGAACCGGCGAACCGAGGAAGCTGCCGCGCCCGTGCAGATGCTCGACCCTGCTCCGAGGGTCGTGCTCGATCGCGAGCTCGGTCTCTGCACGGCGGGCCGCGATGCGGCCGAGGCACGCAAGGCCGCCGATCTTTACAGGCACACGATCGACCTGATCCTGGACGCGGAGGCACTCGAGCGATATCAGGCGCTCCCGGCGAGTGAGATCTTCGCCGTCGAATACTGGCCTGCGGAACAGGCGAAGCTCTGGCGCCAACGAGGAGCGGAGTTCTCCGGCCAGACGGTGCTCGTGACCGGCGCCGCATCTGGGATCGGTGCCGCGTGCGTCGATGCCTTCCTCGCCCGAGGCGCGTCCGTGTGCGGACTGGACGTCTCCGATGCAGTCGATGGGGTCGCAGATGGGCCCTCGTACCTCGGCCTCGTCTGCGACGTGACCGATCAGGCGGGGCTCGCCGCCGCCATCGAGCAGTGCGCGCTCGCCTTCGGCGGCCTCGACATGCTCGTACCGAGCGCGGGGATCTTCCCGGCTTCGCAGCGCATTGAGGGGCTCGGAGACGAGGGCTGGAGACGCACGTTCGCGGTCAACACCGACGCAAACCTCACGCTCCTGCGTCTGGCGCATCCGTTCCTCGCACTCGCTCCCGGCGGCGGTCGCGTGGTGATCGTCGCCTCCAAGAATGTGCCTGCACCGGGACCGGGGGCGGCTGCGTACTCGGCATCCAAGGCAGCGCTCACGCAACTCGCGCGAGTCGCGGCGCTCGAGTGGGGTGAGGACCGGATCCGCGTGAACGTGCTGCATCCGAACGCCGTCTTCGACACGGGCATCTGGACGGATGAGGTCATCAACGCGCGCGCCGCGCAGTACGGGCTGACCGCCCAGGAATACCGCACCAACAACGTGCTCAGAACAGAGATCACGAGCGCTGACGTCGCGGAGCTCGCCTGCGCAATGTGCGGCGCTGCGTTTGCCAAGACAACGGGGGCGCAAGTGCCCGTCGATGGCGGCAACGAGCGGGTGATCTAGTGTCCGCGCTTCACAATTGACCGTGGTTGGGGGGAAGCGCTCCGCTCAGCAGGTAGTTACCGACGTGGTGGTACTTCCAGTCCGCCGGATCGTGGCTTGCGTGCGTGCGCGCGTTGCGCCAGTGGCGGCTGAGGTCGTGCCGCTCGTCGGCGGCGCTCGCTCCGGTCAGCGCGAACAAGTCGCTCGCGGTCCGCACCGCGACCTCGCTGACGAACGCCTTCGCCTCGGCCACGGCGATCGATCCGCGCGCCGCGGCCTGCTCGTCGGCGGGGACAAGGCCGATCTCCTCGAGTGTCCGAGCCGCCTCGCCGAGCAGTGCGCGGGCGGCCGCCACCTCGGTCGCCATCCGCCCGAAGCGCTGGATTGTGTGCGGATCCTCGGCCGCGGTGTCTGACCAGCCGGCGCGGGCCGCCTCGAAGAACGGCCGGGCCCGCTCGACGACGAACGCCCGCGCGTCCCTCAGCGTGCCTTGGGCGATGCCCGCCTGGATCGAGGCGTGAAACAACTGTGCGCGCGCCCCGAGTTGCTGTGGGACCTCGAAGCACTGCGCGTATTGCAGCACCAGCTCCGGGTCGACGGCGACATCCTCGAACTGCACGCCGCCGCTGACCGTCGCGCGCTGCCCCATCGTGTTCCAGTCCTCGTCAAGGCTCAACCCCGGGCTGCCCTGCTCGACGAACGCGAGCACCAGCCGGCCGTCGTCGTCGAGCGCCGTAGTCGCGATCCAGTCCGCCGTCAGCGCGCCGGTTGCGTAGTACTTGCGGCCGTTCAGGACGGGGTGCTCGCCGGGGGTGGCCCGCAAGCCACCCCCGGCACCCAGACGAGTCCTCAGGTCCTGTGCGTGGTCCCCGCCGCGCTCGGCCAGCGCGTTGGCGATCCGGCGTCCCGCCAGGGCATCGGCGAACAGGCGCCGCCGCTGGCCAGGGGTGCCGAACGCGGCGAGTACGTCCACGAACAGGTAGTGACCTTGCGGCCCCTGGGCGATCGCGGGATCGACGGCGGCGATCGTCTGCACGACCTCGCTGAGAACGGCCGGCCCGAGTCCCGACCCGCCGAGCTCGCGAGGCACGGTGAGTCCGAGCAGTCCACTCGCGTCAAAGCGCGCGAGCTCCTCGACCGGGAGGCTGCCCGACCGGTCACGCTCGATCACGCCGTCGGCGATCGAATCGGCGTACCGGCGGGCGGTCTCGAGGGCGTCCTCGCGGGTGCTCAGCAGCGGGATCTGCTCGGCGATGCTCATCGTCAGTGCGCCGCGCTCAGCAGCATCTCGTCATCTGACAGGCCCTCGTTCGGATCCGGTACCGCCGCGGGGTCGAGGCCGTTCTCGACCTCGAGCTCGCGCACGATCGGCAGCACGTCGCGTCCGAAGCGCTCGATCTCCTCGTGGTAGTGAAGGAAGCCGGTGAGGATCAGGTCGACCCCGAGTTTGCGGTAGTCGATGATCCGCTCGGCGACCTGCTCGGGGGTACCGATCAGCTGTGTGCGGAAGCCGTCGTTGTACTGGACGAGATCCTCGAAGCTCGAGTCGGCCCACATCCCCTTCTTGTCCTGCGTGGACTGACCGGCCTGCTTGACGGCCGCGCCGAAGCCCTCGACCGCCTCGACGTGGGCCTTGTCGATGATCTCCCGCAACGTGTCCCTGGCCTCCTGCTCAGTGTCGCGCACGATCACGAAGCCGTTGAGGCCGAACCTCGGGGAGGCGCTGCCGTCGAAGCGGCCGCGGGCGGCGGCGATCCGCTTGAGGTCGTCGAGCTGCTCCTGGACCCCCTCGAATGACTTGCCGTTCGAGAAGTACCAGTCGGCGTAGAGCGCGCCGTTGACGCGGGCGGCACTGGAGTTGCCGCCCTGGAAGATCTCCGGATGGCGGAGGCCGTCGGGGCTGATCGGCTTGGGTTTCAGGTTGAAATCGTGGATCCGATAGAAGTCGCCGGCGAGTTCGGCGGCGTCGCTGGTCCAGATCTCGCGCAGCGCCCGGATGAACTCGCCGCTGCGGCGGTACCGCTCGTCGTGCTCGAGCCACGGCTCCCCGAGCTGGCGGAACTCGTCCTTGAACCAGCCGGAGACGACGTTGACGGCGGCGCGGCCGTTTGAGAGATGGGACGCGGTGGCGACCCACTTGGCGAGCACGCCTGGATGCCAGAGGCCGGGGTGGACCGCGGCGATCAGCTTCAGGCGCTCGGTCGCGAGCAGCAGCGCGAGGCTGAACGAGGTCGACTCGTGCTGGTACTCGGCGCCGTAGCTGGCGGTATAGCGGACCTGACTGAGGGCGTAATCGAAGCCGGCGCGCTCGGCGAGGCGGGCGAGCTTGCGGTTGTACTCGAACGACCAATCGGTGCGTTGCTCGATCGTGCTGGTCACGAGGCCGCCCGATACGTTCGGCACCCAATACGCGAAGCGGAGCGGATCGGTTTTCGGGTTGGTTGGCATTGCGGGTCAGACCTCCACGGTCTCGGGTTGGGTGTGGGCGTCGGCGAGCAATCCCCGCCGCCGCAGGGCCGGCAGAACCCCCTCCCCGACTCGATATGCCTCCTCGAGGTGGGGGTATCCGGACAGGACGAACTCCTCGATGCCGAGGTAGTGGTACTCGGCCATCCGGTCGGCGACCTCTTCGTGGCTGCCGACCAGAGCGGTGCCGGCGCCGCCGCGCACGAGGCCGATGCCGGCCCACAGGTTGGGGTACACCTCGAGCGCGTCGGTGCGCCCCTGATGCAGCTCGGACATGCGGCGCTGACCCTCTGACCCGGACGCGCGCTGGGTTGCCTGGGCGCGCTCGATGTGCGCCGGGTCGAGGCCGCCCAGCAGCCGGTCAGCCTCGGCCCAGGCCTCCTCCGAGGTGTCCCTCGCGATGACGTGCAGGCGGATCCCATAGCGGAGCTCACGGCCGTGCCGTGCGGCGAGCTCGCGGACGGCGTCGAGCTTGGCCGCGACGGCCGCCGGCGGCTCGCCCCAGGTGAGGTAGACGTCGGCGTATCGCGCCGCGACGTCGAGCGCCGGCGCCGATGAGCCTCCGAAGTACAGCGGCGGCCGCGGCTCGGCCGGGATGATCTGCGCGTCCTCCACATCGAC
>Ga0302311_10006460_pt1 | contig 12113 bp, 13 predicted proteins | sample III_Palsa_N1_3_FD_200449 | JGI IMG/M metagenome (GOLD analysis project Ga0302311, IMG submission 200449) | Peat permafrost microbial communities from Stordalen Mire near Abisko, Sweden - III_Palsa_N1_3 | ecosystem: Environmental > Terrestrial > Soil > Palsa > Peat permafrost | place: Sweden...
ATGCCGCCCGATTTGCGCTTGGCCATGCTGGGCTGGGACATCAGGCGCGGCGGGCGGGGAACAGGGTGGCCATCGGCAGGGTGGTCTCCGGAGGTGGAGCGGATGAAGCCCACAACCCGGCCCCTGTCAAGCAATGCGGCATGTGGCCATTCGGTTGCAGCGTGGCAGAGCCGCGGGGACGGCGCAGGCGAACCCCGTGTTGCCGGTCAGGCCGCGACCGCCGAGATGATCACCTGTGCATACGCATAGGGATACTCGTCGGTCATCGTCAGGTCGACGCGGGCGAGGCAGCCGGGCGGGGTGATCGCGGCAAGGCGCGCCGCGGCGCCGCCGGTGAGACGAAGCGTCGGCTGGCCACCCGGCAGGTTGACCACGCCGAGGTCGGACATGAACACGCCGCGCGCGAAGCCGGTGCCGAGCGCCTTGGCGCAGGCCTCCTTGGCGGCGAAGCGCTTGGCATAGGTGCCGGAGCGGTTGCTGCCGGAGCGCCGGTCGGCCTTGGCCCGCTCGGCCTCGGTGAACACGCGGGCGAGAAAGCGGTCGCCGAACCGCTCCATCGCCTGTTCGATGCGGCGGATGTCGCAGATATCGGAGCCGAGGCCGAGGATCATTGGGCAGTTTCGGAACGGCGCCCCCCCTCACCCCGGCCCTCTCCCACAAGGGGAGAGGGAGAAAAAGCCCCCTCCCCTTGTGGGAGGGGGGCAGGGGGAGGGGTCGTACCGCAAGGAGTCATCCGCGCGCGCGTTCCACCTGATGCACGCCGGTGGAGGCGCGCAGGCCGGCGATGACGGTGGCGAGGTGGCGGACGTCGCGCACCTCCACGTCCACCATGACCTCGTAGAAATCCGCCTGCCGGTTGACCACGCGCAGGTTGGCAATGGCGCCGTCCTGCTTGGCAATCGCGTTGGCGATCGTCGCCAGCGCCTGCGGCGTGTTCTGCACGATCACGCTGAGCCGGCCGGTGTAGCCCTCGCCCTTGGCGAAGGAGCCGGAGAAGGCCGAAGGCTCCCAGTCCACCTCGATGAACCGCTCCGGGGTCGCGGCGAAACTGGCCAGGGTCGGGCATTCCTGGGTGTGGATGGTGACACCCTTGCCGGTGGCGACGATGCCGACGATGCGGTCGCCCGGCAGCGGGTGGCAGCAGCCGGCGTAGTGGATCTCCATGCCAGGGACGAGGCCGCTGATCGGCATCTCGTTGCCGCCCCGCCCGACCGTGCGGTTGCCGAGGCGCGAGGGCGGCGTCGGCAGCATGCGCGGCGCGCGCGGCGCCTGCCGCAATTCCGGGTAGGCTGCGGTCACCACGTCGCGGGCACCGATGGTGCCGTTGCCGACGGCCACGTACAGGTCATGCACGCTCGCCTGCTTCAGCATCTTCAGCGCGGCTTCGAGGATTTTTTCGGAGCCGTCGACGCCCTCCTGCCGGAACGCCTTGGCGAGTGCGGCCTTGCCGGCATCGAGGTTGTGCTGGCGCTGCTGCTGCTGCACGTAGCGGCGGATGCGCGCGCGCGCCTTGCCGGTGACGACGAACCGTTCCCATTGCGGGCTCGGCGTGCCGCCGCGCGAGGTCATGATCTCGACCTGATCGCCGTTCTGCAACTGATGCCGCAGCGGCATCAGCCGGCCGTTCACCTTGGCGCCGACGCAGGTGTCGCCGACCTGACTGTGCACGGCATAGGCGAAATCGACCGGCGTCGCGCCGCGCGGCAGTTTTATCAATTCACCCTTCGGGGTGAAGCAAAAGACCTGATCCTGGTAGAGTTCGAGCTTGGTATTTTCCAGGAACTCGTCGGGACTGGAATTCTCCAGGATTTCCAGCAGGTCCTGCACCCAGCGGAAGCGCTGCGCCTCGGCCGGCGAGCCGTCCGGCTGCTTGTAGACCCAGTGCGCGGCGACGCCGTTCTCGGCGATGTCATGCATTTCGCGCGTGCGGATCTGCAGTTCGATCTTCTGGTTGCGCGGCTCGCGCAGCGTCACGCCGGTGTGCAGGCTCTGGTAGCCGTTCGACTTGGGCGTGGAGATGTAGTCCTTGAAGCGGCCAGCAATCACCGGATAGGCGGCGTGGACGGCGCCGAGGGCCGCATAGCAGGCTTCGCGCGTCGGCACGACGATGCGGAACGCCATGATGTCGGAAAGCTGCTCGAACTGCACGTTGCGCCGCTGCATCTTCTCCCAGATGGAGTAGGGCGATTTCTCGCGGCCGGTGATTTCCAGCACCTCGACGCCGGCCTCGCCGCAGACGCGCATCAGGTCGCGCCGCACTTCCTCGATGACGTCCGCGCCCTGGCCGCGCAGGAAGTTCAGCCGGGCACCGATGGTGTCGTGCGCTTCGGGTTCCAGTTCGGCGAAGGACAGCGTCTGCAACTCGTTCTTCAGGCTCTCCATGCCGATGCGCTCGGCGAGTGGGGCGTAGATGTCCATGGTCTCGCGCGCAATGCGCTTGCGGCGCTCCGTCTGCGGCACGAAATGCAGCGTGCGCATGTTGTGCAGCCGGTCGGCGAGCTTGACCAGCAGCACACGGATGTCGCGGCTCATCGCCAGCACGAGCTTGCGGAAATTCTCCGCCTGCTTGGTGCGGTCGGAATTCAGTTCCAGGCGGGTCAGCTTGGTGACGCCGTCCACCAGCAGCGCGATGGTGCGGCCGAACTGGCGTTCGAGGTCGCGCAGGGTGATGCGCGTGTCCTCGATGGTGTCGTGCAGCAGCCCGGTCGCAACCGAGGCGACATCCAGCCGGTAGCCGGCGAGGATTTCGGCGACCGCGAGCGGGTGGGTGATGTAGGGGTCGCCGTTGTCGCGCTTCTGCTCGCGATGCGCGTCCGCGGCAAGCGCGTAGGCCTGCTCGATCAGGCCGGTATCGGCCTTCGGGTCATAGGCGCGGACACGCTCCACCAGCGCCGCGACGGGCGAGGCGCCTGGGCGCGGCGGGGCGGGCGGCAGGGTGACAGGCGGCGCGGCGGCCGCACTGGCGCCGTCCGGGGCGAACGTGCCGGCGGGACGCCAGAGGTCGGGGGCGCCGCCCGTCATGGCGACGCGCTAGCGGCGGCGGCCGGCCAGCTCGGCCTCGATCGCCGCTTCCAGATCCTCGGGCGGCTCGTCGGCCTCGACCGGGAGCGTCTGCACCTCCTCCTCGGCCGCGATGTCCTGCAGGCCGAAGATGTTCTGGTCGGTCGGGATGAGGTCGAGCACCTCCTCGTCCGCCGGCTCCGGCTCCGGCGCGCGCGACAGCGACTTCATGAGGTCGGCTTCGAGCTTGTCCAGGCCGATGGTCTCGTCGGCGATCTCACGCAGGGCCACGACCGGGTTCTTGTCGTTGTCGCGGTCGACGGTCAGTTCTTCGCCACGGCTGAGGTTGCGCGCACGCTGGGCGGCGAGCAGCACGAGCTGGAACCGGTTCGGGATCTTTTGAACGCAATCTTCGACGGTGACGCGCGCCATGCGCAGGAACTCCACTCAGCCCACAAACCGGGCGACGTTACCAGGGATCGGATTAGATAGGCGGTCGCGTGCGCGTGAGCAAGCGCTTTGCTGCGGCACAGCATCCCGCTGGGGCGCTGTCACAGCGGCGCGATCGCCTGCGGCGGCAGCGCCGCGATCAAGGCCGAGACCGTGCGGCCCAGCAACGGATGCACCCAGTCCGGCGCGACATCGGCCAGCGGCACCAGGACGAAAGCGCGATCCTGCGCACGCGGGTGCGGCAGCACCGGGCCGGGCGCGGCACGCACGCGGCCGTTCACGTCGATCAGGTCGAGATCGAGCGTGCGCGCCGCGTTGGGCACGCCGCGGACCCGGCCGGCCATGCGCTCGATCGCGTGCAGGCGGGCCAGCAGCCATGCCGGATCGGCCTCGCCTTCCAGCCGGGCCACGCCGTTGACATAGTTCGGCTGGCCGGATGCCGGCACCGGCGCGGTTTCGTACCAGCGCGAGAGCCCGGCGAAGCGCAGGCCGGGCAGGCCGCGCAACGCCTCGGCGGCGGCGCGGCATGCGACCAGCGGCGACTCCGCGTGCGGCCCGGGCAGGTTGCCGCCGATCGCGACAAGGATCATGACTGCGCCAGTCTGCGACGATGCGACAACGACAAGGCTTTACAATCTCTCATGTGGACTTCATTCTTTGGCAACATGGCTGGGTGACGATACTAAAGGCTCCGAAGGACGATTTCGACTTGGATGGCACGGCCGGTCGCCGTAGCGTCCAGCATGGCAGATTGGAATGGCGAAAGGTTGAGCAACATGCATTTTCTCCCGACCGAACGGACGGCCCTGTTTATCGACGGAGCGAACCTCTACTCCGCCTCGCGCAACCTGGGCTTCGACGTCGATTATCGGAACCTCCTCGAATTCTTCCGCCGCAAGGCGCACGTGATCCGCGCCTACTACTACTCCGCCGTGGTCGAGACCGAGGAGTATTCGCCGCTGAAGCCGCTGACCGACTGGCTGGCCTATAACGGCTACACGCTGGTCACCAAGCCGGCCAAGGAATTCACCGACGCCACCGGCCGGCGCCGCGTGAAGGGCAACATGGACATCGAACTGGCCATCGACATGCTCGAACTAGCCGACAAGATCGACCACGCCGTGCTGTTCAGCGGCGACAGCGACTTCCGCCGGCTGGTCGAGGCGGTGCAGCGGCGCGGCGTGCGCGTCTCGGTGATCTCCTCGATCCGCACCTCGCCGCCGATGGTCGCCGACGAACTGCGCCGGCAGGCCGACCAGTTCGTCGAACTCGCCGATATCGCACCGGAATTCACCCGCCGCCAGATGGAGCCGCGGCCGGCCCGGGCCGGGCAGCGGCAGACCCCGGCGGAGCCGTTCGCCGCCGAACCGCACGACGCCGCCTGATACGCCAGGACAGCGCCACAGAATGAGCGCCATGCTGGGCCGCGAACGGGACGGGCCTCCCCCTGGGGGCCCCATCGATCAACCACCGTCCGACTGCACGCTGTGCCCGCGGCTCGCCGACTACCGCGCTGCCAACCGGGCGGCCAACCCGGCATGGTTCAACGCCCCGGTACCCAGTTTCGGGCCGACCGAGGCGCGGCTGCTGGTGGTCGGCATGGCCCCCGGCGTGCGCGGCGCCAACCGCACCGGCCGGCCGTTCACCGGCGACCACGCCGGCATTCTTTTATACAAAACGTTGCTGCGCTTCGGCTTCGCGAACGGCGACTATCGCGCCGAACCGGACGACGGCGTGACGCTGCAGGACTGCCGCATCGTCAACGCCGTGCGCTGCGTGCCGCCCGCCAACCTGCCGGAGCCGCGCGAGGTCACCGCCTGCAACCGCTTCCTGCGCGGCGAATTGCAGGGCATGCCGAACCTGCGGCTGGTGCTGGCGCTTGGCGTGCTGGCCCACGCCGCAGTCTTGAAAGCCTGCGGCATCCCGCCGACGCGGGTGCGCTTCAGCCACGGCGCCATCCACGAATTGCCGGACGGGCTGCTGCTGGCCGACAGCTACCACGTGTCCCGCTACAACACGAACACCGGCCGGCTGACCGAACCGATGTTCGAGGCCGTCGTCGTGGGGGTGCAGCGCCGGCTCGATCAGCCCGCCTGATCGGCTGGCTACCTGCTTCTTAAGGTTGCGCAATGGAGCAGACCCGGCGCCGAAGCCGGCTTGTAACGTCCGCGCGCGTGCCGCATGTGGTCTGCTGTGATCCAAATGACGAACCCTCAGCCCTCCGCGATCGAGTCGACCATCCTGGCCCTCGCCGAGGCACGCGGTGCCGCCGGGTCGATCAGCCCGAGCGACGTGGCCCAGGCGCTTGGCGGCGCGGACTGGCGGCCGCTGCTCGGCGCGGTGCGGCGCGCCGCCGCGGCATTGGCCACGGCCGGCCGCATCGACATCCTGCGCAAGGGCAAGCCGGTCGATCCCGCGGAATTGCGCGGCGTGGTCCGGCTGCGCATCCGCCCCCCGGGCGAGGATGCAACCGCCGCATGACCGGCCTGCTGCCGCGCCTGCTCGCGATCGTCTATCCGGCCTGCGCGACGGCCGGGGCCGACGGGCTGCCGGCGCCGCAGCGCATCGACTTCGCGGCGCTCGCGCGCCCGCGCCCGCGCAACAGCGCGCTGGCGGCGCCGCCCGGGCTGCACGTGCTGCCGGACATCGTGACCCGCCGGCGCGAGATGCCGCCGCTGCGGCTGTACGAGACACTGAAGCGCGTGGCGCTGGCGCAGCGGCGCACCTTCCTGCATGCCGAGTTCCCGGAGCAGTTGCAGGCGCATTTCGTCGCCCGCAGCGCGCAGTGCAACTTCCCGGATCTGGTGGCCATTCAGGTCACGCCGGATTCGATGCCGGCGCTCTATTCCCGCAGCATCTATGGGCGGTCGGATTTCGGCGTGAACCGCTGGCGCCTGGTGGCGTGGCTCACGGCACTCGACGCGGCCATCTAACGCTTTTCATCGGAGACACCGCACAATGCGTGGCATCCTACCGTTCCTGAAGGACGCTTGGCGGCTTGCCCGTCCGTATTTTGCCGCGGAGTCGGAGGAACGCTGGTCGGCCCGCGGCTTGCTGCTGTTGTACATCGCACTCCGGCTCAGCGGCGTCGGCATCGACGTGATCTACAGCTTTTGGAACAATGCCTGGTTCACCTCGCTGCAGGAACGCGACTGGAGCAGCTTCATCAAGCTGCTGACGTTCGGCAAGCAGATGGAAACCTACTTCATGCCGGGCTTCTCGGCATTCGCGGCAATGGCGATCGTGATGTTCGTCGTCCGCGTCTACGTCGCACAGCTCCTGCAGATCCGCTGGCGGCGCTGGCTGACGCGCAAATTCCTCGACCGCTGGATGTCGGACCGCGCCTATTACCGCATCAGCCTGATGCAGGCGGGGGTGACGCCCGTCGACAAGACCGACGTCTCGGTCGGCAATGCCGCCGGCGCCGGCGGCATCCCCAAGAAGATCGCCTACACCGACAACCCCGACCAGCGCATCGCCGAGGATTTGCGCGACTTCATCGGCGACTCGATCAGCGGCGGCTCCGGCATCCTCGCGCTCGGCGTCGACCTGCTCTCCAACATCGTCTCGCTGTTCTCGTTCATCGCCATCCTGTGGAGCCTGTCGGGCTCGTTCCCGATCTTCGGCATCAACATTCCGGGCTATCTGGTGTGGATCGCGCTGGTCTATTCGGTGATCGGCACGTGGCTGACGCATCTGGTCGGCCGCAAGCTGATCCCGTTGAACTTCAAGAAGCAGCGCGTCGAAGCGGATTTCCGCTTCTCGCTGATGCGCGTGCGCGAATACGCCGAGGGCATCGCCCTGTACGGCGGCGAGGCGGAGGAGAAGCACGGGCTGCTCAACCGCTTCACCGCGTTGGTGCAGAACTGGCGGGCGCTGATGACGCGCACGAAATACCTGAACATGCTGACCTCCGGCTACGGCCAGATTGCCATCGTGTTCCCCTACGTCATCGCCTCGCCGCCCTACTTCGCCGGCAAGGTGCCGCTCGGCGCGCTGACGCAGACTGCGAACGCGTTCGGGCAGGTGCAGGGCTCGATGTCGTGGTTCGTCGACGCATACACCACGCTGGCCTCGTGGCGCGCCACCGTCGAACGTCTGACCAGTTTCTGGAACGCGATCGAGTCGGCGCGGTCCGCGCAGTTCGAGGGCGTGCACCCGGAAGCCGGCAACACCGAGTGCTACGCGCTGCACGATGCCACCGTGACGTTGCCGGACGGCACTCCCCTGTTGGAGAAGACCAGCATCGAGCTCACGCCGGGCGAGCCGATCCTGCTGACCGGTCGCTCCGGTGCCGGCAAGTCCACGCTGTTCCGTGCCTTCGCCGGCATCTGGCCGTTCGGCGGCGGTGGTGTGCGGCGGCCGACCGGCAGCAGCCTGTTCCTGCCGCAGCGGCCGTACATCCCGCTCGGCACGCTGCGCCACGCGGTCTGCTATCCGGCCGACGACTCGGCGTACCCGGACGAAGCCGTGCGCGAGGCGCTGGCCGATGCCGGGCTCGCCACGCTGATCCCGCGCCTGGACGAGGAGGACAACTGGACGCTGCGGCTCTCCGGCGGCGAGCAGCAGCGGCTGGCGATGGCGCGTGCACTGCTGACCAAGCCGGACTGGCTGTTCCTCGACGAGGCGACCGCAAACCTGGACCCGGAGGCCGAGGCGGCGCTCTACGTGGCGGTCCGCCGGCGGCTGCCAGGCACCACGGTGGTCTCCATCGCCCACCGGCCGGCGCTCGCCGGTTATCACCAGCGCCATCTGGTGTTGCAGCGCGACGCCGAGGGACCGGGCCATCTGGAGGAGCGGCGCGACGAGGCGGCGGATTAGCGCGCCGGCGAATCGGCTGCGGCATCAACGGATCAAGGCAAATCGTGCGAGGCACTCCGCCAAATTTTCGACGAATGGCGGCCAGACGCAGAGCAGTCCTGCGCCGCCGCACGGGTGAACTGGGCAAGAACCGGACGAATTTACTGGCATTTCCCTGGAAAAGTATCATCTAAGCCCGTCGGCACTTTTCCGCCGGGGTCCGTGTGTGTCCACAAGCGACGGTGTCGCATCGGTGCTCCCTGTTCGAAAAAGCATTTCGGCCCACGCCGTGTGGGCCGCCGGGTTGCATGGAGAGACGCAAATGGCTCAAGGCACTGTCAAATGGTTCAACGCCCAGAAGGGCTTCGGCTTCATCCAGCCGGATGACGGCTCGAAGGACGTGTTCGTGCATATCTCCGCCGTGGAGCGGGCCGGTCTCGGCCACCTCAACGAGGGGCAAAAAATCCGCTTCGAGATCGAGCGCGGCCAGCAGGGCAAGCTCTCGGCCGGGAACCTCCAGGCGGATTGACGAACCCGCCGGCACTGTCGCCCCGCGCATGCGGGGGACGGTGCCGGCCTTCTCTGAGGACAAAATGACCCGCCACAAGTTCGCGATCGGCCAGTTGGTCGACCTTCGGCCCAGTCCCGGCGAGCGCAACATCCCGGGCGGGCGCTACAAGGTGCAGCGGCAGTTGCCAAGCGAGACGCGGGATCTGCAATACCGGGTCAAGCACGCCGTCGACGGGCACGAGCGGGTCGTGCTGGAAAGCCAGATCGTTCCCGGCCTCAACGGCTCCAACTAGCCAGCCGGCGGCCTGTGCCGCGGTTCACCAGACCCAACAGCGCGCCGGCCGCACGCCCCCCGGGCCGATAGACCCGGGGCGGCAGCAGGCAGCAGGCGCATGACGACCTCGGGCAAAATGTTCGGCGGTCAACGAAACCGCCGAACTCTATGTCGACACGCCCGGCGCCACGTCCATTAGCTTTTTGGTAAGGTTCCGGTGGCCCTCAGCCGCCCGCGACGCCTTGCGTGTTCACGACCAGCGCATAAAGCGAGTGCGACGCCGCCATGAACAGCCGATTGCGCCAGCGGCCGCCGAAACACAGGTTGGCGCACCGCTCCGGCAGCGCGATATGGCCGATCGGCGCGCCCTCCGGGTTGAAGATGCGCACGCCGTCCAGTTCCGCCGTGCCCATGCCCCAGCCGCACCACAAATTGCCGTCCTCATCGACGCGGAACCCGTCCGGCGTGCCGCCGGGGCCGGCGTCGATCAGCACGCGCTCGCGGGTCAGTTTTTTGCCATCAATCACATCGTAGGCGCGGATCTCGCGCGGGTCGGCGCGGGACGCGACGATGTATAGACATTTCTCGTCGGGCGAAAATGCCAGCCCGTTCGGGCCCGGGATTCCCGCCATCACAAGGCTTGGCGCCATGGTGTGCGGGTCGAGCCGGTAGACGTTCTGGCCCAGCTCCTGCTCGGCCTTCTGCCCCTCGTTGTAGCCCATCAGGCCGAATGGCGGGTCGGTGAACCAGATCGCACCGTCGCGCGAAACCACGACATCGTTGGGCGAATTCAGCTTCTTGCCCTCAAAACTGTCGCACAGCACGGTGATGGTGCCGTCGTACTCGGTACGGGTCACCCGGCGGCCGTGCTCGCAGGTGATCAGCCGCCCCTGCCGGTCCCGCGTGTTGCCGTTGGCGTAGTTGGACGGGCGGCGCCAGACGCTGACGGCGCCGGTTTCCTCGTCCCACCGCATGATCCGGTTGTTCGGGATGTCGCTCCACAGCAGGCAGCGCTGGTCACCGACATACACCGGCCCTTCGGCCCAGCGGTATCCCGTGGCAAGCCGCTCGACCGAGGTCAGCGGCAGCCGGTACTTGGCAAAGCTCGGGTCCAGCACCTGGATGCGCGCATCCGGATAGCGTTCGCTCTCTTCCCACATAATCCCCTCCCCGTCGGTCGGGCGCGATCCTGGCGCAAGCCGGCGCGGGCGGGAAGCCTTGGCGGCGCCGCGCCGGGGCGGCACAGTCGCCGCCCCCGACCGGAGACCCGAGGATGACCGACCGCTACGACGCCGACGACCTGACCCGCCTCGCCACCGCCCTGTTCGAACATGCCGGGCTGGAGGCGGACAAGGCGCGGACCTGTGCGGAGATCCTGGTCGAAGGCGACCTGATGGGCCACACCACGCACGGGCTGGCGCTGCTGGCGCCGTACCTGGCGGAGGCGACGGCGGGGCGCATGCTCGGCGCCGGCGAGCCTGAGGTGGTGGCCGAGGCGGCGGCGACGCAGACCTGGGACGGGCGGCGGCTGCCAGGGCCGTGGCTGGTGGTGCGCGCCGCCGAATGGGCGACGCGACGCGCCGCCGAGACCGGCATCGCCGCCGTCTCCATCCGGCACAGTTGCCACATCGCCTGCCTCGCGGCGTACCTGCACCGCTTCGCCTCGCGCGGTCATTTTCTGTTGATCGCCTCCTCGGACCCGGCGGTGGCCAGCGTGGCGCCCTATGGCGGCACGCGGCGGCTGTTCACGCCGGACCCGCTCGCCGCCGGCTGGCCCGCACCCGGCGGCCCGGTGATGATCGACGTGTCGATGTCGATCACCACCAACGGCATGATCAACCGGCTGCGCGCCGAGAGGCGGCAGTTCGAGCACCCGGTCCTGCTCGACGCCGACGGCCAGCCGACACGCGATCCGAACGCCTTCTTCACCGAGCCCGGCGGCACGCTGCTGCCGCTCGGCGGCACGGAGGCGGGGCACAAGGGCTTCGGGCTGGCGCTGCTGGTCGAGGCGCTGACGGCCGCGCTCGGCGGCTTCGGCCGGGCGGACGGGCCGACGGCGTGGGGTGCCGCGGTGCTGGTACTGGCGATCGACCCGGCGCGGTTCTCCGGCCTCCCCTCGTTCGTGCGGGAAACCGGCTGGATGGCGGAGCAGGTGCACGCCAACCCGCCGGTGCCAGGCGGCGACGCGCCAAGGATGCCGGGCGAACGGGCGCTGAAACTGCGCGCCGAGCATCTGGCCAACGGCGTCGCGCTGCACCCCTCGATCCCGCCGGCGCTGGCCGAAAGCGCCCGCCGCGCCGGGCTTGCACCGCCGCGGGCGCGCGGAAAATAGCGGGTTGATCGGCCGCGCCCTCTGGGCTATTTCCCGCGCCTCCAACGCAACTGCCCCCGGACGCGTCCGGCGATGCCCAGGTAGCTCAGTTGGTAGAGCATGCGACTGAAAATCGCAGTGTCGGTGGTTCGATTCCGCCCCTGGGCACCATTTTGTTTTTGCTGGGTTTTTTGCCTGGATTTAGGGGCGCCGGCGACCGGTGCTCGCTGACCAATTTCGGCAATTCGGAGCCATGTCGGAGCCATGGGCGACGGTTTCACGACGTTCGTGACTTTCGCGCGTCGCAGCGGCGCGGGTTTTTGGCAAGCCATACAGCCCGAGCACCGTCGAACCGGCACCGACGAACACCAAGGAACGTCTGCCGATAGCTTTCCTACCTGGCAAGTTCGCGCTGTGGCCGCCGCGTGCCAAGCGCACTTGGTAGATGTTCAGCGCGGAGCCTGAGGGCGCTCGTTACGCCGCTCACCGAGACTGCGCCGCCTCGGGCTCCTCCTCGGCGAGCCGCGCGGCAGCCGACGGGTGTCGGGGCCATCACTCCCATTTGTACGGTGGAGGCGGATCGGTCACCGCCGTCGGTCGGCGCGCCTCCCGCCGGCAGGGCGCGGGCTGTTGCGCCTCGGCCTCGACCTCGTCAAGCGTCTCGGCCTTCGCCGTTTGCTCTAGGGCCTGTTCGCATTTCGTGACTTGTGGCGGCCACGAAGGGACTGATTGGGTTGGGGTTTGCGGAGGAGAGGTGATGCAAGTCCT
>Ga0302311_10006461_pt1 | contig 12113 bp, 9 predicted proteins | sample III_Palsa_N1_3_FD_200449 | JGI IMG/M metagenome (GOLD analysis project Ga0302311, IMG submission 200449) | Peat permafrost microbial communities from Stordalen Mire near Abisko, Sweden - III_Palsa_N1_3 | ecosystem: Environmental > Terrestrial > Soil > Palsa > Peat permafrost | place: Sweden...
CTGGAACTCACGCAGGCGGGCAAGGCCGCGTATCCGCGGCTGCGCGAGATCTCGATGCGGGTCCTGAATCATGCGCTGCGGGATTTCACGGTTGATGAGGCCCGCCAGCTCGAAGGCCTGCTGCGGCGGGTGCTGTGCAACGTGACTAACTGAAAGCACTTGGACGCCGATGAGACTGCACACTTCAAAACTCCTCGCGCTCAGCGTCACCGCGCTGCTGGCAGCCTGTGCCAGCACCCACCAGCTGCGGCCCGAGGCGCTCGCCGTCGGGCCGGAGCGCCTGGCGGCCGGTCGCTCCCTCAGTGGCACGCCGGTCGATCCCGCGGTGTGGCCCCAGGCGCAGTGGTGGACCGCCTACGGCGATGCACAGCTCAATGATCTGATCAACGAGGCGCTGGAAGGCAATCCCAGCCTGCGCGTCGCCGAGGCCCGCACGCGTGCCGCACTCGCGCAGGTTGCCGCAGTCGACAGCTCGCGCTATCCCAGCGCTGGCTTGAGCGCCCAGGCGGCGCGGGGCCGGTTCTCCGAACATGGCCTGTTTCCGGCGCCGCTGGCCGGCAACTGGGGCACGCTGTCGCAGCTGACCGCGACTTTGTCCTGGCAGGTGGACTTTTGGGGCAAGAACCGCGCTGCCTACGAAAGCGCCGTGGGCACCGAGCGCGCGGCGGAAGTGGACACCCAGGCCGCCCGCATTACCCTCGCGGCGAACATCACACATGTCTACGCGCGACTGCAGGAAGACACCCTGCAGCTGAACGTTGCCCGCGAAACGCTCAAGGATCGCGAACAGGTTCTCACGCTGACGCGTGACCGCAATGCGGCGGGCCTGGACTCGCGACTGGAACTGACCCAGGCGCAGGCCGCCTTGCCGGCGGCGCGCGAACAGATCGACCAGCTTACAGAATCCGCCGCGCTCACGCGCCACGTGCTGGCCGCACTGACCGGCGCGGGCCCCGACCGCTCCTTGAACATCCACGAGCCGACGGTGCCCTTCCTGGCGCAACCCGCATTGCCGACGGCCGTGCCCGCCGAACTCCTCGGACATCGTCCGGATCTGGTGGCCCAGCGCTGGCGTGTGGAGGCGGCCTCGCAGGGCATCCGCGAAGCGAAGGCCGAGTTCTATCCCAACGTGGATCTGATCGCCTTCGTCGGCCTGCAGAACCTGGGCTCCACGAATCTGTTCAGCGCGGCCAACCGTCAGTACGGGATCGCACCCGCGGTCAGCCTGCCGCTGTTTGATGCCGGCAAGCGTCGCGCGAAGCTCGCTGCGCAGGATGCGCAATACGACATCGCCGTCGAGCAATACAACCAGATCGTCACCGACGCACTGCGCGAAGTCGTTGACGCACTCACCTCCATGGACAGCCTGGCCAAGCAGCGTGGTGAAGAGCGCGAGGCCCTCGCGAACGCCCAGGAAGCCTACGACCTGTCCGTGCTGCGTTATCGCGAAGGCCTCGGTAACTACCTGCAGGTGCTGAGCGCCGAATCCCAACTGCTCACGCAGCGCAGCCTCGAGGCACAGCTGCAGGCCCGCTCACTCGACCTGTCCGTCGACCTGGTGCAGGCCCTGGGAGGCGGCTTTGTGCCGCAGATGCAGCCCCCGGAGATTCCACGATCGTGAACGAACCGAACGAAAACCCAAAGCCAGACAACAGCAAGCGTAACCGCATGCTGCTGCTGGTCACGCTCGGCATCCTCGTCATCGGCATCGGCTATGGCATCTACTGGCAAACGGTCCTGCGCCTGCGCGAGACCACCGACGATGCCTACGTGAACGGCAATGTCGTGCAAATCACCCCGCAGATCGCCGGCACGGTCGTGGGGATCAATGCCGACGACACCCAGTATGTGACTACCGGACAGCCCCTCGTGCGACTGGATCCGGCGGACGCCAAAGTTGCGCTCGACCAGGCCGAAGCCAACCTCGCACTGACCGTGCGCTCGGTTCGCGGCCTGTTTGCGACGACGGCGCAGCTGAATGCCGCGCAGGGCATCCGCCAGGCAGACCTCGACACCGCCGAGAAGGATCTGGCGCGGCGCGAACGCCTCGCCGGCAGTGGCGCGATATCCGGTGAGGAGCTGCAGCACGCGCGCGAAGCGGTGTCCGCGGCGCGCTCTGCCCTGCTCGCTTCCCAGCAGCAGTTCGTAGCCGATCGCGTGCGCGTCGACGGCACGCAGGTTGCGGATCATCCGCAGGTTCAAGAGGCGGCCAGCGCGGTTCACAGCGCCTTCCTCACGCTCGCCCGCACCCAGTTGCCGGCGCCGGTTTCGGGCTACGTCGCGCATCGCAATGTGCAGCTCGGCCAGCGCGTCGGACCAGGCTCCATCCTGATGGCCGTCGTGCCGCTGAACCAGGTCTGGGTCGATGCCAATTTCAAAGAACTGCAGATCGGCAACATCCGGGTGGGACAACCGGCGACCCTGATCGCCGATCTGTACGGCGGGTCCGTGGAATATCACGGCACCGTGGTCGGCTTCAGCGCCGGCACCGGTGCCTCGTTCGCGCTGCTGCCCGCTCAGAACGCCACCGGCAACTGGATCAAGGTCGTGCAGCGACTGCCGGTGCGCATCGCCCTGGACGCCCATGACCTTGCGGCCCATCCGCTGCAGGTCGGCCTGTCGATGCGCGTGAAGGTGTCGACGGTGAATCGCGACGGCGCCCGCCTGCCGCAAAGCGCGGCCAATGCCCCCGCGTACGCGACCAGCGTCTTTGATGATGCCGATCGGCAGGCCAACGCGCGGATCGCGGCCATCATCGTCGCGAATCTTCCTGTCGAGCCGAACTCCGCACGGGTGGCACGCCGTGCACACCAGGAAGCCGTCCGTCCCCCGACATGAGCCGGCCGGCCGCACAAATGAACCCGGGCGCCGGCGCGCCCACGGCGCTGCCGCCGCTTGAAGGCAGCGCGCGGCTGCTGGGTACCCTGGCACTGTCGCTCGCGATCTTCATGAATGTGCTGGATACGTCCATCGCCAACGTCTCCATCCCGGCAATCTCCGGTGATCTGGGGGTATCCCCGGACCAGGGCACCTGGGTGATCACCTCCTTCGGCGTCGCCAATGCGATCTCGGTGCCCCTGACCGGCTGGCTGACGCGGCGCTTCGGTCAGGTGCGTTTGTTCACGCTGTCCATTTTTCTGTTCGTCATTGCCTCGTGCCTGTGTGGCCTCGCGCCCTCCATCGGCATGCTGATCTTCTTCCGCGTCGTGCAGGGCGCGGTCGCCGGGCCCATGATTCCGTTGTCACAGTCACTGCTGATGTCGAGTTATCCGCCGGCCCGCCAGAGTACGGCGCTCGGCCTGTGGTCACTGACCAGCCTGACCGCCCCGATCGCGGGCCCCCTGCTCGGCGGGTGGATCACGGACAATATTTCGTGGCCGTGGATTTTCTATATCAATGTGCCCATCGGGCTGTTCGCGGGCACGTTGACGTGGATCCTGTACCGTCGCCGGGAGACCCCGACGATGCGCGTGCCCATCGATGCGGTCGGACTGGCGCTGCTCATGACCTGGGTCGGCTCACTGCAGGTGATGCTGGACAAGGGCAAGGACCTCGACTGGTTCAACTCGCCGCAGATCATCGCCCTGGCGTTGACTGCGGTGGCGGCCTTCGTGTACTTCCTGATCTGGGAGATCAACGAAGAGCACCCGATCGTTGATCTGTCGCTGTTCAAGCTGCGCAACTTCTGGGTCGGCACCTTGTGCATGCTGCTTGCCTATGGCGTATTTTTCGGCAACCTGGTGCTGTTGCCGCTGTGGCTGCAGCAGTACCTGGGATACACCGCCACCAATGCCGGCATCATCCTCGCGCCGGTCGGCGTGCTGGCCGTGGTCATGACGCCCTACATCGCGAAGCTGACCAACCGGGTCGACGTGCGCGTGATCGTGACCGGTTCGTTCCTGATCTTCGCCTTCGTCATGCTGCTGCGTTCGCGGTTTGACACCGAAGTGGATGTCCGCACGCTGCTGATCCCGACGCTGATCCAGGGCGCGGCGATGGCCAGTTTCTTCGTGCCGCTCGTGACACTGAGCGTGTCGGGGCTGTCCCCGGAGCGCATTCCGAACGCCTCGGGCCTGTTCAACTTCGCCCGTATCACCGCCGGCTCGTTCGGCACGTCCATCTTCACGACCATCTGGGATCGCCGTGCCACGCTGCATCACAGCCAGCTCATCGAGCACCTGACGCCGGACAGTGCCGCCATGACCGCCGCCACCGCCGGCATGCAGGCAGGTGGCCTGACACCTGAGCAGACCACCGGCGCCGTCAACCGCATGGTCGACGTGCAGGCCTTCATGCTCTCCGCAGATGATCTCTTCTATGCGTCCGGACTGATCTTCCTGGCGCTGATCGCGGTGATCTGGCTGGCCCGGCCCCAGCGGCGCAAGTCCGGCACTGCAGCGGGGGCGGCCAATGCCGCTGGCGCACATTAGGGAATTGAGCGCTCGCTCCTGAAGAACCGGTCGCTATAATGCGGCTGACGCTGAACCATCGGGAGATAAGACCTTGAGGGTTTCACTGGGCCCGGGTACTGCGCGCCGCATCATCATCTGGAGCAGCATCGTGGTGGTGCTGGTGGCCGCGTACGCGGTCTTTGGCTTCGTTGGTGTACCTGCGCTGATCCGTTCCCAGGGCACCGCCTTTGTCATGCAGAAGTACCAGCGCACCTTGCAGCTGGGCGAAATCCATTTCAATCCCTTCACCCTGGAACTGGAACTGCGCGACTTCGCCTTTCCCGATGCCGATGGCAAGCCCATGCTGGGGGCGCATCGGCTCTATGTGAACCTGCAGCTCGCGAGCCTGTGGAACCGGGGCGCAACCTTCAAGGACATCCAGCTCGAACAACCCGCGGTACACGCGCAGCTGCGCACCGATGGGTCATTGAATCTGGCGGACCTGGCCAAGCCCTTCGCCAACCAGCCGCCCGCGCCGCCGTCGGCGCCCGCACGCGTATTCCTGGCGCACCTCGCCGTCAGCGGCGGGGAGTTCACGTTCCTGGATCTGGGGCACCCCGACACCCTGCACGCTGAGTTGAAGCCGGTGAATTTCGAGCTGCGCGATTTCAACACCGTGGGCAACGGGCGCAATGGCTACAACCTCGCCGCCGCGACGCCCGCCGGCGAGCAGTTCAACTGGTCGGGCAACATCGAGGTCGCGCCGCTCGCCTCGCATGGCGGCTTCAGCGTGAAGGCACTGCGGGTCACGACGCTCACCGGGTTTGCCGGACCGGCTCTGCCGCTGACCGTGTCCTCGGGCCTCATCACGCTGGCTGGCGGCTACGACTTCGCAATTCACGATGGCATTGCGGGACTGAAGGTGGATCTGGGATCACTGGTGCTGACCGACCTCGCGCTGCGGCCGCTGAATGGTCAGACCGACTATGTGACTCTGCCGCGGATCGAAGTGGATGGGACTCACGTAGACCTGGCCCGGCGCGGTGTCCTGGTCGACGCGGTGAAGGTGAGCGGTGGCCAGATTCATGGCTGGCTGAGCGAAGATGGCAGCCTCAACCTGGCGCAGCTGGCCGGACCGGCCAAACCCGCGACGCCCGTGGCGCAAGCCCCGGCAGCGCCGGACTGGACCGTGAAGGTACCGATGATCGCGCTGTCGGATCTGGCCGTGGACTTCGAGGACCGCACTCTGCAGCCCGCTTCGGCCTTTGCCTTGACCGCGCTCGACATCAGTGTCGGCCAGTTCCAGTGGCCCTTCGGACCGCCACTTGCGGTAGAGGTCAAAGCCGCGCTGAATAAATCCGCCACCTTGAGCGCACAGGCTCAGGTCACATTGCCCGATGCGGCCGTCAAGTCGCATCTGGAGTTGGCCGGATTTGATCTGCCCGTGCTGCAACCGTATGTCGCGCGGTACACCGGACTTGCGCTGCTCAGCGGCCGGCTCGGCACCAAGGCCGACTTGGAGCGGGACGCCAAGGGCCACATGACGCTGACCGCGGACGCCGATGTGCAGCGCTTCAGAACTGTTGATGATGAACTGCGCAAGGACTTCATCAAATGGGATCGGCTGACGCTGTCCGGGATCCGCTATCAGAGCGAGCCTAAGTCCTTGAGTATTCACAACGTGCGCGCCCAGGCACCCTATGCGCGGGTCATCATCGATGCGAACCGGCATCTGAATATTGCGGAGGCCCTGCAACCTGCCGGGTCCAAATCCGAACCGGCCCCGGCCGCAGCACCGGCAGCCAAAGTCACCAAGGCCGCAAGCACCACCCGTACCGCCGACCTGCCGCCACCGGCACATGCCAGCGCCATGCCTCTATCCATCGGCACGGTGGTGATCAGCAACGGCTCCGCGAATTACGCCGACCAGTGGATCCAGCCCAATTTTGCCATTGGTATCCAGGAGTTGAACGGGACCATCGACGGGCTGTCCTCGAACCCCACCTCCCGCGCCAAGATCGAACTGAAGGGCTCGGTGGACCGCTACGCGCCGGCGCATATCTGGGGTGAGACGAACCTGCTGTCGGAGACCACTTATACCGACATCAGCATGAGCTATCACGGTATCGATCTGGTCGGTGTCACGCCCTACTCCGGACGCTTCGCCGGCTACAAGATCGACAAGGGCAAGCTCTCCGTTGATCTGAAGTACCACATCGAAGACCGCAAGCTCACGGCCAGCCACCATATTGTGGTCGACCAGCTGCAACTGGGCGAGAAGGTCAACAGCCCCGATGCCGTCAGTTTGCCGTTGAAGCTTGCCGTCTCATTGCTGAAGGACCGCAACGGCGTCATCGATCTGGATCTGCCGGTCAGCGGCAGCCTGGACGATCCGCAATTCCGGATCGGGCCCATCATCTGGAAAGTATTCCTGAATCTGCTGGAAAAAGCGGTCACGGCGCCCTTCTCATTGCTCGGCAGCCTGTTCGGCGGTGGCGACCAGGTCAATGTCATCGAATTCGCCCCCGGCAGCGCCGTGCTGGATCAGACGGCCCATACACGACTGGACAGCGTCACCAAGGCACTGGATGCCCGCCCCGGCCTCGAACTGGACATTCCCAACAGCTACTCGACTGCAACCGACGGACCGCCACTTGCCGAAGAGCAGCTGCAAAGCCAGCTGCGCAAGCGCGCGGCCGTAGCGAACGACACGCCGCTGCCGACTGATCCCGCCGCCGTGTTCAATCTGCTGCTCGCCCAGTACCGCGAGACATTGGGTGCCAAGGATCCGTTGCCCCCCGCAACCACGGCGCTCACCACTGCCAAGAAATCCAAGGGCGTCACGATCGACTACGCACCGGCAACCTCAGAACTGCGCGCAGCGCTGCTGGCGCGTATCCAGATCACGGATACCGATCTGCAGGCGCTCGGCACCCGTCGCGCGCGTGCCGTGCAGGATGTTCTGTTGCATGGCACGAACATCGACCCGGTGCGGATATTCCTGATCAATGGTCAGGCGCAGGCGCCGCCGGGGACTACGGTGCGGCTGGAACTGGCGCTCAAGTAGCGGGATGCTCGACCAGCAGCACGATCTTGCCGATGTGCGCGCCCGACTCCATGAGGGCGTGGGCGGCTGCGGCCGCGGACAGCGCGAAGCGGGCATGAATGGGCGGTGGCGCGAGCCGCCGATCCTCGAACAATGGCCACACGTCATTGAGCAGATCCTGCGCCAGGCGCCCCTTGGCGGCGCTGGACTGCGGTCGCAGGGTCGCGCCCATGATCTTCAGGCGCTTCGTCAGGACCGGCCGCAGATCGACCTGCGCCTGGGCTCCGCCCTGCACGGCGATCAGCGCAATGCGGCCATCGGTGGCGGCTGCCGCGATGTTCCGGGCTACGTACTCACCGCCGACCATGTCGAGAATCACATCGACGCCGCGGCCCTGCGTAACTTCACGAAGGACTGCCACGAAATCCTCGGCGCGATAGTTGATGGCGCGTTCGGCCCCCAATGCCACGCACGCCGCACACTTCTGCGCGGTTCCCGCCGTGACGAACACCCGCGCGCCGAAGGCCGATGCCAGTAAAATGGCCGTCGTCCCGATACCACTTGCGCCGCCGTGTATCAGCACGGTTTCCCCCGGCTGCAGGGCGGCGCGCTGGAACAGGTTCAACCATACGGTGAAAAACGTTTCCGGCAACGTGGCCGCCTGCTGCAGGGTCAGCCCAGCCGGCAGCGGCAGACACTGCACGGCGGGTACGGCGGTGAACTGGGCGTAGCCGCCACCTGCCAACAAGGCGCAGACGAGGTCCCCCGTGCGCCAGCCGCGCACCTCGCTCCCCAGCGCGGCGATCTCGCCGGCGACCTCCAGTCCCGGGATCAATGATGCGCCGGGCGGGGGCGGATAGTGCCCCTGGCGCTGCAGGAGATCCGGCCGATTGACGCCTGCCGCTGCCACGCGGATCAGCACCTCCGCAGGCCCGAGCTGCGGCACCGGACAGTCCACCGGCTCGAGCACCGATGGCGGCCCCGGCTCGCGGATCCGGATTGCCGTCATGCTGGTTGGAATGGTCATCAGGCACTCATCTGCGCGACGCGCGCGAGCCACGTGCGCAACGCGGCGCTCACCGGCTCGGGGCGCTCCATCGTGCACATGTGACCGCAGTCCGGCAGCGTCACCAGCGTACTGTGCGGCAGCAGCTGTGCCATGACCCGATGCGTGGACAGCGACGCCCAGGCATCATCCTCTCCACACAGCACCAGGGCCGGGCAGGAAATCATCGGCAGCAGCGCCGTGGCGTCCGGCCTTGCAAGTAGCGCGCGGATCTGTGCGGCGAATTGTGCCGGCGTACGCCGTTCGATCATCCGCAGGATTGATTCGACCAGTGTGCGCTCCTTGAGCCGCGCCTCATGGATCATCGGTATCGACAGCCACCGCTCCCCCACGGCACGCATCCCGGACGAGCGCGCCAGGTCCAGCAAAGCATGGCGGCCCGCGGCCTCCTTCGCACCCGCGTCGCCCGCAGGCAAAGGCGCATAGCCGGTATCGAGCAGGGCGAGTCCGGTCACCCGACTCGCGGCGCGACGCGCGACTTCCAGCGCCACGCGTCCACCCATGGAATGCCCCACCACTGCGAACCGTGGCGGCGCCTTCGCCAGGATGGCATCGGCCATGGCGCCGAGCGAATCGAGTTCACCATGGTCGGCCACCTGCATCCGCGCCAGATCGTGCAGCGCCTTCAGCTGCGGTTTCCACACAGCCTCGTCACACAGCAGACCCGGCACCAACACCACATTCAACTCAACCAAAACGCATCGCTCCCGGGCAACAACTTGAAAATCTCAAGAAACGCGCCGCAGCCCGCGGGCCGCGAAGAACCCCGCCGTCCCGCAGGGCACCAGCACCAGGGCGGACACCTGGAAGCCGCCCGCCGCCGGGCCACCGCCGGTGGCCCGGCCAGTTGTCCCACGTGCGAACACTGCACGCGGCAACAGGGCGAAAACGGACGCCGGTATCAGCCCGCCAGCGGCCGACAGAATCACCACCAGCACGTAACGCGGCGTTGCGGGCAGCTGCTGCAGGAAAATGCCCGCCGCCGCCACGATCATCAGCACACAGGCCATCGCGATCAGCCGCCGTGGCTTCGTACCACGCGCGATCAGTGCGCCACCGCCCAAGTTTCCCGCGGCATTGGCCACGACCGCAAGGGCGCTGAGCACACCGGCTGCCTGGGCGATGGTGCCCTGGGCCTGCAGAATCGTTGGCAGAAAGGCCATCACGGACATGTACGGTCGCCGCCCGATGCGGTCCCATGCGGTCCACCGCCGAGCCCGCCAGGCACCCCAGGGTGGCGCCGCCCACCAGCCCCAGGTGCTGATCACGCTGAGCGGCGCCCAGCGCCGGCGGCACCTTGCCGACCTGCATCGAGGACCCGATGCCACAGGCCAGCAGCAGTCCGACATAAGCCCAGCGCGTGACCGTCTCCGGGCCAGTCACGGCCGCGGGATGCGCGCTGGTAACGGGGGAAGTGCTCATTGCGGTAGGATAAACGCTTATGAATGAGCATTCCCACGGACATCAGCATGGCCACTCCCACGGGACTGATCATGACCATGATCACGGCGCTGCCCGGGGCCACACGGGGCATGTCCATGGTGCTGATCAGGCCAGCGAGCGGCGCCTGTGGGTGGCCCTTGGTCTGCTCTTCTGCTTCACACTGGTCGAAGCCGGCGGTGGCCTGTGGGCCAACTCGGTTGCCCTGTATGCCGAGGCGGCACACATGCTGGCCGACAGCGCCTCCTTGCTGCTGGCGATCGTCGCCATCCGCATGGCGCAGCGCCCGGCGCGGGCCGACCGCACCTACGGGCATCGCCGCTACCAGACGCTCGCTGCCTATACCAACGGCCTGGTGCTGCTGGCCCTGACGGTGGCCGTGGTCATTGCGGCCGCGCGTCGACTGCTCCTGCCGCCGCCAGTCAATGGCACGGTGATGCTCACGACTGCGGTGATCGGCGCGGCCGCCAATCTGTGCGCCTTTCTGGCGCTGGGGGGTGCGACCTCGCTCAATGAGCGCGGTGCACGGCTGCACGTGTTGAGCGATCTGGCCGGCTCGGTCGCGGCCGTTGGCGCATCGGCCCTGATCCTGTGGCGCGGCTGGGTCATCGCCGATCCGCTGCTGTCGCTGGCCGTCTCGGCGCTGATCCTACGATCGGGTTGGCAGCTGACCAGCAATTCCGCGCACGTGCTGCTGGAGGGCGCACCGGCGGGCCTGGATGCGGATGCGGTGGAACACGACCTGCAAGTCGCGGTACCGGGTATCAAGGGCGTGCACCATATCCACGCCTGGTCGCTGACCGGGGAGACGCCGATGCTCACCCTGCACGCGACGCTGCAGGATGGAGCGGATCGCCACGCGGCATTGACAGCGGTCATGCAGCGCCTGCACGAGCGCTTTGGTGTCGAGCATGCCACGGTGCAGATCGAAGAAGGTGAATGCGCCGGCGCCGAGAGCGAGGAAGACTGTCATCAGTCAGTACACACCTGACGGCACCGTCTTGCCTTCAGCCGGGCCCGAGGCAATCCATTATCCGGACCTGCCGATCCCTGAACCGGGCCAGGTACTCGCGGTACAGGAGGGAGTGTGGTGGCTGCGCATGCCGCTGCCGATCTCGCTGGACCATATCAATCTGTGGCTCATCGAGGAGCCCGGTGGCTACGCGCTCGTGGACACGGGCATGGCCACCCCCGCGACCCGCGGACTGTGGGACCGGTTGTCCGCGACAGTCCTCAAGGATCGACCGCTGACGCGCATCCTGCTGACGCATCTGCATCCGGATCACGTCGGCCTTGCCGCCTGGCTGCAACGCCGTTTCGGGGTGCCGCTGTGGACTTCCGCCGCTACCATGGCGCAACTGCGCATGCTGCTGGGCGAGACGACCGCGCCGATGCTGGCCCAACGCGTGGCCTTCTTCGCAGCGCACGGCGTCGAACCGATTGAGGAAATGCGGCCGAACCTGGGCTCGAAAGGCTACCAGGATTCCGTGGACGGCCTGCCGCAGGCCACCCGGCTGATGCTTGACGAGGATGTCACGGCCATCGGCTCGCGGCAGTGGCGCTGGTTCGAAACCGGCGGCCATGCGCACGGCCATCTGTGCCTGCACGCCGCGGCGCCGCAGCCGGTGCTGATCGCGGGCGACCAGGTGCTGCCGGCCATATCGCCGAATGTGGGCTTGACGCCGTTGACTCCCGATCCGAATCCTCTGGCGACCTATCTCAAATCGCTGGAGCGCCTGTCCGCTTTGGATGCGGGTACGCTGGTGCTGCCATCACATGGCCGACCGTTCCTGGGATTGGCCGCGCGGGCCGCCGAGATCCGCCAGCACCACGAGCGGCAGATGGCGAAACTGTTCGAAGCCTGCCGCACGCCGCTGACCGCCTTCCAGTGCCTACCGTTCCTGTATCGCCGGCCGCAACGCGGCTTCAACCTGTTCCTGGCGATGGGCCAGGCGCTGGCGCACCTGGAATATCTGGCCTGCTCTGGACAGTTTGCGCGGCTTCGCGAAGATTCGCTCACGCGCTATCAGCGGGTGAACTGATCCGCAGCGCCGCGGGCCGGGGCCCGCCGCAGGCCCAGTCCAGCAGCTCAACGGTATGCACTACCGGCATCGAGCGGGCGCCTCCGGCTTGCAGCTGCACGATACAGCCGACGTTTCCGGTGGCGACG
>Ga0302311_10006463_pt1 | contig 12111 bp, 11 predicted proteins | sample III_Palsa_N1_3_FD_200449 | JGI IMG/M metagenome (GOLD analysis project Ga0302311, IMG submission 200449) | Peat permafrost microbial communities from Stordalen Mire near Abisko, Sweden - III_Palsa_N1_3 | ecosystem: Environmental > Terrestrial > Soil > Palsa > Peat permafrost | place: Sweden...
AGACGCGCGTGGATCGCAGCGAGATCATCACCGACGAGTCCGTGGAATTCGTTCGGCAAGCCGACGGACGCTGGCGCTGGCATGCGCGCACCGCGCAGGCGGCCGACCTGCTGGGCATCGCCGTCGACGCGCCGTCGATGCTGTCGTTCAAGACGGCCATGGAGGCCGCCGCCGACGTCGCCGTGCACGCCGAGGCCGAGCGCGACGCCACCGGCCGCCACGTGATGACGCGCGACTACATCCGCCGCATGATCAGCGCCATCGCCCTGCCCTGCGAAGCCTGTGCCGACGTGTTCTTCGGCGGCGTGTACTGGCACAAGCGCGACGCCGGCGGCGCCAACTGGGGCGTGGCGATCATGAACGGCACCGGCGACTTCGACGGCTGCCTGGAATGCGTCGCGGCCGCGCGCGAGGCGCTGCGCCGCCTGTACTCGATCGTCGACGAGGCTTGAAGCGGCGGCTTACTTCGCGAGCAGGCCGGCCTGCTGCATGAAGCCGAGGTTGTCCTCGAGGTGCCAGTTGTCGGTGACCTTGCCGCCGCGCACGCGCAGGATGTCGATCGCCAGGAAGTCGATCGCCTGGCCCTTGCCCTGCACGTCGCCCAGCTTGCCGGTGAAGTGGCCGGTCAGGCGCACCTGCGAGACGACGCGGTCGACCGCGACCACCTGCTGCTCCACGGTCACGACCAGGTCGGGCACCGCGGCCAGGAAGCCCTTGGACGCCGCCGCCGGGCCTGCGGGGCCCTGCGGCCGGCCGGGCGGCAGCGCGTGGTCGAAGAACTCGGGCGACAGCGCCTTTTTCAGCAAGTCCGCGCTGCCGTTGTTCCAGAAGCCGTAGAGGTTGTTGATCGGCGTGAGGATGGCCTCGCGCTGCGCCGGCGACAGGTCGCCCGCGATGATCAGCTCGTGCGGCGCGGCCATCTTGACGGCAGTGGCATCATCGACCTGCGCCGCGGCGGCGAGGTCGGCCGCCAGCGCGACGAAAGCGACGCAAGCGAAGCGGGCAAGGCGGAAGGTCATCGGGGCTCTCCGGGCAGGCGCGTTGGGGCAGCCAGCATACGCCAGGATCAGGCGCCGTTGCGTGCCTTCGGCGTGCGCACCATGCGCGCCATCAGGTGCTCCAGCGCGGCGCGCGGATCGGTGCAGCGGCCGGAGTGCACCGGCGAGGTCTGGATGCTGGCGCGGCGCGACGCGACGAGCCAGTCGAAGCGCTGCCGCGCGCGGAGCGCGGCGAACGGCAGCAGCGCGTGGTCCTTGATCAGCGCGAACGGGCCCGCCGCGCGATCGAGGTATCCGTCCCAGCTGTGATGGAAGTACAGCGCGGCACCATGGTCGAAGGTCGGCTCGCGGGGAGGAATCTTCAAGTGTAGGCGCCGGGCCAGGCGGCCTCGCGAAAGGCCCGCGGGTTGGGTGCGCGGCTCCAATCGGTCGCGACGTCTCGTGGTAAACACTTAGGCGACACCAAAACAAAGCGCACGCATGACCGAACAACCCTACAAGATCCTCGTGGTCGGCGGCGGCGCCGGCGGACTCGAACTGGCCTGCAAGCTGGGCCGCAAATGGGGCGCCGAATGCGTGGCGCTGGTGGACGCCAAGCTGTTCCACATCTGGAAGCCGTCGCTGCACGAAGTGGCCGCCGGCACGCTGGACATCCACCAGGAAGGCCTGTCGTACCAGATGCTGGCGCACGACAACGGCTTCGCGTTCCTGTACGGCCCGATGACGGGCGTCGACACCACGGCGCGCGAGCTGGTCGTCGGCGCGGTGATGGACGGCGCCGAGGAAGTGCTGCCCGAACGCCGCGTCGGCTACGAGACGCTGGTGCTGGCGATCGGCAGCGTGTCCAACGACTTCGGCGTGCCGGGCGTGGTCGACCACGCGTTCTCGCTCGACGGCCCGCAGGACGCCGAACGCTTCCGCCTGCGCATGCTGCAGCTGCTGTCGCTGGCCGACGTGCGCAAGACGCACGATCAGAAGGCGGGGCTGGACATCGTGATCATCGGCGGCGGCGCCACCGGCGTCGAACTGGCCGCCGAACTGCGCGAGGCGAGCTCGTTGCACGCGCAGTACGGCCTGCGCCACATCGATGCCGCGCGCGACGTGCGCATCCGCATCCTCGAAGGCGCGCCGCGCCTGCTGGCGCCGCTGGCGGAGAACGTGTCGGCGGCCGCGACGCGGCTGCTGGGTCAACGGCATGTCGACGTCAACACCTCGTGCCGCGTGGTGCGCATCGATTCGAACCGGGTGACCGACGCCGACGGCAACGTCTATCCCGCCGACCTGTGCGTGTGGGCCGCCGGCATCAAGGCGCCGCCGCTGCTGGCCGCGGTGGGATTGCCGGTCGCCAGGAGCGGCCAGGTGAAGGTGGACGGCCGCTTGCGTGTCGAAGGCGTGCCGAACGTGTTCGCCTTCGGCGACTGCGCGTGGTGCCCGCAGCCGGACGGCAAGGCCGTGCCGCCGCGCGCGCAGTCGGCGCACCAGCAGGCCGACTTTCTCTACGCGCTGCTGCAGTCGCCCGCCGGCACCGACCTCGGCGCCCGCCCGCCGTACGTGTTCCGCGACCACGGCTCGCTCGTCTCGCTCGGCTCGAGTGCGACGGTGGGCAGCCTGATGGGCAACCTGTTCAAGTCGACGACGTGGTTCGTCGAGGGCCTGTTCGCGCGCATGGTCTACGTGAGCCTGCACCTGATGCACCACCGCGCGGTGATGGGCTCGATGCGGACGGCCGTGCTGGCGATGGCGCGCTTCCTGGTGAAGCGGGCGCGGCCGCTGGTCAAGCTGCACTGAACCTCTCCGGGCGTGTGTCGACGCCAACGCAGCGTCCACACACCCCAGCAACGAGGGCCGCGGAAGATCGCGCGACTTCAGCTTCCGCGACCGCCCCGTGAATCCTGCCGATTCGTTCGATCCCATCGCCACGCGCCGCCGCGCGACCCTCGCCGCGCTGTTCGGCCTCGCCGCGGTCGCCGGGCCGGCCATGGCGCAGATGGGCGGCGGTGGCGGCCACCGGCACGGGCAGCAGCCGGACACGCCGCCGGACAAGGACGCGAAGGACACCAAGGACAGCCACGACGCCGGCCCGCCGCGCGACCTCGTCTCCGCGCTCGCGATGCGCCTGCGCGAAGGCGTGCCCGATCTCGCGCTGACGCCGCTGCAGCAGCCCGCCTGGCGCGCGTTCGTCGCCAGCCTCGCCGAGGTCGGCGAGCACAACGAACGCCGCCTGCAACGCATCTTCTCCTACAGCGCGGGCGCGGTCAGCGCGGCCTCGCCGCTGAAGACCTACATCGCCGCGGAGGTCGACGAAGGCGAAGACCGGCAGGAGGCGCTGGCCGAACTCAAGGTCAACTTCGACAAGCTCGACTCCCTGATCGACGCGCGCCAGCGCGCCATCGTCACCAACCTGTTCCTGGCGACGCGCAGCGAACTGCAGGCGGGCAACGCACGCTGATCAGCCCAGCGTGGGCTGCTTGCGCAGCGCCTCCAGGATGCCGTTGCGCGCCTGGTCCAGCGCGTCGCGCATCTCCTCGGGCATGCGCGTGGCCAGCGTGATGTCGAGCAGGCCGTCGATCGCCTTCGAGTAGAACGCCCCCAGCGCGGTCGGGTTCGGATGCTGGATGAACAGCAGCTTGACCGCCATCTCGAGCGCCACGATCTGGCCGGACAGCCGCGCGTTCTCGATGCGCTGCCTTTCGAAGATGTCGTTGAGGGGGCTGGTCATGGCAGAGGCTTTCGCGGACGGTGGCGCGGCCAGGATAGCGCACCCGTGCCGTCATCGAGCCCGCACGGGGCATGAACTCGAGCTCCTGCGTCGGGGCGCCGGCCAGCGGGCGCCGCGCGAACGGCCTCGGTCATTCGAACCAGTAGCCCGGCCCCTCTTCCTCGGCTCGACCTTTCTTGCCGTCTTCCCGCAACCTGCGGGCGAGGCGCTCGACGATCTGGACGACGAGTTGCCTGTCGGCCGTGGACAGCCCCTTGAGGAATCGGTCGATGAGGTCGACCTGCTCCGTCACGCGCCGGCTTCCTTCGATCAGGAACGCGTCGACGCCGCATTCGAACAGGTCGGCGAGTTCGAAAAGGCGGTAGACGCTGGCGCCGGCGATGCCGCGCTCGAGCCGCGAGAGCGATTCCTTGCCGATGTCCAGGTGCTCGGCGACCTCGTCCTGCGTGAAGCCGGCCGCCTTGCGCCGCCTGGCAATCGTCTTTCCCAGACGCTCGTTCACCAGTTCTTCATTCGTCTTCGTCACGCATTCCCCACGTTGATTGTCAACGTGGATGGTTGATCAACGCCTCCGAAGACGTAACACATCGACCCGCCAACAGGAATGCCGGCGAGTCGACTCAATCGACTCCACACGCCTTGTGACAGCCTTTCGATAGCCCGGGACGGGGCGCCCGGCTCGCGGCGCGGCGCTACACGCGATCCCGAAGTCCGATGGCCTCCTCGACGACACGTGCCAGCGGCGTGCCGAGAATCGTCCGGTCTTCCGGTCGATGCCGGCAAGCGGCCATGCGCTCGCTGAGCGTCGCCTTGGCACGCCCGAAGTGGCGCGCCACCGAAGCCGCGGAACAGAGCTCCAGCCGTACGGCCAGGCTCGCCACCAGCGCCCGGCCCCTGGCGCCTTGCGGCGAGGCCATCGCCGCCAGGCCAGGCCCGTTTCGCTGCCCGAGTTTCAACAGGACCCATCGCTCGAGAAGCCTCAGCGCGCCGTCGATGCCCTGCGGCCAGCCGGCGGCCACCAGCGCCGCCGCCAACCCCTGGACCGGCCGGCCCGCGGGCGAGAACGTCCCGGCATCCCCCAAGGCCAGCACCATGCCGCGGGTGAGCTCCCATTGCCGCTGCTCGACGGCACTCGGGCGCCGGGCAATCCTGCCGCGCAACGCGTTTCGCGCCGCGGGCACCGACTCGCCGAACAAGCGGAGCGGCGCGAGCGTCTCGAAGCCCAGGGCCCGCCTCAGCCCGAGCGTCGCCCGCAGCGACGACTGCGCATGGTGCGTCGGCGCCCGACACAGGCCCAGGGCCACCGGACGCCACGCCAGCATCCGGAACTCGTCCCGCGCGGCCTCGTCCGATTCGATCGCGTAGGCCCGGTAGCGGCCGGCGAAGACGATGCCCGGAGCACCGCCGGCCTGGCGGACCCATCGCGCGACGATGTTGCCGATCGTGCGCGCGACATCGCGCGGCGATTGCCCCGCGGGCAGCCGCGACAGCAGGTGGATCTCCGTCGGGGCAAGTAGATAGTGCAGCAGCACGCGATCCGGTTGCCGATGCGCGTCCAGCAGGCGGCGCCGGATGCGATCGGCCAGCGCGGGACTGGCCAGGAGGTCGCGCCCCTCCACGGCCTGCCAGACGATGTGCCAGGTGACCGCGCGCGCCGGAGTCGAGTCGGAGCTCCCCATGACTCCATGACGTTCTGCGGGCGAAAAACCTCAGCGCGATCTGCGCAACAACGCGCGGAACGTTCGGTCTGGGGGCGCGGCAAGCCATCGACTGCACCTGAACCGAACGGAAACAACGACGTTGCGGCGGGCGGGTCGGCGCGCGATTTCGGCTCCGCGGCCCGTCCCATCACGGCTGCGCCGACCGAACGCGAGCACTCGTTGGAGATTTCGATTGCGGCGCGGATACCCCCTGGCCTATCTTGTCCTTGCCCGAAGCGCAACGCCGAGGGCGTTTCCTACCTCAACCTGCACTAAGGAGAATGGCACTTACTTTAGCCCCGCGGCGCTCGAAAGCGCTCGCAAGTTGAGCCCGCTACGGAGGCGCGTTCCGGGGCGCCGTCAGGCGCGGCGGAAAGCGTCCGAGCCTTCTTGTCAGAGGTGAAACGGCTAAAGTAAGTGCCATTCGCACTAAGGAGATCGTCATGAACGAAGAACTGGAAATGGACGCGGAAATGGAACTGGAGATCGTCGAACTGGGCGACGCCAAGGAAGAAACCAGGGGCGTGATCGGCACGGGTTTCGAAGACAACCCGCTCCGGCCGAATCAGTTCACCAACTGAATCGCTGAGACGCGAGGGCGGCGTGCGGTCGTTCGCCTGCACGCCGTCACGCATCGGAGGGACAAGCATGCCAATCGCGCAGTCATTCCCACGGGTGCGACTCGCCGACCACGTCCGCGCCTGCCGTGTCGGGGACCGGATGATCTTCCTGGACATGCTTCGAAGCAAGTACATCGGCGTTGGCGGCCCTCAGCTGCCCGCCCTGTCCCGGGCCATGTCCATACGATGGACTGCCGACGATACCGCGTCCGCCCCGGTCCAGCCTGCGGTTCTCGACGAATGGTTGCGCCGCCTGGGCCAGCAGCGCCTGCTATCGAACGCACCGTCCTCCGAGCCGGTGCGGCAGCAGCCAGTGCTGCTCGAAGCCGTTGCAGGCCTAAGTGCGGACGACGAGGACCTCGCCGCCGGCTCCGAATGGCCAAGTCTGGTGCGCCTCTGGCGAGCGACGATCTTGACCGCCGCATGGCTGCGCTGGCGCAACCTGGTCGACATCGCCAGTCGAGTCGAGGCGCTCCGAGCACGGCATGACATTCGAGAGGAGGGCATTGCAGCGGAGGCGACGCGCGCTTCGGCGGCGTCTTACCTGCGTCTGCGCCCTTTCGCGTTGACCAGCCAGGACCGGTGCCTCTACGACTCTCTGGCACTCGTCCATTTCCTGGCCACCCACGGCCAGTTCGCGCGGTGGGTCATCGGCGTTCGCCTGAATCCATTTGCCGCGCACTCATGGGTGCAGAGCGGCGGCCTCGTCCTCAACGACCAGCCCGAGCGCGTGCGTCGCTACCAGCCCATCCTGATCGTCTGAACCAAAGGAGCGCTCATGTTCCGGTACGTCGGATTCCACTGGCATCCCGCGGTGCCGACCGAGGTCGCCGCTGCCCAGCGGATGGAAGAGTCGATCCGGCGGGCGGAGGGCTGGCGAGCGGCACTCTCGATGCCCGGACTCCGCGTCTACGCGATTGGCGATCGCCCAGGCGTCAACGGCATCCATCCGATGCCGCTCGGCCAAGGTGTCGTGCTCGGCCGACTCTTCCGCCGGGACGGCGGACTCTCCGATTCGCGCGACATCCCCCTCTCGCCGGTCGAATGGAATCGAATTCTGGACAGTGACGGACGATCGTTGATCGACGGCTATTGGGGACGCTACATCGCGATCTTCCGCACCAGCCGGCGCGGAACGTCCGTGATCCGCGATCCGAGCGGCACACTCCCCTGCTACCGCAGCGACGTCGACGGCATGACCGTGCTCTTCTCCTGGCTGGAAGATCTCCTCGCGTTCATGCCGGCCTCGCCCATCCCACGCGTGAACTGGGCCGCGATCGCCGCATCCATCGCGATAGGACAACTGGGCGGTGTCGACACCGCACTCGGAGGCATCGCCCAGGTGCTGCCCGGGCACCTTGCGACACTGGACGATCGCAAGCCCTCGTCGGTCTCGATGTGGAGCGCGGTCGGCTTCGCAAGCCGGCGCGCAAAGCACGAGCCGGATGTCGCCGCGGCGCGACTCCGACAGGTCGTGATGGACTGCGCGCACGCCTGGTCGTCCTGCTACGAGGCCATCGTTCTGAGGCTGTCGGGCGGCGTCGATTCGGCCATTCTGTTGAGCAGCCTGTCCACGAGTCCGGTCACCGCGCGAACGACCTGTCTCAACTACCATTCGCCCGGCGCGGACAGCGACGAACGCAGCTTCGCCCGTCTGGCCGCCACGAAGGCCGGTGTCCGGCTCATCGAAAGGGAGCGGGACCTCGAATTCCGGTTGGAAGACATCCTGACGGTGAGCCGGACACCGGCGCCGGAAGGCTACACGGGGCGGATGGGCACAGGGCGCATCGACGCCGAAGTCGCTGCCACGCTCGGCGCCCAGGCAATGTTCACGGGCGTCGGTGGCGACCAGGTGTTCTTCCAGTTTCCCTGCACATGGCCGGCGGCCGACTATCTGCATGCCCACGGAATCGGCATCGGGTTCCTGGATGCGTCGCTGGATGCAGCACGCCTGGGCAGGGTATCTCTCCTGCAGGCGGTGCGGCGAGCCCTGGCCGACAGCCGCCTTCGGCCCGGCCCCCTGGACGGTGCATGGCAGTCAGCCTCGCTGGCATGCCGCGAGGCGATCGACGCCGCGCGCCATCTCGATCGCTACGTCCATCCCGAGCTGCTCGAAGCGGACCTTCCCGTTGGAAAATTCCGTCAAGTCCAGGAACTCATCAATCCCGTCGGCTACTACGACCCCTATCTCGGCGACGCGGCACCGGAGATCGTCAGCCCGCTGCTGTCGCAGCCGGTGGTCGAGTTCTGCCTGACGCTGCCGACGTGGTTGCTGACGCGCGGAGGGCGCGGTCGGGCGTTGGCACGACAGGCGTTCTCCCGCGATATCCCACGAGCGATCGCCACCCGCCAGTCCAAGGGTGGAATGGAGGAGCATGTCGCGGCAATCCTCCGGCGCGACCTCCCCTTCGCTCGCAGCCTTCTGCTCGATGGGCACCTCGTTCGGCAAGGCCTCCTGGACCGGCCGAAGCTGGAGGCGGCATTGACCGGCCAGCTATCTGCCTTGGGTGAACACCTCAGCGAGATCCACCACTACCTCGCCCTCGAGGCCTGGGTGCGGCGCATCGAAGAATCGCCACGCCGGATGGCGGCGTGAGAGCGGCTCGTGTCGACGACCGGATCGCGGTACCACGACATCGCACGGGCCATGCGCCTGCTGGGCGACGAAACGGACGGCCGCATCTTGTTGCACGGGATTGGTACCGTCCTCGTCGTCATCGCCGGCGGCGCGCTTGCCGCGCTCTCGCCTCTGGCACTGAAAGCGCTTGTCGATGCGGTCGCCACATCGAGGCATGCCGGTGGCCCGGGCCGGTGGACATCCGCGCTGCCCTACGGCGCAGGGTACCTGCTCCTGCTGCTCGCAGGACGCGTGATGACGGACATTCGACCGCTTCTGAGCGGTGCCATCAACCAACGCCTTCACAGCAGGCTGACGCGACGGTTCTTCGATCACGTACTGCGTCTTCCCATGGGCTATCTTCTCAAGCGCAGGAACGGTGAGCTGCAACACAGCCTCGACCTGGCATCCGCGGGCGCCCAGTTGATGGTCAGCCATCTAGCCGGCAGCCTGCTGCCGGTCGCCGTCTTCGGCGCCGCAGCACTGGCCTACCTTGCCATCTTCTCGACCGGCATGCGGCAGATGTCCAAGACCATCCAGGAGGTCTCGAAGGCCAGCCTCGAGACGCACGCGCAACTGGGCGATGGCCTGGCCCATCTCGAAACGCTGCGCCATTTCACCGCCGAGGAACAGGCACGCCGAAGCCTGCAAGGTTCCAGCGCGATCCTCGAGCGGCGGTGGAAGCGGCTCGATCGGCTGAACGTCGTGATTGCGCTGGAGGCGTCAACCACCTTCGCGATCTCCTTGGCCGGCTGCCTGTTCATCGGAGGGGACGCCGTCTCGAGGAATGCCTTGAGCATCGGGGGATTCGTGCTCACCACCGTGTACACGCTGCAGATGGTGCGGCCCCTCGAATCTCTGGGAACAGCCGCGCGCGACTTCGCGCGAGCGCTCGGCTATCTGCACCCGCTGCTCGAGTTGCTGGCTCAACCTTTGGCGAACGATTCGACGGCCCCTGCGGCCGAGGCGCCGACGGGCGCGCTCGGACCCCGACACGGTACGACGATTCGTCTCGAGAATCTCCACTTCGGGTATGACCCCGATCGGCCCGTGATCAAAGGCGTGGATCTCGAGGTGGCAGCGGGGAGCAAGACCGCCATCGTCGGCCGCAGCGGCTCCGGCAAGTCCTCGCTGGCAAGACTCCTGATGCGGCTCCATTCGCCGCAGCAGGGTCGCATCCTCCTGGATGGACGCCCTATCGATTCGATCGACGCCGTCGAGCTGCGGCGAACGCTCGTCGGCCTCGTTCCCCAGGAGACCGCCCTCCTGCACGAAACGATCGCCGGCAACATCGCACTCGGAATGCCGACGGCGACCGGCGAGGACATCCGCCTCGCGGCACGCGGCGCGCAGCTGGGCGAACTCGTCGACGCCCTGCCCCATGGTCTCGATACCCCGGTCGGAGAACGCGGCATGCTGCTGTCAGGCGGCGAACGCCAGCGAGTGGGCATCGCGCGAGCTTTGCTGAGGCGACCCCGTCTCTACCTGCTGGACGAGCCCACTTCGATGCTGGACAGCAAGACCGAGCTCGAGATTCAGAAGGCCCTGCGATCGTGTGCCGATGGCGCCACCACCATCGTCATCGCCCACCGGCTGTCGACCATCGTGGACGCGGACGAGATCGTTGTCCTGGAGGCCGGGCGCATCCATGAACGCGGCAGCCATGGCGCATTGCTCGCGAAGAATGGGCTGTACGCCCAGATGTGGCGGCAGCAATGTGCCGACCCGGACTGACGGGCGATCAGCGGACGCAGCGCGGTCGCGCATCGTCGGCGACCTTCAAGGCTTGCATCTGTCGCCATTGCACGTACTGCGCTGCCACCGACTCCGTGGTTTCGGACGCCAGCAACGGAACGGTCCGCGTCTTGCCCGCCAGCCAGAAGGCATACCAGTCCACATTGCCCTGCAACGACACCATCCGATCGCCGGGCGTGCCCAGAGAGTGGGTGCCGTCCGGAATGACGATCATGTCCGCAGGCTTGTACTGGCGCCTGAGCAGGGCATACACATCCCAGTTGTTCTCCACCCAGGGACCGTAAGTCTCGATCCTGAGCGCCGCGCGAATGCAGTCGGTGTGCAATGAGGAGTCGTTTCGAATCCACGCGGCCAACCCGGCGCCGAAGGGCAATCCTTCGTTGACCTCCTCCTTGCGTCCCCATATCGAATCGACGGCGCCGTACGTGAGCGCGAGGGAAAACAGGGTGTTGGAGTCTCCGTCGGCCATCGTGGCCGCCTGGATGGGCAGGTCGTCGAACGTCAGAAGGTTCAGCACGCGCTCACCGGTGGCGCTCCATCCGATGATGCCCACCTTCGAAGGATCTACCCGGCCCTCCCGGACCAGCGCGTCGACCGCGCCACGCACGCCGTCGTTGAAGGCCTGCCGGGCCTGGCGCTCGCCTTGGGGAGGACCGCCCGCCGCGCGCCACGGCATGGCCAGCACGAGAATGCCCTCGCGCAGAAAGGCCCGCCCGGCGAAGCCGCTCGTGAATCCGTCGACGATATTGGACCCGTCGAGATAGAACCGATCCGGCGAGAAGCCATAAGTCTGTATCACCAGGGGACGGGGCGCGTGCGAATCCATGCCGCTTGCCGACATCAGCCCGCCCTCCCATCGCCGCCCCGCGGCGTCGCTCCAGGCGTAGGGAAGCATGGTGCCCCAGGTTTGCGCATCGAACTGCGGGTTCAACGAGGTCAGGCGGGTCGATTGACCGGAGGCGCCGGAGGCATAGACATCGGGAGGTTGATTCAAGCCCTGGACGATGCGCGGGACCCCCGCCCCGTCGTCCTTCGTCGGCAAATGCTTTCCGCTCGTCGATTCGCGCCAGCCGCCGTCGGCCTGGCGAAGGAACTCGCGACGCCTGGTTCCATCCATCACCATGAATCCGTCGCGCGACGCATGCGCGTCTTCCAGGCGGCCCTCCAGGGTCGCGACGTCGCGCCATCGCCCGCTGTCCGGCCAATACTCGATGATGTGCGATGCCGGCGGCACCGTCCCATCGGGCGCCGGCGGCAGGTGGGTGCCCGCCAGCACCACCGATGTCCCCGTGCCCTGCCAGAGATAGTCCGACCGGAGCTGCGAGGAGCCGGGCTGGGTGTCGTCCGGCGCATCCGTGACCGCCTGTGGGTGGCCGTCGTCCAGACGCCAGGCCACCGACAAGCGCGGAACATAGCTCAGGGGTCGGGAGAAGTATTGAAGCGGGTCGACCTGCTGGGAGTGGGCGTATTTCTTCGAGAGTTCGGCAACCATCGGATATTGGCGCTCCCAAGCCGCGAGGCGTTCCGGCTCCTGGCGATGCATCAGTGCCCAGCGACCGTCCGGGGCGATGTTCACCAGCGGGATGGCACTGAAGCCGCTGAAGGCTTCGCCGAGCGCCCGTGCGGGCCGGGACGATCCCACGTCGCTGACGAAATACCGGTACAGCCGCTCTTGCGAGCGCAGGTCGTGCTGGCCGAATTT
>Ga0302311_10006464_pt1 | contig 12110 bp, 13 predicted proteins | sample III_Palsa_N1_3_FD_200449 | JGI IMG/M metagenome (GOLD analysis project Ga0302311, IMG submission 200449) | Peat permafrost microbial communities from Stordalen Mire near Abisko, Sweden - III_Palsa_N1_3 | ecosystem: Environmental > Terrestrial > Soil > Palsa > Peat permafrost | place: Sweden...
CGGGGATGAGGAATCGGCGCATCGGGGGGTACTGGCCGCAAAATGACGCCAAATTCCGGGGCATTGCAACGATTAGTGGGTGCGCCCGACGAGGCTGGCCGCCAGCCACATGAGGAAGGCCGGGTCGCCGGGCAGCGAGCGCAGGGCCGCGATTGCCGCGTCCGATCTCTGGCGGGCGATCAGGCGCGCGGCGTCGAGGCCATGGAGCGAGACGTAGGTCGCCTTGCCCGACTTGGCGTCCTTGCCCGCCGTCTTGCCGAGCGTCTTCGTCGTGGAGGTCGCGTCGAGGATGTCGTCCTCGATCTGGAATGCCAGGCCGAGGTCGCGGCCCGCCCCGCGCAGGACGCCGACGGCGGCCTCGGGGGCGCCCGAGCAGCGGGCGCCCATGGCCAGGGAGGCCTCGATCATGGCGGCCGTCTTGTTCATGTGGATGAAGGCGAGGTCGGCCGTCGTCGCCTTGCCGCTTTTCTCGGCAAGGAGGTCCTCCATCTGGCCCGAGATGAGGCGCCGGCTCCCGGCCGCACCCGCGAGCTCGGCGACAAGGCCCGCGACAAGCGCCGCGTCGTGGGCGTAGGACTCGGCGAGCAGCGCGAAGCCGCGCGTCAGCAGGGCGTCGCCCGCCAGGAGCGCCGTCGCCTCGTCGTAGGCCTTGTGCGCCGTGGGCTTGCCGCGGCGCAGGTCGTCGTTGTCCATGCAGGGAAGGTCGTCATGGACCAGCGAGTATGTGTGGACGCACTCGACGGCGACGGCCGCGGGCATGGGGTCGGCGCGGCCGCCCGGGAACATCCTCGCGGCGGCGAGCACGAACACGGGCCGCACGCGCTTGCCGCCTGCCAGCATGGAATACCTCATGGCCTCGTGCAGGCGGGTCGAGGGCTCGTTGGCGCGGGGCAGAAGGCGGTCTATGGCCGCGTCGATGCCCGACACCATGCTGTGCAATTCGGCTTGGTGGTCCATTCGGGGAAAGTCAGCGGAATCGGCGTCCCGCTGCCGAGAACAAACTCGCCAAGCCCGCGGGCTTCACCCATAGGATTGCGGTCCCCTTCTGATGCCCACCTACGAGTACGCCTGTTCAAAGTGCGGTCACCATTTCGAGCAATTCCAGTCGATGCGGGACCCGCCCCTGAGGAAGTGCCCGAAGTGCCACAAGCTGGCCCTTAAGCGGCTGATCGGAGGCGGGGCGGGCCTCATTTTCAAGGGCAGCGGCTTCTATATCACCGACTACAAGAACAAGGGGATGGCCAAGGCGGCCGCGAGCGAGTCGGCCCCCGCCGCCCCCAAGGCCGACGCCCCGGCGCCAAAGGTGGCGGCGGCCGACGCCAAGAAATAGCCTTTCAACATGGCCAAACGGAAAACCCAGAAGGGTCCAAGCTGGTTCGAGGTGGGCCTCGGCGCCTTCCTCAGCGTCGTCCTCGGCCTCGTCCTCGGCGTGGCGTACATGGTCGCCAAGCCGGTCCAGGCGGTGAAGGAGATCCCGAAGGACGCCCCCGCGGGCGCCGTCTACTACATCGAGGGCGTGCGCGACTTCGACAAGACCGAGGACGTCGAGGACAAGCGAAAGAGGTTCCTCGGCGGCGACTCGATCGAGATGCAGGAGGGCGAGGTGAACGTGCTCCTCGGCAACGCGGACAGGCCCGCGTCCGCGTCCAAGCCCGCCGACAAGGGGCCGCCGGCCGCGCCCCCGATGTTCGACACAGGCTCCCTCAACGTGAGGATCAGGGACGGCAAGATCCAGTTCGGGGCCCCGGTCAACTACAACGTCTTCACGGTCATGGGAGCCGTGACCGTGCAGTCGAGCGGCACGTTCGAGAAGCGCGGCTCCGAGTTCACGTTCGTGCCCGACACGCTCTATGTCGGCGGCTGCAACCTCGTGCACATCCCGTTCGCCCGGGAATGGGTGATGGGAAGGCTCCTCTTCGCCAGGCCGATCCCGGATGACATCGGGGCCGCCTGGTCCAAGCTCATCGCCGTGTCCATCGACGGGAACACGCTGCGGCTCCGGATGCCGTAGGGCCGAGCCTGCGTGTCGAAGAGCCTCAAGAACATCGGGGTCATCTCATTCCTGACGGCGGTCTCGCGGGTCCTCGGGCTCCTGCGCGACTCGGTGCAGCTGGCGATCTTCGGGGCGGGGGAGGTGATGTCCGCCTTCACCACGGCCAACATCGCCCCGAACCTCTTCAGGCGGCTTCTCGCCGAGGGCTCGATGACGGCGGCCTTCGTGCCCGCGCTCCAGGAGGAGCTCCACGCGAACGGCAAGGAGGGCACGTTCCGCCTCGTCTCCAAGGTGGCCTCCTGGCTTCTCGTCATCACCGGCGCCCTCGTCGTCGTCGCGATGGTGGTCTTCAGCCAGTCGCGCGCGCTCTTCCCGGGCCATGACGACAAGTGGTACATTGCCGCCGACCTGACGGTCGTGCTCTTCCCCTACCTGGCGCTCATCAGCCTCTCCGCGGCCTTCAGCGCGACGCTCAATGTCCTGCAGCGCTTCTTCGAGCCGGCGCTGTCGCCCATCTGGCTCAACCTCTCCATCCTCGGCGCCCTTGGCTTTGCGGGGATGCGCTACGCGTCGAGCCCCGTCGGCGCAATCCACTGGCTGTGCGCGGGCTGGCTGATGGGCGGGTTCATGCAGATGGCCGTGCCCGCCGCCGTGCTCGTCTACGAGGGCTGGAAGCCCCGGTTCGACCTCGGGCTCTCGCCGCGCGTGCGCGAGATCGCGACCCTGATGACGCCGGGGATATTCGGAACCGCGATCTACCAGATCAACTTCTCGGTCTCGCGGCTCCTCGCGTTCTCCCTCGACGACTCGTCCGCGACGTTCCTCTACACGGTCAACCGCCTGATGGAGTTCCCCATCGGGGTCTTTGCGGTCGCGATCTCGACCGTCGTCTACCCGCTCATCGCCCGCCACGCCGTCAAGGGCGACTTCGGGGCGATGGCCATGGACTTCCAGAAGGGGATCCGCCTCATCCTCATCATCAACGTGCCCGCGGCGGCGGGCCTTGCGCTCCTGAGCGGCCCCATCGTCACCGTCATCTTCAGGCACGGGCAGGTCACGACGGACGAGGCCCAGCGGATGGGCCTGCTCCTCGCCGTGATGGCGATCGCGCTGCCGTTCTTCTCGGTTGTCAGCCTGACGATCCGCGCGTTCTACGCCATCAAGGACACGAAGACGCCCGTCCGCGTGGCGGTGGTCGACTTCTTCATCAACATCGTCGTCAGCCTCGTCCTCATCCGGTTCCTCGGGCTCCTCGGCATCGTGATCGCAAGCACGACGGCGATCATCGCGCAGACGGCCCTCCTCGGGCGCGCGCTGGTGAAGCGCCTGCCGCAGATGCACTTTGCGCCGCTCCTGCCCAGCGTCGTCAAGGTCCTGGCCGCGACGGCCGTCATGGCGGCCGTCGTCGGGGCGGGCATGCGCGGCATCCGGATGCTCGGCCTCGGCGCCGGCGCCTCGAACCTGGCCATGGTCGTCGGCCTCATTCCCGCGGCCATGGGAGCCTACGGGCTCGCCCTGTGGATGCTCAAGATCGAGGGGCGCGACGAGATCCGGGTCCTCCTCGCCAAGTTCCCCGTGGTGGGGGGACTATTCAGGGGTGCGCTTTGACATTGGGCGCCGCCGCGTCTCGTTCTGGTACCCAGCCAATGACATCCCTGCCTGCACAGACCGTCCTCGATGCCCTCCGCTGGCGCAGCGCCGTCAAGAAAATGGACGCGGCGCGGAAAATCCCCGAGGCGACGTGGGCCGGCCTGGAGGAGGCGCTTGTGCTCTCTCCCTCGTCCTTCGGCCTCCAGGCGTGGAGGTTCGTCGTCGTGACCGACGGCCCCACCAAGCAGAGGCTCGCCGCGGCCTCGCATGACAAGAACAGGCCGGTCGACTGCTCCCACCTTGTCGTGTTCGCCGCGCGCCGGGGCTACAACCGGGGCGACCTCAACCACTACGTCGACCGTTTGTCCGAGGTGCGCGCCGTGCCGAGGGAGACCTTGAAGGGCTATTCCGACTCCATCGCCGGGACCATCGACCGCGCCGCCAAGGGCGGATACCGGGACACATGGGTGGAGCGGCAGGTCTATATCGCGCTTGGCGTGTTTCTCACGTCGTCTGCGTTGGTCGGGGTCGATGTCGGCCCGATGGAGGGCATCGACACCGCCAAGTACGACGAAATCCTCGCCCTGACGGCGATGGGCTACGGTTCGCTCTGCGCGTGCGCCGCCGGCTACCGTTCCGCGGAGGACAATTATTCCAAGATGCCCAAGGTGCGCTTCAAGAAGGAAGAGGTCATCCTTCACGTCTGAGCCTGCCCATGCGCGCCATCCGTATTGAGGAGATCGGCAAGGTGGGGCTCGCCCAGGTGCCCGACGCCGTGGCGCGCGCCGGCGAGGCGGTCGTCGGCCTGAAGGCGGCCGCGCTCAACCACCGGGACCTTTGGATAAAGCAGGGAAAATATGCCGGGCTCAGGTACCCGTGCATCCCCGGCTCCGATGGCGCCGGCATCGTCTCCTCCGTTGGTCCGGGGGAGGATGCGTCCTGGGTGGGCCGCGAGGTGGTGATCAACCCGGGCTCCGATTGGGGGGGCAATCCCGCGGCGCAGGGCCCCGACTTCAAGATACTGGGGCTGCCGCACGACGGCACGCTGGCGGACAGCGTCGTGGTCCCGGTCTCTCGCCTCGCCGCCAAGCCCGCCCACCTCAGCTGGGAGGAAGCTGCAGCGCTTCCCCTGGCCATGCTCACGGCCTGGCGCTCGCTCCTCACGCGGGCCCAGATGGGCAAAGGGGACCGGGTGCTCGTCACCGGCGTCGGCGGCGGCGTCGCCCTGGCCGCGCTCAAGATCGCGGTGGCCTCCGGCAACGAGGTCTGGGTGACGTCGAGTTCGGACAAGAAGATCCGGGCGGCCGCCGCGCTTGGCGCCAAGGGCGGCTTTCGGTACGACCTCGACGGCTGGGTCGAGGGAGCGCTCCGGGAGCCCGGGCCCTTTCAGGTCATCATCGACAGCGCCGGCGGCCCGGGGTTTGCGGGGCTGGTCGACGTGGCCGCACCGGGGGGAAGGATCGTCTTCTTTGGCGCCACGCGCGGCAGCGCCCCGGAGCTCATCCTGCGCAAGGTCTTTTGGAAGCAGCTCTCCATCCTGGGCTCAACGATGGGGAACGATGCCGACTGGGCCGCGATGACGGCGTTTGTCGGGACCCACGGGATCAAGCCGGTCGTCAGCGACATCCTGCCTTTTGATAGGGGCGCCGAGGGCTTCGACCTCATGGACCGCGGGGGGCAGTTCGGGAAAATTGTCATAAGGCACTAGACTCGGCAAGGAAAGTGCGTTCCGGCTTGGCGCTGGCCCCTGGGCCCGCGAATGTCGCGATGCATAAACCATGACAGCTGACCCAAGGTTCCACGCCTGCATCATTGCCGGAGGCAGCGGAGAGCGCTTCTGGCCCATGAGCCGCGCCCGCGCGCCGAAGCACCTCCTGACGCTCTTCTCCGAGAAGACCCTCCTCGAGGCGACGCTGCTGCGCCTCAAGGGCGTGGTGCAGGACGCCAATATCTGGATCCTGACGAACGCGTCCCAGGTCCCTTTGATCCAGAAGGCGATCCCGGGCTTTCCGGCCTCCCAGATCATCGCCGAGCCCGCCAAGCGGGACACGGCGCCGGCGGCGGCGCTGGCGACGGGGCTTGTCCGCGCCAGGGACCCGCACGCGGTCGTGGCGCTGCTGCCTGCGGACGCCCTCATCAAGGATTCGAAGACATTCGGCGAGCAGCTCCGCCAGGCTTTCCTATGGGCCGCGGGCGAGGGCAAGGGCGGTTCCGCATCGGCGCTCTTCACCTTTGCCATCACCCCGTCCCATCCGGCGACGGGCTTCGGCTACCTCGAGCTGGGCGACACCGTTGCGGCGTCCAAGGCGGGCGGAAAGCTCATCAAGGTGAAGCGCTTTGTCGAAAAGCCCGACCTGCCGACGGCCAAGCGCTACCTGAAGGGCAGGAAGCACGCGTGGAATGCGGGGATGTTCATCTGGAGCGTCGAGGCCTTCCTCGCCGAGGTGGAGCGCCACGAGCCCGCGCTTGCGTCGTTCGTGAGGGACTTCCCGAAGGGCGACCCGACGGCCTACCTGGCCGCCCGCTTTGCGGCGCTGCCGAAGATATCCGTGGACTATGCCGTCATGGAGAAGGCCTCGAAGGTCCTGACGGTCATCGCCGCCTTTGACTGGGACGACGTCGGCTCATGGTCGGCACTCCCCACCCACCTCAAGCCCGACGGCGACGGCAACGTCTCCAAGGGCAACGTGGTCGTCGTGGGCTCCAGCGGCACGATCGCCGTCAGCACGGGCCGGGTCATCGCCCTGTGCGGGCTGAAGGACATCGTCGTCGTGGAGACGGAGGACGCCGTCCTCGTGTGCCACAGGGATTCCGTGCAGGACATCAAGAAGCTGCTGGCGCACGTCCCCGTTCACACCCTCTAGGCCCATGCTCCAGTCGCTGCATATCCGCAACCTGGCGCTCCTTGACGAGGTGTCGGTGGAGTTCGACGCGGGATTTGCGGCGGTGACGGGCGAGACGGGGGCCGGGAAGAGCATCCTTATCGGCGCCCTGTCGCTCCTTGCGGGCGAGCGGGCCGACAAGACGGTGATCCGCCAGGGCGCACCGGCCTGCGAGGTCGAGGCCTCCCTGTTTTTCGGCGACCCGAAGCGGATCGACACCCTGCTGGCCGAGCTGGATCTGCCGGCGTGCGAGGAGGGCCTGCTGGTCCTCAAGCGCAGCGTGCCGCGTGAGCGGGCCCCGCGCATCTCGGTCAATGGAAGCATGGCCACCCTGGCGGCCCTGCAGAGGATCGGCGAACTGTGGGTCGACTTCCACGGCCCAAGCGAGCCGCGGCGCCTGCTGAAGGATTCCTGCCAGCTCGAGCTCCTGGACCTCTATGGCAAGGCGGGACCCGCGCTCCTGGCCTACCAGACGGAGTACCGCGCCTGGTGCGAACTCCAGAAGGAGAGCGAGCGGCTGTCCTCGGAGGCGAGGCTCTCGCCGGACGAGCTCGCCTTCATGGAGACCCAGCTGGGCAAGCTCGACCGCCTTGAGCTCACCGAGGAGGCCGTGGCGGACCTCGAGCGGGATTTCCAGCGGATGAGCAGGGCCCAGGAGATCGCGGCCCTGGCCTCGGGGCTGGAAGCCGGCCTGGCCGGCGACGAGGGCGTGGCGACGCAGGTGGCCGCGCTCGTGCGCGAGGCGCGCAAGCTCGAGTCCATCGACCCGGCGAGCAAGGAGCTTTCGGAGCGGCTCGCGGCGGCGTCCTCGGAGCTCGTCGAGCTCGCCGGCGAGTTCGGATCGCTGGGGCGCGAGCTCCAGGCCGACCCCGAGGGCCTCGGGCCGCTCGAGGAGCGGATGAACGCGTGGCTTGAGGCCAGGCGCCGCCACGGCCCCGACGTCGCGTCCGTCGCATCGGCCCGCGAGGCCATGCGCCGCAGGGTCGCATCGCAGGGCGACATCGAGGGCACGCTGGCGCGCCTCGACGCCCAGATCGAGGCCGGGGCGAGGGAGGCGCGCAAGGCGGCGGGGGTCCTGCGCGCCGCGCGGGAGAAGGCGGCCAAGAGCCTCGCCCGCGTGGCCTCGTCCGGCATAGCCGAGCTCGGGTTTGCCAAGTCGGAATTTCGGATCTCGATCACGGACGCCCCGGGACTCGGGCCGACGGGGGACTGCGGCTGCGAGTTCCTCTTCTCGCCGAACGTCGGTGAGGCGCCGCTGCCGCTCAGCCGCATCGCGTCCAGCGGCGAGCTCGCCCGCGTGATGCTGGCCCTGAAGGCGGTGCTCGCGGACCTCGACGCGGTGCCCGTCCTCGTCTTCGACGAGGTGGATGCCAACGTCGGCGGCGAGATCGGCAGCGTCGTCGGCGAGCGGATGGCGGCGATCGCCCAGCGCCACCAGGTCCTCTGCGTGACCCACTTGCCGCAGGTCGCCGCCCAGGCCTCGAGCCACTTCGTCGTCCTGAAAGACCAGACGGGCGACCGGGCCGTCGTCACGATCGAGCCCATCCATGGCGACCGCAAGGCGAGGATCGCCGAGCTCGCGCGGATGCTGGGTGACCGCAACGCAAAGAGCGCGCTCGCGCACGCCGAGAAGCTGCTGAGGGCAGGATAGTACCGCGCCATGAAACTGGAGCCCCTAGGCGATTCGGCGGTGGTCGCCACGCTGGGCTCGGGCATTGACGAGGCCACGATGGCGGCCGTCCTCGACTTTTCGGAGGCGGTCCTGACCGCAAACCGCAGGGGCATCTCCGACGTGGTGCCCGCGTACGCCACGGTCACCGTGTTCTACGATCCCGCGCAGTTCGCCGAGGGCGCGGCGGATCCCTATGACGGGGTCTGCAAGTTCATCGAGTCCTGCGTCGGCAGGCCGAGCCGGGCCCCTTTCCGCTGGCAGGCCAAGCTTGCGGAAATCCCCGTCTACTATGGCGGCGACTTCGCTCCCGACATGCCCCACGTGGCCGAGCACTGCAAGATGTCGGTCGACGACGTGATCTCGATCCACTCCTCCGCGGAATACCTGGTCCACGCCATCGGCTTCACGCCCGGGTTCCCGTACCTGGGAGGGCTGCCCGAGGTGCTGCGCACGCCCCGGCGCGACACGCCCCGGGCGCATGTTCCCGCGGGATCGGTCGCCATCGGCGGAAGCCAGACGGGCGTCTATCCGGTGGATTCGCCCGGCGGCTGGCAGATCATCGGGCGCACGCCGCTCCACCTGTTCCGGCCATTCAACCGGCAAGCGGCCTTCCTGCGGCCCGGCGACCGCGTCCGTTTCAAGCCCCTCACCCGGCAGGAGTTCGTGTCATGGAGATAAGCGTCATCCGCTCGGGCATGCTGAGCACGGTCCAGGACCTGGGCCGCAGGGGGCACTTGGCCGAGGGGGTTCCCTTCGGGGGGGCCGCCGATCCCTTTGCGCTCCGTGTTGCCAACCTTCTCGTCGGCAACGCGGAGAACGCGCCCGGCCTCGAGGTCACGCTGACCGGCCCCGAGCTCGAATTCTCCAAGGCGGTGTGGGTGGCCGTCTGCGGCGCCCAGTTTGAGAACATCCCCTCGTGGCGGCCATTCCGCGTCGAGGCGGGCGCGCGGCTCATCTTCGGCAAGCGCCTGCAGGGATGCCGGGCCTACCTCGCTTTCGCCGGGGGCTTTGACATCGAGCCCGTCATGGGGGGCCGGGGGACATTCCTTGCTGCGACCATGGGTGGATTCAAGGGGCGCCCGGTCCGGGATGGCGATGTCATCAAGGCGCTCGACGGGGAGCGCCATCTCGTAGGGCGCTGGAGCCTCGACGAGCGGGTCCTTCCTCCCTACTCGCGCGAGCCGAACGTGCACGTGATGCCCGGCGCGCAGTCCGGGGAGTTCGGCGACGCGCTCTTTTCCGGCCGGTTCCTCGTGACGGCGCGCTCGAACCGCATGGGAATACGCCTCGACGGGGCGATGCTCGCGCGCTCGGAGACCGACGAGCTCGTCTCCACCGCCGTTGCCCCGGGAACCATCCAGGTGCCTCCAGACGGCAATCCCATCGTGCTGATGACGGACGCCCAGACGCTGGGAGGCTACCCCCGGGTCGGCCATGTCGCGACAGTCGACATGCCACTCCTCGCCCAGCTTGCGCCGGGCGACGGGGTGCGGTTCACGAGGACGACCGTCAAGGAGGCGCATGCGATGGCGCACGCGAGCGAGCATGCGCTCGCGCTCCTGCGCCAGGGTATTGCGGAGAAGGTCAAGCCGGCATGACCCGGTCGTCGATCGATCTGAACGCCGACGTCGGCGAGGGCTTCGCCTCGGACGCCGAGCTTATCCCGCTGGTCTCGTCGGTGAACATAGCCTGCGGCGGCCACGCCGGCGACGACGCGACCATGCGCGCCACGATTGCGCTCGCGATGAGGCACGGCGTGGCGATCGGTGCCCATCCGGGATTCGAGGATAGGGCGAACTTCGGAAGGAAGGAGATCCCGATCGCGCCCGCGGACGCCGCGACTTTGGTCACCGCTCAGACAAGGCTGCTGATGGCCCTCGCCCGGGAGCTGGGCGCACGCGTGGGGCACATCAAGCTTCACGGGGCGCTCTACAACATGGCGGCCAGCGACGGGGCGCTCGCCGGCGCGATCGCCGAGGCAGCGGCAAAGATGGCTGCCATCGAGGGCGGCCCGTCAGTGTTGTACGCACTTGCCGGAGGTGAATTGGTCGGGGCCGGCCGGCGGGCGAGCCTGCGGGTGATCGGTGAGGCGTTTGCAGATCGGACCTACAGGCCCGATGGGTCGCTGACTCCCCGGTCGGAGCCCGGGGCCATGGTCGCCGATTCGGGTGCTGCCGCTGCCCAGGCCCTGGACATCGCGCGCCTGGGCACCGTCCGCGCTGGCGATGGATCGATGGTAATCTTGGATGCGGGCACCCTGTGTGTACACGGCGACAGTCCGGACGCCGTTGCTGCCGCCAAGAAGATCCGCGACACGTTAACGCAGAATGGTATCGTAGTCGGTGCGGCCTATTCCATATAGGGCGAAGTACTACGTCTTTTTACGCGAAATGATCGGCGTAGTGCAGCTCATTCGCATTGACCGATGTTTTTGGGCACCGTGGTCTTTCAGGAGTGTTGCGTCCAGCTGCCCGCCTCGCCTTGGCTTTGCTGTTTCCCATTGCCTTGGCGCGGGCTGCGACGCCGCCCGAGGTGGCCATCGCCGACTTGGAATTCTGTTAAACAGACCCTAACCCAAAGTGGTATTTCAGAAGACCAAGTAATTCAGGCGCTCCTACCCATTGCTCAAGAATTTGGTGTAAATGCTACTATTAGGGAAATTGGTACGGCCGAGAGTGCGGAAGCGACACAAGGGAACCTCAATAACCAATTTGATCGGGCGATTGAAAACAGCCCGGCCACGATGGTTGTTGTGCCGGGGGGCGGCGATCCGTTGGGAGCCGTGGAGGGAATCGGCCACGTCGTAGTGGAGCAATATTCGCCCAATACCAAGACAGTGACATACGTGGATCCTGCGACGCCGGCGCCAGTACCTCTAGCGCTCCCGACGATGTCGGTCGCAGACGCACAGAATCAATATATGAGCTGGGGTATCTCCGGCGGAGGTTATGTCGTGGTCGTCAAGCATCACTAATTTATGAAAAGAACATTGGCTCTTTTGCTCACGTTTCTCATCGGCACTAGCTTAGATGCCCAGAATCTCCAAACGAGAGACGAAACGAGCCGTCTAGCCTTCATAAAGAGAGGACGACTCTTCACGCAATATTTTGTTCCTCCTGGCAACCCATTCGAGGATTTGATAACCACACATTACAATGACGGGAGCGGGCGTATCGTCATAATTACAGGATCCCTTGAGGGCCTTCAGGAAATGGTGAGAAACGAGCTGCCAGGTGGCATAGACCAAAGTTTTGTCGAGGACACGCTTGTTAAGCTACTTGCCGTTTGTTTGAGTGCGGACTCAAGCGACGTTCCTGTGCTCGAAAAGTCATTTAAGATGTTAGAAGCTCAGGTAAAGGAAGGTACCTTCGACAAACATGATTTGGACCTACTGACTCCTCCGAGGACTTCGGTAGCGAAGAATGACTGGAAGGTGCTTTTTATGTGCGATAATCGAGAAGGCACATTCACCGCAAAAATCTATGAGGGTAAGCTCGCTCCGTTTCAGATCATTTCGGGCTCAGTTCTCACAATTCGAGACCGAGCAATGATCGATTCTGATCGGACGGAATCGAAACGGCGAATTAGGGAGGCATTTTCGCTATTTGAACGGGAGCCATAAGGTTGATGTAATTGACAGCTTGGAAAGTTGCCCGCTACTACGAACCTACCAGCGGGAGATTCCTGAGCGCTGATCCGATGGGGCAGGCGGCGAGTCCGTCCCTGTATGACTTTGCCGGCGGAGATCCGGTCAACCTCTTCGACCCTACGGGGCGAGCAGATCAACCGGCTGATTCATCGAGCAATAGCCCCCCTGTTTCTAATCGAAATGCAGTTACACAGAACGCGACGACACCGGTAAACGGAGGGCAAAATCCTTCTGCTCCAACTGTTGGCGGCTCGGGGAACAGTACCTCAGTTAATGTAAAGGTGTATGTATTTACCGATACGCCTCATGGGAACGATTATGAGT
>Ga0302311_10006471_pt1 | contig 12100 bp, 10 predicted proteins | sample III_Palsa_N1_3_FD_200449 | JGI IMG/M metagenome (GOLD analysis project Ga0302311, IMG submission 200449) | Peat permafrost microbial communities from Stordalen Mire near Abisko, Sweden - III_Palsa_N1_3 | ecosystem: Environmental > Terrestrial > Soil > Palsa > Peat permafrost | place: Sweden...
TGGGAGACCCTCGGCGGGGTGTGCCTGAATGTCGGTTGCATACCCTCCAAGGCACTGCTGCACGCGGCCAAGGTGATTGACGAGGCGGCCGACATGGGTGTGAACGGCGTTACTTTCGGCGCACCGCAGATCGATTTACCGAAGCTCCGGGCGTGGAAGTCCAAAGTGGTCAGCCGCCTCACCGGCGGCCTGACGGCGCTCGCCAAGCAGCGCAAGGTCGAGGTGGTGCGAGGCACCGGCCGCTTCCTGAGCCCGCATGTGATTGAAGTGAGTTCAGCGGGCAAGGTTGAGAAGCTGCGCTTTGCACAGGCGATTATCGCCGCAGGCTCTGAAGCCATCTCGCTGCCGTTCCTGCCGACAGATCCCAGGATCATCGATTCGACCGGTGCCCTGGAGCTGGCCGAGACCAACGTGCGCCTGTTGGTGATTGGCGGCGGCATTATCGGGCTGGAGATGGCGTGCGTGTATGAAGCGCTCGGCGCCAAGGTGAGCGTCGTCGAACTGACCACGCAGCTGATGCCCGGGTGCGATCCGGATCTGGTGCGGCCGCTCGAGAAGCGCCTCAAGGGACGCTACGAGCAGATCCTGCTGGGCACCAAGGTGATCGGCGTCGAGGCGCGTGCGGATGCACTGCTGGTGCGCTTTGAGGGCAAGGACGGCCCCAGCGAGCAGCGCTTCGATCGGATTCTGGTCGCGGTCGGGCGCGTACCGAATGGCAAGGCGATCGGAGCCGAGGCTGCAGGCGTTGTGGTCTCCGATCGCGGCTTCATCGCAGTCGACAAGCAGATGCGCACCAATGTCGCCCACATTTACGCGATCGGCGATGTGGTGGGCCAGCCGATGCTGGCGCATAAGGCCTCACACGAGGGTAAAGTCGCGGCTGAAGTCGCCGCGGGCCAGAAGCGATTCTTCGATGCGCGCGTGATTCCCTCGGTCGCCTACACCGATCCTGAGGTCGCCTGGGTGGGGCTCACCGAGACGGCGGCCAAGGCGGCCGGGATCGCATTCGAGAAGGGCGCCTTTCCATGGATTGCCAGTGGCCGCTCGCTTTCGCTCGGGCGCGACGAGGGTATGACCAAACTGTTGTTCGATCCGGCCACGCACCGGGTGCTTGGCGGTGGCATGGTAGGTCCCAACGCCGGCGAACTGATTGCCGAGGTCGCACTCGCGATCGAACTCGGGGCGGATGCTGCCGACATCGGACTGACGATTCACCCGCACCCGACACTGTCGGAGACCGTGTGCTTCGCGGCCGAGGCCTTTGACGGCACGCTCACCGATCTGTACTTGCCGAAGAAAAAGCCCGCCTGAGATTTTCAGGCGTGGGACTTCCAGCGCACGGCCACGCTCTCGCCGCACCGCAGTTGTGCGCCATCCCCGTCGACCAGGATCGCGTTCTGGCCAAAGATCACGCCATGCAAAGCGTGATCCATCCGGTAGTTCTTTAAGGTTCGCAGTGGCTCATCGCCTTGAAAAATGCCAGTGACCTGATCGGTCGCTGTAATGCGGCAGCGCGTGCAGGGTTTGACGAGCTTGAGTCGCACCGCCCCGATCTGCAATTCATCGACCCGATCCTCATCGTAAGGCTCCCAGCCCTCGATCACGAGATTGGGCCGAAAGCGGTTCATCGGCAGCGGCACTGGAAGGCGCCGGTTTAGATCCGCGAGCGAGGCGGTGCCGATCACGAGAAAGGGAAACCCATCCGAGAAGCGCGTCGGGGCCTCGATCCCGTGACACCATTCCGCGCTGCTGAGGCGCTGGTAAGCATCATCGAAACGCACCAGCCGGCAGGGGGTCCCGAGATACTCACTGACCCACTCGGCAGCGCGTGGGCCCAGATCGAGCGCCTGGCAGCTGTCCTTCCAGATCTGGACTGTGAATGGGCTTCCGATTGCGGTCAGGTCGAGCGCAAGCGATGCGCGGCCCGGCGCCTCGAGCGTCAGCTGCTCACCCTCGATGCGCGGTATCAGTAGCGCCAGATGCGGTTGCTCGCGCTGCGTGATGAAGCGTCCCTCGGGTGTGGCCAGCATGAAGCGCCGGTCGCCGCTTAAGCCCCAGCGGGTGGCAGTCTCACGCTCGCGCTCAAATCCCCGGCCACTCTTGAGCGGATAAACGTGCAGTGATTTCAGGATCGGCTGGGTCATTTTATTTGCAGACCTACAATCGCTGCAGCCGTTCGAGATAGGTGGCCTCATCCGGTGCCTGCCCGGCGCGCTGTGCTTCCCACAGCGCGGTGGCCAGGATCTCGATCATGTGGTGCTCGGCTTCATGCGCGGAGCCACTGCGACGTGTCAGCCGTTCGTGGATCGCACGGATCCCTGCCGGACGGTCAGTGCCGACCTGTTCGTGAATCGCCAGGTGCAGCCCCATGTGCAGGAACGGATTCTCGCGGCCTTCCACCGGTGTGAACTCCTGCTGCAGCACGGCCTCGCTGGCGATGAAGGCCTGGTACTCGGGGTGCGCCTCGATGACATCGGCGATCTGCGCCTGCAGCGGCTCGAGTGGCAGACCGGACTGGCGCCGCTCCCATGCGGTCCGCCAGGTGGTGCGCAGTTGTTCGCGGCTTTGGTTGGCGAAGAAGCTCATGCCGGGGTCTTGTCCGGGTATTCGCACCAGCGCTCGATCGGGCAGCTCGGGCACAGCGGTCGTCGCGCCTTGCAGATGTAGCGACCAAGCAGGATCAGCCAGTGGTGCGCATCGTGCGCGAACTCGGCCGGGATGGTTGCCACGAGTGCATCCTCGACGGCGCGCGGGGTCTTGCCGGCGGCCAGTCCAATGCGATTGGCCACGCGAAAGATGTGCGTGTCGACCGCGATGGTCGGCTCACCAAAGGCGCAGTTGAGGATCACATTGGCCGTCTTGCGGCCGACGCCCGGCAGCGCTTCGAGCGCTTCTCGGTCAGCGGGGACCTCGCCACCATGCTGCGCGACCAGGATCGCGCTGGTCGCCATCAGGTGTTTTGCCTTGGCGTTGTACAGTCCAATCGTGCGGATGTGGGACTTAAGCCCGGCGAGCCGGAGCTTGAGCAGGGCGGCGGCGGTCGGTGCCGCGGCAAATAGCCCGACGGTCGCCGCATTCACGCTCTTATCGGTCGCCTGCGCCGAGAGCACGACCGCCACCAGCAGCTGGAATGGCGATCCGTAAACCAGTTCAGTGCGCGGTGCCGGATTGGCGGCGCGCAGCGCGCTAAATATCTTGCGGCGCTTGGCTGGGGTCACAGCGGTTGCTCCAGATCGGGCGGCGCGGTGCCGGCCAGCGCGGCCAGTTCAGCATTGCGCTGTTGTGCGGCGTGTTCACGGCGCACGCCTTGGGCGAGGTAACGCTGGCGGTTCTGCTGGGGCGTCGGCGGCGCAACGCCTGCCGGGCGCAGGTGCATGCAGTCGACCGGGCAGGCCGGCAGGCACAGTTCGCACCCGGTGCACCAGCTCTCGATCACGGTGTGCAGCTGGCGCTGTGCCCCGAGAATCGCATCGACCGGGCACGGCGGCAGGCAGCGCGCGCAGCCGATACACACCTCGGGATCGATCCAGACCACCATGGCAGGCCCTTCGCGTCCGTGGGTGGCATTGAGCGGGAGCGCCTCGCGACCGAGCAGCTCGGCCAGGCGACCGATCAGCGCCGCGCCACCGGGTGGACACTGATTGATCGGGATGCCCTCGAGGGCAATCGCCTTGGCATACGGGCGACATCCGGCAAAACCGCAGCGCTGGCACTGCGTCTGCGGTAGCAGCGCATCGATCGCTTCGATCGTTGCCGCGGAGCCGCTGCTCATGAGGCAGCGCCGTCTCTGGTGCGTTGGCCAAGGGTTGGAATTGGGTTCATCTCAGGCTTATCCAAGTGGCAGAATGAAGTATCAGCCCGAGCCTAGGCAAGTACCTCGATGTTCCGAACTGTAACCCCGGCGGTGCGCGCACTCCTGATTGCCAACATTGGCATCTATCTGCTGCAGCAGTATGTGCTCGGCAATGCCGAGAACATCTATCAGCTTTGGCCCTGGACGCCGTACCCGGTTGAGGGCGCATTGCCCTTCGAGCCCTGGCAACTGGTGACCTACGCCTTCCTGCACGGCAGCTACGGACACATTTTCGCGAACATGTTTGCATTGCTGATCTTTGGGCCGGATGTGGAGCGGCTGTTCGGCACGCGCTACTTCATCCTGTTCTACTTCGTGTGCGCAATCAGCGCGGCACTGGCGCAGATGATCGTGACGACCGTGGTGCCCAATGCCTTCGGTCCAACCATTGGCGCCTCCGGCGCTATCTTCGGCATCCTGCTCGCCTATGGCATGGCGTTTCCGCGCCGTCAGTTGCTGTTCCTGTTCGTGATCCCGATCCGCGCGTGGCTGTTCGTGACGCTCTACGGTTTGCTGGAGCTGGGCATGGGTGTCTTTGGCTACGAGCAGGGCGTGGCCCACTTTGCTCACATCGGCGGCATGGTCGGTGGCTACCTGCTGATCCGCTACTGGCGCGCGCGACAGCGGCCTTCAGCGTGACGAACTACGCTAATAGCATGCTTCAGCGTGGCCCCAATCCGGTAGTAGGGGCATACGGGGGCTGGCGTCTATTTTTCGGCGGCACCTTGCTCGGCGGCGTGCTGCTGGCCTGGGCCGGCGCCGCGCCGGCACGCGATACCTGCAAAATGGTGCAGATCGCCGAAGTGGATGTCACGATGAACGGGCAGCAACCGCTGGTCGCGGCCACCATTAATGGCCACGCGGTCCAGATGATCCTCGACACCGGAGCCTCGAAAAGCCTGATCTGGAGGTCGACAGCCAAAGAGCTCGGCCTGCTGCTCGAAAATCTCCGCGGCCAATTCTACGGCGTGGGCGGAAGCGAGCAGGCGAGCAGCGTGTTCTTGGACGATTTCGGGTTCGCTGGCGCGCACGTGCGCAAGCTGTCGGTTTTTGCCATCGGGCGCGGCGGCCCCGGGGATGCCACGGCGGGTGTGATCGGCGAGGATTTGCTATCGAGCATCGACGTGGAAATTGATCTGTCGGCGGGCAAAGTGCGGATGTTCAAACCCAAGAATTGCAGCGGCGATGAGGTGGTGTACTGGTCGAATGAGTTCTTCATGGTGCCGATGCAAGACCTCGAGGCGGATTCTGGCTGGCCGGAAGCCGAGGTCTCGCTCAACGGCCATACCGAGCTGGTACTGTTCGATACCGGCGCGGCGTTCTCGGCTGTGAGTGACGAGGGGTTGGGTCTGTCCGGGGTCACCCCCGAGACACCGCTGAGTGATGCGGGCTCGACCCATGGGATTGGGGCTAAGGGCGTGGAGACTAAGGTCGCCAAGTTTCCGCAGCTGATCATCGGCCAGGAGACAATCCAGAATGTGCGTCTGCGGATTGCAAATCTTTTCGGCAATGACCGTGCGGTAGAGACCGGTTCGAGGATCCCCCGGAACGTGGTCGAGAATCGGCCGGATATGATTCTTGGGGCAGATTTCTTCCGGGCGCACCGCGTGTTGATCGCCCGCAGCCAGGGCAAGATCTATTTCACCTACAAGGGCGGCCCGATATTCAGCGCACCGCCAAGGCAGCTTGCCGCTCCGGCACCCGAAGCCCCGCCTGCAGCACCTGCAGGCGAGCCCCCGCACAACTAGAGCGCCCGCCCGGAACTTCTGCTGTGTGCCATGCGTCATAATCGCCAGGCGTTCGACACGCTGCCCCATTGTTGCTATTTTGTATCGCTATCCACTGAGTTGCCTCCGCCTTGAAACGACTGAGCAGAAAACTTGAGCTTCGGGTTGCCCTCATCACGGCGATCGCCTTGCTCATCGCCCAGTTTGGCGCCCAGGCCCATGCCTACACGCACTTGCGGCTCGGCGCTGACACCACGGATCAGCTCGATTCTCATGGCAAGCTATGCACGGACTGTCTGGCCTTCGCGCCGCTGCTGGCCAAGGCGGGCGGTCATTCCCTGCCGGTGGTTTTCGCACCGCAGGGCGTAGAGATCGCTCCGGCGTCCGCTGTCGCTTCCCTGACCGTGCGTGTTATCACGCCGGCCTTCCGTTCCCGCGCTCCCCCCTCAATCCCCTAGATCGCTGCTGCCGCGCTGCTCCCGCCCGCGACCGGGTGGGCACGTGGTCATTCTGATTTATTGCTGGGGATTTTGTCCATGTTCCGATCGTATTCTGTCTCAGTGCCGCTGGCGTTCGCGGTGGCCATAGTCTGTGCGTGGCCACGCAGCGGACACGCGGATGCACCAGCGCCAGCCGATGACGCTGCCAGCGATGTGCCAAGTGCTGGCCTCGATGAAATCGTGGTCACGGCACAGCGGCTGAACGCCGCGCGTGCCGGGATCGAGACCAAGACCGGCGCCTCGACCTACACCATCGATGCCGAAGCCATTGCGGCGACTCCCGGTGGCGAGAACGTGATGATGAATCAGGTGCTGCTGCAAGCACCCGATGTGGTCCAGGATTCCTTCGGACAGCTGCACGTGCGCGGTGATCACAATGATCTGCAGTACCGCCTCAACGGCATCATCCTGCCCGAGGGCATCAGCGTCTTCAGTCAGACCTTGAGTCCGCGGCTGATTTCCTCCCTGAGCCTGATTACCGGTGCGTTGCCGGCAGAATACGGGCTGCGCACCGCCGGCATCATCGATCTGACCACCACGAGCGGGCTGCTGCAGCCTGGCGGCAATATCTCGATCTATGGCGGCAGTCACGACACGGTCGAGCCAGCATTCGAATACGGTGGCAGCGCTGGCAGCCTGAACTACTTCGTGACCGGAGATCTGCTGCACAATGATCTTGGGATCGAGAACCCGGCCGCTAGCGCCGATGCCCTGCACGATCACTCGACCCAGGGCCATGGCTTTGGCTATTTCGAGGACATTCTCGATAGCGGCAACCGTTTGTCGCTGATTCTGGGGTTCTCGAACGATCAGTTCGAGATTCCCAACCAGCCGGGTCTGCAGCCCGCGTTGGGGCTGAACGTCAACGGCCAGAGTACCTTTCTCAGCAACAACCTGAACGAGAATCAGCACGAGCTGGCTCAGTACGCGATCTTGAGTTGGCAGCATGCCGAAGGGGCGCTGAACTGGCAGAGTTCGCTCTCGGCCCGCTATACGAGTCTCGATTTCCAGCCCGACTGGACTGGCGATCTGCTCTACAACGGCATCGCCCAGGCGGCTTTCAAGTCCGATGTGGCCTTTGCCTGGCAGACCGATGTCGCCTACACGCTCAACGATGCCCATACGTTGCGTGCCGGCATCTACGCGCAGCATGACAACGCCAGCAGCACGACGACCTCGCAGGTGCTGACAACGACCGATGGGGTGCAGAACAGTCCGGTTCCGGAGGCCATTGCCGAGAACGGCGATCAGACGCAGTGGATGGAGAGCGTCTATCTGCAGGATGAGTGGAAGGCACTGCCCAATCTCACCGTGAACTATGGCCTCAGGGCCGATCAGTACAATGCCTACACCAGTGGCGGGCAGCTGAGTCCGCGCCTGAACCTGGTGTGGCAGGTACTGCCGGGCTCGACGGTGCACGGGGGCTACTCGCGCTATTTCACGCCGCCGCCGTTCGAACTGATCAACAGCGAAACCTTTGTCCGCTTCGCCAACACCACGGCGATTCCGCCCGGCACCGTGACCACCGATACGCCGCCGGTCGCCGAGCGCGCCAACTACTACGATTTTGGCGTCGAACAGAAGCTCCTCAGCAACCACCTGACGCTCGGCATCGACAGCTTCTACAAGTCGTCAACGGATCTGCTCGATGAAGGCCAGTTCGGTGCCCCGATCATCCTCACCCCGTTCAACTACCTCGATGGCAGGATCGAGGGCATTGAATTCACCGCCAACTATGCGGTGGCGGCACTGTCAGTCTACGGGAACCTCGCGTTCCAGAGCGCCAAGGGCAAGGACATCGTCTCCTCGCAGTTTAATTTCACGCAGCAGCAACTCGACTACCTGATCGATAACTACATTCATCTCGACCATGAAGAGCGGGTCTCGGCCTCGAGCGGCGTCTCCTACCTCTGGCATCGCACGCGCATGAGCGCGGATCTGCTCTTCGGCACCGGACTGCGTGATGACCTGGTGCTGCCCGGCGGCTTTGTGATCCCCAATGGCGATCACACGCCCAGCTACGCGCAGGTCAATCTCGGGCTCTCACAGGAGATTCCGATCGCCGGCACGACACCGCTCAGTGCGCGCGTAGATGTGATCAATCTCTTTGATAAGGAATACGAGATCCGTAGCGGCAATGGCATCGGCGTCTTTGCGCCCCAGTACGGTCCGCGCCGCGGACTGTTCCTCGGCTTATCGAAGGGATTTTAGGCCAGACTCGCGATACCGGCCCGGCGGTGCCGGCCAGCTGCGCTTGGCCGGCCGCCCGGCGGCAAGAGCGGCCAGCCTCACCTGATGCGCATCCCGGGTTGGGCCCCGGAATCGGGGCTCAGCACAAACAGGCCCGAGGCCTCGCCGCTCGCGCACAGCACCATGCCCTCGGAAACGCCAAAGCGCATTTTGCGCGGCTCAAGGTTCGCGACCATGACGATCAGGCGCCCCACGAGCGCCGCAGGTTCATAGGCGCCACGGATGCCGGCGAATACCTGGCGGCGTTCACCACCAAGATCCAGGCTCAAGCGCAGCAGCTTGTCCGAGCCATCGACCAGCGAGGCCTCGACGACCCGTGCCACGCGCAGATCGAGTTTGCGAAAGGTATCGATCGTAATGCGCTCGGGAGCGCCCGCCGGCGCTTCTGCAGCAGCAGGCGCGGCCACTGCGGGCGTCGTGAGCGTGGGTGGGGTCTCGACCAGCTGCGCGACGATCGCCGGATCAAGCCGTACGGCCAGCGGCACATAGGGGGCGAGCGCGGCATCGAGCAGCGGGCTCGAGATGCTATCCCAGCGCGCGAGGCTGGTGCCGAGGAAGGTCTCGGCTTTGCTGGCCAAATCCGGCAGGACGGGTGCCAGATAGGTGATCAGCACCCGAAACAGGTTGATGCCCTGCGTGGCAATTGCCAGCACCTCCGCAGCGCGCGCCGGATCCTTGGCCAGCGCCCAGGGCTTGCGCGCATCGACGTACTGATTGGCAAGATCCGCCAGCCCCATGATCTCGCGGATTGCGGTGCTGTACTCGCGGCTCTCATAGAGCTCGGCAATGTTCTCGGCCGCGCCAGTGAAGCGCGCCTGCAGGGCGGGGTCTTCCAGGGTCTTGCCCAGCCGGCCACCACCGCGTGCGACAAAGCCGGCGCAGCGGCTGGCGATGTTGACGAGCTTGCCGACCAGGTCCGAATTGGTGCGGGCGATGAAATCCTCGAGCGAGAGATCGATATCCTCAATGCCACTGGAGAGCTTGGCGGCGAAGTAATAGCGCAGCGGCTCGGGGGGCAGCCGCTCAAGGTAGCTTTGCGCGGTAATGAAGGTACCCCGTGATTTGGACATCTTCGTGCCATTGATGGTCAGGAAGCCATGCACGAACACCCCGCTGGGGCGGCGCAGGCCCGCGCCGTACAGCACGGCCGGCCAGAACAGCGTGTGAAAGTAGCTGATGTCCTTGCCGATGAAATGGTAGAGCTCGGTCGCCGTCTCGGATTTCCAGTATTCATCGAAGCTCAGGTTCGTATGCGCCCGCAGCGCCTCGAAGCTGGCGATGTAGCCGATCGGGGCATCGAACCACACGTAGAAGTACTTGCCCGGGGCATCTGGCACCTCGATGCCAAAGTAGGGTGCATCACGCGAGATGTCCCAGTCCTGCAGGCCCGCCTTGAACCACTCATCGAGCTTGGCACGCACTGCCGGCTGCAATCCAGCCTCAACCAGCCATTCGCGCAGCATCGGCTCGAAGGCGCCGAGCCGGAAGAAGAGGTGATCGGATTCGCGCCACACCGGCGTCGTGCCGCTCAAGGTCGAGACCGGATTGATCAGATCCGCCGGTCCGTAGGTGGCGCCGCAGTTCTCGCAGGCATCGCCGTACTGATCGGGGGTCTTGCACACCGGGCAGGTACCGCGGATGTAGCGATCAGGCAGGAACATCTGGCGCTGCTCATCGAAGGCCTGGCGGACGGCGCGCCGGGAGATGAAGCCGGCCTCGCGCACCCGCGTATAAATCTCACACGCCAGACGCGTGTTCTCGGGTGAGTGCGTGGAGTGGAACTGATCAAAGCCGATCAGGAAGCCGGCGTAATCGCGCCGATGTTCGGCGGCGACCCCAGCGATCAGTTCCTCAGGGGTCAGGCCCTGCTGCTGGGCGCGGATCATGATCGGGGTGCCGTGGGCATCCTCGGCGCATACGAAGCGGCAGTCATTGCCACGCATCTTCTGGAAGCGCACCCAGATGTCGGTCTGCACGGTCTCGATGATGTGACCCAGGTGCAGCGGACCGTTGGCGTAGGGCAGGGCGTGGGTGACCAGAATCTTGCGCGTCATGGCGGGGTGGGCAGCGAATCCGGACATCCGATCGGGCTGATCGTCGCGGACATTATTGCATGCTCGTCACGCAGCTGAAGAGCAAACGCAGCAGCGGCCCAGGACCGCCTGTCAGGTGTGGTCCTTCATCGCCTCGAATTTGGCCTTGTTGATGGCCTTATTGTAGGCCTCGCGGCCATCGATCAGACGCTGATCGAGGAGCGATTCGATGGCCATGTCCATCGTGCGCATGCCAAGCGAGCCGCCTGATTGCATCACCGTCTCGAGCTGATCAAGCTTGCCGTGACGGATCAGATTCGCGCACGCCGGGGTATTGATCAGGATCTCGAGTGCCGCAACGCGCCCCTGGCCATCGGATTTTGCCAAGAGCTGCTGCGAGATCACACCGCGCAGCGAGGTCGAGAGCATCGTGCGTACGTGCGATTGCTTGTCGGAGGGGAAGGCGTTGACCAGCCGGTCGACCGTCTGCGCCGCGCCGTTGGTGTGCAGGGTTGCCATCACCAGGATGCCCATCTCGGCCGCGGTGATCGCGGTGCTCATGGTCTCCAGATCGCGCAGCTCACCGACCAGAATCACATCCGGATCTTCGCGCAACGCCGACATCAGCGCTGCCGAGAAGCTCAGGGCGTGCACGCCGATCTCGCGCTGGCTGATCAGGCAGTTGCGCCGCATGTGCACGAACTCGATCGGATCCTCGATGGTGAGGATGTGACCCTTGATGCGCCGGTTGATGTCATCGATCATCGCCGCGAGGGAGGTGGACTTGCCCGAACCGGTCTTGCCGGTGACCAGGATCAGGCCGCTGTTGGCACGGCACAGTTCGCGCACCGAGGTCGGCATCTTCAACTCATCGAGCGTCAATGCTGTGGCCGGGATGGCCCGGAACACCGCGCCCATGCCATTGAGCTGGCGCATGATGTTGACGCGAAAGCGTCCCTTGCCCTCGAGTGCGTAGGCAAAGTCAGCCCCGTCCTTGGCCTCGAAGCGCTCCTGCGCCTTCTTGGGCATGATCTCGTACAGCGAAGCCTTGACGAATTCGGCCTTGAGCGTCTCGTTGTTCAGGGGTTGCAGATCGCCATAGCGGCGCACGCGGGCCGGGTCGCCAGCAATGAAATGCAGGTCCGAGCCGCGGCGCTGCAGCACATCGTTCAGGTAGGCGTCAATCGCTGCCATGGGGGCTGCCGGCGCTCGCCTTCAGGTGCCGGCGACCGGCTGCGCGATCGCCGGCAGCATGGTCGTGTCGGTGACGAATTTCTGCAGCGAGCGCTTGTCGGTCGCGTACGAGTAGGCCTCATCCGGATCCACCTCGCGCGCGGTGACGGCCGCCAGCAGCGCCTGATCGAGCATCTGCATGCCCATATCGCGCCCGGTCTGCAGTTGGCTCGGCACCTGGTGGGTCTGATCGGTCATCACGAGCTTGGCGATGGCCTTGGTCATGATCATGATTTCGCACAGTGCCTTGCGGCTGCGGCCATCCTGGCTCTTGAGCAGCACCTGGGTAATCACCGCCAGCAGGCTCTGGGCCAGGAACCCCTTGGTCTGCTCGCGCTCCTCGGCCGGCAGTGCATCGATCATGCGATCGATGGTCTTGGTGGCGCTGGTGGTATGCAGCGTGCCCAGCACCAGGTGCCCGGTCTCGGCCGCGGTCATCGCCATGCGGATCGTGTCGGCATCGCGCAGCTCACCGACCAGGATCACATCCGGATCCTCGCGCAT
>Ga0302311_10006480_pt1 | contig 12092 bp, 12 predicted proteins | sample III_Palsa_N1_3_FD_200449 | JGI IMG/M metagenome (GOLD analysis project Ga0302311, IMG submission 200449) | Peat permafrost microbial communities from Stordalen Mire near Abisko, Sweden - III_Palsa_N1_3 | ecosystem: Environmental > Terrestrial > Soil > Palsa > Peat permafrost | place: Sweden...
TACCAACGATCGCGCACGGCGGCTGCGCGGCGAGGAAGAATGGGCGTGGCTGCGGCCTTTCCAGGATAGCGATCCGCCGCGCCGCGTGGCCTGGAAGGCCTATGCGCGTGGCGCGCAATTGCTGGTGGCGCATTACGATGCGCCGGCCGGCGCGCAGCGCGTGCTCACATTGCACTCATTGCGTGCCCTGCCGCTGGAGAGCGCGCTCTCACAGTTGGCTGAGTGGGTGCTCGAATGTGAACGCCGCGGCGAGAATTACGCCTTGATACTGCCTGGTAAAACCGTGCCGGCCGCACACGGACTGGCGCAGCGCCGCGCCTGTCTCGAAGCACTGGCGCTCTACCAGCCATGAGCGCCAACGCGGCCACGCCCGCCGCTGCCAAAGGCTCGCTGCCCGCATCGACTCAGCGCTGGGTGCTGGTCGGTATGCTCGGCGCGGTACTGCTCAACGTGCAGCATATCGCCCCCTGGTGTGTGCCCGTGGCGCTCGGAGCAGCGGCCTGGCGGCTCTGGGCACCGAGCCCGATGACGCAGCTGCGCGCTCGCAGCATGCGAGTGGCGATTGCGGCGGTGCTGACGCTCGCGGTGCTGGTTGGCTTTCGCACGCTCAACGGCCTGGATGCCGGCGCGAGCCTGCTGGTCGCGATGGCGGCGCTGAAACTGCTGGAAACCCGAGGCGCACGCGACTGGCTCGTCGTGATCGGCGCATCGCTGTTCCTGCTGATGGCCGCCTGCCTGGATGCGCAGGACCTGTGGCGCGCACCGCTCTACGCCGCTGAGCTCTGGCTGTTATGTACCGCGCTCTATGCGGTCGGCAACGGTGCCAGCGCTGCGGCCCCGGCGGCTTTGTTGCGCAGCTCCTCGCGCAGTCTGCTGTTGGCGCTGCCCTTCGCGATCGTGCTGTTTCTGTTCTTTCCGCGTCTGCCCGGCTCGCTCTGGAGCATTCCCAGGGACGATGAGGCCGTGACCGGCCTGGGCGAGCAGATGAGTCCGGGCAGCATCTCAGAGCTGATCGAGTCGCACGACGCCGCGCTGCACGTGCGTTTCGAGGGTCCGCCGCCCCCGCCAGCACAGCGCTATTGGCGCGGACCGGTGTTGCACGATTTCGACGGCTATACATGGCGGCGCAGTCGCGGCGCATTCGGGCCACCCGCGCCCGTTGAGTTCGCGGGCACGAGCTATCGCTACGAGATCACACTCGAGCCCAGCCGCCACCGTGTGTTGATCGCGCTGGAGCTGCCGCGCGGCTTGCCGCAGCAGGTGCCCTTGGTTACGAGCACCTTCGACTACCAGCTTATCGGCGCACAGCCCATAACCAGCGCGATCAGCTACCGGCTCGAGTCCTTCCCGCTGCATCGGAATACCCAGGGGCTGCAACCCTCGCTGCGCCGCGTTGATCTGGCGTTGCCGCGCGGACGCAACCCGCGCACGCTCGAGCTCGCACAGTCGCTGCGCGCGGGGGCAAGCGATGATCGGGCCTACATCGATGCGGTACTGGACTACCTGCGTCGCGGCGGCTTCAAGTACAGCCTCGCACCGCCGCGGCTCAATGCCGATTCCGTCGATGAATTGCTGTTCAAGACGCGAGAAGGATTCTGCGGCCATTACGCCTCGGCGTTCGCCACCTTGATGCGCGCGGGGGGCATTCCCGCACGCGTCGTGACCGGATATCTGGGCGGGGAGTGGAATCGCTTTGGCGAGTACCTGATGGTACGGCAATCCGATGCGCATGCCTGGACCGAGGTGTGGCTTGAGGGCAGCGGCTGGGTCAGAGTCGATCCGACCGCGATCGTCGCGCCCGAGCGCCTCACGCGCGAGCTCGATGATGTGCTCACAACCGCCAGTGGCGCGCCTCGACGCCTGCGCGTCCCGGCATGGATATCAAGCACGGTGCAGGCCTGGCAGGCTATGAACGCGTGGTGGCAGGATGAATTCATCGAATTCAACACCTTCAAGCAGTTCAATCTTCTGGGCGTATTCGGATTCAAGGACCGCGACTGGGAAGCGCTCGTGACGCTGCTGGCCGTGGGTGGCTCGCTTTGGCTCGCACTGCTGGCCTGGCGCGAGCGCAGGCACAACGCGCCACGCAGGCAAGACCGCCTGGGCCGCTACTGGCACGTCCTGGAGCGCAAGCTGCGACGGCGTGGCGCGCCGCGAGCGGCCTATGAGGGTCCGGTCGCGTACTGTGAGCGCATCGCGCGCGTGCACCCCGAGCTCGCCGCGGCGCTCAGAGCCCTCGCGCGCAATTACGCACGCATGCGCTATGGACCCGGCTACAGCGAGGAGCGACTGCAGCGCTTTCGGCGTGCCGTGCAGTCATTCACGACCCGCCTCGAGCCCTAAAGCCGCGCTCCCCCCGAGTGTCGCCTCGTCCGGCACGCGAGCGAGCAGCCAGGCCCCCAGAATGAAGAACAGCGCCAGCACCAGTATCGATAGGCGCTGATTGCCGGTCAGGATCGCGACCAAACCCATGAGCAGCGGGCCGAGTACGGCGGCGAACTTCGCCAGCATGTTGTAGAAGCCAAAATATTCGCCCGCACGCTGCGCCGGTATCAGCCGCGCAAAATACGAGCGTGACAAAGCCTGCACGCCACCCTGCACCGTGCCGACCACCGCGGCCAGCACGTAGAACTGCCACTGCGCGTGCATGAAATAGGCGAACACGGTCACCGCGGTGAATACGGCGAGCCCGAGGTAGATGGCGCGTTTGCTGCCGATGCGATCGGCCAGGCGGCCGAACAGCAGCGCAAACGGAAAGGCGATGAACTGCACCAGCAAGAGTGCCTGGATCAGCGTGGCGGTCGAGAAGCCGAGCTTGACCCCGAAATCGACGGCCATCTGCTGCACCGTGGCGATACCGTCGATGTAGAGCCAGTACGCCAGCAGGAAATTCAGCACCGGACGGTCACGCAGCACCGTACGGATGGTGGACCACAACTCACGCCAACCGGCGAGCTCATCGGTCGGCGGTGGCTCACTCACATAGCGGAACAAAGGCAGCGTGAACAGCACCCACCAGCAGGCCACATCGATGAAGGCAATGCGCGTCGCGGCGGCGGCGCTCGCCAGGTGCAGCCATTGGGGATGCAAGACCATGAGCACATTGCCCAGGAACAACAATCCGCCGCCCAGGTAGCCGAGCGCGTAGCCCAGCGAGGAGACGCGGTTACTCTCGCTGGGCTCAGAAACCTGCATGATCAGCGCGTCCTGGAACGATGAGCCGGCAAAAAACCCCATGCTGGCGAGCCCAAATACCGCCAGCGCCCAGCCCCAGCGGCCGGCCCCGAGCACCGCCAGCAACGCGGTGGCGAGCGCGCCGATCGCCGTACAGATGCCGAACCAGCGGCGCTTGCGCCCACGACGATCCGCCAGCGCTCCGAGCCAGGGCGCCAGCAGCATCACGATCAGACTGGCGCTGGAATTGGTCAGACCGAGGAAGAAAGTCGAGGTAGTGCCGGGCAGCGCGGCCGCCCAGTACTGATCGAAGAATATCGGAAACAGGCCTACCAACACGGTCGTCACGAACGCGTGATTGGCCCACGCCGTGAGCGCCCAGGCCCATTGCGAAGCGCGTCTTGGGCTCATCGCTGCCTCATTCGGACTGATGCTCGCGCGTATCCTGAAAGCTGATATCCGGCCAGCGCTCGAGCGTCAATTGCAGATTCACGCGCGAGCTGGCCAGATAAACCAGATCGCCATTGTGATCGAGCGCCAGCTGATCGAAGGCGCGGCTGCGAAACTCCTCGAGCTTGCGCTCATCGAGCGCACTGACCCAGCGTGCCGCGTGGATCGCAACATTATCGAACACGCATTGCACGCCGTACTCGTCCTGCAGCCTAAAGGCCACGACGTCGAACTGCAGCGGCCCGACCGCACCCAGGATCAGGTCATTGTTGCGCAACGGCCTGAATAATTGAGTCGCGCCCTCCTCGCACAATTGCTCGAGGCCCTTGCCGAGCGCCTTCATGCGCAGCGGATCCTTGAGCACGGCGCGACGAAACAGCTCCGGGGCAAAATTGGGTACGCCCGTGAAGTGCAATGCCTCGCCTTCGCTGAAGCTGTCGCCGATGTTGATGGTGCCGTGATTGTGCAGACCGATGATGTCCCCGGCATAAGCCTCGGCAGCCTGCGTGCGATCCGCGGCCATGAAAGTCAGTGCATCGGCGATCTTCACGTCCTTCTTCAGGCGCACATGTCGGATGCGCATGCCGCGTTCGTAGCGCCCGGAGCACAAGCGCACAAAGGCGATGCGGTCGCGATGACCAGGATCCATGTTGGCCTGGATCTTGAAAACGAAGCCGCTCAGGCGTGGTTCAGTGGCCTGAAGCACCCGCTCGCGGGCCGCGCGCGGCAGCGGCGCGGGCGCCTCGCTGACGAAGGCACGCAACAGCTCCTCGACGCCGAAGTTGCTGATCGCCGAGCCGAAGAAAACCGGCGTCTGGCGACCGGCGCGATACGCTTCGCGCTCGTAGCGCGCGCTCGCGCCGCGCACCAGTTCAATCTCGCGCTCAAAGGCCGCCGCCTCGCTGCCGAGCAGCTCGCGCGCCTCATCGGAGTGCAGCGACTCGATCGCCCGATTGCCGCCGACGCGGCCGCGCTCGCCGGGCTCATACAGATAGATGCGATCCTCGAGCAGATGATAGATCCCCTTGAGCTCGCGTCCCATGCCGATCGGCCAGGTCACGGGCGCGGTTTGTATTTTCAGCACCCGCTCGATCTCATCAAGCAATTCGATGGGCGCGCGGCCATCACGATCCAGTTTGTTGATGAAGGTCATGATCGGCGTATCCCGCAGCCGGCAGACCTCCATGAGCTTGACGGTGCGCTCCTCGACACCCTTGGCGCAATCGATGACCATCAGCGCGGAATCAACCGCGGTCAATGTGCGGTAGGTATCCTCGGAAAAGTCCTCGTGGCCGGGAGTATCCAGCAGGTTCACGACATGCTCACGATACGGGAACTGCATGACCGAACTGGTCACCGAGATGCCGCGCTGCTGCTCCAGGCGCATCCAGTCGGAGGTCGCATGACGCGCGGCCTTGCGGCCCTTGACCGCACCGGCCATCGAGATAGCGCCACCGAACAGCAGCAGCTTCTCGGTTAACGTCGTCTTGCCGGCATCAGGATGGGAGATGATCGCAAACGTACGCCGGCGCGCGATTTCTTGTTCAAGCGTGATCACCTAATCGATATGGCGCCTGAGCACGATGGCGTCCTCGCGACCCTCGAAGGCCTGGTAATAGCCGCGACGCAGTCCGATCTGTCTGAAGCCGAGGGATTGATAGAGACGGATGGCCGCAAAATTCGACGGTCGCACTTCCAGGAAAGACTCGCGCGCGCCATTGGCCGCCGCCTCGCGTAGCAGATGATTGAGCACGCGCCGGCCGATGCCGCGGCAGCGGTAGCCTTCCGCGACGCAGACGTTGAGCAGATGCGCCTCTGCGGCCGCAAGGCTCATGACACCGTAGCCCACCAGCGCTCGCCCGACTTCCACTACGCAGCAGAAATAATTAACGCGCAGGCAATCGCGAAAGATCCCCTCGGTCCAGGGAAAGGCATAGGCAGCATGCTCCAGACGCACGACCTCGGGAATGTCGCTGGCAAGCATGCTGCGAATCGCGAGCTCGGGCACCGCCAGTGCATCTTGCTTTTCGACTGCCATCACATCAACCCGTAGGCACGCGCGCGATTGCCCGCAAGCGCGAGAGCTCAGTGCGCACGAACTTCAGATCGATCCAGGCCTTGCGCTTCTCGCCCGGGCTGCGCAGCAGGTAGGCAGGATGATAGGTGACGATCAGCGGCCGTCCGCTTACGCCAAAGCGGTGAACCTGACCGCGCAAGCGGCCGATCGGGGTATCGGTTGCGAGCAGATTCTGGGCCGCAATACGGCCGACAGCCAGAATCAGCAGCGGCTGCAATAACTCAACCTGCCGGTGCAGATAGGGCAGGCACGAGGCCACTTCATCGGGCCGCGGATCGCGATTGCCAGGCGGACGGCACTTGAGCACATTGGCGATATAGACGCTCTCGCGCGGGTTACCGGCCGCGCGCAGCATCGAATTGAGCAATTGCCCGGCGCGGCCCACGAAGGGCTCGCCCTGGCGGTCCTCATCGGCCCCAGGGGCCTCGCCGATCACGAGTAATTGCGCGTGCTGGTCGCCGACCCCAAATACCGTCTGCGTGCGCGTGCGAGACAGCTCGCAGCGCGTGCAGGGCGCCACTTCGGCTTGCAGCCTCTGCCATGCGAGCGGCGCGTCGCTGGCATCGTGGGTATCGTTGCCACGGCTCGCGCAGGCAGCATCCACGCCCGCGCCGCCCACAGGCGCGGCGCGCGCCTGCCAGATATCCACGCCGAGAGCTTGCAGATACTGCTCGCGCCGATTCATTCGGAGCTCTGCCTGGGCGCGGCGCGCTCGATGCGTCGGGAGCGGCGAATGCGCCGCCATAGCCACACCAACGGTGACCAAAGCGCGTAGCCGCCGAATATCGTCAGCAGCACGACCGGCGGGTGCGAGGCGATGACGACGAACACCAGCGCCACGACCACGAGCCAGGCGAAGCGCATCGGCCGGCTCAGGTCAATGCTCTTGAAGCTCGTATAACTGAAGCGGCAGACCATGAGTGCGCCCGCAGCCGCTGTGATCGCGAAGGCCAGGATCAGGCCCGGCAGACCCGGCTCGCGCCATTCGCTCGATTCCCACAGGAACGCCGCCACCACGGCGGCCGCCGATGGGCTCGGCAGCCCCTCGAAGTAACGCTTGTCCTGCACGCGCGCGTTGAACTTGGCCAGACGCAGCGCGGCGCACACGGCATAGAAGAAGGCCGCGAGCCAGCCGAAGCGGTACCAGTCCTTGCCGTACTCGGCGATGCGTGCCACGCCCCACTGGTAGGAGACAATCGCCGGCGCGACGCCGAATGCCACCATATCAGCCAGGCTGTCGTATTCCTTACCGAAGGCGGTCTCGGTACTGGTGAGCCGCGCTACGCGTCCGTCCAGGGTGTCGAAGATCATGGCGACGAAAACGGCTACGCCGGCGCGCTCGAAGTTGCCGTCGATGGCCGCCACAATCGCGTAAAAACCGGAAAACAGGCAACCGGTCGTGAGCAGATTGGGCAGCAAATAGATGCCGCGCCGCTGGGGGCGTCCGGGCGTGCTGTCAGAATCCATGCTGAGCGCATCATAGGTCGCCTGCGGCGCAAGGCACCAGTGGCGCGAGCAGCATCTGCTACGATTGCCCGCACTATTCCATGTCGAGCGATTCGACCCGTCAATGCGCCTGTCACGCTATCCGATTCCAACCCTCAAGGAAACTCCGTCCGAAGCCGACGTAATCAGCCACCAGCTCATGTTGCGAGCCGGGCTGATCCGCCGTCTCGCCGCCGGCATTTACAACTGGCTGCCGTTCGGTTTGCGAACCCTGCGCAAGGTCGAGCAGATCATCCGCGAGGAGATGAACCGTGCGGGCGCCTTCGAGTTGCTGCTGAGCGCCGTCCAACCCGCAGAGCTATGGCAAGAGTCAGGCCGCTGGTCCGAATATGGTCCGGAGCTATTGCGGCTCAAGGACCGTCATGAGCGCAGCTTCGTCCTGGGTCCGACCCATGAGGAGGTCATCACCGACATTGCGCGCCGCGAGCTCAAGAGCTATCGGCAGCTGCCGGTGAATTTCTACCAGATCCAGCTCAAGTTCCGCGACGAGATCAGGCCGCGATTTGGCGTGATGCGCGGGCGCGAATTTCTGATGAAGGACGCCTATTCGTTTCATGTCGATGAGCGCTCGCTGGCCGAAGGCTACGCGGCGATGCGTGCGGCGTACGTGCGCATCCTGCAGCGCATGCAACTGAACTTTCGCACCGTGCAGGCCGATACCGGCGCGATCGGCGGCAGCGCTTCGGAGGAATTCCAGGTGCTGGCCGATTCCGGCGAGGACGCCATCGCAGTCTCGGATGGCGATGATTTCGCGGCCAATGTTGAGCTCGCCGCAGCCCTGCCGCCAACCACGCCGCGACCTGCTGCCTCAACCACGCTCAAACGCGTGCCCACGCCCGGAGCGCGCTCGATTGCGCAGCTCAGCTCGCTATTGGCGATCGCGCCCTCGCAGTGCCTCAAGACGCTGATCGTCGCGGGCAGCGAGGGCCCACCCGTGGCACTGGTACTGCGGGGCGATCATGAGCTCAACGCGCTCAAGGCACAGAAACTGCCCGGGGTCGCCAGTCCGCTGCGCATGGCCAGTGCGGCAGAGGTCAGCGCCGCGTGTGCTTGCGAGCCCGGATTCATCGGCCCGCTGCAGTTACACGGCCTGCCCATCTATGCCGATCATGCGGCATTGGTCATGGCCGATTTCGTCTGCGGCGCCAACGAGAAGGATGTGCACTGGTCCGGCGTGAACTGGGGCCGCGACCTGCCCGAGCCCATCGCGGCGGATCTGCGCAACGTCGTCGCGGGCGACCCGAGCCCCTCAGGCAGCGGCCGGCTCAACATCGTGCGCGGCATCGAAGTCGGGCATATTTTCACCCTCGGACAAAAATACACCGCAGCCATGAAAGCGAGCGTGCTCGATGAGGCGGGCGCGCCGATCACCATGCTGATGGGCTGTTACGGCATAGGTGTGACGCGCATCGTTGCCGCCGCTATCGAGCAGAATCACGATGAGCGCGGGATCATCTGGCCGGACCCGATTGCGCCGTTTCATGTCGTGCTGGTACCACTCAATCTGGAGAAGTCCGCGGGCGTGCGCAGCGTCGCCGACGCGCTGTACGCCGAGCTCAGCGCGGCCGGGATCGAGGTGCTCTACGACGATCGCGATGCACGCCCCGGCATCAAATTCGCCGACGCCGAGCTGCTCGGCATTCCGCACCGCATCGTCATTGGCGAGCGCGGGCTGGCCGCCGGGACGCTCGAATATCGGCATCGCCGCGCCGTCACGAGCGAGGACTTCCCGCAGCAGGATGCTCTTGCCTTTATGCGCTCGCGCTTGCAGCTTGGACATCCCTGACTACAAGCGCCTGCTGCGGCTCGCGATATTGAGCCTCGCGCTTGGCGGCGCGCCTGCGCGCTCCGGCGCGCTGGGGCTGGCACAGCAGGATCCTGAACTGCGCAGCGTCGTGCAGCAGGCGATCGAGCAGGCGCAGTGCTTTACGGACAAATACGATTCGGCGGTCTGGTTTACGTTGATGGAACCGAAGTTGCGGCGCTACGTTAAGGATGACCGCGAGCGTCTGGAGATCCTGCAGAGCGTGTATTGCGAGACCCATCGCACAGGGAGCTCGGTGTTGCCGGCCGGACTGGTGATGGCGGTGCTCGACGTCGAGAGCCGCTTTGATCGCTGGGCGGTCTCAAGTGCGGGGGCTGTGGGGCTCATGCAGGTCATGCCGTTCTGGCCGGAGCAACTCGGCATGCGACGTTATGAGCTCACGCGCACCGAGGCCAATGTACGCATGGGCTGCGCGATCCTGCGCTACTACCTCGATAGCGAGGGGCGTGACGTGCGTCGGGCGCTCGAGCGCTATAACGGCAGCACCGGACACCGCGAGTACCCCGATCGCGTGATCGTGCGCTGGACGACCTATTGGAATGGCGCCGACGATCTCGGACGCGCACCCGTCAAGCGGTCCTGAATTCCTGTAGCAGATCCTCGGGCGCGAGCTCGAGCGCCTCAACGAGCACATCGCTGACCTTGGCCGCGGACGGACCAATCCATAGCCAATCGATGAACTCGCGCACTGCAGCCTCGCTGCCGCATGCCAACACCTCGACGCGCCCATCCGGCAGATTGCGCGCATAGCCGGTGATACCCGCCTCACGGGCGCGCCGCGCCGCGCTGCCGCGGTAGTAGACGCCCTGCACGCGCCCGGACACGAGGCAACGTCGCGCGATCAGTCGCACCGTGGCACGCTGGGCATCGCTCATGCGCCATGATTTCCCCACCATGCCCGGCCGTCAATCGCGACGTTCCAGTGGCGCCGCGGTTAGACTCTCGCGATGGCGGAAATCCTCGTGGTCTATTATTCACGCTACGGCAGCACGGCCGAGCTCGCGCGGCAGGCCTGTCGCGGCATCGAATCGGTAGCCGATGCGAGCGCGACGCTGCGCACCGTACCGGAACTTAGCGCGAGCAGCGAGGCAGCGGCGAAGCCGGTCCCCGATCAGGGGCCACCGTATGCGCGGCTTGAGGAGTTGCGACGGGCCGACGGGCTGCTGCTGGGCAGCCCGACTCGATTTGGCAATATGGCCGCCCCACTCAAGTACTTCATCGATTCGACCTCGGCGCTCTGGCTCGACGGGGCGCTCTCCGGTAAGCCCGCCGGGGTCTTCACCGCCAGCCAGACCATGCACGGCGGACAGGAGAGCACGCTGCTGTCGATGATGCTGCCGCTGTTTCATCACGGCATGGTGTTGGTCGGTCTGCCCTACACCGAGCGTGCCCTCAATGTCACGCGCAGCGGCGGCACGCCTTACGGCCCGTCCCATGTCGCCTCGGTGCAGCAGCAGCTCACCGAGGAGGAACGCACGCTGGCGCAGGCACTGGGCCGACGCGTAGCGCAGCTCGCGATCGCCATCAAGCATCAGGCGTCTTCGGCAGCAACACCGAGCGGATGAACGGCACGGTCAGGCGCCGCTGCGGGCGCAGCGCCGCCTCATCGAGCGTGTCGAGCAATTCGTAGAGCGTGCTTAGATCGCGGCGAAAGCGACGCTGCAGGTATAACGCCGTGCGCTCGGGTAAATCCAGACCGCGGGCGCGCGCGCGCAAACGCAAGGCGGCACGCTGTTCACTCTCGTCCAGCGCCCGCAACGGCAATAATGCGGCCGCCGCGAAGCGCGAGGCCAGATCGGCCAACGAGAAGCGCATCAGCGCAGGCGGGCTTGTGGCCGCGGCAACCAGCGCGCCGCCACGCTCCTGCACTTCACGATAAAGCGCGAACACGCCCTGCTCCCAGTCCGCCTCTCCGGCGATGCTGCCCAGATCGTCGAGCGCGAGCACGCGCACATTCTGCCAACCCTCGAGCACCTCGGGGCCAAGCTCGCGCAGTCGCGCGAGCGGCAGGTAGGCGCTCGTGCTGCCGGCGCGCTGAGCCTCGGCGCACACCGCCTGCAGCAGATGGCTCTTGCCTGCGCCCGCCGGCCCATAGAGCCAGCTGACATCGCTGTGCGCTCCCGAGGCAATCGCGCGCAGTCGCGCGTACGCCTCGAGATTCGGGCCGGGCACGAAACTGTCGAAGACCGCCCGTTCACGCAGCCGCATCGCCAGCGGCAGCTGCTGCATCATGAGGCGCGCCGCCGCATCACGCTGCCACTTTAGACGCGCGCGACCTGCAGCGCGCGCCTCGAGAACTCACGCGCATACAGATAGCCGCTGATCAGCACCGTGGCGAGCGTCAGCAGAGCCAGTGCCGAGAGAATGCTGCGCGGTGGGACTGCATAGGCGGCATGCGCCATGACCGCCAGCACATAGAGCAATTGCATCAGCGTATTGACCTTGCTGCTGATCAGCGGCCGGCCGTGGAGCGGGCCGTAGCCGAGCCGGTAGATCAGCGCGCCCAGAGCGATCATCACGTCACGCGCCACAGCGACGATCGTGAGCGCGCGCGGAATGAGGCCATACCAGGTCGCCACCAGAAATACGGCGATCAACAGCAGTTTATCCCCGAGCGGATCAAGCGCCTTACCGAGCTCAGATGTCCAATGGTAGCGCTTGGCCAGGTAGCCATCCAGACCATCGCTGACTGCGGCGATGAACAGCAGCAGCAAGGTGCGCGGATATTCCCCGGCCATGATGGACAGCACGATGGGCCACACCAGCGCGATACGCAGCAGCGAGATCAGGTTCGGCAGGTGGCGCACGCTGATCGCTCACTGACCGGATTGATAGCGATAGTCCAGAGTGTCGGCGACGTTCGCGCTGTCGGCTCGAAGGCCGCCACTGGCCAGCGCGCGCGCGAGCTCCGAGCGACTGCCATGAGCCCGCAGATGCAGCGTGAGCTCATCGGCGACGATCGAGCGAATGTCGATTTCAGTCACACCGGCGGCGCTGCTCACCGCACCGAGCACTGCGGTCAGGTCCGGCAGGAGCGCGACACCGTGAATATGACAGTCA
>Ga0302311_10006486_pt1 | contig 12089 bp, 7 predicted proteins | sample III_Palsa_N1_3_FD_200449 | JGI IMG/M metagenome (GOLD analysis project Ga0302311, IMG submission 200449) | Peat permafrost microbial communities from Stordalen Mire near Abisko, Sweden - III_Palsa_N1_3 | ecosystem: Environmental > Terrestrial > Soil > Palsa > Peat permafrost | place: Sweden...
CTGGAACTCGACAGCCAAGCCGAAAAAATGCTGGCTCGCGTCGACCTCACCGCTGAATCGGTCCCGGCGCCGGGGCAGATCATCTACTTGCGCTCGACTGCCAATCTCTCGACGGGCGGCACGGCCACCGACGTCACCGACATCATCCATCCCGACAACCGCGAAATGGCGGAGCGTGCGGTACGCGCCATTGGCTTGGACGTAGGAGGCGTCGACTTCCTATCCAAGGACATCACCGAGAGCTATCGCACCATTGGCGGCGGCATCTGCGAAGTGAATGCCGCGCCCGGATTTCGCATGCATGTCGCGCCAAGCGAAGGCAAGGGACGCGACGTGGCGGCACCGGTGGTGAACATGTTGTTCCCGCCCGGCGCGCCGTCTCGAGTACCCATTGCTGCCATCACGGGCACCAACGGCAAAACCACCACGGCGCGCATGCTCGCGCACGTCACGAAAATGGCCGGCTATACCCCCGGACTCACCACCACCGACGGCGTCTACATCGACGGTCAACGTACCGTGCAAGGCGATATGACGGGGCCGATGTCGGCGCGCATGGTGCTGGCGGACCCGCAAATCGACATGGCGATATTGGAAACCGCGCGCGGTGGCCTGCTGCGCGCCGGCATGGGCGTACGCGAAGTCAATGTCGGGGGCGTCCTGAACGTGCAGTCGGATCATCTCGGGCTCAAGGGCATCCATACGCTGGAACAGCTGAGCGAACTGAAGCGCATCGTCGTCGAAGTGGCCACCGACTGCGCGGTACTGAACGCCGACGATCCGTTGGTGCTCAAGATGTCAGGCTATACGGAAGCGAAGAACATTTGTTACGTGACCATGAACCCGCAACATACGCTGGTTCGCGAACATATCCGCGCGGGCGGGCGAGCCTGTGCGCTCGAGGCCGGCGTCAACGGCCAGATGATCACGCTGTACGATCGCGGCAGCCACATTCCCCTACTGTGGACTCACCTGATTCCGGCAACGCTGGAAGGCCGCGCTCTGCACAACGTACAGAACGCGATGTTTGCAGCCGCGATGGCGTTTTCGTTGAATATAAAACTCGATGCCATCCGTCAGGGACTACGCACGTTCGATTCGACCTTCTTCCAAGCGCCAGGACGCATGAACGTGTTCAGCGAGCATCCGTTCAAGGTGCTCTTCGATTACGGGCACAATGCGCACGCCGTGGGCATGATGGCCGATCTTGCGGGCCGCCTCGATGTTGCCGGCCGCCGCATCGTAGTCTTGGCAGGTCCCGGGGATCGCCGCGATGAAGATCTTCGGGCCATCGCCGACGCCGTCGCGGGGCGATTCGACCATTACATTTGCCGACGCGACGACAATCTACGCGAACGCGAATCCGACGAGGTACCGCGCATCCAGGCCGAAACGCTGCGTGCCGCGGGAGTCAGTGAAGCCGCCATTTCGATCATTCCCGACGAACAAGAAGCCATCGAGGCCGCCTTGCGCATGGGCCAAACGGGCGACCTGCTGTTGATCTTTGCCGATGCCCTCGCGCGATCTTGGAAACAAATCACCAAATTCAAATCGAGCGGCACCGCGTCCAGCCACGTCGCCCAATCCGCTGTCACGGCGGCAAGTACGCCAGAGAGCATCTCGCCCGCACCGCTCCAATCCAACGGCGCCCATGGTGCTATCGGCCCGCCTGCCGCCAACGGCACCAACACCGGCATGCGCCACTACCTCAGTGCCCCGACGGCCGCCGAGCCGGCAGCAACTCTCGGCCTCGAAGGCATTATTCGGGACGAGCGCGGCATCCGCATGGCGCCCGCGAGCGACGACTGAGCTCCGTGCCGGACCTACCCTTCGAGGACTCTCGGCGCCTCATGGGCGCCAATGTGTTCTTTGCTTCCACGGGCGCCGTTCTGGATGTCACGAGCGCGCTTATCGATGCGGGAGTAATTGCGGCGTGGCGAGCACGGATTGAGCGAGCTACCCGATCCTTTCCTTGGGGCCCGCCAAAAACCGTCGCGCGTCCCCATGCCGGCGGTGTGCAGCTAGCGATTACCGCACCTTACGATCAGCTCTTCCTCGCCACCGAGATCAATGAATGGGCACTATGCGCGACATTGGTTGCCGCGGATCCCGAACGCTGGAGAGGCCTAGAAGCCGCACTGCGCAGCGAAGCTGCGGAGAATGCCGTCGACGGAAATCTCGCGGTCGCGCTTCCCCCTGTCTTGGACGAAGCCGCAGCCTTCGAGCGTTTCGAGCGTATAGCCGCCCTGGAATCGCACCCAAAACTGAAGCGCCTGCTCGACGCGGCCGCCGCCCGTTTTCTGCCCACAGTGCTCGATGAAGCCTCCCTTACCCTGGGCGCAGGCACCGGCAGTCGGGACTTCCCTCTCGACGCGCTCCCCGAGGAAAGCGATGTCCCATGGGACGAACTCGGTGACATCCCCACCGCCGTGGTCACGGGATCGAACGGCAAAACCACCACGGTTCGATTGCTGGCGGCCTGCGCTCGCGCTGCCGGGTGGCACACAGGCTACAACTGCACCGACGGCGTCTACCTCGACGACGAACCGCTCGCGAGCGGCGACTACTCGGGTCCTGCCGGCGCGCGCATGGTCCTGCGCGATCACCGAACACAAGCGGCCATTCTTGAGACGGCGCGCGGGGGCATCCTGCGCCGCGGCATCGCGGTAACGCAGGCCAGCGTCGCCGTCGTCACCAATGTGAGTGCCGATCACTTCGGCGAATATGGCATCGACAACCTGGCGGATCTCGCCGCCACCAAACTCACCGTAGGCGCCGCCGTGTGGCGCCGCGGCGTGCTGGTATTGAATGCCGACGACCCCAGCTTGCGCGCGCAGGCCGAGGATCTGCCGATTCGCTTTGGGCAGCGGCCGGTGCTCGGCTGGTTTTCGGCTGAGGCGAATAGCCCCCTCCTGGTCGAGTACGCCGCGCGGGGCGATCTGACCTGCGGCGCGAGTAATGGCCGCCTCGTTCTGAAGCATGGCCGCGTCAGCCACGACCTTGGCGCCATCGCCGAGATGCCATTGACCATCGGCGGTGTCGCCACCTACAACATTGCGAATCTCGCGGGAGCGGCGCTGGCCGCACTCGCACTCGCCATTACACCCTCCACCATCAGCGAGGTGTTCGGGCACTTCGGCGCCCGGGCCGAGGACAATCCCGGGCGCATGATGCGTTTCGCGCGTGATGGCGTGACGGTACTCATCGATTACGCGCACAATCCCGATGGACTGCGGGGCTTTCTGAAAGTCGCCAGCCACTTGCGCCGGGATGGCCGGCTCGCGATCATCCTGGGTCAAGCCGGCAACCGCCAAGACGCCGACATCGAAGAGCTGGTGCAGGTAACCGCGAGCTTTCATCCCGACCTCATTGTCGTCAAAGAAAATGAAACCCAGCTGCGCGGCCGCGCGCCGGGAGAAATGCCCCAGCTCATCCGAGACAAGCTCCTGCGCCTAGGCCTTCCCGAATCGGCCCTGGCGTTGGAGCACACGGAACTCGATGCGGCACGCCACGCGCTCAGTTGGGCCCGGCCGGGAGATATTGTAGCGCTGCCCATGCATATTTCGAGCGCGCGCAAAGCGCTCCTCGCAGAGCTGCGACAGACCTACCGCGGATAATTAATTGCTGCCGCAAGCCTCTCGAATGCAGCCCCGCATCCAACGATGCGCGGGGTCGCCTTCTTGCCTCGGATGCCACAGCAACGAAATGGTGATCTGCTGCGTCGCGAACGGCAACGCAAAGGTGTGCATGCCATTCCGCAGATTGCCGGTATGTCGTTCGGGGACACTGGCGATCAACTCGGTTGATCGAGCAAGACCCACCGCAGCGGAAAAGCCGCCCACGATCACGATGATTTGCCGTTCGCGCCCCAACGCTTTCAATGCTCCATCGATCCCCCGCTCTACATCGCCGAGGGGCGTCCCGGCGAGACCATGCCGCGCCACACAAATATGTCTGCCGTTGACGTAGCGGGCGAGAGTCACCTTGCCCTGCGCCAGCGGATGCTCGGCACGGACTACACCGATAAAGCGATCTCGGAACAAGGACTGAGCTCGGAATTCCGGGGCAGTCGTCTTCTCGATGACGCCGGTTTCGAAGTCGATGATACCTTGACGGAGCGGCGCGCTGTCTTTGTCGGGCTTCTGTACGAATCTCAGGCGTACCCCGGGCGCTTGGTCACCCACACGAGAAATCAGATTCGCACCGAAGTTCTCCACGAAACCCTCGCTGGTTCGCAGCGTGAAAGTTCGCACGAGCTTGGTGAAATCGGGTTGCACCGTCGGGCGTAAAACAGCTCTCCCGTCGTGAACCAATCGACTGACGAGGTCTCGCAGTTCGAGCGCACGCGGCGTAGGCACCAGGCCGCGGCCGGCCCGAACCAAGAGTGGGTCGCCCGTGGTTTCGCGCAATCGCGCCAAGGCCCTACTCATGGCCGAGGGACTCAAGCGAAGGCGCTTCGCCGCCCGCGCGACGCTGCCTTCGGCTAGCAAGACGTCCAACGTGACCAGAAGATTGAAGTCTGGAGTCGACATCTGGAAAGCATAACCCAGCTTAGGCTGGGTGTGGCGTTCCATGCATGTATTTAATGCAATTGCTGCGCCTTCCGCCATACCAATCCATCTATTAACCTACGGGTCGACTGCGGAGGTACCGCAACGAATCAAAGGATACGAACGTGAATAACTCGCGCACGATTGCCATCATGTCCGTGCTCGGCGCCATGGTGCTGGTGGTGCTGGACGCCTCCATTGCCAATGTGGCACTCCCTTCCATCGCGACATCGCTGCGCGTGACGCCAGGAATGTCGGTGAGTATTGTCACCGCGTATCAATTGGCACTGGTCATGGCCCTACTCCCCTGCGGCGCACTGGGGGAAAGTTTCGGGTTTCGCCGGGTTTTCAGTATCGGCGTTGTGCTCTTCACGGCGGCTTCTGCATTGTGCGCCGTGGCTCCCTCGCTGCCCTGGCTGGTTGTGGCGCGTCTCCTCCAAGGCCTTGGGGGTGCCGCCGTCATGTCCCTCGGGCTCGCCGTGCTCCGACTTGTCGTCTCCAACGAGCAACTGGGCGCCGCGATCGGCTGGAACGCACTCACCGTCGCGCTATCCTCCGCCGCCGGCCCAGCGATCGGGGCGTTGATCCTGTCCGTCGGCAGCTGGCCATGGCTCTTCATCGTGAACATCCCATTGGGCGCGCTCGTACTATCCGCGAGCCGTGCGCTACCCGACATTCCGGGCACCTCACGCCCCGTGGACTTGGTCAGCGTGGCGTTGAACGCGGGCAGCTTTGCGGGGCTTATCGTGGGCGCGGAATTGATTCCCACGAAGCCGGCGCTGGCGGCCGTCCTCATGCTCGCGGCCCTTTTGGTGCTGACCGCGTTGATTCGACGTGAAGCGCCGCGACAAGCTCCGTTGATTCCCCTCGACCTGCTGCGCGTCGCATCCTTTCGAATCTCAGTGATTGCCTCGGTGTGCTGTTTTGCCGGTCAGACTGCCGCGCTGGTGGCGCTACCTTTTTATTTGCAGCACGAGTTGGGTCAAAACGTATTGATGACCGGGGCCTACCTGACGGCGTGGCCGCTGACAGTGGCAGCGACCGCGCCCATTGCAGGCCGGCTGGCCAACCGACTGTCGACCGCTTGGCTGTGCGCTGCCGGCGGCGCATGTCTCGCCGCCGGCCTGGCCGCGGCTTCAATATGGCCGCTGGAGGGCAACGTGCTACCTCTGGTACCTCTTACCATGCTTTGCGGCTTTGGCTTCGGCCTTTTTAACGTGCCCAACAACCGCAATATGTTCCTCTCGGCGCCGCGCGACCGAAGCGGCGCGACCGGGGGCATGCAAGGGACCGCACGCTTGACGGGTCAAACCGCCGGGGCCGTCATCATGACCTTACTGTTTACCTGGCTATCGGCCGACGCGGCGCCGCGTATCGGGCTTGCCATCGGGGCTGTACTCACCCTGACAGCGGGAATTATCAGTTCACTGCGTGTTGAAGCTCCAAGCCATCCCTTGAGAGTTAGGGAACCTGCATGATCACTTTTTAGGCTCCTATATTCTTCTTCGACGCCGTAACATTTCGCGCGGAATATTGCGCCGCAATGCCTTTTGCGCGATACATTTGCCGTGCCATTACCGCTAGATGAACAAGAGGTGATTCGCCACACTTCGCACTGTTACGCAGACTCAAGAGCAGGAGTGTAAAAGCCGTCCTTATGTCACACTATGATTGATCGTGCGCGCCCACACTGACCTTTCATCACATTGTAAGGAGCGCACATTTGAACATTCCGAATGAAGTGAAGCATTGGCACAAGGCAGCCCCCGTGCTTATCGTCGTGGCGACGATACTCGGCCTGGTCGTGATCTTCCAACACTGAAAATAATCTATTGTGAGAAGGACCGCCGCAGCAAGCCGGCGGGCCCCCGGTTTGCTGACAGTATCGATGTCGATGCAGCGAATCACAATGGATTCACGCCAGGCGCTCGCCGCCGGCCGCGCGATGCTTCTGCGGTTTTCTTCCATCGCGACGGCCTGGCAGCGAGACCTTTCGATTGTGGCCGGAATTGGGGTGGCGAAGCCGAGATGCCAGCGATGGAGATACTAAATTCAGGGTGTGCAGGCGCGATCTTATGGGGAAATACCCGCAATTTGATAGTGATAAGTAGTAGGAGCGCCGTAGTGCAATGCCCATGACGGTTGTCGTAAGTTTTTGCAACTTCAAGAACCCCGGCGTAGTCAAAATTGAATCAACATAAGGAACGTGTATGAATGGATCAAAAGAAAATAAGCAATTCCGCAGCAATCAAGTTGCGACGCGCACAGGAACTCGGTGGGCTCGCGCTAGCAGACTCCTACCCCCTTAGTCATTCGGGCGACGCCGCGCACGTCAAACGCATTGAGGATCCCTGGAAGAAACCTGCGGGCAAATGAAGGCTCGACGTGGGCACAGTCGCTGGGCGAACGCGAAGTGGCCTCGTATCCAGGCGATACCATGGGGAATCGGTGCACTCCTTGCCGTTCTCATTGTCGTCGGCGGCGTCGCCTACCGCAGCATCACCGCACTTACCGAAAGCGCACGATGGGCCCAGCATACCAACGAGGTACTGGAGCATCTTGCCAACCAGCGCTTGGCAGTCGCGAATCTTGAAAGTGGCTATCGTGACTACTCATTGACTGGCGAGGATGCCTTTCTGCAGGTGTCCCGCGACGGTGATTCCTCCTTCGATCGTGAATACGCAATCCTGCGGACCCTGACGGCCGATAACCCAACTCAAGTTCGCCATTTAGATCGGGTAATAGAATTGGTACAAAGGATGGTGAAGCGCGGCGATGCCCTCGTCCAGCGCCGCCGCGCAGAACACCTGGAGGCCGTGGTCGACGATGCGCACCTAGGATCGAACGATGCGCTTCTGAATGAATTTCGCCACATCGCACGTGACATGCAGGACGAAGAGCACCGGCTTTTGGATGATCGCAACGCCGAGGCGGATCGGCACCATCGAGAGGCCAAGATTGCTCTGACACTGGGTAGCAGCTTGGCTCTATTGATCGTCGGCGTATCCTCCTTGAGGTCGCGGCGCGACCGCACCCAGCGGCAGGGAGCGGTGGATAATCTCAGACGTCTGAATCGCCTGTACGCCATGATTAGCGGCATCACCGCATTGGGGGTCCGCGTGCGGGACCGTGAGGATCTCTTCGGTAATTCCTGCCGGATTGCGGTCGAGCATGGCGAGTTCGAGATGGCCTGGATCGCCCTCGTCAATTGCAACGAAGGTAGGATCGTTCCGATGGCCTGGGCGGGGGTCGATGACCAGGCCATGGCGGCCATAAAGGATCTCTTCTCAACGAACGAGGGTACGCTGGAGGGGAGAACCTTGGCCGCCCAAGCGATCAAGAGCAAGGCTGCGGTAATATCCAACGACGTGGGGAACGACGAAAGCCTTATTTTCGGTAAAATGCATGCCGCCTCGGGCGTACGTTCCATCGCGGTACTGCCGCTGATTGTTTCAGATAAGGCCATCGGCGTCTTTGCACTCTATACAAAGAAAGCCGAGTACTTCGATGCTGCCGGGATCGCGCTACTGGCGGAACTCGCCGGCAACGTCGCTTTTGCGACCGATCATATCGAAAAGCAAGAGCGACTCGATCACTTTGCCTACTACGATGCGCTCACCGGTCTTGCGAACCGCACATTATTTCTCGATCGGGCTGCGCAGCACATGCTGCAGGCGGAAAGCAGCCGGGGCAAAGTGGCGATGTTCCTTCTGGACCTTGAGCGGTTCAAGAAGCTCAATGACAGCCTAGGGCGACCGGCCGGAGACGCACTCTTGAAACAGGTAGCGGAGTGGCTGGTGGTAAACGCAGGGAATGCCAGCTTGCTGGCACGTGTGGATACAGATCATTTTGCCATCGTGCTGCCTGACGTCACAAACGAAGCCGATGTTATTCGGCTGCTTGATTCCACGATCGCCGCTTTTCTGGCTCACCCCTTCAACCTCAATGGCGCCGAATACCGCCTCGCAGCCAAGGTGGGCATCGCCCTATTTCCGGATGATGGGGTGGATGCCGACACGGTATTTAAGAACGCGGAGGCGGCGCTGAAAAAGGCCAAAGTGAGCGGCGATCGATACCTATTTTACGCCCAAAAAATGACGGATACCGTCGTCGGAAGTTTCGGTATTGAAAACCGGCTACGCCAGGCCCTCGAGAATGAAGAATTCGTGCTGCACTACCAACCTAAGATACACCTGGCTAGCGGTAACCTTGCAGGTGCCGAGGCCTTAATCCGTTGGAACGACCCGAAAACCGGCCTGGTGCCACCCGCTCGCTTCATCCAAATTCTCGAAGAGACCCGACTCATTCACGACGTGGGCCGGTGGGCTCTGCGCAAAGCGATCGAGGACTACCGGTGTTGGATCGGTGCCGGGCTACCCGCGGTGCGCATCGCCGTGAACGTGTCGCCGCTGCAGCTGCGCAGCCACAGTTTCGTCGCCGAGATCGAGGAAGCGATTGGCGATTCCGCTGCGGCGCCCGCGGGCCTGGAACTAGAAATCACGGAAAGCCTGATCATGGAGAACGTCGAGCATAGCGTTGCCAGCTTGCTTGCTATACGAGCGCTGGGGATCACGATCGCCATCGATGACTTCGGTACCGGCTTCTCCTCGCTCAGCTACTTGTCCAAGCTTCCGGTGCATACACTCAAAATCGACCGCTCATTCATTGTCGACATGGATTCTGGGGCGGATGGACTCACCTTAGTTTCGGTCATCGTCAATCTTGCGCACGCACTGAAGCTCAACGTCGTGGCGGAGGGCGTCGAAACCGAGGAGCAGTTAAGCCAGCTGCGGCGCCTGCGCTGCGATGAGATTCAAGGCTATCTGATTGGCAAGCCGGTACCGGCCGACCTCTTCGAGAAGAGGTACCTCGCACCTGCTCCGAGAATAATGTCAACTCGCCTATAATTCACGCCGTCCTTTCAAGAGCAGCACGACGCCTATCACGACCACACCCGAGGCGAGCCATTCCCATGCCGATACCGTTTCGCCTCCCAGCGTCACGCCGAGAAAGAGCGCGACCACCGGATTCACCAACGAGTAACTTGCGGCGAGACTCGCCGACGTTCGAGCCAGCAATAGCATGTAGGCGTTGAATGCGATCAGGCTGCCAAAGACCACGAGATAAGTCCAGGACAACCACACGCCAAGCTCCTGCGGCAGGTGCCACGACTCATGACGCAGCGCCGACATGACTAAGAGCGTGAGCCCCCCGCACAACATTTCGCTCGCAAATCCAGTGGCACCCGGCGCGAGGCGAAAACCGCGCTGACTCAGAACGCTGCCCAGCGTCCAACCCATGGTACCGAGCGTTATCGCCAGGAGACCGGCCGGCGAACCCTTGATGCCCGACCCTTGAGTAAGCATGAGAACCCCGACCAGGCCCACCGTGACCGCGAGTAATTCCAAACGACGCGGATGAACGCCGAAGCAGACATTGATCACGACCAGCAGCAACGGTATGACGGCAATGAAGGCGACGACCAATCCCGATGCAATGGTCTGTTCGGCGTAGGCAACACCACCCATACCGCCGCCCAGCATCAACGTTCCTACGAGCAATGCATTGCGCCACTCGATGGCACTGGGCATGGTGGCACCACGTGCCAACTGCCACGCCATCAACACTGCGCCGGCGCACAGGAAACGGGTCGCCATCAAAAAATACGGCGCAAAGCCCACGAGAGCGAAACGGATTACCAGGTAAGTCGATCCCCAGACCAACCACGTGGCTGCCAAGCAACTCAGTATCAGCAAGGAAATAGTGCGTGGGGATGCACGCCGGTCGGTAGTGATGTTCATCGCATGGAGTATAGCTTGCGGCCCTATGCGGGCCACGCCGATCGCCGCGATCAAGCCTGCGATTGTCGATAGCACGCCGATTACTACCAGAAGGTGAATCGCTGCGAATGCGATCTTGAGCCCCTGTCAGTTACTACCTACTTGCCAAAAGCGATGCGCGATAGTCCTACCTTGACCGGTGCACCCGTCCGATAAGGAGACCGGGTCTCGCGGTGGATAATAGCGGTTCTCGTCCGGTGGCCTGACTTAAGATTGACGTCCCCAGAATGATAACGACCGCACGATTAGTGGATTCCGCTTGACGACCTGGGTCGTTCCTAAGGCGTTGAATAAACAGCGCCAGCGCATATTAAGCGGACGCCGCACGGCAAAAATGGCGGCTTCGGCGCACGCCTACGTACGCGGGAGCACAGCGCAATTCTACCGGTGGCTGGAAGCCGGAGGAACGAAGCTCGTACCCGAGGGGCCGCCTGTGTGGATCTGCGGAGATTGCCACGTCGGGAATTTGGGGCCGTTGGCCGATGCTAACGGCGATATCCATGTTCAAATCCGGGATCTGGACCAAACGGTCATTGGCAATCCCAATCACGATTTGATTCGTTTGGCGTTGTCACTGGCTTCAGCCGCGCGAGGGTCCGATCTGCCGGGGGTGACAACCGCCCATATGCTTGAGCACATGATGGATGGCTACGAACGTGCGCTGCTGGCTAGCACCGCAAAAGCGGTCGCTGAAGAGAAGCCCGAATGCGTACGCATCGTCATGCGGCGGGCCATGAATCGGACTTGGAAGCACCTTGCGCGCGAACGGCTCGAGGATTTAAAGCCCAACATTCCCCGCGGCGAGAGGTTCTGGGAACTTGCGCGCGAGGAGTCGCTGGCGATTTCCGCGCTGTTTGAGGGTGAAGCCGTGCGACGTCTGGTGTCCCAGCTGAAATCTCGAGATAACAAGTCCTCGATCGAAGTCCTAGATGCGGCCTACTGGATGAAGGGCTGCAGTTCGCTGGGAAAACTGCGGTTCGCCGTGTTGCTCAACGTGAGCAGCGGCAAGCGCAAACATGATGACTTTTGCCTCATTGACATCAAAGAAGCGAATCCCCCGGCCGCTCCTCGCGCGTCTAAATCGACGATGCCAAAAGACAATGGGCTGCGGGTGGTGGAAGGTGCTCAGCATCTCTCGCCGGCACTGGGCGAGCGAATGATGGCGGCGACGCTGCTCAACCGCTCGGTCTTTTTGCGCGAGTTGATGCCGCAGGATCTAAAATTGGAAATCGACCGGCTCAGCCGTGATGAGGCGGTCGGTGCGGCCAGATATTTGGCGGGAGTCGTCGGCAAGGCGCATGCGCGGCAAATGGATGCGGCCACCCGCCGAGAGTTTCGCAGAAGCCTAAGGGCTCGGCGCTCCAAACGCTTGGATGCACCGTCTTGGCTGTGGTCGAGCGTCGTTGAATTGGCGGCGGCGCACGAAGCAGCCTATTTGGAGCATTGTCGCCTCTACGCGCTGACTTGAACCGGTCACCCCGCCACGGGGTAACTTACTGAATGGATTGGTTAAATCCATGAGCATTCCAAAGGTATACCCATTTTCGAGGGAATAACGCTCTAATACTAATTGGGGGGGGAGAGCCGGCTCGGAGTGAGGGGACGCTGGGATGTCCGGGAATAGAAATTTCGTCGCAACTATTGCCGCTCGGTATGGAACGCGGCTGCGTCGGTTTTTGGCGGTGCGCCTACGCAACGC
>Ga0302311_10006488_pt1 | contig 12088 bp, 8 predicted proteins | sample III_Palsa_N1_3_FD_200449 | JGI IMG/M metagenome (GOLD analysis project Ga0302311, IMG submission 200449) | Peat permafrost microbial communities from Stordalen Mire near Abisko, Sweden - III_Palsa_N1_3 | ecosystem: Environmental > Terrestrial > Soil > Palsa > Peat permafrost | place: Sweden...
GCCGCCCAATCCCGGATAATTCGATGCGCGGAGGGGTGGTGGGATTCCGGGACGAATCGCCTGAAACCCTTCTGGCATCGGCATCGGAACCGTCCCGGGATTCTGGTACTTTGGCGGGACTCTAGTGGGACTCACGCGGCATTGAGGTCGGCCACCACCCGCTGCCATTCGGCCTGCAGCGGCACCACGTCGGCCGACCGGCCGGACTTCTCCAGGGCGGCCGCGAGGTCGCCCAGGTGGACCGCGCCAGCGGCCCGGGCCGCGCCCTTCAGCTTGTGGGCGAGCTCGCCCAGTTGCCGGGGGTCCGCTTGTGCCGCCTCGATCTCGCCGATCAGCCGGGCGCCGGCGTCGCGGAAGCGCGTGAGGATGCGGGTGATGGTCGCCCGGTTGTCGCCGAACATCTGCGCCACCACGGAGCGGTCGACGGCGGCTGTCCTTGTGGCCGGCGACGGCATTGGCGTCGCAGCCCCCGGCGTCGTCCAGCGCGCCACGGCCGCGCGCAGCCGGTCGAGGGTGAGCGGCTTGGTGAGATAGCCGTCCATGCCGGCGGTGAGGCAGCGGTCCTGCTCACCCTTGAGCGCGTTGGCGGTCAGCGCCACGACCGGCGTGCGCGGCCGGCCACCGCGCAGCACTTCCTCGGCGCGGATCTGGCGGGTGAGCTCGAAGCCGTCCATGTCGGGCATGTGGATGTCGGTCAGGACCAGCGCGTAAGGCTGCGCGCGCCACAGGTTCAGCGCCTCGATGCCGTTGATCGCGGTGTCGAGCGTCATGCCCAGGATCTCGAACTGGCCGACCAGCACTTCGAGGTTCACGTCGTAATCGTCGACCGCCAGCACCCGTCGGCCCGCCGTCTGCAGGGGCAACGGCTCGACGGTCGCGGGAGCGGCGATGGCTTCCTCCGCCGCGCGCTTCAACGTCAGGGTGACGGTGAAGGTCGAGCCCTTGCCCGGGGCGCTGTCGACCGTGACCGTGCCGTCCATCAGCTCGGCCAGGCGGCGCACGATCGACAGGCCGAGGCCCGTGCCGCCATAGCGCCGGGTCGTCGAGCTGTCGGCCTGCGAGAACGGCTGGAACAGCCGCGCCTGCTGGGCTGCATCCATGCCGATGCCGGTGTCGGTGATGGTGAGGGCCAGGGTGACTTGCTCGAGGTCGGTCGACAGCGCGCGGGCCCGCACGGTGATGGTGCCGCGATCGGTGAACTTGGTGGCATTGCCGATCAGGTTGAACAGGATCTGCCGGATGCGGGTCGCGTCGGCCAGCATGGCGTCGGGCGTACCCGGCTCGACGAAGGTGTCGATCGAGAGGCCCTTCTTCTCGACCTGGACCGAGAGCGTTTCCGTCGTGCCCTCGATCAGCGCGCGCAGGGAGAACGGCGCCTCCTCGAGTTCCATGCGGCCGGCCTCGATCTTCGAGAAGTCGAGCACGTCGTCGATGATGCGCAGGAGCGCGGCAGCCGAGCTGCGCACCGTGCCGACCAGGCGCTTCTGGCGCTCGTTCAAGGGCTCGCGCTCCAGGAGCTCCGCCGTGCCGACGACGCCGTTCATCGGCGTGCGGATCTCGTGGCTCATGGTGGCGAGGAAGGTCGACTTGGCCTGGTTGGCGGCTTCGGCCTCGTCGCGGGCGGCTTTCAGCCGCTCCTCCTGTTCGACGATCTCGGTGATGTCGCGATGGATGGTGAGCACGCGGCCGTCGCTCAGCCGGCGATAGCTCACCTCGACGGTGCGGCCCGACACCGCGCGCCGGCGCTCGGGCGGCTGGTCGTTCAGCGTGAAGCGGCCGTGGCGGCTGGAGATCCAGCCTTTCACGCCGCCCGGCAATTCGTCGGGCGGGCCGTAATCGCCGCGCTCGGCGCGATAGCGCACGATGTCGGTGAAGGTCGGCAGGGTCTTGAGCAGCTCGTCCGACATCTCGTGGATGCGGGCCATCGCGGGGTTCTGGTAGACCCAGCGACCGTCGGCCTCGTAGAGCAGGACGCCGTCGCTCATGTTGTCGAACACCGATTGCAGCACCGCGCGCGATTCGGTCGCCTCCCTCTCGCGCAGCTTCATCTCGGAGATGTCGACGATCGACGTCACCCGGCGCCCGCTCGCGGTGCGCCGCGTCTCGCCGCGCAGCCACAGGTCGGGCCCGCCGCGATACTCCGAAGCGCCGCCGTCGCGATGAAGCGCGACCGCCGCGTCGATGAAGGCTTCCTCCTTGCCGCTCGGCCGGAACGCCGTCTTGTAAGTGGCGGCGCGGACCGAATCGATGAAGCGGACGCCGGGCGTGGTCGACTCGGGCAGCTTCCACAGACGCCGGCTGAAGGCTCCGTTGCACATCACCAGCCGGTCGTCGGCGTCCCACAAGGCCACGGCGACCGGCAAGCTCTCGATCGCGTCGTTCAGGGTGTCGCGCGCGGCGCGGGCGTTGGCTTCGGCGATTTCGTGGCGCTTGGCGAGATCTTCGTTGGCGAGGGTGAGCGTCACCTGCGCGCGCTGCGCGAGATACTGCGGCCGGTTCTGCAGGGTCAGCGCCAGCAGATAGAGGATCGTGCCGAGGGCGAGCGCCCACGACAGCGGGTCCTCCGAGAACAGAAGCCCGGCGGCGAGGAGGACGAGCGAGGAGCCGGCGAAGGCGAAGTAGGAGCGCGGCTCGTAGAGGCGGCCCGGCGCCAGCACCGCGCACAGCAGCAGCGACATGGTGATGACCAGGCGGGGCTCGACCGGCGGCAGCATCACGAGCATCGCGCCGCCGCTGCCGAAGGCAATGCCGACGAGGCCCGCGTAGAGGATGTAGTTGCGCCGCCAGGTCTTGACCGGATGCGCCTCGGGATTGGCGCGATAGGCGCGGGCCTGCAGGACAAAGCAGGCCATGGCCGCGACATGCAGCGCCAGCGGCCCGGCGATCATCCACCACGGCGCGATGCCCCAGTAGATGAAGGCGAACACGGCCCACAGGTCGAGCGCCAGGACGCGCAGGGTAGAATTGCCCGTCATCAGGCGGTCGGTGAGGACGCGCTCGACCCTTTGATTTTCGATCGCGGGATTTCCAATCATGGCGAGCATCGTCGTCCTGTCCTGTTTCCCGCTGGTAACGCGGCGCGGCGAAAATGTTTCGTGGGTTACGCGGGGCCCTGCTCCTGCCCGCGTAAGCTTCGCGTAACCTACGAAACCAAAGAGTGTCTTGCCGCAATGCCGGGGAAACCGGCCCTGCGTAGCTTTGCCCTCAACGAAACGCCGCGCTGCCGCCGACCAGGAGATCCCGATGCTGTCGATCCTCTATCGCCCAATGGTCAAGGAAGCCCTCGTCCTCATCATCGCCGGCGTTGTGGCCACGACGATCTGCAGCCACGTCTATGCCACCCCCGCCAACGGCGTCGAGCTGTCCACGCCGGCGGCCCAGACCACGTCTCCCGCGCCCACCCGCACGCCCACCCCCATCCAGGCCCGCTTCGCGCCGGTTCCGCAGGACCAGGCCCGCGAAATGCTGTTGGCGCCGATGCGCGCTCAGGGTCCGCTGGCCGGCACCGCGCCGGAGGCCGTCCGCTAAGCTCTTCAAATTCCTTTCTTTCGCCGGGTGCACACCTCCGGCGAGAGATGGCGGCCGGGACTCCCATCACCGGCCCAGCAGCGGCGCCCCCTCTCGGCGCCGCTGCCCATTTGTGGACCTTGAGGTTGCGGGGTCCGGGCGTCAGGATGCCGCCGGAATGGCCATTCGACCCAAAGACACCCGCCCGCACGTCATCGTCGTCGAAGATGAACAGTTTCAACGCGAAACGCTGACCGACTTCCTCGACGAGAACGGCTACCGCGCCTCGGGCGTCGAATCAGGGGCGGCCCTGCGCAAACTGGTCGAAAAGGACCCGCCGGCGCTGGTTCTGCTCGATCTGCGCCTGCCCGGCGGCGACGACGGCTTCTCGCTCGCCCGCTTCCTGCGCGAGCGCAGCCGCAAGATGGGCATCATCATGCTGACGGCGAGCGGCGACACGGTCGACCAGGTGGTCGGCCTCGAGACCGGCGCCGACGACTACATCGCCAAACCCTACGAGCCGCGCGCGCTGCTGGCCCGCATGAAGGCCGTGCTGCGCCGGGCCGGCGGGGCGAATGCCGCGACACCCGGCGAGCGGGTGCGGGTCGGCAAGTGCCTGCTCGACCTCGAGGCCCGCCGCATGACCGCGCTCACGGGCGAGGAAGTGCCGCTGCGCGCCGGCGAATTCGAGCTGCTGAGGATCTTCGCCGAGAACCCCAACCGGCCGCTCAGCCGCGACTGGCTGCTCGAGACGACCAGCCATCGCGAGATGGAAGCCTTCGACCGCGCCATCGACATCCGCATCCTGCGCCTGCGGCGAAAGATCGAGTCCGATCCCGCCCACCCCACATCTATCCGCACCGTCCGTGGCGCGGGCTATATGTTCGTGCCGCCGGAAGACTGATCCCGAATCCTCGTCCGGACTCGGAACTCCCCCAACTTCGCGACGTTTACCCGGGGAAACGGCCGGACTTCAGCGTTCGTCCGCGTGCGGGAGGATGGACGAATGTCGAGCGAAACACTTCATGAAGATCCGGAGAAACTTGGGCCCGAGGTGATCGACCATCACCGCGCGATCGCGTCGTTGATGGAAGAGCTCGAGGCGGTCGACTGGTACAACCAGCGCGCCAAGGCGACCAAGAATCCCGAGCTACGGGCGATCCTCGAGCATAATCGCGACGAGGAAAAGGAACACGCGGCGATGGCGCTGGAGTGGATCCGTCGCAACGATCCCAAGATGCACGAGCATCTCAAGACCTACCTGTTCACCGAAGGAGCGGTCACGGCGATCGAAGCCCAGGCCACAGGCGGCGGAGGCGAGGACGAGGAACAAGAACCGGAGACGCCGTCGAAGGACGGCAGCCTCGGCATCGGCAGCCTGCGCAAGACCGGAGGACAGGACAAATGAACCATCTTTTCAAGAAGCGTGCGCCGATCACGCCGGCCGGCTGGACCGAGATCGAGAAGGAAGCCAAGCGCACCCTGCGGGCCCTGCTCGCCGCCCGTCGCGTCGTCGATTTCCGCGGGCCGCTGGGCTGGGGCGCCTCGGACGTCGAGCTCGGCCGCGCCGATCCGATCGCCTCGCCGCCCAACGGCAAGGACGTCCAGGCGCGCCTTCGCCGCATCCAGCCGCTGGTCGAGCTGCGCATCCCGTTTGACGTCAGCCGCGCCGAACTCGACGCGATCGACCGGGGCGCACGCGATCCCGATCTCGATTCGGTGACCGCGGCGGCGCGCGAAATCGCGATCGCCGAGGACCGGTCGATCTTCCACGGCTACAAGGCCGCGCAAATCACCGGCATCAGCGAAGCGCGCAAGAGCGTGGGTGTGCCGCTCGGCACCAGCCACACCGACTATCCGCTGGCCGTGTCGTCGGCGCTGACCCGGCTGCGCGACGAGGGCATCGAAGGGCCGTTCTCGGTGGTCCTGAACGAACAGCTCTACAAGGACCTCGCCTCGCGGACGGACGGTGGCTATCCGATCATCAGCCACGTCCAGCGCCTGGTCGACGGCGAGATCGTCTGGGCGCCCGGCATCGAGGGCGGCCTCGTGATCTCCCTGCGCGGCGGCGATTTCGAGCTTACCGTCGGTCAGGATTTCTCGATCGGCTATCTCGAGCACAACACCGAGCGCGTGCGGCTCTATATCGAGGAGAGCTTCACCTTCCTGATCCTGACCGAGCAGGCGGCGATCCCGCTGACCGGCGGGGGTGCCAAGGCCAAACGCTGACGTTCGGGAATGGGGCGTTTTGGGCTAGTTTCCGGCCCGAATGATCGCCGCCGACCCGACCGCCACATTCCAGCAAGGGCTGGCCCTGCATCAGCAGGGCCGGCTGGACGACGCCGAAGCGCTCTACCGGACGGTGCTTGCCGCCCAGCCGGCGCATTTCGGTGCCTTGCATCTCACCGGCCTGATCCAGTATCAGCGCGGCGCCTTTGCCGCGTCGGTGGACTGGATCGGACGTGCGCTCGCGGTCAACCCGAACGTGCCGGACGCCTATTCCAACCTGGGCCTCGCCCTGCTCGCACTGAAGCGTCCCGACGAGGCGCTGGCCAGCCTGCAGCAGGCGCTCGCTCTCAAGCCCGAGACGCCGGCGTTTCTCAACAACCGGGCGAACGCGCTGCTGGCGCTCCATCGTCCGGGCGAGGCGCTGGCCGACTACGATCGTGCGCTGCGCTGGCAGCCCGGCTTTGCGCTCGCCCACAACAATCGCGGCAATACGTTGCGGGCGCTCGACCGGTACGACGAAGCCCTCGCTGCCTACGATCGCGCGCTGCAGCTTGCACCCGATTACCCGGACGCCCTGAACAACCGCGGCCGCCTGTTGCGCGACCTCAAGCGTTTCGACGAGGCGGCGCAGTGCTTTGCCCGCCTGTCCAGGGTGGCGCCCCAGCAGGCCTATGTGCCCGGCATGCTGTTGGCGTCGCAGCTCGATAGTGGCGTCTGGACGGACTACGAGACGTCGTCGTCGTCCATCGTCGCGGCGGTGGAACGCGGCGAGCGGGCCGACGCGCCCTTCTCGTTCTTCTCCCATGCGCTGTCGCCGTCGGCGCAACTTGCCTGCGCGCGCGCCTTCGCCGCCGCCGAATATCCGACCGGGATCGCGCCCCTGTTCTCCAGGCCTGCCGCCCGGCACGACCGCATCCGCCTCGCCTATGTGTCGTCGGATTTCCACGAGCATGCGACGGCCTATCTGATGGCCGAGCTGTTCGAACGCCACGACCGCCACCGCTTCGAGGTCATCGGCATCTCCTATGGCGAGGACGATGCAAGTCCGATGCGGACGCGACTGAAGGCGGCCTTCGACCGTTTCATCGACGCGCGCCTGATGGACGACCGGGCGGTCGCGGAACGGATGCGCGACGACGGCATCGACATCGCCGTCGATCTCAAGGGCTACACCGCGAACAACCGCGCCGGCATCTTCGCCTATCGGGGCGCGCCCGTGCAGGTTGCCTATCTTGGTTTTCCGGCGACGATGGGCGCGCCGTTCATCGACTACGTCATCGCCGATCGGCATGTCATCCCGCCGCAGCTGGAAAGTGCCTACAGCGAGAAAGTCGTGCGCCTGCCGCACTGCTATCAGGTCAACGACCGTCAGCGACGGATTGCCGAGCCGGCGCCGACCCGTGCCGAAGCGGGCCTGCCCGATCGCGGCTTCGTCTTCTGTTCGTTCAACAACAACTACAAGATCCGGCCGGAAATGTTCGATGTCTGGATGCGGCTTCTGCACGCTCTCGAGGGCAGCGTGCTCTGGCTGCTGGAGGACAACGGCGGCGCGGTGGCCAATCTCAGGCGCGCCGCCGAGGCGCGCGGCATTCCCGCATCACGCCTGATCTTCGCACCGAGGGTGCCGCTCGATCGGCATCTGGCGCGCCATCGTCTGGCCGATCTGTTTCTCGATACCTTTCCGGTGAACGCGCACACCACGGCGAGCGACGCGCTGTGGGCCGGTCTGCCGCTGGTGACGTTGCGCGGCCAGACGTTCGTCTCGCGCGTTGCCGCGAGCCTGCTCACGACCATCGGCCTGCCCGAGCTGGTGACCGACACGCTGGCCGACTACGAGGCGTTGGCGCTCGAGCTCGCGCGTGCGCCGCGGACTTTGGCTGGGCTGAAGGATCGGCTCGAAAGGGACCGGCTCACCACCCCGCTGTTCGACACCGATCGCTTCCGTCGCGATATCGAGAGCGCCTACGCGACCATGTACGAGCGTTGCCTGCGCGGCGAGGCGCCGGTGTCCTTCGATGTCTAACGTCGCGCGCGCGACTGGCGCGCGGCACTCGCGAGGCCGAGGCAGAGCCGGCGCGCGATCGCCTCATCCGGCAGGCCCGTGCTCTTGCACTCCATCTCCGCGTCGAGAATACGCGTCAACGCCGCGCTGAGGCGCGGCAATGGCCATGACCGCAGGTGGCGCTCGAAGCGCTGGCGGACCGGACCGCCACGCGGCAGGCCGCGCGCCTTGAACATCGCCGATTCGAGATTGCCGCCGCGCGCGGCATTGCCCGACACGAGATGGAGCTGGTCGGCGTGGCGCTGCAGCGAGCGCACGAGCTGGATCGGGTTGCCGCCTTCGGCGAACACGCGGTCGAGGGCGCGGTCGAGCGACACCAGCTCGCCGTCGAAGGTGGCGGCGATCACGTCGTCGATGCCGATCGACGCGGTGTCGCCCAGCACCGCCATGGCGTCGCCCAGGGTGACGGTCTTGGCCTCGTCGCCCGCCTTGTAGAGCAGCAGCTTGTCGATCTCGCTGCGGGTCTGGCCGCGGTCGCCGCCCAGCCGCTCGACGATCCAGTCGAGCGCGTCGGCGTCGACATTGAGCCCCTGGGCGCGGGCCGAGCTCTCGACCAGCCCTTCCAGCGCCTCGGTCGAATCCATGTAACAGGGCATCGCCGCCAGGCAGGGTTCCGTCTCGGCCAGGGTGCGCAGGCCCGACCGCGGCGTGAGATTGCCGCCTTCGACCACGATCAGGGCGTCGCCCGCGGTCGCTGCGACCAGGTTTTCCAGCGCCGTGGCCGATTCTTCGCCGGCCGGCCGCACACGGATCACCCGGCGGCCGCCCATCAGCGACATCGCGGAGAATTCGTCGGCAAGGCGCGCCGGATCATGCTTCAGCGCATCGCCCGAGATGTCGACCACGCGGAACGGGTCCTTCAGATCCTCGCAGACCGACTTGGCGAGCTGCAGCGCCCGCTCGGCGACCAGGCCGTCGTCGTTGCCGTAGATCACCACGGCGCGGATCTTGGGATCCGGCTTCTTGAGGAAGGCTTCGGCCTGGCGGGGTTCGATTTTCACCCGCCCTTTATAGGGCTAAAGTCCGCCGCGATGAACGCCATTGAAAAGGCCAAACGGCTGGTCGAGCAGGGCAATGGCTTGATCGGGGCCGGCAAGCTTGCGACCGCACTCGCGAAGTTCGAGGAAGCCCTGCGTCTGCTGCCGGGACATCCCGGCGTGCTGAACAATCTCGGCGTGGTGCTGGAGAAGCTCGGCCGGCTGGACGAAGCGCTCGATCGGTACGAGACCGTCCGCCGGCTGACGCCGCCGCATCCGGGGCTGCTGAACAATTGCGGCGTGGTGCTGCGCAAGCTCGACCGTCCCGCCGAGGCCCTGGAGCGCTTCGATCAGGCGCTGAAGCTGAAGCCCGACTACGCCGAGGCATTGACCAACCGCGGCAGGCTTCTGGTCGAGCAGCTCAACCGGCCAGCCGACGGGCTGGCGAACTTCGATCGCGCGCTCCAGCTGCGCCCCGACCATGCCGACACCTGGTCGAACCGCGCCATTGCGCTCGCGAAACTGGATCGCGTGGCTGAGGCTCTCGCAAGCAACGATCGTGTGCTGGCCCTCGATCCCCGTCACGCCGACGCGTTGCTCAATCGCGCCGGCCTGCTGGAGGGGATGAAGCGCTTCGACGAGGTGGCGCGCGCCTGCGAGCGCGTGCTCGAGGTCACGCCGGACGAACCCTACATGCGCGGCCGCCTGCTGCATGCCCGCCTGCAGTGCTGCGATTGGCACGATTACGACGCGCTGCGCGCGCGCATCGAGGACGACGTGGCCCACGGCCGGAAGGAGGATTCACCGTGGCATATGTCGGTGTATTGCCGTTCGCCCGAACTGCTGCTGCGCTGCGCGGAGATTATTATCGCCGATCAGCAGCCTGCGGCCTCGACGTCGCTGTGGAGCGGCGAGCGCTACGGCCATGACCGTCTTCGCATCGCCTGGCTGTCGGGCGGCTTCGGTGCCAGTGTCGAGGCGCAGACGGTGGCGGGACTGATCGAGCATCACGATCGCGCACGCTTCGAGACCTTCGGCATCTCGGTCGGCCTCAATGACAACAGCCCGATGCGCGCGCGCATGGAGGCGGCGTTCGAGCATTTCGTCGATGCGCGCAGCTGGACCGACGAACAGACGGCGCGCTGGGTGCGCGACCACGAGATCGACATCCTCGTCATCGTGGGGGCCTACATGACCGATTCGCGCCTCGGAATCCTGCGCCATCGTCCGGCGCCGCTGCAGGTCAGCTTCGGCTTCCCGGGCTCGATCGGCGCCGACTATGTCGACTACATGGTGGTCGATCGCCACGTCGTGCCGGCGGACCAGGAAGGCTTCTTTCGGGAAAAGCCGCTGCGCCCGGCCGAGGCGCTGATGGCTTATTACGCGCCGCCGGAAATCGCGGGCCCGCCGCCGTCACGGGCGTCGCTCGGTCTGCCCGACAAGGGCTTCGTGTTCTGCTGCTTCAACAACAACTACAAGATCCAGCCCGACACCTTCGCGGTTTGGATGGGCCTGTTGCGCGACATCGACGGCAGCGTGCTGTGGCTGCGCGAGGCCAACGCCACGGCGAAGGCCAATTTGCAGGCCGAGGCGGCACGACGGGGAATCGCCGCGGACCGGCTGGTGTTCGCGCCTTTCGCGCCCTCCTACAACGATCACCTGGCGCGCTTCGGTGTTGCCGATCTCTTCGTCGATGCGCTTCCCTACAATGCACACACGACGGCCTGCGAGGCGCTGTGGGCCGGCCTGCCGTTGGTCACCTGCAGCGGCGCCACGGCGGTGTCGCGCGTGGCGGGCAGCCTGCTGCACGCTGTCGGCCTCGGCGAACTGGTTGCCGGCGATCTCGCCGATTACGACCAACGCATTCGCGCGCTGGTCGCAGCGCCGCACCGGCTGGCCGCGCTGCGTGAACAACTCGCCAAGGCGCGCACGTCGGGCGTGCTGTTCAATCCTGCGAGCTTCTGCCGCGAGCTCGAGGCGGCTTTCCTGGCGGTAGCGTAGCGATAATCACAATATACTTGAAAATAATTGCGACTATCGCTATATTGAAACATGCCTGCGATCCGCCTGTTCCAACTCCTGACGAGGACCGGGGCGGCAGCGGCAGAACCCCATTCGCGAATTCGCGAACGTTCGCGAAATCGCCGTCAAGTCCTTGATAAAGCTCGATTCGCGAACGATTCGTCAAATAACGACGTTGACGATCCGGTTCGGCACCACGATCACGCGCTTGGGCGTCTTGCCCTCGAGCGCCCGCACCAGCTCGGGCAGCGCGAGCGCTGTCTTTTCCGCCACGTCCTTGGGGGCGTCCTTGGCGAGTTGAAGCGTGCCGCGCAGCTTGCCGTTGAGCTGCACCGCGACGGTCACGGTGTCGTCGACCAGCAACGCGGCATCGGCCACCGGCCAGGCCGCGTCGGCCAGCAACGTCGTGTGGCCCAGGCCCTGCCACAGCTCTTCGGCCAGATGCGGCGTCATCGGGCCGATCAGGCGCACGAAGATCTCGAGCGCCTCGCGCAGCGCCCACTTGTCGCCGGCGTCCTTCGCCTCGAAGCCGGCAATCGTGTTGGCCAGTTCGTAGAGCCGCGCCACCGCCTTGTTGAAGTGGAAGGCCTCGATGTCTGTCGAGAGGCCGGCGACCGTCTTGTGCGCGGCGCGGCGCAGCTCGGTCGCGGCGTCGGAGAGCTGGGCCGGCTTCGCCGTGCCCGCCGCCGGAATGTCGGCCATCGCCTCGCTGGCGATGCGGTGCAGGCGCTGCTGGAAACGCCAGGCGCCGGCGACGCCGGACTCGGTCCATTCGAGATCGCGCTCGGGCGGGCTGTCGGACAGCATGAACCAGCGCGCGGTGTCGGCGCCGTAGTCGCGGATGATCTCGTCCGGGTCGACGACGTTCTTCTTCGACTTGGACATCTTCTCCGAGCGGCCGACCTCGACCGGCGTCTTGTCGGAGGCGCGCACGACGTTGCCGCCGGCCGTGCGCTCGACCTCCTCGGGCAACAACCACGTGCCGTCGCTGGCGCGATAGGTCTCGTGGCAGACCATGCCTTGCGTGAAGAGGCCATCGAACGGCTCGTCGCGGCCGGTCATCTGGACCTCGCGCATCGCGCGCGTCCAGAAACGCGAATAGAGCAGGTGCAGGATCGCGTGCTCGACGCCGCCGATATACTGGTCGACCGGCATCCAGTACTCGTTCTCCTCGCGGTCGAACGGCGCGGTCGCCAGGTTCGGCGAGGTGAAGCGGTCGAAGTACCAGCTCGAGTCGATGAAGGTGTCGAACGTGTCGGTCTCGCGGCGGGCGGGGCCGCCGCAGGTCGGG